>Ga0209131_1002133_pt1 | contig 13515 bp, 10 predicted proteins | sample GraSoi_2013_40cm_FD_185826 | JGI IMG/M metagenome (GOLD analysis project Ga0209131, IMG submission 185826) | Grasslands soil microbial communities from the Angelo Coastal Reserve, California, USA - Sample 9_17_2013_40cm (SPAdes) (version 2) | ecosystem: Environmental > Terrestrial > Soil >...
AATATTTTCACCGATGTGGGCGTAGGTGATGAGATGGCAGTTGGGCTGGCACCGGTTCCGAGCATCAGCACTAACTGAGGAGGATTACTCCCTTCGCGCGTTAAGAAGGTAGTGCCGTCAGTGCTATCCGCACCAAGGTCAAAACTGTAGGTTCCATTCCCGGTCACTAATGTAGTCACGTTATATTCTACCCAAGTTTGTAAAGCGATTTGACCTGCGTTGTCAACTGCTGCGCTTGTGCGCGCCGGACGTGTGTTCCAGGTAATACCAGTCTCAGTCCACGAATTACTGGTGCCGTAAACTGCTGGTCCATTCGTGGAAGCGTTGGTCGCATCGTAAAGGCGCAATTTAGCACTTTGAACTGGACCGGACACGCCGCTTACTGTAAAGCGCAGATAGCCATCTACATTCGGATCAGTTGCGCCATCTACCAGTATGGTCGTTAAATTTCCATAATTCGTATTAGGGTTGGCTTCCTGCACCTCTGCATCGGCTTCACTGATAAAAGTAAGTGTGGTTGCAGCGCTGACCCTTTCAGAGGTTGACAACATGGATGCGGCTGCAACAGGTGATCCAGCAATGATGATTAGCGTAAGTATTAGCGAGGTTGCAATGAAAATATTTGTTTTTTTCAAAACAGCTCGCGTATTATCATTATTATCGGTCATTGTGTCCTCCAAACACGTTTGCTTATGGAGTCGATACTGCGCCGCAGTGTCGAGCTCGATTTATTTCTGTGGTCTATTGACGTAAGAGCCACATCACGTTCTTATCCAAGCCTCGGTTTGATAGAGCAAAAATTAAATGCTCGAGACTGGTAATAAGATCTGGGCAAAAATTTAAGAGAATTTTCACTTTCTCAACAGAGACCTAGCAATAAAGAAGCAATAAAAACTATATAGATGGCGTGTTTAACGCATCATTCGTTTTAAAAAATGGGACCCACCGGGTGATTTGGCTACGCTATAAGCAAACTTGGTTCAGAGCTCAAGCCGTACCAGATGGTGATGATGTAGATGATGTAAATGAAAGAGAAGCGACTTATGCCTCTAATTTTCACAGCATAACTTGCATCAACAAGCCAGATTAAGCTGTTTCAAAATAATGCATCTCACCAAATCTTTGGGAAGTTTAGCATTGCCAAGTTAAAAAAGTGTTAAACGTGGCTAAATAATCAGGTAGTTACCGGGGGTACTTATGTAGGACTGGTTTTTAGAGTTCGCACGCATGTGAAATTAATAATAGGTGAGAGCATGAAGACAAAGTATTGCCGTGAATAAGCCTTGACTTCATTTATTATGAATCGCTATTTATCCGCGTATGAAATAAAAGAAAAAACGAACTGCAGTATTTTCGTTAGAATCCAGCAAGTTGAATCCTTGGAAAATTAATTTTGTTTGGAGATAATAGCTTGCAGAGCCTGAAGATAGAAATTTCCATATAAAACACTAGGCTCAAGATAGGTGTTTTCAAGAAATTCATTCCACGAAATATACATCCACCCATCAGGGTTGGAAGTTTTATTCCCAGCATAGTTTAGTTGTAGGGTTTGGCCATCCTTCCGGGGCACACAGCCACCTCCCAGGTTGAAATTTGATTTGTTGTACCCGGCACTTAATGGAGAAAACCATAACTTACCCTGTGACTTTAGAAGATCTGAAAATGTTTTCAGCTGAGTAAATGAAGCCGCATTTGTATACGGGTTTTGAGAAGAGAAGTACCATCCAGCGCCATCAAAGTATGAACTGATGCCCCTGTTCCATTCGGTCTTCCCATGCTCATCTCCCAGAAGAAACAACGAATTGTGATACGGTGTAGTTATTGCAGCGATATCAGGGACGGCAAATTTTCTCGAATCGAGAAACATAAAGATGGGTTTTGTACTATATTGCGAAAGTTCAAACGCAGGATTAGTCTCATAATGATCAATGAAGTATTGCCAGTCGTTCATTATCCATGAATCTGGGCGGGGATTCCGTCCATTATCTAATCCCTGGTATCCGATCATTAAGTGAAATTCTAGTGAATGCGTATCATTAAATTTATTGACAGTATTGACTAGAGCATCCAGACGCTTATTAATCACAGTACTTGAAGAGGTTTGTGTAGCTTGCCCATTGCCGGACCATGATACGACAAATCCGGACAGCCCTGCATTCGCAGCCTCATTAACTTGGATAGCAAGGATGGCTGGGTCATCCTGCGTATAAAGATTGACGTTAGGGGCAGGGATGTCAATTAAAGTGTCTCCCACATTGGATGTTGTAGCAGCGCATCCATCAGACCCAAGAGTGGCTGGCAGGGCAAGCGGAGAGGTTGTGCGAGGATAACTTGGACCCAACTTCGAGAGCCAATGATTATCATCCCACCAAAGATAATAATGCGCGAAAAAAGGGACACGCGTTTTAACACTAGAAGCAGCCTCTTGAGTTGATGTTGCAACTCCTAGAGAAGAGTCCGTAGGATTTGGAATGGCAGTTATTGGAAGATTGTTGGCTGATTGATTCCCAACAAGGCTGGTGGATTTGTTGAAATATTTCGTGAAGAAGAAAACACCTGCAATAAAAACAGCCAAGATAATAATAGAGACTGTCGAACCTTTTTTGTTCATTATGTTTACCTTAATTTATGTGACCTTTATACCGACACGCCCCAGCACTGCCAGTGATTTGTCTTTCGGTAGCCAAGCAGCGCTATTTCGCAACTGCAAATGATTCTTATCCACGCACAAAATAAATAATGGAAATGATCACGCCAATAATGACAACCGTCCAACGCAGGGACGATGGCTTGATCTTGCCTGCAAGTTTGCCACCCAACGTGCCACCGATCAGCGCGCCGGCTGCCATGACCAATACCATGGACCAGACGACTTTCCCTGAAAAAACAAAGAAGATCGCCGCCGCCACATTGACGCTGAATGCGACCGCCTGTTTCAAGGCATTGAGGCGTGTGAGTGTATCTTCGAGCGTCAATCCTAAAGCGGACAGCACGATCACGCTCAAGCCAGCGCCGAAATATCCGCCATAGACCGACGCCAGGCTGACGGGTAACCACGTCAACGATTCAAGTTTGGCGCTATGACTTTCACTCATGCGTTCACCTGCACTTGCGCCAGGTGCAAGTGTCACCAACCACGCGCGAACCGGGTCCTGGATCGCGAGCAAGCCCGATGCCAACAGAATCAGATACGGGACCAAATCCTTGAATAATTTTTCGCCGGTTTGTAGCAACAGATATCCGCCAAGCACACCGCCGACAATACTGGCAGGGACGATCAACCACAATCTTTTGGTCTGGGTCTTGAGGTCATTCCATTGAGCGAGCGTCCCGCCGAAGTAACCGGGACACAACGCGATGGTATTGGTCACATTCGCGGCAACCGCTGGGATGCCTAAAAACGTGAGCGTGGGAAAGGTGATCAGTGTTCCGCCGCCAGCGAGGGCATTGACCGCGCCCGCAGCAAGCGCAGCTAAACCAGCGAGGAGAAAGTTGAGTGGTGTCATGATATTCCTTTGTGATAAGTATAGCATTAGCAATAAAACAGCGGGCAAATCAGGCTGGCTTGTTAGTCATATGAAGTTGCTGTATACTGTTTCCATCAAAGGATGCAAAATGACTGACTTTAAAATCTTGACAGGCAATTGTTTGGAACAGTTACAAAGCAAGAATTTTACAGGAAACGTTGATTTAACTTTCCTTGATCCTCCTTTTAACCAGAACAAAGATTACGCTCATCACGATGATAATTTATCGCCTGAACAATATTGGCTCATGATGAAAGATGTCTGCCAGAAAACTTTCGACATCACATCCAAAGGCGGCGCAGTTTACTTCATGCAGCGCGAGAAAAACACCGAGGATGTTTTACGTTGTCTGCGTGAGGCTGGCTGGACTTTGCAGAATTTGATTATTTGGAAAAAGAAAACGTCGGCGGTACCTGTTGCTGGAAAATTTGGTAAACATTATCAAATACTCGCTTATGCAACGAAGAGCGAAAAAGCCCGTGTCTTTAATCGTTTACGAATTTCACCTCCCTTACCTGCAAACTACAAACAACAGCGTGAAAACGGACTCTATGTCACCGATATTTGGGATGATATTCGCGAATTGACATCTGGCTACTTCGCAGGTGATGAGGCAATTCGAGACAAAAACGGTGAGCGTTTCCATAAACAACAAGCTCCGATTGCTTTGTTGTTGCGTATCATCTTGTCTTCTACGAAAACTGGCGATATAGTTCTTGATCCATTTGCAGGGACTGGAACAACTCTCGTTACCGCGCATCAAATTGGCAGAAATAGTGTTGGGATTGAGATTGATCCCAAAAACTCAAAAATGATCCGTGAACGACTGGAGGAAATACGCGATTCGGATAATATCGAAAAGTATTATCAGGAATATGTTTATACGGAGAACTTACCAGAAATTTGGGGTGAAAAATCCTCCATCAAAATGTCCGCTAAATCCAAATCAAAGCAACCATCATTCTTTGGGTAACCTATGTATTCAATATATCATTTCTGGAAACACATTGTCCACAATAAAGCATCGTTTTCCAGAGTCGGCAACTTGGATCAATTTAAGTTTGATACCGACACGTTATCTTGCGAAAACATAGGTGTGTTCCCAGACCTAGCTATAAAACTAAATCAAGACCGTTCTTTATTTACTGGCGGAGAGTTAATTGAATTGAAAGACAGTAAGTCTTATGTTGTTTCATCTTTCAACTCAACGATCCCTACCAGAAAGAAAAATATCCACAAAATTATCCCGTCTGAACAGAGCACTATATATCTTCAAATGAAGAATGCTGGTGATGATGTATTTTCTTTGAAAGAACGTGATGTCTATTATTTAGTTCGTGGACAAAAGAAAGGCAGGCAGAAAATCTGCCTTGTTTACGGAAGTTTCTTCGAGACCATCAGCACCAAAGACCTTATCAGCCAGTCGTTTGGTCAGGTGTTGGACGAGAAACTCGCTGGAACCAATGTGTCGGATGAATTGAAAGAGCAACTGCGGACGATCTTTTCCGAACAAGAAGATTTCAGTCGTGTGCGAAATGTAAATAAAGCCTCTGTGAAATTGAGGTTTAGAATCCTGACTGAAGTAAAACCAGAGGGAAATATTCTGGACTCTAAACAATATCCTGAAATCCTGGATGATTCAATAAACTTTCTTGTCCCTTATTACAGTGAAAATGAACAAGCAAATGTTCTTGAGAAAATGAAAATCGTCATGGGCAAGGATGCTATGAATAAATTCCATATCTTTTCATTGAAACATCCCTTGAATGGCTGGTTTGTTGTATTTCAGGCAAAACTCTAACCGCTTGACGCAGAAATTTTGGGGGCGTATAATCCCAATTATTCAGGAGTAGTAAGTAGTTTGCAATCTGATAGAGAAGGAGACGAATGGTGGAAGTCTCCACAGGGAAGCAGCGCTGAAGTCGCCCGATGGATTTGCCGAAGAAAGCAACCAGCAAGTAGATCGGCACGGGATTGCCCGTTACAGCATCGGCTGATGATGGTCAGCTACAGAGTGCAGTCGAAAGGCTGAATTGAGGTGGTACCGCGACACGCTTGTCGTCCTCATCATGGACGAGGCGTGTTTTTGTTTAAGTTCAGGAGTATGAATGAACACAAAACAAGTGATCCAGTCTCAATATCTGGCGGCGCTGGCAATGTTGAAACAGGCAATTGTGAAGTGCCCGCCTCAAGTTTGGGACGACCCAGCAGACAAGGATAAGTTCTGGTTCATTGCGTATCACACGCTGTATTACGCCTATCGGTACTTGAAAATAGCGAATCAGAATTATGTTCGTTGGAAAAAACCGCAATACGGCAAACCAGAAACCGCAATGCCCAAAGACCAGGTGCTGGAACATCTTAAAACCGTGGAACGTGAAGTCATGGAGCAGGTTGCCATGATGGATCTGGATGGCAAATCGGGTTATGCAGGGTTTCTCGCCAACAAACTGGAACTGCAACTCTACAACCTCCGCCACATTCAACACCATGCTGGCGAACTCTATGAAAGGCTCAGACCATACAACGTTAAAATTGGCTGGGTCTCTCAAAGAAACAAAGAGTAAGAATGAACACAAAACAAGTAATCCAATCTCAATATCTGGCGGCGCTCGCAATGCTCAAGCAGGTCATTGAGAGATGTCCGGAGACCGCGTGGGACAACCCGCATGATAAGTTCAAATTCTGGAGCAAGGCTTATCATACGGTGTTCTTTGTCCATTTTTATTTGCAGGATGCCGAGAAGGATTTTGTCGAATGGGAAAAGCACCACGACCCCGATGGAGATATCCCCTTCACAAAGGACGAGGTACTTGAGTATCTGGCATTTGCTAAAAAACAAGTGATGGAACGCATCCCTGTCACAGACCTGGAGGCAGAGTCAGGTTTCGACTGGTATCCGGTCAATAAATTGGAATTGCAATTCATCAACATTAGGCACATTCAGCAACACACCGGCGAGTTATATGAATGCCTGGGAATCCGTGAAAACATGGAAGACCTGCGCTGGGTAGGTTACAACAAAAAGATTCAGGAGCAAGAATGACCAAACAGGAATTACCGAAGGCTTATGATTTCAAATCCACCGAGGCGCGCATTTATGCGATGTGGGAAACCGGTGGATTCTTCAAACCGCATAACGACCCGAACAAACCGGGTTTCGACCCGAACGTGAAGCCGTTTGTCATTACGATTCCTCCGCCCAATGTAACGGGCGAACTGCATGTCGGTCATGTTATGTTCGTGAGCGTTGAAGACCTCATGACCCGCTACCATCGCATGAAGGGCTTCTCCACGCTGTGGGTGCCCGGCACCGATCACGCCGGCATCGCCACCCAACTCATGGTGGAACGCGACATCCTTCAAAAAGAGGAAGTGACCCGCGAAGAAATGGGACGTGAGGAATTTCTCAAACGCACCTGGGAATGGAAGCACAAATACGGCAGCCTCATCACGAATCAGATTCGACGCCTCGGCGCATCTTGTGACTGGAGCCGCGAACGCTTCACACTGGACGATGGGCTGAGTCGAGCAGTCCGAGAAGCTTTTGTCCGCCTCTATGAAAAGGGACTGATCTATCGCGGACCGCGACTCATAAACTGGTCACCGGGCCTCAAGACCGCTGTCTCTGACCTCGAAGTGGAATACGAGGAAGAGCAGGCAAATCTATTTCACTTCAAATACATGCTGAAAGACTCAACGGACTATATACCGGTTGCTACTGTTCGTCCTGAAACGATTCTCGGGGATACCGCTGTGGCAGTGCACCCTGACGATGAACGCTATCAAAAATATATTGGCAAATCCGTGATTGTGCCGATCCTCGGGCGCGAGATTCCAGTAATTGCTGATCATTATGTGTCAATGGATTTTGGCACCGGCGCGCTCAAGGTCACGCCCGGTCATGACCCGAACGATTACCTCATCGCACAGCGCCATAATCTGCCCATCATCTCCATGCTTGATCGCGAGGCAAAGGTCAACGAAAACGGAGGCAAATATAAAGGTCAGGATCGATTCGACGCGCGTAAAAATCTCTGGGCTGATATGAAAGCCGCCGGTCTCGTCATCAAGACCGAGCCGTATACGACCACCATCCCACGCTCTCAACGCGGCGGAGAAATTGTCGAGCCGATGATCTCTGAGCAATGGTTCGTGACGATTGATCCGTTGGCAAAAGCCGCGCTTGATGCCGTGAAGGACGGTCGCATTAAGATCGTACCCGAACACTTCGAGAAGACTTATTACAACTGGATGGAAAACATCAAGGATTGGTGTATCAGCCGCCAGTTGTGGTGGGGACATCGCATCCCGGTTTGGTATTGCCCCAATAATCATATGACCGTGTCACGCGAAGACCCGACTGAATGCGCAACCTGCGGCTCGAAAGAGATCCATCAGGATGAGGACGTGTTGGATACATGGTTCTCATCCGGCTTGTGGCCCTTCTCCACTTTGGGCTGGCCTGACGAAACACCTGACTACAAATATTTCTATCCCACTTCCTATATGGAAACGGGTTACGATATTTTGTTCTTCTGGGTGGCGCGTATGATCATGAGCGGACTCGAATATACCGGGCAGATCCCGTTTCACACGGTGTATCTGCACGGACTCGTCCGCGATGAACAGGGCCAAAAGATATCAAAGACCAAAGGTAATGTGATCGATCCATTAATCCTTATGGACGAGTTTGGCACGGACGCTCTACGCTTCAATATTCTGGTGGGTTCCACACCTGGCAACGATACGAATGTCGGTCCCAAGAAAGTGGAAGCCAATCGCAACTTCGTGAATAAGATCTGGAACATAGGCCGGTTCGTGACCACCGCGATCGACAATCAACAGTCAACCGATAAGCTGGGCGATTACACCCTTGCCGATTCATGGATCTGGGCAAAATTACAGCAACTCGTGCGTGATGTGGAACGCCAGTTCCAAAACTTCCAATATGGCCAAGCGGGTCAACAGATCTATGATTTCATTTGGAACGATTTCGCAGATTGGTATGTGGAGGTCGCAAAAGAACAACTCAAGAACGATGCAACCAAAGCGCGCACTGTGGATACACTCGCGCGCGTTTTCGATATCTCTTTGCGGTTATTGCATCCCTTCATCCCGTTTGTGACCGAGGAGATTTGGGGACACTTGCACAACGCCTTGCGTGAATCGGCATTGAGTGACATTTGCAAAGACTGGCCTGCCGCCTTGATCGTGGCGCGTTTTCCTGAACCACGTCCGCTCGAAGGCTGGGAAGAGTCAAAGCTCGTCGACTTTGAATTGATCCAGGAGATCGTGCGCTCGATCCGCAACTTGCGTGCAGAAAAGAACGTAGCGCCGAGCAAACGTATTGCCGCGCATATTTCAGCTGGCGCAAAAACCGACCTATTGAAAGCCCAAGCTAAATTCATCGCTGCACTCTCAGGTCTGAACGAAGCAGAATTAATCATTGAGGAATCACTGAAAGATAAACCAAAAGATTCTGCCTCGCTCGTGGTCGGCTCAGTGGAAATTTATCTGCCGCTGGCTGGCATGGTCGATCTGGCAAACGAGAAGACACGTTTGGAAAAGGAACTCAAGGAAGCCGAGTCACATATTCAGCGGCTCGAGAATCTGCTCGGTGGCGATTTCGCCAATAAAGCACCGGCCGCATTAGTCCAAAAGGAACGCGATAAATTGGCAGGCTATAAAGATACTGCTGAGAAGATCATGGCACAGTTGAAAAGCTAACCCAAATAAGACGCACTTCAGAAGTGCGTCTTATTTTTTATTGAGCAATGACATGATAGAAACTGAAAGTCCTTTGATAGCCTCAGTTATCCTATATTTGTTACGATATTACCGGCAGAATTTAAATTAAAGGAGATAATAATGAATAAAGCTCTTTTGCGGGAAAATCGAATTAGGTTTCTTATTATCCTTTTCATCATTGGGTTAACACTAAGTGGACTTACAGCAATTCCTTCTCAATGGGAAACCGGGATTTTGAAACAACTATTTGGATCTGGAACTTGGTTTAGTAATTTCCTACCTAAAGTTTCAATCTGGGTGGATCGTATTTATGAAGGCGTGCAAAATTCCTACAGTAAATATCCATTTCTGGCTTATGCCAATGATTGGTTAGCCTTTGGGCATATTGCAATTGCAATTGCATTTATTGGACCTTTACGCGATCCAGTTAAAAATATTTGGGTGGTTGAACTTGGAATAATCGCATGCATTTTGGTAATTCCATGGGCAATTATTTTCAGCACAATACGCGATATTCCCTGGTTTTGGACTCTCACAGATATGTCATTCGGTATTTTCGGGATTATTCCGCTTTGGTTCGTGCGTCGCGATATTCTTAAGATTTCCACAGAACGGTGACAAATAATCTGCACGAATACAGCGTTGCTGTGTCCTTGTTTTATAGTTTGAAACATTACAAATCAGTTCTCAAGGCGGTATGTAACTCCAAAACTGCTGATAAAATCAAGTTAATACCTGATAAAACCGGAGAACTCATGGCAAAACCCGAAAAGAAGCTTCAAGAACTCAAAACCCGCCTGCTCGAAGTAGGCGACCTCAATCACATCAACGCCCTGCTCGGCTGGGACCAATCCACCTATATGCCTGCAGGCGGCGCTGAAGCACGCGGACGGCAATCCGCTTTACTGGCACAAATGGCGCAGGAAAAATTTATTGATAGGAAGATCGGCAAACTGCTCGATGACCTGCGCCCTTACGAAGAAAGCCTACCCTATGATTCAGATGATGCCAGCCTCATCCGCGTCACGCGCCGGAACTATGAGCGCGATCTCAAAGTACCGCCGAAATTTATTGGTGAGTTGAACGAACATGCCGCCAAGTCTTATCAAGAATGGACCGAGGCGCGCCCCGCCAATGATTTTAGCAAAGTCCGCAACAGCCTTGAAAAGACTCTCGATCTCAGCCGCCAACTGGCGGATTACTTCCCCGGCTATGAACATATCGCCGACCCGCTGATCGACTTCGCCGATTATGGCATGAAGGCTTCCAGCGTCCGCACCTTGTTTGCAGACCTACGCGATAACCTCGTGCCGATCGTACGTGCCATCACATCCCAACCACCTGCGGATAGTTCCGTGCTGCATAAACATTATCCCGAAGCGGAACAACTAGCCTTCGGCGCGAAAGTGGCCCGAGAGCTTGGTTATGATTTCAATCGCGGACGCATTGATAAGACCCATCATCCCTTCATGACGAAGTTTTCGCTGGGCGATGTGCGTATCACCACGCGCGTGCAGGAAGATGATTTCGGCGATTGTCTCTTCAGCAACATGCACGAAGCCGGTCACGCCATGTATGAGCAGGGCATTGATATGTCGTATGAGGGCATGCCGCTTGGAAGCGGAACAAGCGCGGGTGTACACGAGTCGCAATCCCGGCTTTGGGAAAATATCGTCGGCAGAAGTCATGGCTTTTGGGAATATATGTATCCCAAATTACATGCACATTTCCCAGAGCAACTCAAGGATGTTCCACTCGATACGTTTTATGCTGCCATCAATAAGGTCGAGAAGTCGCTCATCCGCACCGATGCTGATGAGGTCACTTACAATTTGCATGTGATGCTGCGTTTTGATTTTGAAGTACAGATGCTCGAAGGTTCGCTCTCGATCCGTGACCTGCCCGAAGCTTGGCATGAGCGCTTCGAACATGACTTCGGCATCACGCCGCCTAATGATAGCGATGGCGTGCTGCAGGATGTGCATTGGTATAGCGGAATCATTGGCGGTGTGTTCCAGGGTTATACCCTTGGCAACATTCTTTCCGCGCAATTTTACAGCGCTGCGCTCAAGGCACATCCATCCATTCCCGATGAGATGACGAAGGGACAGTTCGCCACGTTGCATGGCTGGCTGCGCGAGAATATTTATCGCCACGGCAGTAAGTTCACCGCACCTGAGATCGTCGAACGTGCTAGCGGTACACCACTTACGATCGAGCCGTACATCAATTATCTCAAGACCAAGTACAGCACGTTGTACACGCTGTAAATGTTATAATCAAGACAACCAAATAAAAACCTTCGGGGCAGGGTGCAATTCCCGATCGGTGGTACAGCCCACGAGCGCGCAAGCGCATGATCCAGTGTAATTCCGGAGCCGACAGTTAAAGTCTGAATAGAAGAAGGATACTGGCTCAATGCGAGTCTGATTCGACTTAACTCCCCGAAAACGCACTTTGTTTTCGGGATTTTTATTTCGCTTCACTCTCAGCCGAGTCCTGTTTCTGCGCCCCGTAATTTATCTTTGCGAGGCGCTTTTGATTCTCGCGGCAACGAAAATAACATGATCAAACGACTGACTCCCATCATCATCTCTACAATAACCTTCTTGCTCGGATGGTATCTCCTCACACGCTATAGCGGAGTTCCGAATTTTATTTTGCCATCCCCGCTCAGCGTGTGGACGCGGTTTGTTACAGCCATCAGTGATGGCACTCTGCCTTATCACACGTGGATCACGTTCAGCGAAATCATGTTGGGACTGTTCTTCGGCGTCACGTTTGCAACCGTTGTTGGATACATCCTCGCCAAGTCACGTTCACTGGAAAGGGTCTTATCGCCGTATCTTGTAGCAAGTCAGGCGATTCCTGTTGTGGCGATTGCGCCCTTACTTGTCATCTGGCTGGGAAATGGGATTCTCTCAAAGGTCGTCATCTGTGCCTTGATCGTGTTCTTCCCCGTGTTGGTGAACACGATCGTTGGAGTCCGTGCTGTACCAACTGCGCTATATGACTTGATGAATTCACTCCATGCTTCACACACGCAGATCTTATGGAAAGTGGAAGTGCCAGCATCACTGCCTGTGTTTCTCGGCGGCTTGCGGATCGGTGCAACGTTATCAGTGATCGGCGCAATTGTCGGCGAACTCGTCAGCGCTCAACAGGGACTCGGTTACTTGTTGCAGTTGGGCGATTTTCAATACGACACACCGATGGTCTTCGTCGCCGTGTTCACGTTGGTTGCATTAGCGTTGATGTTATACGGCATTGTGACCTTGTTGGAAAAAAGATTTTTGAAATGGCAAAATAAAAATTAGTAATAAGCCCTGACAGGTTTTTAAAAACCTGTCAGGGCTATGCAGAAAAAAGGAGATTTAAAAATGTTTCGTAAATTAGTTTTACTCATGTTTGGGCTGGCACTTGTTCTTTCGGGCTGTGGCAGTTCTCAGGCTACGAATGCCGAGGGCACGTTGACCAAGATCACACTGCCAATGGGTTACATCCCCAATATCCAATTCGCACCGTTCTATGTCGCCGTCGAAAAAGGATATTTCAAAGATGCCGGTATCGAGTTGGTGTTCGATTATAAATTCGAGACCGATGGCGTTGCGCTCGTTGGCGCAGGTCAATTGCCGTTTGCAGTAGTTTCTGGTGAACAGGTGCTGCTCGCGCGCGCGAAGCAATTGCCTGTAACCTACGTTGCTGCGTGGTATCAGCAATATCCTGTTTCGGTAGTGGCAAAGAGTGAACAGGGAATTGTTGTGCCACAGGATCTGAAAGGCAAGAAAATCGGCATACCAGGTTTGTTCGGCGCATCGTATGTGGGGCTGCGTGCTTTGTTGAATGCTGGAAAGCTCAAGGAAAGCGACGTGACGCTCGACACGATCGGCTTCAATCAAGTGGATCTGATGGCGGCTGGTCAACAGAACATCGTGGTGGGCTATACCGGGAACGAGCCGATCCTGTTGCGTGCGAAAGGCATCGCAGTGACGGAGTTGCGCGTGTCGGATTATGCTCAACTTGCCGCGAACGGAATTCTTGCCAGCGAAAAAGTGATCAAGGAGAATCCTCAATTAGTACGTGCTTTTGTGGGTGCATTCCTCAAAGGTTTGAAAGATACGATCGCGAATCCTGATGAAGCGTTCACGATCAGCGCAAAATATATTCCCAATTTTTCGCAAATGGACGCCAAGGTCCAAAAACAGGTGCTGACCACTTCCATCGAAGAATGGCAGGC
>Ga0209131_1002134_pt1 | contig 13514 bp, 11 predicted proteins | sample GraSoi_2013_40cm_FD_185826 | JGI IMG/M metagenome (GOLD analysis project Ga0209131, IMG submission 185826) | Grasslands soil microbial communities from the Angelo Coastal Reserve, California, USA - Sample 9_17_2013_40cm (SPAdes) (version 2) | ecosystem: Environmental > Terrestrial > Soil >...
TAACCTGGGATGCATCCGGAGATGTTTCAGTGATCAGGTCATATTGAACCGCTGGAATGGATACCGGTGAAGCACCTTGTAACGATACCTGCTGGAACAACAAACGCGCCGCAACATCCACAAAGGCAGGCTGCTTGCTATACAACACGTAATATGCAGTAAATTTGGAAATGTCCGTGGCATCCAAATAGTATGGCGCTGTAAATGAGAAAAGTATCACGTTTTTACCTCGAAGCAGGTTGGGGCGTTCCACAAAGAAGCGTTGAAGCAGAGCAAGTTGATTCCCGCTTACATCAGCAAGTGAAACGACCACCCAGGTGGCGTGCGTCAAAGAATCTTCGATATCGGATTGACTCTCACCGTTGAGCATTAACTTGATTTCATCAAACGAATAAGAACTCAGATGGCTTGTCAAAATTTGGGCACTACCGCTTTGTCCATATAATCGGACAATATTCTTTTGTAGCTCGTCCACGGCAAAAGCATCATGGGGTGCACACGTACTGCACTGTTGATAAGTGGAAGTGTCCGTTAAAAAAACGATCCGATCGTTCTGGTTCGGAGGTGATGGCAGTAAAGTGCTCAAATCCTGCGGATCTGGGCTCACCAGCGTGGCAGAATTTCGTGCTACATCGAACATCACTGCCTGCGAATTACCCAAATTCGCAGAATTAATATCAGGGGTGCGGACATTCGAAATGGTAAACGAATTATACATGCGCAACTTTTGAGAAAGAATTCTCAATACAGCTGCATCCACGTGTTGCGCAAAGACTGGATCGTTATGATATTCCTGCGCAAAAAAATCAAGGATCTCTAAAGTCGCCGAATAGGTATCGCTGCCAGCAGCATCAGAAGTAATGTTGCCTAGATACAACAGATCGTTCCCGGCGCTGAACGCGTCACGCGCAACCAAACGCGGTGAAAAGCTGCCTGTACCTTGTTGCGAATAAAAATCCCGCACAGCATTGCTGCCTAACGCATCACTGACAACCAACCCACCATTCTGACGCCAGGTTGTGAATTCAGGCAGGGCAAGGATCGCCGGCAACGCAGAAGCATCAAAACTTACAGGACGCGTCGTTGCTCTAATATTTCCTTGAAAACCCTGATAGCGAATATGTGAAACCAACAACCCATCTATATTGCTGGCAGCCTCATCTGAAGTCGTTACAGCAAAAAAAGGTGGCAACTCAATTTGTTTGAGCTGATCCAATGATTTACGAACTGTAGCTACTTCTTCTTCCGGCAAACGGTCAGAACTACCACGTCCTGGAAAATGTTTGGCAACCACTACCATACGGTTGTTACTCCCCGTATGCAAACCTGCAACATAGGCGCGTCCCATCTCACCCACCCAAAATGGATCACCGCCAAACACCTGCGTACCCAGGTCACTTAGCGCCGAGGGATTTGGCGATTCGACTACGTCGAGTGATGGACCCAGAAACAAATTAAATCCGAGCGCACTTAATTCACTCCCTAAAACAGTACCCACCTGTTTGGCAAGATCAGTATTCCAGGTTGCACCGATTGCCATTGCATCAGGCAGCGGTGTCAAGCCACTCAAAATTTGATCATGTGGTGAACCATCACCATCCTGCGAAATACCAACAAACAAAGGCACATAAATATTGCGCGGAGATTTCCCATTCAAATCCTGTGCAGTGGCATCCCACTCCGTAGTCTGAAGAGAATCGATCAATTGGTTGATACCCGTGATCGTATCCGGTTCATCAATAAAATTATCGTTACTTGCCGTCAACACCACGCCACCTACATGATGATTGACAATCAGATCATAGATTTGTGAATCGGAGTTTATGTTCGTACCGCGAAAGGTCACAAGGAACAACTGCCCGACACGTTCTTCAGGCGTCATTGATGCCAGCACCGCTTTTGCAGTTGTCGCCTGAGATTGTGGCTGAGCACGAGCAGCAGGCGTAGGTCCAAAAAGTGACGTGCAAAAAGTCAGCAAGATTAGCCAACGGAAAATCAATCTAAGCTTCATAACCCACCTGCATGGATGAAATACCCGCTTCGACTTCCAGCCGGTAATTGCTCATTGTTTAATCGGCTGAAAGCCATCTTCATTTTGACTCACCTCTCACACGAACCGCCAACTGCGGGTCATCAGTAAAAATCCCGTCAACGCCCCAGTCGAACAAACGCCGCATATCCGTTTCTGCATTCACAGTCCAAACATGCACACGTCTCTTCAAGCGATGTGCCCGCTGCACCTGTTGAGGCGTGACATCGATTAAGTTTGGGTGCAACGCGGCATATTTTCCAAACGCAAAACCGAAGGAACGCGCCCAGGCACCAGGCAAACCAGGAAATGCGAGTAATCCGCAGGGAACTTCAGGGAGGTAGCTATGCGCCTTTGAAAGATTGAAAGCATAAAAAGAGGAGAACATCATACGCTTTTGTAAATTAAATTTCTTGACCAAGATACAAACCGATTCAACCAAATGATCGCGCGGTGTATTGTAATTGGTTAGTTCAACATTGATAAGAAGTTTTTTACCAACAGACTCAAAAACTTCTTCAAGCAGTGGGATTTTTTCGGCTTTGAAGTCCTTTGCAAAAAAACTGCCAGCATCCAGTGATCGCAATTCAGCAAGCGGCAAATCCTTTACTTTGCCACGCCCGTTGGTCGTTCGATCTACCGTGGCATCGTGGATCACAACTGCGTTGCCATCGGCAGATAGTTTCACGTCGAGCTCAATACCATCAGCCCCTTGAACTACAGCAAGATTAAATGCCGCCAATGTGTTTTCAGGTGCATATGCAGAAGCACCACGATGGGCAAAAATAATGGGTTGAGGAAGAGATGTGAGCATGACAAAAAATTAACGGATTGCGCATGACGAAGATTGTGATGCGTAATCCGTTAGGGGTAGTGAAGGAAATCTAGATATCAACAAAATACGCCAAAGCAGCGCGATCAAGCATATCACGTGACATGGTTGGCGGCACAGCCAGATAGCTTGAAATATCAAGGATTTGATCGCATAAATCGCGAGGGTGTGAAGCACGTAATTTGCGATTACGTTTGATATACCATTCCTGCAACAGATACGCCAAGCCTTGATCGCTATATTCTACCTTTTTATCATGCGCGACGCGCTTGAAGATCTCGCGATATTCTTCATAGGAAGGGTCGCCGATTTCGATCTTGTGCCGCAGACGGCGCAGGAAGGCTTCATCCACTAGGTCTTTTGGTGGAAGATTAGTTGAGAATACGATTAAAACGTCGAAGGGCACCTCAACTTTACGTCCGTTGTGAAGCGTAAGAAAGTCAACACGGTTTTCGAGCGGGACGATCCAGCGATTCAATAAATCACGTGGGCGCACTTGTTGACGTCCAAAGTCGTCGATCAACAAAATTCCGCCGTTGGCTTTTACCTGGAACGGCGCTTCGTAAAACTTATGGACATCATCATACACAAGATCCAGACCCTCAAGTGTTAACTCACCGCCAACCACAATGAACGGACGTCGGATCTTTATCCAGCGTGGGTCTTTACGGGGGCTGGAACGCAGGTTGCCTGTGCCAAGACCTTGTCCTGCCGCATCAGCTTCTGGTGCAAGTGTGTGACTCACAGCGTCATATACTTTGATTACCTGTCCATCTAGATATAGGGCATAGGGAATATACATTGCCTGTGTCAAGACCAAATTGCCGAAGGCACGCGCCACACTAGTCTTGCCATTTCCTGGCGGTCCATACATAAAAATTGACGTACCTGAATTCAACGCGGGACCTAAACGTTGAAATGTAGATTCTGACATGACCATCTGCGAAAGAATTTGTCGCATCGTACGCGAGGTCACAGACATACGCCCAGTTTTTTGTCTGCGAATCGCCTCGTTATATACATCAAATGGAATAGGTGCGGGGCCTGCATATTGACTACGCTCCAAGGCCTCACGCGCACGCGTAACACCCACCCCAGTAATACCGTATGTATACGCCCCCTCCCCCAGCCCGCCTTGAGACGATTTTACTTCCAACATCTTTTCGCGTTTAAGGGCTTCCAAAATTCCATCGGTCACACCAGCAAAGGGCAATGCGATCAATTCAGCGATCTTGAAACCGCTCATATAGCCCTGTGAATAAAGGATCTTTAACGCCAAATCCTGCAACCATAGCGCTGAAAGACCTGTATCTTCCACAGAATTAATAGGCGGAGGAGAAAATGGAGCCGTGCCAATGTTAGGGCGAGAAAGAGGGTTTGTCATAAGGCCTCCCGATGAGGGATTCTTTTTGCGGTGAAATAATTTGACATATGCAAATTATAGCACGCCCGACTTGAATTCGATTCGCTCAAGGAATATCGTATATAATTTGCAACACTATGAACCTATCTGTTATTATTCCCGTCTATAACGAAGTCCATAACATCACTACCATCGTCAAACGCGTGCAGGATACCAAGCTTGCCACTGAAATCATCATCGTGGACGATGGTTCAAAGGACGGCACACGGGATATTCTGCAAACCATGAATGGCAAGAAAAAAATCCGCGTGATCTTACACGAAAAAAACCAGGGGAAGGGTGCTGCAGTGGTCACGGGTATGCGAGCTGCAAAAGGTGAGATTCTCCTCATCCAAGACGCCGATCTCGAATACGATCCACGTGACTATCCGTTGCTTTTAAAACCTCTTGAAGAAGGTCTTGCTGATGTGGTCTATGGTTCACGGTTTCTTGGCGGTGCGCACCGTGTAACTATGTTTTGGCATCAAGTAGCCAACAAGATGCTGACCCTGATGACCAATATTCTTTACGATTCGATCCTCACCGATATGGAGACTGGTTATAAAGTTTTCCGACACAAGGTGATTGCGGATATGACTATTAGAGCCAAGCGTTTTAACTTCGAGCCTGAATTTACAGCTAAGATCCTCAAAAGAAAATATCGCATTTACGAAGTACCTATTTCGTTCAATCCACGTGATTATTCAGAAGGTAAAAAAATAAAGTTTCACGATGCGTTTGAAGCCGTATGGGCATTGATCAAATATCGCTTTATCGATTGAACAAAAGATAAGAGCCTCGAATTGACGATAAAAAGCCAACCCTGTGAAGGGTTAGCTTTTTATGGAAATCAACCACATAAATCTATAGCTAATATTTTAGAGAATCAAATTCGATATGAAATGTGCTGTCGATTGTTATTTATTCAAAAAAGCAACTGCCGCATCGAGGATCACATCTTCGCCGTTTGCTTCCTTCTGAAGCGTATCCGTAGTAACAGGTACCTTGACAGTCGGCACAACGCCCTTCCCCTCCAGGTGAATATTCTCTTGGGCATCTACCGCTCGACCGATCGTAATTTGAGTGGAAATATTTTCAGGCATGAGAAATTGTTCAACACTTCCACCTGCACCTTCGGTGGGATATTGTCCAATAATGGCGGCACGATTATTAATTGTCATATTGTATGAAAAGAACTCGCAAGCGCTCGCGCAACTTGGACCTACCAACACAGCAACAGGTCCACTAAATTGAAGTTCGGGCCGTGGCGGGAGCATACTTTGTTGATCGCCGGGGTCCATATAAAAACTACCACTGCTCTGATCGTAACGGGCAGTGTTCCCCACTACAGTTTCCTTGTCGAAGAAGTAAGCTGCCATTTGATCTGCCAGCCAGCCACTGCCTCCGCCATTATTACGCATGTCGAGAATCACGTCGGGAATATTATTATCCTTGAAATATTTGAGCGCACGTTCCCAAACCTGAATGGAAAGGACATCGTTATCCAGGAAGCTATTGATCTTGATATAGCCATATCCGCTTGGCAGAACGCTGAACTCAACCGGCAAGGCAGTTGGGGATTGCGCTGCATTGAATGATGACGCGTTGAAACTATCATATTCGGCAACAACATCCAGCTTTGTTGATTTCTCGCTACCGCCGGGATTCTTGATCTTCACTTCAACTTGACCTTTATCAAGTTTGAAGCGCAAGGCGTAACGTAGCTGTTGTAACCGTTTAACAATTAGATTGCTAAACGGTGAAGACCACGGAATTGCAGCATCAACCACATCACCAACCGGCTTTCCATCCAACGAGATGATCTCTGCACCCCACTTCATGCCAGCTTTGTCAGCCGGACCGCCAGCCAAAATATAATTCGCGATGATCTTCCCGTCATCCGTTTCACGCATGGCAAAACCCAAGCCACCAGCAGTGTCTGTACGAAAGTCGTCAGTGATCAGAGATTCGTCGAATCCTACATGTGTATCAGGAATAGACCAAATGAAATCACGCAAAGCCAAAGCATACGCGTGCGGATCGTTCTTCTTTTCCGCATCTTCAAAGCGCGGGCGGAATTCCTTAGCTTTTGCATCCCAATCAATTTTCTTAAGTTCCGTCCAGGCATATTCCTTTTTGAACTTATCCACCATTTTGTCAAACGCTTGAGTGTAAGGAAGCTTGGAAAAATCATCGTTCGCAGCGTTAGCAGGCTCGTAAAGATCGATGGTCGGTTTTTCCGCGCGATCAATCTTAAACGGAGATTGGTCCATATCTACCACAGACCAACCTGCTGGAATATTCACTATGGGATCATCATTGGTGAAAAGTTTCTTATCCCCTCCGAAGCCCGAGGGGAATTGTTGCTTGTCATCCGGCACATAAACCAAATATTTACCACCATATACTTCAAGATAGGAGTTTCGATCTGAACTAACCTTGGTTGACGCATAAGCAGACGACCAGCCGCCCCCGTCTTGATCACGCTTTTCAAGATACGGGTCGCCCCACGTGTTAGTCCAATAGGCAATTACAAAGACCATCACGCCGGTATCTTTTTTATCATCATGATTCACATCATGGAGCGTGCCGTTCGGCTCGGCCGGTAAAGCCAAGCTATATGTGAAAGGCGATGTATAAAAATCAGAGGTGATCTGACCAATCACCTGCGACTCGATCGGTATAAGAAATTTGCGATTACGTGTGATGAAGCCGCCTTCATCTTCAAGGATGATCTCAGGTTCAGCGACACCCTCAGTGAAAAAAGAATTCGTATACGTCACAGATCCAGTAACGATCTTTGGACCATCATTTTGAGAAGAGGGCTGAGCAATCGATGGCGTGTTGGTCGGTGAAATTGCTGGAACAGCGAAAGAACAAGCCAAGACTGCCAAACTCAATGCAATCACAGCAGAACTTAATCGGAACAGATGTAATTTCATGAAAGCCTCCAGAGCATAATTGGATTATAACGCCAAGGGTATAATCCAATTTATGGAATGGCAAAAACAAATTGAAGATGAATTCAAGCGCGCCGAACAGGCACGTACCAACAACAACGAAGGTCAAGCCCGTGTTTGTGCACGTCGCGCAGCCGGGATAGCCATTCGGGAATATCTTACCCGCAAAGGGATTCGCCCTCCAAGCACGAGCGCTTACGATTTGTTGAATCTCATCAAGGACGACTCGCTTCTTTCTCTTGACTTGAGATTGATCGCCGAACATTTGACCTTGCGTGTCACCGAAGAATTTAAGCTCCCTGTGGATGCAGACCTTGTCACAGAAGCACACACTTTATGCGATGAGCTACTTAAACAAATCAGCCCCTGAAGGTTTTACCTTTCAGGGGCTGAAATTTCAGAGACCGCTTACATGTGCCTTCTACCTACCAAATAGAACAACGCACGCGCGACTGTGATCACTACCAATAAGCCAGACATTACACTGCCGAACACCAAAAACATTCGCTTCCAATCCGCCAAGCGAACAGTGATTTCCCCCCGCGCCGGGAAACGAATCCTTTCACGGAGACGTTGAACAACATCTCGCGACGGTCGAATTGGCTTCAAGGTCCCAGCCAGACGTTCTTCGATATCAAGGAGGATTTCATCATTATTGGTAGAAGTTGTATTATTTTCTGCCATTCTTACTCGCATTTCTATAACTATAAGGTTTAAAACCATCCTACGGTTCCAAATTCCAAGTTTGTTGGTTGATGACGCTAAAAACCTTACTCGCCATCAAGATTTATATTCTGATCGCCTAACTGGTCACGTAGTGCAAGCAATGTTCTGTGATAAAGGCTTTTGACTGCACCTTCACTGCGTCCCATAATCTGACCGATCTCGGCATTCGACATATCTTCGACAAACTTCAAGATGAGCAAATTTTGTCGTTCACCGGGCAGGCGTCGGATGAGTTTGAGAAGCGCATCCTGCTCCTGTGAATGGACCAGGTTTCGTTCTGGATGATCACCTTTAGTTTGCAAGACGGGCAAGTCATCCAATGGGATTTCTTGCCTTCGGCTGCGGTCGCGATGCCAGTTGGCAACGAGGTTGTGAGCAATGCGATACAGCCATGCGGAAAAAGGCACGCCGCGATCGGTATAGGTTTTGATGTGATTCATGGCACGCTGAAAAACACGCGCCGTGAGATCCTCCGCATCGTGGAGGTTGCCCGTTCGGTAGTAAACATAGTTGAAGATGCGATCTACATAGCGCTCATATAGGAGACCAAAGGCATCGCGGTCGCCTTGTGAGGCGAGGGTTAGAACATCATCTTCGTTGAACTCAATTTCCTGCACGAAACAATCAATCCTACCGGCAGGGCTAATAAAAATAACCCCAACGGGTTTGAGAAGTTACACAGGAGTATAACATGCAACATTTTAATTTCGTTGGGGTCACAATTGGTATAATAAAAGATTGCGGTTTCAACGAACTTGTTCAAGTTGAAATCATTACTGAAACATTTGTGCTATAATTCCATCTCCCAACAGGAGTCATATGTCGTCCAACAAAATTCGCGTCGTGGGCGCACGTGTCCACAATTTGAAGAACATCACCGTTGAGATTCCACGCGATAAGTTTGTGGTCATCACGGGTTTATCGGGTTCGGGCAAATCATCACTGGCGTTTGATACGATCTTCGCTGAAGGTCAGCGCCGCTACGTTGAGTCGCTTTCAGCGTATGCGCGCCAGTTCATTGGTCAAATGGACAAACCCGATGTAGATTACATCGACGGGCTCTCCCCTGCTGTTTCAATTGACCAGAAATCCACGAGTCATAATCCGCGCTCGACAGTTGGCACTGTCACTGAGATCTATGATTACATGCGTTTGCTCTTTGCCCGCGCAGGCATTCCACATTGTCCGGTCTGCGGACGCGAAGTGGTCAAGCAATCGGCTGAAGAGATCGTGGATAAGATTTCGAAACTGCCCGAGGGCACGCGTATCTTGATTCTCGCTCCTTTGGTCCGCGCCCGCAAAGGGACGTATCAAGCTGTCTTTGAAGAAATTCGCAAGGCTGGTTTCACCCGCGCCCGCGTGGACGGGAACGTCTCTTCACTCGATGATGAGATCGAACTGGATCGTTATAAACAACATACAATCGAGGCGGTCGTAGATCGTCTTGTTATTTCACAAGAGGGCGCCAAAGAAGATAAGAAAGCCGCACTCACCCGCCTTACTGATTCAGTTGAGACTTCGCTCAAATTTGGTGAGGGCTACATTACTGTCAATCTCGCTGATAAAAAAGAGGATATTCAATTTTCTGAACATCTTGCCTGCCCCGAACACGGCGTTAGCATCAACGAAGTGGAACCGCGCACATTCTCGTTCAACACGCCGCAAGGCGCCTGCCCAGACTGTCAGGGACTTGGCTCCAAACTGGAGATCGATCCAGATCGCATCATCCCGGACCGCGACCTGTCTCTGAACGATGGGGCGATCATCAGTATGGAATGGAACGGAGCCAAAGAGGAAGGCGGCTACTACTGGCAAAGTTTGATCAATGCATCGAAAGCATTCAAGATTGATATGGATCAGCCAGTCAGAGAACTATCCAAGGAACATTTGAAAGTCATACTGTATGGTACAGGCGACAAACAAATCCAGATGACGTATCAGAACGCCAACGGCAATGAATTCAAGTTCACGCGTGCATTTGAAGGCGTCATCACTAATCTCGAACGGCGCTACAAAGAAACCAATTCGGAATATATTCGTGAGAAGATCTCAGAATTTATGTCGGATCGTCCGTGCCCTACATGTAAAGGTAAACGTCTCAATCCGGCCGCGTTGGCTGTGACTGTAGACAACATTAATATCGTGGACGCCAATTCCTGGCCCGTGTTACAAACCCTGGAATGGGTCAAGAAGATCGCGGGCAAGAACTCCCCACTAACATCGAAACAAAAAACGATTGCTGAAAGAGTCATCAAAGAGATTCATGAACGACTCAACTTCCTTGTCAATGTGGGCCTTGATTATTTAACTTTGAACCGTTCAGCTGTTACATTATCAGGCGGCGAGGCGCAGCGTATTCGTCTCGCAACTCAAGTTGGCTCACGTTTGGTCGGTGTGTTGTATGTATTGGATGAGCCATCTATTGGGTTACATCCGCGCGATAACATGCGCTTGTTGGAAACGCTCAAAGGGCTACGTGACCTGGGCAACACAGTTTTAGTTGTAGAACATGATGATGAAACCATCCGCGAATCGGATTGGGTCATTGATTTGGGTCCAGCCGCGGGCGAGCATGGTGGACAAATTATCGCAGAGGGCACGCCCAAGCAGATCTTAGTGCACCCAAAGTCATTGACGGGTCAATATCTTTCCGGACGGAAGCAAGTTGAGGTCCCGAAGAAGAGGCGCGAAGGAAATGGCAAGTCACTAAAAATCGTCAATGCTACTGCGAATAACCTGAAGGGCATCAACGTCTCTATCCCGCTTGGAGAATTGGTTTGTATCACCGGTGTTTCAGGGTCTGGTAAATCAACCTTAATGAGCGATATTTTATACGGCGAGCTCGCGGCGCGGTTGATGGGCGCGCGTACACAATCAGGCGAGCACGAAAAGATCGAGGGGATTGAACATCTCGATAAGATCATCAACATTGACCAGTCGCCGATCGGGCGCACACCGCGCTCCAACCCCGGGACGTATACGGGCTTGTTTGATGAGATCCGCAAACTGTATGCAGAGCTGCCCGAAAGCAAAGTGCGCGGATATAAACCCGGGCGCTTCTCTTTCAATGTACACGGCGGACGTTGTGAAGCCTGTCAGGGACAAGGTGAGTTGCGCATCGAAATGCAATTTCTGCCAGATGTGTATGTGCCGTGCGATATTTGTCATGGAAAAAGATTCAACCGCGAGACATTGCAGGTGATGTTCCATGAACAGTATAGCATCGCAGATGTATTGGATATGACCGTTGACCACGCGCTCGAGGAATTCAAAAACTACCCGCAAATGCAGAACAAGTTAAAGTTATTGCAGGAAGTTGGCTTGGGTTATGTGCGTGTGGGTCAACCCGCCACTACATTATCCGGTGGTGAAGCACAACGTGTGAAGCTCTCAAAAGAACTTTCACGTCGCGCCACGGGGCGAACACTTTACGTTCTAGATGAACCCTCCGTTGGCTTACACGCAGCAGATGTGCACAAGTTGATCGAGGTGCTGCAAAGATTGGTGGATGCGGGCAATTCGGTTTTGATCATCGAGCATAATCTTGATATCATCAAGGTTGCAGATTGGATCATCGACCTCGGTCCTGAAGGCGGCGATCGCGGCGGTGAGTTGCTTGCTGAGGGAACACCTGAACAGGTGATGAAAATCAAAGGCTCGTATACAGGGAAATATTTGAAAGAGCACGTAAATCGGTAAATTAGAAAACGGGTAAATAAGCATAAACTTATTTACCCGTTTTCTTGTATACACGTATACGCATTTCCCATTTTTCAGGTAGAATTATTTCACCGCGTCAGGTGGGAACACAAGTCCCGCCTGTATGCGTCTTTATGTACACAAGGAATAGATATGCTTAACCGAACTCCACCAAATAACAATAATACTTCGAACGTACTAAATTCCTATCGCAAGCGACGCCAGCAGCGCGGTCCATTTTTGATCTATGGTGCAGCAGCCCTTTTGCTCATTGTTGGCATTCTAGTAGTAGTTCGCGCCACCAGCGGAGGCAACAATCCGCTCAGTGCAATATTCGCAACCGACACACCGACAGCAACCTTGACCTTTACGCCCACCCTCACAAATACGCCTTCTCTGACTCCAACGATTACGTTGACTCCAACTTTAACCATCACCCCCACCCCCACGGGTCCGGTTGATTATATTATTCAAGAAGGCGACACTCTACAAGCTATCGCTGATAAATTCAATTTGGGTCCCAATGGTGTCCTAATTATTCTCGATAAAAACCCTACTATCATGACGACAAACAATGGCACCATTTTTGTCGGGCAAAAAATTCAGGTCCCACCGCCTGGAACTGAACTCAATACAGCTACGCCCATTCCTGCAAATTTACGCGGTACGACCATCGATTATCAAGTTTTACCCGGCGATACATTGGCAGGCATTGCTGCGAAATTCAACAGCAAGGAAGAAAACATCATTACCCTCAATAAGATCGATAATGCCAACTCCCTGCAAGCTGGACAAAAATTGAAGATTCCCATCAATCTGGTGACAGCGACCGCAACGCTGCCTTCTACATCGACGCCTGTTTCGCCTACCGTACAAGGCGGACAGCCAACCCAAGCCGCTGCTACTGCATCTGGTTCAACACCATTCGCTTCAACGACTTGTGCGCCTGCTGAGAATGCCAGCTATGTAACCGATCTCCTAACGCTGATCAATGATGCTAGAAAAACCAATAGCCTGCCCGCCTTGAATCTCAATCAGAATCTGGCTACCGCTGCAAAAGATCATGCTATTGATATGGTCTGTAACAATTACTTAAGCCCCATCGGCTTGAACGGTTCCACACCAGAATCGCGCGTCAAGGCAGCGGGCTACACAGCTTCACTCGTGGCTGAAAATCTTTTTGCTTTATCTCCAGCCTACGGCGGCAACCCCCAATCCGCTTTCAATTGGTGGATGGATAAAGACGCCACCAGCCGCGCCAATATTTTGAATGCGAACGTGACTGAGATCGGCATTGCTTACGAAGTTTCGGACAAAAGTCTGCTCGGCGGCTACTTTGTCGTCATCTTTGCCAAGCCCTAGCAGCGTTATTTTTCTGGACAAATCGCTGACCCTCATGTAAAATAAGCCGCCGTCAAGAAAGAACGGTAAGAAATATTCTGGAGAAAAACCTTGGCTAACATTAAGTCACAAATCAAACGAAATAAGCAGAACGAGAAGCGTCGTATCAATAATCGCAATGTGCGTGGCGCATCCCGTACTGCTGTCAGTGCAGCCCGCGCATCTTTTGAGAAGAGCGCTCCCGAGACCAAAGACCTCGTGCTTAAGGCAATCAGCGAGCTCGACAAGGCTGCTGAAAAAGGCGTCATTCACAAGAACGCCGCCGCCCGTCGCAAGGGACGCTTGATGAAGAAACTTGCTGCGTTCGTACCTGCTGAACCCACCGAAGCAAAAGTTTCCAAGAAATCAAAGTAGGCAGTTTCGCGTTACATGAAAAACGGGAGTCGCTAACGGCTCCCGTTTTTGTTATCCTGATATAATCCGAAAACTTATGTTTGAAAAAGTACAACACCTTATCGAAGAAAA
>Ga0209131_1002136_pt1 | contig 13508 bp, 6 predicted proteins | sample GraSoi_2013_40cm_FD_185826 | JGI IMG/M metagenome (GOLD analysis project Ga0209131, IMG submission 185826) | Grasslands soil microbial communities from the Angelo Coastal Reserve, California, USA - Sample 9_17_2013_40cm (SPAdes) (version 2) | ecosystem: Environmental > Terrestrial > Soil >...
CTCTCCGCCGCGGCGGACGCCTCATTTACGTCGGCGCCGGAACCAGCGGCCGCATCGCCGCCCTCGATGCCGTCGAGTGCCTGCCCACCTTCAACACCGATCGCGTTCACTTCATCATTGCCGGCGGCGCGAAGGCTCTCGCCTCCGCCTCCGAAATCAGTGAGGACGATTCCCAAGCCGGCCGCGCCGAAATGTCCCGCCACAAGCCCACACAGCTTGACGTAGTGCTGGGTATAGCTTCCAGCGGACGCACTCCCTTCACCGTCGCAGCGGTGACCGAAGCCCGCCGCCGCGGCGCGCGCACCATCGCTCTAACCTGCAATCCCGATTCCCCGCTCGAACGTGCTGCTCACTTCGCAATCGTCACTCAGGTTGGCCCCGAAGTTCTCGCCGGATCCTCCCGCATGAAGGCCGGCACCGCTCACAAAATGGTTCTCAACATGATCTCCACCGCAGCCATGACTCGCCTCGGCTACGTCTATGGCAACCTTATGGTCAACGTCGCTCCAAGAAATGAAAAGCTGATTCAGCGCGCCATCGCAATCCTCGAACGCGCCACCGGAGCCACCCACGAATCCGCTACCCGCACTCTCAAAGCGTCCGGCAATCGCACCCCGGTAGCGCTAGTGATGCTAACCACGGGAGTCTCTCGTGCCCAGGCAGTCTCGGCGCTGAAGAAAGCAAAGGCGAATGTCCGGCAAGCCATTTCGCTGGCGAAATAAGTTTGTGTGGCGCGGGCACTCCCTTCGGCAAGCTTAGGGCAGGCTTTGCCCGCGACTGCCGGCAGCAAATCCGTCGAAAACCTGCGACGGATGGCCCACCCCCTTAATGTTCCGACTGGAACATATGTGAGATATGTTCCAACTGGAACATTTGTGCATCCAATTGTGTACGGATGGGTATATATGTACAATTGCCGCTAAGGCAAACCAACGATGGGGGTTGAAGTCCCCGTCAAAGGCGAAGCTCGAGGTGGCGATTGGACTGGCACTCGCCGCCGCGGAGTGCTGCTTGAGCGGCCGGAGGTCAGGCGCCGCCTTTGAGATAGTAGCGGCGAAAATATCAGGAAACGTCTCGTCTGTTCCCAGTTTTTTCCCAACCGTATATTCCGTGGGAATATTCGCAGCGGAGAAGGCGTCTCAGTCTACTCAGTCCCCATCCTCATCATCGTCGTGGGCCTTGAGCAGCGGCACGGTGCGAGTCGGACAGGTGCGCTGCTTCAACACCAGCGGCGGACGCGGCGTTTGCCTGTAGTTGAAGGCGTCCTGCAGGTCGTTCGCGATCGTGTCCGCTCCACCAAGATTTGGCAGGCCGAAGGTCTCTTCCATATATCGAAGCACGCTCGAGAACTCGATCTCTGTGTGATACAGCGCGTGTTTTGCGAAGGGACTGATGATGATGAAAGGCACGCGAATGCCGAGACCAAACTGATCGCGGTAAGGCGGCGGGACGTGGTCGTAGAAGCCTCCCCAATCATCCCAGGTCAGGAAGATGACTGTGCTGCTCCACTGCGCCCTGGGGCCCTGCATGATGGCGTTGATCTGCTGCACGGTCCAATTTTCGCCGACGCATGCGCTGTCGGGTGGATGGTCCGTGTCCGCGCTGGGAGGCGTCAGCCAGCTGATCGCTGGCAGCTTTCCTGTCTGCGCGTCGGTAATGAACTGGGACTGGTCGACAACCTTCGTGCCCCAATCGGGCCCGTTGATAATGCTGCTAAAAGCGCGATAGGGATTGTAAACATAACCGCTGCTGCCCGATAGACCGGAGTAGTCTTTCCACGAAACGCCCGCGCTATCGGCCAGATCAGCCAGGGTGGTGGCGTTGTAGCAGGGAAACACACTGCTCACTACGAAGTTTGAGTCCATGGACGCGACCGTGGTTCCCGCAATGGCATCACATCCCCACTGCGCCTGGTGCGAGCTGTGCGGATTGTCCAAAGCGTTCTGAGTACTGCCGGAAACCAGCATTACGTGCGCTGGGAACGAACCCGACTGGACATTGCTGAAGGCTTCGTCGGCCAACTCGTAGGTTTTGGCGTAGGACCAGTAGTTCGGGATGTCGGATTGCTGAAACTGGGTCATGCACAGAAGGTCTCCGGCCAGAGAACAATTAAATCCCTGGTCGAAAGCGTCCATCTTTCCGGCGTCCACATCGATGTGCGCGTCGCGCCATTCGTGGCCAATGTCATGCGACGCGGGGTCGGGAGTGCGCCCGAGGGCGATGGTCTGCCCCGTCGAAAGCTTGCCTGTGGTCGCGCCGTTTGCCCCCGGGTAGGTGCCAAAATAATTGTCAAAGCTGCGGTTCTCTTTGATGATGAACACAATGTGCTTGACGACGCCCGCTGATCCACTGCCGGGAGGAACGCTGATAAATGGCGTGAACACGCTCTGGATCGAGCCAAAGCCGGCGATGAACGTAACCTTGGCCTGGATTACGACCGATCCCGATTTCAACATGGTCACCAATCCAGTGCTCGTCACCGAAGCCACCGAGTTGTCGAGTGAAGACCACGTCGCCCCAACCGTGGTCATATCCGTGACGGTTCCGTCCTGATAGTAGGCATAGGCGTGCAACTGCTGCGTCTGTCCCTTCACGAGCAGGACCTGCGGTGGAGTCACAACGACCAGGACAGGAATGGAACTGGAAGCGAATAATGGCGAGACGAACAGCAATAACGTCAACAAATATTTCATTCAGATCTCCGTTTTGGTTCCATACCCGTGAAGCATTCTGCATTTGGAAAGATGAAGCGAAATAACCTTGCCCGCCTAGTGCGACAGGAACCAGATCGAAGCGGTGTCATCCGACTTAAGAAAATTCAGCAACTGTGTCGACACTTTCACGCGCCCGACGGGGTCAGAAGGATGAGTGCCATCGTTTTGCAGATCCTGGCACGTCCACACCAAACCGTCGCTGCGCGGCAACATGCCGTTGGCCCAATAATAGGGCCCCCAGTCGATCCATGGCGCCACCACCGGCCCTTTGGTCGGATCAAAATTCAGGTTGGTATTCCCGTTAATTTGGTCCTGGATCGCATTCTTGACGGCGAAGCCAACCTCGTACGAATAGGGTTCAATGCTCAGATTCTTCAAGCCGTTCGAGTAGCCGGTGTAGTTGACGCTGGAAAAATATGCGATTTTGATGTTGGGGAACTTGGTGAGCAGGTTTTGAGCAATTGACTCAAAATTACCCTGCAACTTGGTCATGTCGCTGGGAAAGGTTCCGGCCGGTCCACCATTGACATCATTCACCCAGGCGACCACCACCTGCTTCGCGGTCACTCCCGCATTGGGCAGGTAATCGTTCATGATTACGTTCCAAAAATTATTGTTGGGCAGTGCCAGAAGCGACGCAGTCGCGCCCCCGGTCGCGCCATTCACGATCACCAAGTTCGGATTGACGCCGGGATCAGCGCTGGCGAGGTCCATGAATTTGAAGAAAGGTTGCTGAGCGAGCGATTCGCCAATCGAGATGAAAACATACTTTCCGGTGGGACTCGGATTGCCGTTGCTATCCAGCGGCTGGATACCCTGGGCCAGGGTCACGCCGGACGCATCGTGGGCGGCAGGCCTGACGTTGCTGCCGTTAGCGTAGAGTCCTCCCTGTTCCGCTCCCAGATAGTAACCAGTGCCCAAGTCATTGAGAGGGACCAACGGGCCTGAACTGTCGGCCGCATCGAAAATGATGTTGTCACATTTGGAGCCGGTGGTTGCGTACACAACCAGAGTGAGTACCGCGCTTGCCGTCGACGAATGGACATCCTTCGCCTGCACAGTGAAAGAATAGCTTCCCGCGGCGACAGTGGATGCCAGGGTCCCGGTAATGGTGCCGGTACGGAAAAGATCGAGACCCGCCGGGAGAGTGGAACCAGACATCAGCGACCAGGTGTACGGTTTCCTTCCTCCTGTGGCCGACAGCGTGGCTTGATAGGCGGCATTTTGAGTGGCGCTGGGAAGTATTGGGTAGGTGTCTACCGCGACCGCCGTCGCCGCTGCCCCTGTTCCCGACAAACTTACTCCTGCATTAGGGAGACTGTCATAGACAATCAGGATATTTCCATTGGTCACGCCGACTGCAGTTGGAAAGAATGCGATTTGCATGGTCAGGGACTGGCCGGCTGCGATTGACGTCGAGGTTCCCGAGAAGCCGGTTTGTGAAAAAGGGTAAGTGACGGTGACGCCCGTGACCTTGAACGAAGTGGTTCCGGTATTCGTGATGGTAAGGGCCTGGCTAGCGGTGGTTCCAAGCGTCTGGCTGGCGAAAGTCAGGGACTTCTGGCTGAGGCTTGCGATCGCGGTCGAGCTAGTCCCCGTGCCGTTTAATGTGACCTTTTCGCCAGGCAGACCGGTGATCGCGACGGTCAAAGATCCAACGTAGGCCTTGGCCGTCGAGGGATTGAAGGTAACCGTAAAACTTTGCCATTTTGCCGGAAGAATAGTGACGGGAAACGTACCGGAAACGACGAACTGCGTAACTGAGGCAGTAACGCCGGTGACCGTGATATTGGTGGTGCCGAGATTGTAGACGGTGAATGTTTGCGGACCACTCATGGTACCCGATTTTTGGGGAGTGAAGCTGAGGCCTGTGGGAAACGTTGCCGCCGATGCGATGGCGAATACGGGCATGCTTGCAATCAGTATCCCGAAGAGAACCAACAGCCGTAGACAGACTCTCCCCATAACCACTTCACGAAGCTGGCGTATCATAGGTCCTCAAGGTGAAAGCGCGACTCGGGGGAAATCGTTGTAACGTTGGCTCGGCAGACTGGCCGAGATAATCGCCTACGGACGAAACTCACAGTGCGCCGGAGACTCCTTGCAGAACTGCGGCCTTGCGGCTGCTTGCAGACAATCCGACAAAGGCACAACAGCCAACCATTTCTAGAGTTTACGAGCGAAGAGTTCACGAACGAACAGCATTCCACCGCACTGTCATAAGGTCATTGTTATCCGGAGTGGGAGGCGCGTCAAGAGTGAAAGAAATTGCGTACTCTCGGTTCGCCACCGCACCGCCGCCGGCAGGCATCACCGGCTTGAAGTTACCCAAGGCCGTCTGGACAGTGGCACTCCTGTGCCATTTACTGGCCCTGGGCATTGGGACTAAAGTCTCTCTAACGATGTACTACGGAGAGAGTGGTTTTTGAGCATAACGCCACTCTCGAAGAGCTACAGTCCTGCTTCACTTTGCGGAACCTGGCTATCCCCCTGATTCATTTGTTTGCGTCGCCGAGCGTGCGGCGACTCTTGCTTCACCGAACCACTGTCAAACATAAGTTAAGAGGAGAACTGAGAAATGGCTCAACATGTGATTCCCACCCCCGACAACGCGGAGAGGCTCCGGGTTCTTGCCGCTGACAGCACGCGGATGAGCAGCCAATTGCTGGCTGAGTCGTTGGCGCAAGATCGTCAATTCGAAGTCACTGGGATCGAGCCCAAAGGAGCGTCCATTCTGGAAGCGGTGGCTCTAAAGAAGCCGCATGTTGTGTTGGTGAGTGCTGCTCTGGAGGGGTCCTCGAACCTGGGATTTGATTTGAGCCGCCAGATCCGAGCTTCGCATCCACAGACCCGGGTCGTACTCTTGATGGACACCTCCAACCCTGCCGCGGTGGTTGAGGCTTTCCGTTGTGGGGCACAGGGAATTTTTTCGCGCACCGAGTCCTCGAAAACACTGGCCAAGTGCATCAGCAGCGTGCATCAGGGGCAGGTGTGGGCGAACAGCGAAGAGCTGAGGTATCTGCTCGATGCCTTGCGTGAATCGGAGCCGATGCGGCTGCTGGACTCCCGGGGCGAGGCAATCCTTTCCAAACGCGAACAGGAAGTGGTAGGCTGCGTGGCCGAGGGACTGTCCAACCGCGAGATCGCAAGCCGTTTGAAACTGACTGAGCACACCGTGAAGAATTATCTGTTCCGCATCTTCGATAAGCTGGGAGTATCCAGCCGGGTGGAGGTTGTCCTTTACGTTTTCCGTCTGCGCAAGGATCAGGGCGGAGCCAATTTGCCGGATAACCAGTGCGGGCAATGCTTCAAAGTGTATGAGAGTGCACAGGCCAAGACCGCGGGTAACGCACCCCTGGCGGTAAGAAGAGTGGTAGAACCTGTGAAAGAGATGGCGCGCCGGAGTCGAGGCTAAAGCTCGAAGTTGTGAAACCGATCGCTCTTCTCGACGTTAATTGATCCCGTAGATATTTAAGTATCCCTGAGATGGTCCGCCGGTTGTTCCCACAAAGACTTGCCCATTGGCCACGGTCGGCAGCGTGAATTTTGTTGCGACGCCCAACGGTTGATTGGCAGTGGAGACGCGGGTGCAGGGAGCGCCTTGCCCGTCGGTGGTGAACAAGCAACTGAGGGTTGCGGCATCAAACGCCCATAGATTTGCCGGCCCGCCGTTCTTGCTGCTCGCGTTGCGGGCGTCGATTAACCATACGATAGCCTTGGCGGAAGCGTTGCTGGGTGAGGAAACGGTCGGCGTCGGTCCCGGCCAACCGAAAACGTTGGCCGACTTCGCCGACGGCGTCGTACAGAAACCGGCTCCCGTGGTTCCGGTGCAACTGTTGCCGTTGGGATAGAACTTGAACTGCATGAGAGGAAGATTCTTCCCGACCCAATAGGCGTAACCGGAATAGTTGGTTCCACCGGTGCCATGAGTCCACCATGCGGGCGCGCCCCAGATGCCGCATTCCACTACAGGAGTGATTTGATAGCAAAGAACGCTCTTGATATATTGCGTTACCTGGTCGGCATTTCCGCCGTTGTATCCGCCCATGTAGCCCTTGTCGGCACGCAACAAATAAATGCTGCCTTGCTTGCCGGCCTGGGCGAGCAGGTTCTGTGGGTTGCCGCCGGACTGGAAGGGGAGCAGCATCACACCGCCAGCTCCGAGATCGTAGTCGAAATTGTTGCGCGACTTCCAGTCGAAGGGAGTGAAGAAGTCCTTCACGGAAAACTTCGCAGGAGTGCCCGCCAACTGCATTCTCAGGATGGAGTTGCCGTAGTCGCACGGAGTCTGGCTGCAGGAAGTTGGCTTGTCGTTCGGAGGTGTGCTCACATTCACATTGGCATCGCCGTTGCCAATGGCAAGAAAAATGTGGCCGCCACTGTCGAGGGCTGGGCCCGAAGACCCTTGCCAGATGCCGCCCTCATAGCTGGTATCGGAGGGAACCGAGGTCCAGATGCTGGTTTGGGTGAGCGCGGTCTGCGCCGAGTTGAGCTGGTAGGCCATCATCCAGCCGTTGTAAGGGAAGTTCGCCGAATCGCAGTGTGCGGCCCAGGTGATGAGGATCTGCGGATTCTGTCCGGTCACAGGGATCGCGGCCAGCGCGCCGCGCTGATTCTCGTTGCGGGCGTAGTCGCTGTCAAAGGTGATACTGACCGTGCCACTGGTATAAGTTCCGCCAATGGTCGTTGAGGCCTTGACGCTTCCATCGATTACGCTGAGGGCGTACAGGGTCTGAACGTAGGTGACCGGGGTAGCCTTGGTCTTGGTTCTGGCCACCAGATAGAGAACTCCGGACGTGATCGTGTTGTCACTTCCAACATTCTGAGTGATGTCGATGACTGGCGTGCCCATAATGCCGATATCGCCGGGACTGGGCAGAATGTCAGTGCAATTGGTCAGGTCGACGGAGCCGTTGAGGTAGTCGTAGCCGGCAGGGACAAGGGTGACGCTCCAGAGAACCTTCCCGCTGGCGGCGTTGATGGCATAGACGGCATCCTGCTGGGTGGCCACATAAACCACATCCACATAAGTGGTGCCACCGATGACAACATTGGGCAGCACGAGCGGCTGAGCATAGGGTGCGCCGTTTAGTTGCACGGAGAACTGCTTGTGGAAGGTTTTGCCTGTCGTGGCCGTAACCGCGGCTTGCGTGAGCGCAGGCTCATTGGGATTGAAGCCGCGCCGGCTTACTCCGCCCTGAAACGTCGTGTAGCAAACGTTGTTGCCGGAAATAGTTGGGCAGCCTGTAACCTGGGCATCGATGTCCTGCGCGGTGGCCACCGCGACGACGATGAGAATCGAACCGAGGACACGAATGACTAAGTGGCCAAAGTCTGCTGCGAAGTGGCGCTTCAGAGAGCCTCCGGCGGGGGCTGGAACTAGGCCTAAATTTAAGGCGGATGGACCGCTGAGTCAAGAGTGAAAGTTTTTGCAGGTATGCAGAGAGTACGCTGGGAGCGGGTTCTTAATGGGAGCGGGTGCCAGTGTGAAAAATTCTGCATCTTGACTGTTCCGCGGTCGCGGCATACAAACTAAAGGAGCGCCAAGTGTGAGCCGCTGCGGCTCTACCCCCACGTATCGCAGCGGTCCCGAACCCGGGTCCTTTAAACGTCCGAATCGGCCGCAAAACTTCATCTTTGCGTTTGTGGAGCCTGTCATGAATCTGCGCGTCATCGTCCAGCGATTTCTTCCTGCACAAACATTCGTGAAGAGTTCCGGTTACATCGTTGCGCTGCTTGCGGGCCTTCTGATGTCAGTGCCGTGGGCGGCCGCGGCCGCGCCCACACTGACCCTCACCCCTTCAAGTGTGACGTTTAGCAGTATCGTCGTGAACACGACCGCGAGCGCGACTGTATCGGTAAAGAATACGGCTACGGGCGTGAACCCGGTTACGTTCACCAGCATCGTGGCGAGCGGATCCACTTATTTCGGTCAGACGAATACTTGTACTGCGGGCAAATTAGGCACTGGAAAGACGTGCACCATCACGGTGACCTTTACGCCCGCGAAAACGGGGACATTCACCGGCACAGTGACTCTTACCGATAATGCGACGGGGAGTCCTCAAACCATCAAACTGACCGGCACGGCGATCAAGGGCGGCACGATCAATGTAATCCAGCACGTTGTGTTCATCATCAAGGAGAACCGCAGCTTCGATAATTATTTTGGGACATTCCCTGGCGCGGATGGCGCGACCAGCGGCAAGGTCTCCAACGGATCAACAATCACACTCGGGCACACTCCCGATCGCGTGCGTGACATGGGACACAGCTGGAACGACTCCATCACCGCGGTCGATGGTGGGAAGATGGATAAGTATGATCTGGTGAGTCATGGCAACGTCAATGGCGATTACATGTCGATGAGCCAGTTGTATCAGTCCGACATTCCGAACTATTGGATCTACGCGCAGCAATTTACCTTGTCCGACGCAACCTTCGAATCTACCAAGGCAGCGAGTTTTCCCAACCACCTTTACACCATCATGGCGGATGGCGCCGAGACCATCTCCAACCCGAGTGAGCCCGGACACCCGCAATATGCATCCTGGGGTTGCGACGCCGTAGCCGGGACCACGGTGACCTTGCAGGACTCGAGCGGCAAGCAGTCCTCGGTATTTCCCTGTTTTAGCAACACGACAATTGCAGACAAGCTGGATACCGCGGGAGTTTCCTGGACGTCATATGCACCCGTCCAAAACTCTTCGGGCTATGCCTGGAACGCCTTCAATTCGATCAATCAAATCCGCAACACTTCTTTGTGGACGCAACACGTTGTGCCTTTCGCCAATTTTGTGACGGACGCGCAGAACGGCAACTTGCCCGCGGTCAGTTGGCTGGTTCCCGATACAGCGGACAGCGACCACGCGCCCTCCAGCGTTTGCACGGGTGAAAATTGGATCGTGAAACAGATCAACGCCGTTATGCAGGGGCCGGATTGGAACACGACGGCGATCTTCCTTACCTGGGACGATTTTGGCGGCTTTTATGACCATGCAGTCCCGGCCAACGCCGACTACTGGGGATTCGGGCCGCGCGTGCCCATGATCATTATTTCTCCGTACGCGCGCGCCGCGACAGTCGTGCACACGCAATATGAATTTTCTTCGGTGCTGAGATTTATTGAGAAGCGCTTTGGCCTGAGCACGCTCACCTCGCGCGACTTGAATGCCTCCGATATGACCGATGCTTTCAACTTCACTCAGAGCCCGCTGCCGGCTGTGATTCTGAGCACCCGCACCTGTCCGTCGGACGGCGCCATCGTCGACTTGGGGAACGATAAGGTGGACTTCGGGAATGTGGTGGTCGGCAAGAGCGCGACCCTCACACGAACCATGAAAAATACCGGGGACGCTTCGATGAATATCACGAGCGAGGTGATTCCCAGCGGGGTTCCTTACACCGAGACGAACACTTGCGGTTCGACGCTGGCCGCGGGAGCGAATTGCACGTTTACTTTTGTATTCACTCCAACGAAAACCACAACTCAAAACTCAACCTGCACCATCACCGACAGCGCCTCGAGCAGTCCCCAGGTCTACAACCTCTACGGTGTGGGCGTCGCGTCTGCCGGAGCAACTCCGACGCCGAGCACTCAGCCTGATGACGATGACGGCGATTAGACGGACAAGCATTTGAAACGGCCAGAATACCTCCGGATCCCCGGCCAGCGATTTTCCGACAAGGTAACCCTGGGAGTGCTCGATGAAGTTGCGCCACGATGTTTTCCTGCCCCTGGCAGTTTTGTTTTTCGCTCTGCCGTTACTGGCTCAGTCCAACCTGGCTGCTCCGGCGGTCAAGTTGTCACCCACCAGTTTGACTTTCGGCCAGCAAATTGTGGGTACCGTCAGTCCCGGCCAGAGCGTTAGCCTGGCCAACTTGCCTTGGCAAACTAGCCCTTGGTAAACAGCCCGTTAGTTGACCGTCAGTTGCACCGTCACGGTCCGCGTGATGCTGCCCTGGTTGGCGAGGACTGTGATCGAGTAAGTGCCCGACGCGGTGGTCGATGATGCAGTAACGGTCAGCACGGATGTTCCCGAAGTCTTGATCGAGCTGGTGCTGAGCGTCGAGGAAAGTCCCTTCACTTCGGAGATTCCATCCAGCGTCAGATTGGCGGTGCTGGTGAAATTCAGCGGGGTCAGTGTCAGGTTGAACGTTGCCGATTTGCCCTTGTTGACGGAGAGAGCTGCGTTATCGACCGTGAACCAGAAATCCGTGCCCACCGGAGTCAGGTTGCACGCGGCTCCGGGACTGCCCGAAGGTTGCTTGAAGCTGGAGTTGGAATCCTGCAGCGTCGCGCTCTTGAAGGCGGTGAAGTCGTCCTTGCTGCCTTTTTTTGGCGTGGGGACGACGAATGGCGTGGTTGAATTCTGCGAGTTCCACCACGTATTGCTCGAAGACTTCAGCGTGCTCTGAAAGCTCGTCCAGTCTGAATTGTTCAGGTAGCTGTCTTTGAAAAGTCCCTGGCTGCTCGTGTTTCCCTGAATTGTGTTCGAGGTGTTGGTGAAGTTCTGCGTCACCAGATTAGCCGTCTTCCCGGTTACCCAATTTGTGACGCTGATGCCGCCCGCCAGTCCGATGACCGTGATCTGATTCGGCAGGTTATTCATCAGCACGCTATTGGTGAGCGAGACGCCCTCGGAGTTGCGCAGCACCAGGCCGCCCACAGCCATGGATGAATTTTGGTTGCAGACGTAGCTTTTGTCAAAAGTGATAGGACCCTCATCTTTTTCCACGAACAGGCCGCTCATCAGATTGCTGGTGGCGTTGATTGCTGTGGTGCTGATATTTGCGTTGTCGGTGTCCCAGTGGATGCCGTAGCCCTGGTTGAAGCTCACGGTCAGACCATTGATGGTGTCGTCATGCACTTGCCAGCCATGAAGGCCACCGGTGTTGCAGGCATAGTAAGCGCCCTGCGCTCCCCGCCAATTGTTGTAGGAAGTCGTATCCGACTGCCACGAGCCGTACCGGGTTTGCGATTCCTGGAATCCAGCATCGCCATTGTGTTGGGACACCGTATTCTGCACCGTAAAGTAGGTTGTGGGACTCTCGATGGCGAGGCCCTGGCCGTTATTCCACTGAAAGGTGTCGGTATCGAACAGGATGTTTGTGGAAGTACCCTGCACCACAACCGCGGCCGATGCGCGGCAGGTATTGGCGTACTGGAACGTCAGCCCGCGGATCACGATGTTCGACTTGTGCTGAATCAACAAAAGTGTGGGTTCAGAGGCTGCCTCGACCGTTGCCGTGCCCATGTTTGTTCCGGACTTTGGCCAGACGTAGATCTGGTTCGCACTTTGGTCCACGTAGAACGTGCCCTGCAGCATCTGTCCGAGAGACAACACCTGCGTCAGGACTGTCCCGTTCACGGCGACCATTTCCTGCCGCATCATAATCTTTTGCTGAAAAGGACAGGAGGTAAGCTGGGCGCACTCGCCCCAGTTGTTGGTCCAGCTATTGGTGTAAATGCTGTTGTTCAGCGAATACGTGGCCCAGCCAGAGTAGACGGTAGCGCCGCTCACGATAACGGTACCATTGGTGGCCGCTTGGAACGTGATGGGAAGACTGGTGTCTCTCTTGTTATAAGCCAAGGTTACGCTCTCCCGGTAAGTCCCGGGATTGATGATGACCTTGGTGCCGATGGAGCTTTGATTATTGGTTTCGGCCATGGAAGCAGCGGCGCCAATGGTCTTTAGCGGCTTCGACTGGGTGCCGGAATTGGAATCCGAGCCCTTCGCCGTGTCGACATAAAGGGTGGCCGTTTCCAGGCCTTCGTTGACATTGGCTTGTCCGAAGGCGCTGCCTAGAAAGAAGATTGGCAGCAACAATGCAAGGGTTAGTTGAAGGACGTTCTCGGGAGTGAACGACTGGCGCTCCCGGGCCAGGGGGGTGACTGCTGAAAGCATTTAAAACACCTCTCGAAGGGGGATTTCAAGAGGACTACTCGATAGGGTGAGTGTCCTTGCCAGAACTCTAAATACGCATTGGCCAACTGGCTAGGTCTCGAAAGTACATGGGAATGCAATACCGGAAGTACATTAGACTGGAAAGAAAATCCCCCGAGATGGCCGTTGGGCTTGGGTTTTCGGGCAGGCCGCTGGGGCAAAGAATCGAATATTTCGCCCAAAATGGGAACGGCAAATCTTGAAGAATTCTCGCGGCGTTTCCTTTTATCTGCACCTGCAACACCAACCAGCCCGCGAAACTCGCAAAAGTATCCAGCGGCTTACGGTATAACCGTCTCCGTGAATGTAGCGGGTGTCAGATTGGAGTAGGACGCTGTAATCGTCACTGTTCCTGACTGCGAGGGAGTGGTGTAGGTGACTGTGGCTTTTCCGGCCGAGTTAGTGACCGGTGTGGTGGTGGAGAAAGTCCCCCCAGCACCGTTGTCGGAGAAAGTCACAGTGAGGCCCGCGATTCCGTTCAAGTATTGATCTGTGACCGAGACGATCAGGCTCTTGGGCAGCAAGTTGTGAATATGTGCCGTCTGGTTATTCCCTTGAACGATGTTGATCGAGGCTGGCGGGCCGGGCACTGCGATCTCGGTGATCCTATCGGTCACGCTTCCATTCGAGGCCGTGACGGTGATGGTTTTAGCCACGGTGGGAAGCGTATACGTAATGCTCACTTGCCCGTTCGAGCCGGTGATTCCCGGATTCGGAGAGAATGTCCCTCCCAAGCCATCAGTGAACGTGATAGTGGCGTTCGGTACTACATTGCCAACTGCATCCTTGGCTTTGACCACGAGCGGCGCGGGCAGAGTGGTTCCCACCGTTCCCGTTTGTTTTCCAC
>Ga0209131_1002139_pt1 | contig 13504 bp, 11 predicted proteins | sample GraSoi_2013_40cm_FD_185826 | JGI IMG/M metagenome (GOLD analysis project Ga0209131, IMG submission 185826) | Grasslands soil microbial communities from the Angelo Coastal Reserve, California, USA - Sample 9_17_2013_40cm (SPAdes) (version 2) | ecosystem: Environmental > Terrestrial > Soil >...
ACTCGAAACGAAGAGGTCCAGTTTCCCGTCATTGTCGTAATCAAACCAGACCGCATTGGTTGACCACCCGTGCACCGCAACACCGGCCTTTTCTGTTACATCCGTAAACGTGCCGTCCTTGTTGTTGTGGTAAAGCGTATTCTTGCCGTAGGCGGTGATATAGATGTCCGGCCAGCCATCGCCGTCATAATCACCTACCGCTAGGCCCATCCCGAATGACTGGCTGATGGCCAACCCTGCCCTGTCGGTTACGTCGGTAAAAGTGCCGTCGTGGTTGTTATGGTAGAGGGCGTTACGCAAGGGCTTTTCAGGATGAAAAAAATCAGAGGGACCACTGTTGACGAAGAGTATGTCCATCCAACCGTCGTTATCGTAGTCGAGGAAAGCACACCCTCCGCCTACCGTTTCTGGCAAATACCTTTCCGGAGAGTGCGCATTGTCATGGGTCCACGTAATCCCACTTTCACTTGGTGGAATCTCTCGAAATACGATCCGGCCAGGTGTTCTTTGTGTAGCGCCACCCTCCGGTTGCGGAGCTTTCTGCGCGAATGCCACATGCGCCAAGCACAAGTAAAGAGCGAACGACGTGAAATTTCGCAGCAACATCGCTTGCCTTCTAGTTCTATCTCCACAAAGGTTCATCGTCTGGCAGCGTAAAGTTCTCACATTTCTGATTCCATCACAAGTAGAGGTGAATCGAGATCAATGTAGTCGAAGTAGTCGAAGTCGGCTACGGCGCGCTGCCCGCTCATGTCATGCGCGCAGAGAGCTCCAAAGGAGCCGGTGAATCCCAAACCTGCAGTTGTGTGTTCATCAGAAAGAATAGTGGCGTCCAGGTTGTCAGTCAGCGGCGCCCAGTGCTGGCCGTCAAGTGAGTAAAAAAATTGCAAGGATGCTTCGTGGTAGTCGGCTCGCAGATAGACGCGGCCTTCCGCGAGGGACACCGGCTTTTCGAGGACATTGCTCAGCTTGCCCAGACTGCTCTCAAGAACCCCCAAAATAATTCCTAGTTCGTCGTCGAAGCCGATATTGGCATAGTAGAAATTCTCGTCATCGTACAGGCACATCAGACCGGCCATCTGCTGAAAATTGACTGGCCTGAACTCTACCGAGGTCTCGAACCGGCAATGAAATGACTGAAATCGCCGGCCAACCAAACTCTGCCGATGTAACGATTTCGGCGACTCGCGTCCTCGTAATCGAAGGTAGCCGAATCGCTCGGACAGTGAGAGCCAATCGCTGTCAGGAGGCACCAGCAAGGTTTGATAGTGAGGACTGAGCTGATCCCTATCGAAGTGATCGCGCTGCTGCTCAGGTGGAAATGGGCAGTCTATAAGACCTGGAGCCTGAACCTGAATTTGAGGAAGGACGCCTCCTTCCGCGAGGCGTAGCCACCCTTCGCTTGTCCACTCAACACGCTGGATTGCGGTCTCCCGCCCGAGAACGCAGCGGCGGTGCTCACAAACGGGGCGGGCGCAGAGATGGGCCAAATACCATTCACCCGTTTGCGTTTGTACGAGTGAGCCGTGGCCTGCTTTCTGCAGTGCCGTTCTTGAGGATCCTTGGGAGGTGAGCATCGAGCCCTGGGGATCAGCTTCGTACGGTCCCTCGATTTGGCGCGAACGCGCTACCGTAACCGCGTGTTCCAGGCCTGTCCCGCCCTCGGCGACCATTAGGTAGTAATAGTCTCCGTAGTGATAGAGGTGTGGCCCTTCGGTTCGGCCCCGCGCGCTGCCGCCGAAAATGCGACGCGATTTACCAACGAGACTTCTCTTTCCAGCACAGTACTCTTGCAGGGCAATACCACCGAACGAGTCTCGTCCAGGACGATGGTCCCAAATCAAGTTTACGATCCATTGTCGGCCGTCATCATCAGTAAAAAGCGATGGATCAAAGCCGCTACTGTTCAGATAAATCGGATCTGACCAGGGCCCCCCGATTGATTCGGCAGTAACTAGATAATTGTGGCAATCATCGAATCCAAAACCCCAATTCTTCACGTCGGTATATACAAGGTGAAAAAGGCCCTTGGCGAAAGTAAGGCATGGGGCCCAAACGCCCCCAGATCGGGGATTCCCACGCATATCAAGTTGGTCCACACGTGTCAAGGCATGTGTGAGTACGCGCCAGTGCTTCAAGTCGCGACTGTGACTGATCCGCACTCCGGGGAACCACTGAAATGTTGAATTAGCGATGTAGAAGTCGCCGTCAACCCTCAATATCGAAGGATCTGGGTGAAATCCTCGTAGGATGGGATTAAGAATAATACGGGTATCCAAAGAATGTTCCTTGTTCATGCCGATCCTTAAAGACCCGAAGGATATCACAAACAGTGGAAGCGGTTCCATATACATTCTTTCAGTTAATGTCACGGGCAGTGGGTCGATATACGCGCGTTTTAACTTGACAAACAGATCGTGAAGGATATTTACTATCTCCCTATGGAACCGGTTCCATTCCTATGAGAAGCGGCTCTGTACAAAATGGGGACGCGGGAACGAGAATGCTGTCCGGTGCTTTACCCTCTGCTGCGCCAACGCATGCTCGGAAAACCATCGCGAATCACCGGGACCGAGATCCGGACGGTCCAATGATGCCGGCGTCCTGGCACCTTTCTTTATGGGAGAAGATAGCCTACGCTCTGGGCGACTCGGCCTCCAATTTCTACTGGAAGACCTTCGAATATTTTCTTATCTTTTACTACACCGACGTATTTGGTCTGCCAGCTGCCACTGTTGGGACGATGATGCTGGTCACCCGGGTCGGTGACGCGGTGATTGATCCTCTCATGGGTGTCCTGGCCGATCGGACTCAGACTCGGTGGGGCCGCTTCCGGCCTTACCTCCTCTGGTTTCCTATACCGCTAGCGGCTGCTGGCGTCTTGACCTTTACTACGCCAAACATAAACGCTGGGGAAAAAGCGCTCTACGCCTACGTGACTTACTCACTGCTGATGTTGATGTACACCGCCGTTAACATTCCTTACACCGCTTTGATGGGGGTAATGACGCCGAACTCCATTGAGCGTACAAGTCTTTCCTCTTTGCGGTTCATCGGAGCTTTTGTGGTCACCGTTTTTGTCCAGAAGTTTACCCTGAGTTTGGTATTACTACTTGGCCGCGGGGACAACGCGCGCGGCTGGCAAGCCACCATGATCCTGTATGGTCTGCTTGCGGTATTGATGTTCCTAACCTGCTTTAAATTTACCCGGGAGCGGATTGTCCCTCCAGAGGATCAGAAGACGAACCTGAAGCTGGATCTGGGCACAGTCATAACCAGCCGCCCGTGGCGAGTATTGTTCGTCGCGGTGGTGTTCGTGCTGGCATCCTATGCCGTCCGGGGAGCGGCTTCAGCCTACTACTTCAAGTACTACGTAAATCGTGAGGACCTGCTGGGATGGTTCCTTGTTGTCAATGGCGTTTCGAACCTCCTGGGTATTGTGATTACGCCTTGGGTAGCCAAGTCCATTGGCAAAAAGCGCGGTTTCATGCTGTCGACGGGGACCGGCGCATTGTTATTCGGGTTGCTTTACGTCGCGTCGCCCAGCAATCTGTCGCTTATATTTGGGCTTCAAGCCCTTTCAAGTTTCGCTGTTGGTCCGGCTGCTCCATTGTTTTTCGCCATGTACGCCGACATCGCAGACCATGCGGAATGGCTCACGGCCCGGCGGGCCACCGGTTTGATCTTTGCGTCGGCAATGTTCGCGATCAAGTTTGGCGCGGCACTTGGCGGCTGGGTCATTGGATTGCTGCTAGCTTTCTTTGGATACGTGGCAAATGGGGTGCAGACAGGCAATGCACTGAGGGGAATTGGCGTTTCCATCAGCATAGTTCCTGGTGTTTTGCTCGCGCTGGCCACTCTGGTGTTGACGACGTACGAACTCGACGAGCGAGCGATGCTGCGCATTGAGGCCGACTTGACCAAACGGCGCGAACCTCTAAATGTTCCAGGTGCTAGTTAGTCGGACCGAGTAGTTTCTGCCCCGAGTGAGAACGATCCTGCGATCGATGCACAAGTCGCCACAGGATGCATAAGAGCATATTTCATCACTGCGGCGAGGCCTCAACATGATTTCTCGGATGCCAATCATGCTTGCTACTATTGCGTTTTGTGGTCTGGCTCAGCTCGGGTGGCCGGCAGAGATCGGGTCCTCGAGACCGGCCAAATTCGAGCCTCCTGATCACAAGACAATTCTCATTATTGGACAAACTAGAGACGAGTTTTCAGATTACGTTCACACAGCCGGGGCTGGACAACCTGGTGGTTACATGTTCTACACGAGTCTGAACCACTTGGAAGGGCTAACTTCCCCGTCGAAAGGCGCGGGATGCCAGGATGCAGGGGTGGAGGATCTGCAAGACTGGGTCGACCACTATCCGGAATCAGTGGGGCAGGTAGGCCTCTATATTGTCGATCAGCTTTCCAGTATCAATAGCGGAGCCTTGGACGCCAATATCAAGAGATTGGCGGAGATTCTTCGCAAAACGAACAAGCCCATCCTTATGCGCATAGGCTACGAGTTCGATGGCGAGTGGAATGCATACGAGCCCGAGGCGTATGTGGCCGCGTGGCGCCGAATCGTCGACATTTTCCGGGGCAAGCGGGTTGGAGAGGAGTCCATTGTCCCGGTGACCAATGTCGCTTTTGTTTGGCACTCTGCAGTCTGGAAGACGTTTCACAACCAGCCCATCTCAGCCTGGTATCCGGGAGACAACTATGTCGACTGGGTGGCGATAAGTTGGTTCGCTTGGAGCGATAAAGAAAGCAGGAATGTTTCAGAAACCGCAAGGAACAAATTCGCAGCTTTCGCCAAGGAGCACAATAAGCCTCTCATGATTGCTGAATCCGCGCCTAAGTCGTACTACGCACCAGCGCGATCTGATTCCTGGGACGGCTGGTTCGAGCCGTTGTTGGTCTGGATTCGCCATAATAACGTCAAGGTATTCAGTTATATCAACCAGAACTGGGATGCCCAGCCTATGTGGCATGATCCGTCATGCAAAACCCCCACAGATTGGGGTGATACTCGCGTGCAGGCGCCGGGTTCGACCGTGTTGAAGGCGTGGCAAAAAACTGTCCGAGAGAAGCGTTTTCTGGGTGCCGGTCCGCAGCTTTACAAAGCGATCGGATTTCCCAAATAACCGCGGCCACTCCGGAGGACGGCGCCCGCAGGGGACGCGCTCTTCCGCAGGGAGGTTCGTCATTTACGTCCTTGGAATTGATGTGGGCACGGGCGGTACTCGCGCCCTCATTGTTGATGAACGCGGCAAACTCATTGCTTCGGCGACGGAGGAGCACACACCTTTCGTTTCCCCAAAAATTGGCTGGGCTGAGCAGTCACCGGAAGATTGGTGGCGGGCGTGCACGATTGCTGTGAGCGGTGCGCTCGAGAGGGCAGATTTGCGCGGAGATGATCTGGCGTGCGTGGGTTTCTCCGGTCAGATGCATGGCGCGGTCATGCTCGATGAAAACGATCAGGTCGTGCGTCCCGCGCTGATATGGTGTGACGTGCGAACCGAGGATCAGTGTCGCGAGTTGACCCGTAAGATCGGCGCTGAGAGGCTGATTAATCTGACCTGCAACCCGGCGCTTCCGAACTTTACTCTGACCAAGTTTTTGTGGGTACGGCAAAACGAGCCGGAAAACTGGAAGCGGGTGCGCTCGGTGATGCTACCCAAAGACTACGTTCGTTTCCGTCTTACCGGAGAGCGTGCGACTGATATGGCAGATGCGTCGGGCACCTTGATGCTCGATGTGGCCAACCGGCGGTGGTCGAAGGAAGTATTGCAGGCTGCGGAAATTGATGATCGTTTGCTCCCTGGGCTCTTTGAGTCCCCGCATGTGTGCGGGAAGATTTCAGCGGAAGGTGCAAAGGCAACGGGTCTCAAGCCGGGGACGCCCGTGGTGGCGGGAGCTGGCGATCAGGCGGCCGGAGCGACGGGCGTGGGGATTGTTGCTTCTGGAGCGGTGAGCGCAACGATCGGAACCTCCGGCGTAGTTTTTGCCGCTACGGATAGGCCGGCGCTTGACTCCAAAGGACGGTTGCATACTTTCTGCCACGCGATTCCAGACCGTTGGCACGTGATGGGGGTGACGCAAGCGGCTGGGCTGTCACTGCGCTGGTTCCGCGATCAGTTCGGCGTTGCCAGGGATGATGGGCGAGATGCCTATGAACAACTCAGTGATGAAGCAGCACGAGTCGCGCCGGGTTGTGATGGTCTGCTCTGGGCTCCTTATCTAATGGGAGAACGAACGCCGCACCTGGATGCAAATGCGCGGGGTGCATTGGTTGGATTGACTGCTTCGCACACCCGGGCGCACGTCGTGCGTTCGATCATGGAAGGAGTGGCGTTCAGCCTGCGCGACACGTTCACCCTTTTTGAGGAAATCCAAGTGCCTGTAAAGAGTATTCGCCTTGGCGGGGGTGGTGCGAGATCCGAGGTGTGGCGGCAAGTTCAGGCGGACGTTTACGGGCATGAAGTGGAGATCGTCGAAGCTGAGGAAGGCGCCGCTTACGGTGCAGCTATTCTTGCGGGCGTCGGAGCAAAGATTTGGCCGACGGTCGATGACGCTTGCAAGGCCGTTGTCCGCGCGGCCGAACGGGTGCAGCCGAAGCCCGAATCCGTTGCGGCTATGAACGAGGCGTATCGAAGATACCGTCGCATTTATCCGGCTTTACGATCCATTACCGCATCCTGAAATTCTTGGCTACCCAAGTAAAACAGAAAGGAATTCTATGAAGAGGAAGAACGGCAATTATCAACCCGTGCCAGAACACAAGTTCTCTTTTGGTTTGTGGACAGTAGGGAACCGTGGGAGAGATCCATTTGGCGACGCGGTGCGGGAATCGGTTTCTCCACCGGACCTGGTAGCGCTGCTGGCGGAAGTAGGCGCTTGGGGCGTCAATCTGCATGACAACGATTTGGTGCCGATCGACGCTACGCCCTCGGAGCGGGACCGAATTGTGCGCGGCTTCAAGCGCGCCTGTGAGAGGAACAGAATTACTGTTCCCATGGCAACGGTCAACCTCTTCTATCATCCCGTGTTTCGGGATGGCGCGTTCACGGCCAACGATCCCGAGGTGCGTGCTTACGCAGTGCAGAAGACGCTGCGAGCGATGGATCTTGGCGCCGAGCTGGGGGCCAAGATATTCGTCCTCTGGGGAGGACGGGAGGGGACCGAGACCGACGGGTGCCGTCGTGCTGATGTGGCTGTGAAGCGGCTGCGCGAGGCGGTCAATTATCTTTGCGAATACAACATCGAGAAGGGTTACGGATATAAGTTCGCGCTGGAAGCCAAGCCCAACGAGCCTCGCGCGGATATTTACATGTCCACCACCGGACACTACCTGGGTTTTATTCCAACCCTCGATCATCCAGAAATGGTGGGCGTCAATCCCGAGGTTGCGCATGAAACCATGGCCGGATTGAATTTCATGCATGGCGTGGCACAGGCATGGGAAGCCGGCAAGCTCTTCCACATTGATCTGAACGATCAGATGCCAGGCCGCTACGACCAGGATCTTCGCTTCGGCTCGGCGAACCTTAAAACTGCATTTTGGCTGGTCAAGTTTCTGGAGGATGTGGGATACAAAGGCCCGCGTCACTTCGATGCCCATGCGTATCGCACCGAAGATTACGAGGGAGTGAAGGACTTCGCCCGCGGCTGCATGCGGACGTATCTCATCCTGAAAGAGAAGGGGCAGCAGTGGAATGAGGATGAAGAGATTCAAGCGATTCTGAAGGACGTCAATTCCGGCAGTACAAGCGTGCCGGCCGTGGAACGGTATTCGAAGAAGGTCACAGCGGGGTTGCTGGCACGCGAGTTCGACAAGGATAAGATGATGGAAAAGCGTCTGCCCTACGAGCGGCTAGACCAGTTGACGGTGGATATCCTGTTAGGGGTGCGGTAGGAGGCTTGGCTGTGCCGGGCCAAACAACTCAGGGAGACTCCACCCTCGGGTGTTAGCCGGAGGCGGAGAAGAGGAATGAATCAACGTCTATCCTCCGCCACGCTGCTATTGCTGGAAACTAAGGGCGCCGAGCCGGATCCAGGCTGATGGGCACACGTTTGTCGGCACTTGTAGGAGTTCCGGCTTATGGGCGACTCCGAAACTATCCAGAAACGGGCTTCGGGGAGATTACTCCCAGCAAGCCGGCATGACGACGGGAATCCGGAAGCCGGTGCCGGGCGAGGATGATCCCTCGCTGCCGGGGCGTTTCTCGGATTCGCAAGCCCGAATCTGGCAGTAGGAGGTTGTGGGCGCGGAACGAGTCCTGTCGAATCCATCAGTTGTAACGAGCGAAGATTGGCCGATTTGGCCTGTAACGGCATCCCGGCGAATATCCGACTACGGACGCGCCGCATGGTGCCAAAGGCATTGGGTTGTATCGCTTCCGCTCCGGTCAAGACGCGCTCACGTTCGCTCACGATTCATTGTTCCCGAGCGTTCCCGATCGTGATTTTCACTACTTGTAAGGCATCGCCCATGCCCCACAATCAACAAGATAGAAATATCTTCCGGTACTCATAACCCAAAGGTCGGTGGTTCAAATCCACCCCCCGCAACCAACGAACTCATAAGGTTACGGGCAATTGGGCACTCGCAGCAACTGTCCAAAACTGTCCAATAAGGGGAACTGATATACAGTTCCCCTTGTTTATTGAATGGAAACCTCTTGATTGGCAGGCCTTTGCAAGAGGCGTTGCACAATGGGCCGATTGGCCTTGCGCTTGGCCAAGGCCGAGGCGTTGCCGTACTGGTCCATTGGTTGATACGTGCGCGTGTCGCATGAGTTTCTGCTGCACGCCCACGGGTGCTCCGGTCTCGTCCAGCCAAGCACAATATGTATCGTCGGGAGTTTCCTCGCCGACCACCATCCGGAAGAGCGTTGTCTTGCCCGCGCCATTGGGACCGACCAGTCCGACTTTTTCGCCGGGATTCAACTGAAACGAAGCATCCACGAAGAGCAACTGCTTGCCATACTGCTTATTGATGTTTGAGAAAGAGATCATTTTGGAGGAGCAGCTCGCGACACCGTGCCTCTTCCAGTGTAGCCCGGCCAGAAAATTGCTGGCCAACGCTGGCGTTGGATTATTGAAGGGTTGCCCGTTATCTGACCAGAATCCGAAACCGTCCAGATCGCGAGCGCAATGGCGCATTTACGATACCGATCTGGAAGTATTGCAAATTCAGGAGTAAGCTCCTGTGCGTGAAAACAGAAGCCCTTATCCACGCTCGATGGCATGTCTTGTTGTGCGCCCTTTTCTGTTTGCTCGCGATACTGCCCTTCGGGTACGCGCAAAGCATTACCGAACTCAAGAGCAAGGCTGAGGACGGTGATGTACAAGCCCAATTGGCTCTTGCCAAGGCGTATGACCTAGGTGAGGGAGTCCCGAAGGATGAGGAGAAAGCCGTGCAGTGGTGGGAGAAGGCTGCGGAGCATGGCAACGTATCAGCGCAGGTCAGCCTTGGAGGGGTTTATTCCCTAGGAGCGGGCGTTCCAAAGAACTACGCTGCAGCCGTGCGCTGGTGGAAGAAGGCCGCCGAGCAAGGCGATATAACGGCTGAAGGCAATCTCGGAACGGCGTATGGCTTGGGAATGGGCGTTCCGAAAGACGAAGCGGAAAGTGTGCGCTGGCACACCATGGCTGCCGAAAACGGCAACGCAGCTTCCCAGTTCAGCCTCGGAATGTTCTATCTCCAGGGCACCGGAGTCCCGAAGGACGAGGCAGAGGGAGTCAAGTGGCTGCGCAAGTCGGCCGATCAGGGCAATGCTGCCGGTCAGTTCTGGCTTGGAGCTGCGTATTCCGCTGGCACAGGCGTCGCAAAGGACAACGCCGAAGCTTTGCGTTGGTATCGAAAGGCAGGCGACCAAGGCTACGCAGCGGCTCAATACAACCTCGGACAGGCCTACAACTTAGGAAACGGAGTCGAAAAGGATACCGCCGAGGCCGCCCGGTGGTGGCAGAAGGCTGCCGAACAAGGCCTTGCGAAGGCTCAATATAATCTCGGTCTGGCTTATCACGATGGTATAGGCGTACAAAAGGACAACGCACAAGCCTATTTCTGGATAGCCCTTGCTGCGACATCCCTCGAACAGGGATTCGTGAAGGACCATCGCGACAAAGCCGAAGCGCTGCTCACAGCCGCTCAGCTTGCAGATGTTCAGGAACGCATTCGCAAATGGGAAGAGGCGCATCCGGCCACGCAGATAGCCTCATTAAATTCCTTACCAAGCGTCCCGCAGGATCAGCAACAACACACTCAAACCCAAGACCACCCGCAAGGACAGGGAGTCAGGCCCGTATTTATCAAAGCAGCAACCTGTGATGGAAAACTCGCGTCTGTCTTGTTCTCTTCTTTCAAAGAGGCAATCTCAACGTCGCAGCGACATGAGCTAGTTCGAGATCTGAGCGACAATGGCAAAATGGACACGGTACTAACCATCCAAATGGCCTGCGAAGAGCATAACAACTCTGTGTCGGTCAAGAGCGCCTACGGGATGGCGAAGTGTTTCGGTCCTAAGAACTGCCATGCAGCGTTAGACGGCCGCACCGAGAATGTTCTTTCGTGCGACCCGAACGGTGAGCCTATATGCGGCAAAGAACTTTTTAAAGAGTTCGAATATGTGTTAGCCACTACCGGGATCAGTGTGAAATTGGAGTGAATGAAAGAAGCGCAATGAGGTGGTGTCCATTTCAGAGCGCAGGCGGGCCCCACACTATCCCCTTCCGTACCGTCGCTGTCGGTCGCGGTAAGTCACCGAGAGATATAATTCGCGCGTGCAACAACCTATGCGGCATGTAATGGCGCTCCGCGTTTCCAAAGCGGTTCTCGTTTTTGGTATCGCACTTTTCTACACGATTCTGGTCCTAAACAACCTCACGGATTACGGCTCCAACTATGAGTTTGTCCGCCACGTCCTGATGATGGAATCAACCTTTCCGGGGAACCACCTCATGTGGCGCGCCGTCAATTCGCCGCTGGTACATACGGTCTTCTACATCGGCATCATCGCCTGGGAATCAGTCACTATGGTTCTATGCTGGTGGGCTGGTGTTCGGTTGCTGAAATCGTATCGTGCGGACAGGGCGCAATTCGCCGCTGCGCAGAACGTCGCCGTGATTGCGCTGACGACGAGCCTGCTGATGTGGTTGGTGGCATTCCTAGATGTCGGGGGCGAATGGTTTCTGATGTGGCAGTCGAAAATGTGGAATGGGCAGGAAGGGGCATTCCGAATGTTTACCATCGTCGGTGTGGTGTTTTTGGTTGTGGTGCAACGCGAGCCAACTCCCGATTAGTCGGCTATCCTTCTTTTTTTGGGGGGGGTACTTCATGTCGACCTCTTGATTCAGTTCATCGAAAGCTCGGAGCGCGGGGTGATTAAGTAAGTGCGTGAAATCGCCTGATTTCGACATCGAGGAACTTGTGAGTACCATTGGGTGTCTCAGTGTGTATGACTAGAATCATCGTCGTGGTCGCCGTGCTCACCGCAGCTGCCGCCGCACAAGGGTTCGACCCTTACAAGAAGCAGGTCGTGGACTACGGTGTGCCAAAGGATTTTCCCGGTAATCCCCATCACGATCAACTGATGTGCTTCTACTATCGCAGCCTGATGGTCAAGCAGCTCACGAACGAGTGGAACAAGGGGGCGCTATTTCTTTCGTTCTTGCGCTTCGACCAAACGCGACCACCGTGCGTCGAGGAACATTCGCCCGCCGAGAAGGTCCTCGGCTACCCCGAATGGGGCGGCTACTTCAGGGGGCTGGTTAAAGGCGACCTAGTCTTCTTCGACGCCGAGGACGGGCAGGATGGCGGCATGCCTTTCGCCGTATACGATAGCAAGACCCAGAAGAAGATCTTCGAGGATAATGCCTACTACGTTTGGATGTGGAACCAGAAGCTGCGGCCGCGGCCGTCGCCCTTCAATGACATTCGCGTCCGCACCACGCACGGCGGCAACGTAGTGCTCACCTACCTGCGAGTGGTGCGCACGGAGTGCGACATCCCCAACAAGGGGGCCGAGTGCTGGTCATCGCTTGGCCAGAAACTCGGACTGAAGACCGCCGCTCCCAGTTGCATCCGCTGGGAGGAGAACCAGACAGATGGGGCTTCCGCAGTCGCTTATCCCGTCGAAACATTATTGTTCCCTACGCCCGTGACAAAGACCATCAGCGGCCCCGTGAGGTGCTGGCCCGCGGATTAGGGCAGCACTTGGGATCGCCCAACCTGCAAGATGTGAAAAAATCAGTCAGGGCCGCAGATGAACTCCCATGAACGCGGATAACCTACGGTGTTTTCCATCGGCGTTCATCCGCGTTCATTGGTGCACCCACTGATTCGCCCGGGAAAGACTACGAGATGCGAAAAGGGTTTACGAGACAACCACAAAGGGACGAGCCCGCGACGCCAGTCAAGAACTACATAACGCGGAGCGGGCTGCAGCGCCTGAGAGATGAGCACAGGTTTCTGCTCACCAGGGAACGCCCGGCCGTGGTGGAGGTGGTGGCGTGGGCTGCCAGCAACGGCGATCGCAGTGAAAACGCCGACTATCAATACGGCAAGCGGCGGCTGCGGCAGATCGATGGGCGGATTCGCTTTCTCTCGAAGCGAATCGAAGCCGCGGAAGTGGTGGACCCGGAAGCTCCGAGAGCGGGGCAGGCGGCGGCGAGGGCATTCTTCGGAGCGACCGTGCGCTATGCCAATGCCGCGGGAGTGTCGCGAGTCGTGAGCATCGTGGGCACCGACGAGATCGATCTCAACCGCAACCACATCAGTTGGGTGTCACCTCTGGGGCGCGCGTTGATGAAGTCGGCAGCGGGTGACAGCGTAGTCCTTCAATTGCCGGGCGGTACAGAACACCTGACCGTGCTGGAAGTGTGTTACGAGCGCATTGCTGTGGAACCGTTCCGTGAACCACCTGGATCCGAGGCCTCGGCAAAGAAACTCCCTCGCCGACGCTAAATCCACCTGACGAAAAAGAGACGAAACGGCACAGGTGGTGAAAGAGCGACGACTGGTGAAAGAGCGACGACCGTAATCGAGCGCTATCGCCGCTGACGAGAACGGATAAGGCCGGACCGCCGGGTTCGCAACAGCAGTCCGGCAGGTATCTACGGCGTCACTGCGCGTCAGCCACGTTTTCCACCCAAGCGAAGGCCTTATTCCGTCGACGAGACTGGCGGAGTTCCACTATCGATGAAGGTGTAGAACACAGCAACACGGCCATCGCGTTCCTCCAGAACGTCCGTACCGGTATAGCGGAACGGTTGGTCAGGAAGTCCGCTCCCCCAACGACACATCCCGACATTGTGCATCGTGCGAATATCGCCAACCACCTTGTAGCGGTACTCCGGGATGCGCTTACGAATTTGCGACGCTGCCTCATTGACCGCCGCAATGCCGACCAGGCGGCCACCGGGGTGTATCCATACGCAATCTTCCGTATAAGCATTGCGCATCATGGCTTCGCGCTTCACTGGATCAAGCTCGATGAAGATC
>Ga0209131_1002140_pt1 | contig 13503 bp, 12 predicted proteins | sample GraSoi_2013_40cm_FD_185826 | JGI IMG/M metagenome (GOLD analysis project Ga0209131, IMG submission 185826) | Grasslands soil microbial communities from the Angelo Coastal Reserve, California, USA - Sample 9_17_2013_40cm (SPAdes) (version 2) | ecosystem: Environmental > Terrestrial > Soil >...
CTACGTTTGTGTTGTCGTTACAAGTCAAATCGCCAGATAAATTTTTGAAGAAATTACGTGAGGCGCATCTGCCTATCATCGCACGAACAGAGAATGATAAAGTTTTACTCGACCCGCGTACAGTTATTTTAGAACAAGATCAATCACTACTCATTACAATCAAATCTCTCGTTACGGAGAAAAAATGAAATCACATATCGATGCTGTTATGAAAGCCAAAAATATGGATGCTTTGATTGTTTTCGGCAATGCTGAAAACAATCCACCCATGCATTACTTCACCGGTGGTGGACACGTCAGCCATGCGACGGTCATCAAAAAACGCGGCGAAGAACCGGTCTACTTTCACGCTGATATGGAACGTGATGAAGCTGCGAAGAGCGGATTGAAACGCATTCCATATACGACCTATGATTTTGATGCTTTGCTCAAGACAGCGAATCATGATGCGCTTTTAGCCAACGCCATGCGTTGTGAGTTGATGCTCAAAGACGTTGGCGTGAGTGCCGGACGGGTGGGTGTGTATGGCACGTACGATATTAGCGCCATTTTTGGGCTGTTGACCCATTTGCAAAAGCTCATGCCTGGAGTCGAGTTTGTCGGTGAGCCGCGTGAAGATACGATCTTTATGCGCGCGATGGAAACCAAGGATGAATCTGAAGTGGCACGTATTCGCCGCGTGGGGGAAATTACAACCGAAGTCGTTGGACAGGTGCGGGATTATTTGACCTCGTGCGCTGTCCGTGACGATGAAGTATTGTTGAAAGAAGATGGCACGCCGCTTACCGTCGGCGATGTGCATGGTATGATCCGCTTGTGGGTGGCGCAGCGCGGCGCGGAATTGCCATCAGGTTTTATCTTTGCAACCGGGCGCGATGCCGGTGTACCGCACTCAGCTGGCAACCCCGAAGCTTTGATGAAACTTGGACAAACGATTGTGTTTGATATTTATCCTGCAGAGGCAGGCGGCGGATACTATTACGATTTCACACGCACGTGGAGTTTGGGTTATGCCACACCCGAAGCGCAGGAGTTATACGATCAAGTCAAGGAGATTTACGATACCTTGAACGATAACTTTGATTTGAATGCGCCCTTCAAAAATTATCAGCAAATGGTTTGCGAATATTATGAATCAAAAGGACATCAAACACCGCTCAACACAAAATCACCTGTAGAAGGTTACGTCCATAGTTTGGGTCATGGTGTTGGGCTGAATATTCATGAACGTCCGTTTAGTGGTTTGAACACCGGTGACGATCAACGACTCGCGCCCGGCGTGGTTATTACATCCGAACCCGGTTTATATTATCCTGAAAAAGGCATGGGCTTCCGCATCGAAGATACATTGTGGGTTCGCCCCGATGGACGAATTGAAAAGCTTGTCGAGTTTCCTTATGATTTTGTGTTGCCTATGAAGAAGTGGAGGAGCAAATGAAGCCAGCTCGTATCCTTGCCATTGAATCTTCGTGTGATGAGACCGCCTGTGCCATTCTTGAAAATGGACGCGCGCTGCTTTCATCCACGGTTGCGTCACAAATGGAACTGCATGCCCGTTATGGTGGTGTGTTCCCTGAGGTGGCTTCGCGCCAACATGTCTTGAGCATCATCCCGGTTGTTGAACAAACGCTAGTTGCCTCGAATCTCACCTTGAAAGATATTGATGCGCTGGCAGTCACGCGCGGTCCAGGTTTAGCGGGGTCGTTGGTGGTGGGCATGAATATGGCAAAAGGACTCGCGCTCGGTACCGGCTTGCCGCTCGTGGGTGTGAATCATCTTGAGGGTCATATTTATTCTTCGTGGATTTATAACGCGGGCGACTCGATTCCCGCCGAGCCACAATTTCCCTTGATGGCTTTGCTCGTCTCGGGTGGACACACCGAATTGAATCTCATGACCGATCATTTGACGTATAAACGCCTCGGCTCGACTCTCGACGATGCAGCTGGTGAGGCTTTCGATAAAGTGGGTCGTCTCTTGGGGCTTCCGTTCCCAGGCGGACCGTCCATTCAGAAAGCCGCAGAGACAGGCGACCCAACGCGTTTCAAATTCACACGTGCTCGCCTGGATAATCCATATGACTTTTCATTTAGCGGACTCAAGACTGCTGTGTTGTATGAAGTCAATAATTTGAAGAAAAAAAATAGCAAGCTTCCTGTTGAGGATATTGCTGCCTCATTTCAGGCGACGGCTGTTGATATCTTGTTCACCAAAACCATCAAAGCCGCGCGCGATTTCAATGCCAAGGAAATCCTGGTTGCAGGTGGAGTCTCTGCGAATCGCGCGTTGCGCAATGCGTTTCAAGCGCAAACTGGATTCAAAGTAAATATCCCCGCATTTTCATTATGTACCGATAACGCTGCGATGATCGCCGCCGCAGGCTATTATCGCTATACTATGGGACACGTCTCCAAGTTGGATATGGATGTCCAACCGACATGGCCGTTATCTTAAATACAAAAGGCCTGACAGGTTCGCGCAGCGAACCTGTCAGGCCTTTTGTTACTTAAAAAACCCAAACTGCCCTTGGCTTGCCCGAGCCGCAGACAGTTTGTGTAGGAGAATGCAATACTCATTATATTCTCCGAGTTAAAGGTAACCTGAATAAATATTAAATGGGGGATGAGAGTTTTACTCTGATTTCTTCCAATGAAATGGGACCTTCACGCAAAATTTTGATTTCGTCTCTCGTACAATCAATCAGAGTCGATGATACTCCGCCCGGAGTTGTGCCACCGTCGATGATCAAGTCGATTCTTCCATCGAGTTGATCCAGTACTTCTTGAGCTGTCGATGGGCTGGGTCGACCTGAAATATTTGCAGAGGTCACTGCCATAGGTCCCGCCGCGCGGAGGATGGCACGTGCAACCTCGTGGTCAGGCACGCGCACACCAACAGTGCCTGTGGCTGAAACGGATTCGGGGAGAGTCGGCTTTTTGGGGACGACCACAGTGAGCGGTCCGGGCCAGAAGCGGGCGGCGAGTTTGTAGGCGATGTCTGGAATATTCATCCCAACCTTTTCCATGTCCGCTGCATCCGCGACCAAAACTGGAATCGCTTTTTCGATGGGGCGGTCTTTTGTTTTGTAAATCGCTTCAACGGCTTTACCATCAAACGCCAACGCGCCTACACCATACACCGTATCCGTTGGAAATGCGACCAGTCCGCCTTTTTGTAAAATTTCTAATGCAGATTGAATCGATTCAGTATTGGCAGGAAGCAGAAGTGTCATAAATGAATCTCCAGCAAGCGGTCGCGACCAGTGAGATCTTGATGCAAATGGATTTCAGCTTGACCGAACATATCGCAAGCCAGGTTGAGAACTTGAATACCCAGCGTGGCTTCGATCTCAAGCAAAATCAACGCGTTTGGCGCAAGCCAATCCGGCGCAATGTTTAACAACCGGCGAAATAGATGGAGTCCATCTTCGCCTCCATCTAAAGCGACAGTTGGTTCGCGTCCGAAAATGGAGAGGTGGCTGAGAGTTTCGGTCGGGACGTAGGGCAGGTTGGCACAAATCAGATCGAACGGTAAATGATTATTTACGAAAGTGTCTTTGTCGGGGAATAGATCACATTCAACGAATTCAATGTTGCGACTCACTCCTAATTTTTCTGCATTTCGTTTTGCCACTTGCAGAGCTTTAGCTGAAATATCGGTTGCAAGGATGTCTGTATCAGATACATTTGCTGCTAGTGAAACCGCAATGGCTCCCGAGCCTGTGCCGATATCCGCGATGGTTCTGCGCACGGGGGATTCTTGCAGCCACACGATAGCTTTTTCAACGAGCAGTTCTGTCTCTGGGCGTGGAATTAAAACATCGGGTGTGACTTCGAAATCCAAACCGAAAAATTCCCAATGCCCCAAGATATAAGGAAAAGGTTCGTCCTTTTCCAAACGCATGAGTGATTCGTTGAGTTGGGTTTGTTGTTTATTTGTGAGAGTTAGTTCGGGATGAGCCATGACCCAGGTGCGCGGCTTATTGATTACATGGGCAATGAGAACAGAAGCATCGAGGTCAGGAGTATCGCTAATCGAAGTTAGACGAGTCGTAATGTCCGAATGAAGCGAGGCCATTTTATCCATTCTTGATCGCAAGCAGGGACAAATATTCGAACACGATGTTCGAGGCGAGAATGGCAGTGATATCGCCGTGATCGAAAGGTGGCGAGACTTCGACAAGGTCGAAGCCAATGAGATTGAGGCCATGTAAACCGCGCACAAGTTGCAGCAGTTGATAACTGGTCAGCCCGCCGACTTCTGGTGTTCCGGTGCCGGGCGCGAAGGCGGGATCAGCGGAGTCGATATCGACTGTCACATAGGTGGGTCCCTTCATACGCTGGTGAACTTCTTTGAGAATTTCGGGTACGCCTTTTTCCATCACTTCATGGATCGTGATGGTATGCGCGCCAAGTGCTGCGGCGTCAGCGTAATCATTCGCGCCACTCAGCGGACCGCGAATTCCAATCTGCACATATTCGCCTTTGCGAATCAAACCTTCGTTGAGTGCATGTCGAAATGGAGTTCCATGACTATAAGGCACGGCTTCAAATTCAGACTCCCACGTATCAATGTGTGCGTCAATGTGGACAAGTGAAACAGGTCCGTGTTTTTCGGCATGGGCGCGTAAAAGCGGAAGCGCAATCGAATGGTCGCCGCCGAGCGTGATGAGTGTAGTGCCGGTGTGGATGATTCCGCTGGCTGCCTTCGTGATGGCGGTCATCGTGTGTTCAATGGAAGTTGGAATCACGGAGACGTCACCGTAATCCACAACTTTGAGTTTCTTGAGCGGAGTCACGTTCAAGGTGGAGTTATGCCCCCAGATCATCAACGATGTTTCGCGAATCTTGCGCGGGCCAAAACGAGTCCCGGTGCGGTAGGATGTACCGCTATCAAACGGCACACCCATGATGGCAACGTCAATATCCTTCAACTCGCGTGAAACCGGCAGACGCATGAAAGAGGGAATACCCATAAAGGGTTGCAAACCTGCACCGAAGGCGGGGTTATCGTTCATAGTGTTCTCCAATCAAACTTTTAAACACAAAGGACACAAAGTGCACAAAGTTTTCTGTTTTTTTCCTTCGTGACCTTAGTGTCCTTGTAGTGAAAACTCTAAAATTATTCTTCGTCGTCGAAGCCGCTACTGGCTAACTTGTCTGCTTCTTCGCGAGTGGAGAGTTCGTCAATGAATTCATCGATTTTGCCGTCCATCACCACCGGCAGGTTGTAATTTGAATATCCGATACGGTGATCAGTGACGCGGCTTTGTGGGTAGTTATACGTACGGATCTTCTCCGAGCGGTCGCCGCTGCCTACCTGCGAGCGACGGTCAGCCTCCAATTCCGCCTGACGCTTTTCAAGTTCCATCTCATATAGCCGCGCGCGCAAAATGCTCAACGCGCGTAATTTATTTTGCAGTTGTGAGCGCTCGTCTTGACATGTCACAACCATGCCGGTCGGTTTGTGGGTCAAACGCACGGCAGTTGAGTTCTTTTGCACGTTCTGTCCACCGGCGCCAGATGAGCGATACACTTCGATCTCATAATCACTTTCGGGAATATCGATCTCAACATCATCCACCTCTGCCAGCACAACGACTGTCGCGGTGGAGGTGTGAATACGTCCCTGCGCTTCAGTGGCAGGCACACGTTGCACACGATGCACACCTGACTCATATTTTAGTTTTGAGAATGCGCCTTTGCCTTTAACCTCAAAGATCACTTCTTTGTACCCGCCGATGCCAATTGAACTTTCAGACATCAACTCGGTCTTCCATTTTTTGTCCTCGGCATAACGCGTGTACATGCGGAATAAATCAGCCGCGAAGATGGCAGCTTCATCTCCTCCCGCACCAGCGCGGATTTCCACATACACGTTCTTATCATCGCGTGGATCTTTGGGAACGAGCAAGCCTTTGATCTGTTTTTCAAGCGTTTCGATCTTGGGTGCGAGATCTTCCATATCTGCCTTGGCTAGGATGACGAGTTCCGAATCCTTTTCGGTATCTAAAATTGTTTTGGCTTCATCGTAGCTCTTCACAGCCTGACGGTATTCACGTGACTTCTGATACAAAGGCTCCAGGTCAACGCGTTCCTTGTTCAATTCCGCAGCGCGTTGATAGTTAGTGCCGACTTCAAGAAGCTCGTTACCAATTTGTTCGTAGCGGTCTTCAATCCCTTTTAATTTATCGAGCATACAAATCCTTAATAGGCAGGATGACAATCCTGCCAAAGCACATAATAAATGCGCGGCAACCTGCACCGCGCCGCCAGATTATACCGTATGGGCGAGATTTTCCCGCCCGTGAACAGAATTATCTTATTGCTAATATTTGCTGATCGCGGCGAGTACCATCGAGAGTACTACCATAAAGCAAAATACCGTGAAGGCAATTTGTAGAATCCTGGTTCGTCGCTTTCCTTGTATTTCAGCTGTTTTGTTTTGTTTGATATTTTTTGATTTTTTGCTTGCCATTTTCACTCACTGGTTAAGATGTTTGTAAAAGGCGGTTGCCATAGCCTTTTCAAGTTCTTCAATTGTTACGGGTTTCATGATATATGAGTCTGCGCCTAATGCCAGAGCTTTATCTACTACTGTCTCCGCCGCTTCCGAAGAGAGCATTACGATCGGCAGGTGCATTGAATCAGGCCGCCGCCGCAAGAACTCGATCATATCCAACCCGGATATCTCAGGCATATTGAGGTCTAAAATTAACAAGTCCGGTTTTTTGCCGGAGGCAATTGACCGCGCGGCTGAACGGACGTTGAAGAAAGTGGATGTTTTATAGTCAAGTAATTTTAACATCAACCCAATCGCGTGGCTCATTTCTTCGTCATCATCGACAATCCAAATATTTCTCATTCCAAATATGCCTTTATGGAGTGCGCTGCATCCTTAGGCACAACGTTAGTCAAATCTTCAATTGAAGCTTCCCTAATCTTATCCACAGACCCAAAATGTTTCAAGAGGGCTTTGCGGCGCGCGGGACCAATTCCAGGGATGGTATCCAGTTGTGAAGCCATGCCAAGCTTTTGTCTCTTTTTGCGATGCGCAGTGATGCCATAACGATGCGCCTCATCGCGGATACGTTGCACCAAATATAATCCTTGTGAATGACGCGGCAATAACAACGACTCAGATTTATGCGGGAAAAAGATTTCCTCATGTTGTTTCGCCAGCCCAACTACCGGGACTTTCCCCATTAACTCAAACTTTTCAAGGACTTGGACGGCGCGTCCTAACTGTCCCTTACCACCATCGATGATGATCAGGTCCGGCAGAAAGGAGAACGACGCGTCTTTCTTCGCCCCAGGCTGGTTCGCTGTTTCCTCAGCCGCCCGCCACCGACGGAATCGACGCGTGAGCATTTCCTCCATCGAGGCAAAATCGTCTGGCGCACCAACAACGCTTTCAATATTGAACTTACGATATAACTTTTTATCTGGCACACCTTGTGTGAACACCACCATCGCGCCGATAATGGCTGTTCCCTGTGTGTTGGAAATATCATAGCATTCAATGCGATTGGGTGGCGCAGATAAATTTAGCGATTGCTGCAATTCAGCCAGAGATTGTTCCTGTTTATGTGTATCTGCCTGCCATTGAGCGCGCAATGATGACAGTGTCTCTGTGGCATTCTCAGCTGCCATTTGAACCAACTCGTGCGGCTGTCCCTCTTTAGGAACCAGGAACTCCACTTTCTCGCCACCGCGCTTGGATCTTAGCCATTGACCAATAATATTTGCTTCCTCGATCTCTTGTGGCAACATTACTTGTGGTGGGATCGTCGCGGCTTCGGTATAGAATTGCGTGACAAATTGTTCCATGATTTCTGCATCAGCCGCATCTTCGGTGCCTTCAAGGATGAAGTATTCACGTCCGATCAATTTGCCGCCGCGTATGAAGAAGATTTGCACACAGGCTTCGCCGTCACTGCGTGCCATGGCGAGCACATCTGAGTCTTTGTAATCGGTGGCGAAAACGATCTTTTGTCTTTCGATGATGGAATGGACGGCTTTGAGTTGATCACGTACAGCCGCCGCTTTTTCAAAGCGTAACTCTTCGGAGGCTTTTTGCATCTCTGATTCTAAACGCGTCACAATACCTTCACTGTGTCCGCCGAGGAAATCCATCAGGTCGGTGATCATTTGGCGGTACGAGGCTTGAGACGCCGCACCGATACAAGGGGCAATACACAGCTTGATGTCAAAGTAAAGACACGCCCGTTTGTCCATCCCAGTGATCTCGCGGTCGCAAGTTAAATAAGGGAAGATTTTTCGCAGCACATCCAGAGTCTGGTAGACAGCCCAAGCCGATGTGTAGGGACCAAAATAACGCGAACCGTCTTCAACCATTTGGCGAGTAACGGTGACTTTGGGGAAAGGGTCTGCCCAATGAACCTTGATATAAGGATAGCGTTTGTCGTCTTTGAGGCGGATGTTGTATTTGGGGCGGTGCTTCTTGATGAGGTTCATCTCAAGAATAAGCGCCTCAAGTTCTGAGCCGACAACTATCCACTCGATATCTACGATATCTCTTACCAAACGACGGGTCTTTGAATCGTGGCTGGCATCGGCATGAAAATAAGAGCGCACTCGATTCCTGAGGTTGATCGCCTTGCCAACGTAGATGATCGTCCCTTCGTTGTTCCGATAGAGGTAACAGCCTGGTTTGGATGGGAGGGTTGCAAGGATACCCTGAATTTTTTCAGAAATTTCCATAGGGTAATTTTACTGCATGAATAACTGATATAAAGCACTGTCCCTGGGGATTGATTTGCATGAGTAACTATTGCATTGCAGTCGTGTTTTGACTCTTGTATAGAAGATTTAAAAGTGCTATAAAATAGTCAAACCTAATCTATCGGAGGAACTTATGAATGATCAAATGAACGCCCCAATTTCTTCCATGCCTAGTGGGAGCGGACCCACACCCTTTTATCAAGTGTGGATCAATGCGTTGACCAAGCCCAATGAGCAAACCTTTGCCGCTATGGCGAATTCAGGGGATGCAAAAGCTACTACTGCTTATCTTTGGGTTTTTGCTGGTTCACTTGTCCAAATCTTTTTCTCTGCTTTGGTGCAAAGTGCCATGATGCGCAATTTACTGCAGCAAGTTGGCAGTAATGGAAATGGAGGTCAATTTGGCGGGGGTGGAATCGGTGCACGCTTAATCGGCGCGATTTGCGGCGCCCCGGTTGGGGCTGTGATCGTGACCCTCTTTTTTGCTATTGGAATATATATCATCCAATGGATTGCCAAAATGTTTGGTGGTAAGGGTACTCCAGATCAACTGGCGTATACTATGGCTTCAATCGCTGCTCCTTACTCAATTATCGCCGGGTTGTTTATCTTACTCAGCGCAATTCCCTTCGTTGGTTTGTGTTTCAGCGTTATTTTGGGAATAGCTGGTTTGTATGTATTAGTGCTTCAAGTGATGGCGATAAAAGGCGTCAACCAGTTTGGCTGGGGTCAGGCAATCGGCTCGCTTTTTATCCCTGGCTTAGTTATCGGCATTTTCTGCGGTTGTTTGGCGTTTGGCGCGGTCGCGCTACTGGGGCCCGCTATTAGAAATGCTTTTAATCAAATCAACCAAAGCCTGACCCCGTAATTTTCTCTCAGGCTGTTAAATCACAACCTCCTGCAAAATGCAGGAGGTTGTTCATTTTCCGGGAGGTGGTATTCGGTTTGGACCGGGATAAAGGAGCATATCTGCCATGAACCTCGCAGCATCGTAGGCACCGTTTGCCCCACATTCGTTGACGATGTATTCGACCTGACCGTTTCCGTTTGCGTCATTTCCATTGAGGAGCGCAGTGCCCAGTGTTCCAAGGTTGGTGATTATCGGCTCCATCTCTGGACCAAAAGGCGTTTCGTTTAGTTTCAATGCGGCTTGGAGGATGAGCTTCAAGCGTCCATCCATGTTTTGAACACAAATTTGCAGGTTATCATTGTTCATGCGAATATTCGGCGTGGAGTCACTGGCATCGGATGCGCGTTTTGCTTCAAGAGCTGTATCCTGTATATAACCGTTTTGCGAGCCGTTGGGGAACATACCATACCCATTTGTTGAAACACTATCGCTAGGTGTGGCATCTATTTTTCCGTCTTGATTGTAATCTTTATATTGGTTGCTTTGAGAGCCCACAATCTGGTTGATGATCTCTTCGGTTTGTTTCCGAACAGTTGCCTCATCATTATTTTTGTAGGCATCCATTAAGCTGACGATCTGGCTATCCTTATCCCCATTAATAGAGAAATTGACATAGTCGGCGCCATCATACCAGAGCCCTTGAATCAATGGCAGTTGGTCTGGCGAATTTGCATAAGCGACTTCGAGATTGCGAATAGAGATAAGTGCCTGCGAAGGAAAGACCGATGAGTAAACAACTTTGCCAGTTGGTTTGGATATTGAAACACTATCTTGTTCCTGGGTGATTTGAACTTGATGCAACCCATCCAGCAAATTCTTTCCATCAGGGTCGGAGAATGCGAGCCCGATTCCACTTGTATCAAAGGTGATTTTTCCAACATCACGAAATGTTTGATCGTCGGTGACAAGCCATGCCTCAAGATGCAAATTTTGTGCCGGCGCGGAGACACTGGTCAATGAAAAAGTGGCTGTATCATTCTCACCATTAAAGTATGAGAACCGTACCTTTCCTACTGGGACGTTTGGGTTGACGGCAATAGGTGTGGCGGTTGGTGTTGTACTTGTGGGTCGCACATATCTAAAGATAACAAAAGCCAGACTCAGAACCAGAGTAACTTCAACTACAACTCTTGCCCAGCGATAACGTGAAGGTGGAGTTTCTGGTTGCGATTTTGCCTTGCTAGCTTCTGCTGCTTTGCGAGCTAGCTCGGCAATGTGAAGCGTCCCTGGAGAAATGGTCTGCCCATTGAAGAGTGCCATGAATTCATTTGCCAATTCTCCGGCACTTTCATACCGCAGGGAAGGGTCTTTTGCCAGGGCCCTGTCAATCAGCAGGTTCATATCAACGGATAGACCCTTGATCGGTGGTGGAGGTTCGTTGATGTGTTTCATCAACATGCCGAAGGTCGTATCGGCTTGAAATGGCACAGCACCTGCCAGCATTTCGTAAAGCATAATACCCAACGAGTAGATGTCGGTCCGGCTGTCTACTTTTTCGCCACGTGCCTGTTCGGGGCTCATATAGGCAGGCGTCCCTGAGACTGAACCGGTGGTTGTGTGTTGAGTCGAGTCTAAGAGACGAACCAATCCAAAATCCGTAAGAATCGGTTCTACATCCAGTGGCAGCGTTGATTCAGTTGTAATATGCTGGGAGGAGGAGCGTAGCAGGACGTTGGCGGGTTTGATGTCCCGATGGACAATGCCTTTGCTGTGAGCGTAATCAAGCGCGCTCGCGACAGCCCGAAGGATCTGTGCGACAACTGCAATGGGAATCCGTTGTTTGCGTCCATGCAATTCTTTTAGGTAAATGGCTAGTGATGGTCCCTCAATATATTCCATGACCAGACAGGGCGTCTCATCTTCCACGATGTAATCTACCAAATGGACAATATAGGGGTGCTTGAGTTCGCCGATGACTTCTGCTTCACGCTTGAAACGAGCAAGCTGGGCTACATCTCGTTCGAGGAGACCACGAATGACTTTTACTGCAACTTGTCCAAAGGTTGGGTGGGTACCTAAATAGACTTCAGCCATTCCCCCACGGGCAATCAGGTCTGCGATTTGGATGTTTCCGATTGTTCTGCCTGTCCAATCAGCCATTCGAAAATTATAACCGAGAATGAAACATCACCATGTATAATCCAATAAAATTGCAATTCGAGGTTAATGTGAGCAGTTTGCCTGAAAACTTAATTGGGAACATACTTCACACGCGCGGACTCAAATTGGCTGCGGCTGAATCTTGTACAGGCGGCTTAATTGGCAACCGTATCACGGATGTGGTGGGTTCTTCAGAATACTTTCTCGGCAGTATTGTGGCTTATGCTTATGAAGTGAAAGTAAAGTTGTTGGATGTATCGTGGAACACACTCAACAAATATGGCGCCGTGAGTCGCGAGACGGTGCTTGAGATGGCAAGAGGCGTGCAGCAGAGAATCGGTAGCGATGTTGCGATCTCTGTCAGCGGAATTGCTGGACCTGGTGGTGGGACACCTGAAAAACCAGTTGGTACCACGTGGATCGGATTGATTGCTAAAGATGGTGAGTGGGCAAAGGAATTCCACTTTTCAGGAAATCGGGAACAAAACAAATCTTCTGCGGCGGATGCGGCGTTACAAATGTTATTAGATTATTTACAGGGAGAGTTATAAAAAAGAGCAAGATGGATATCTCGCTCTTTTGTTTTATACTTGTGCGAACGTGTCAATCAGTAATTTGAAATTCCCGCCAACCGGATACAAAATAGGACAAGTACAGCCGCGCTTTTTATATTCTTCCACTTTGGCTTTTGCCTCGGTTGGCGTACCAGATGCGGTAATTCGATCAACCAAATCATCAGGTACGAGATGTTTGGCTTTGTTGATTTGTTCTTTTGTAGCGGGCCACCCAAGAATGGACTGAATATTGTTGATCACATCCTGTGACACACGCGAGGCTTTCGCAATATGTGGCTGTTGCGCCAGATATTGACAGAGCAGTTCCTTGGTGTAATCAATCGCTTTGTCGTGATCTTCATCCACTGAGCAGACAATTAATTGGGGGCGGTCAAAATCATCCATTTTGCGCCCGGATTTTTTCAAGCCTTTATCGAGTAATTCCAGAGCGTTGTCGTTGTAGTCAGGTGGGACGCAATAGTTCAAGACCGCGCCATCTGCGATTTCCCCCGTTAATTCCATCATCAGGTCACCAGTCGCGCCAATCATAATGGGAACATTACGTGGCTCACGGCGACCGTGAACCACATCTAATTCAATGCCATCCACATGGTGAAATTCGCCGTGGAAAGTAACGCGCTCCATATTCAACAAGCGATGAAGCACTTCCACTGTTTCGCGCATGGCGAGCAATGGCTTCTTTCTTTCTATACCTACGTTCTTGGCTAGCGGATCCCACCAGGCACCGATGCCACAAATAATTCGATTGGGAGCCAGATCATCGAGAGTTAACAGCGTGGCAGCAAGCAGACCGATGTTACGAGTCCAGTTGTTGATGACCCCCGAGCCGACTTTGATTCTATTCGTCACTGCCGCATATGCCGCCATTGGTACGATTGCATCGCGCACCAACCGTGATTCGGCTTGCCATACAGCTTCAAAACCTTTCTCTTCAGCGTATCTCACATAGTCCAATCCATCACGCAGATCATGAGAGTCTTGCAGATAGAGTGCTACACGTTCGGTCATGGCATTCTCCTCTATATGATATAGGGCGACCTGCCAAGGTCGCCCTTATTGTATATAGTGATTTAGAAAGTTCTGGTTGCTTCGAGGTTTTTGATCAACTCAAAATCCTCAGGGAGATCAAGATCCAAGCCTAGTGAAGGCAGATCCACAACCTCCAGCCTTGCGC
>Ga0209131_1002141_pt1 | contig 13501 bp, 12 predicted proteins | sample GraSoi_2013_40cm_FD_185826 | JGI IMG/M metagenome (GOLD analysis project Ga0209131, IMG submission 185826) | Grasslands soil microbial communities from the Angelo Coastal Reserve, California, USA - Sample 9_17_2013_40cm (SPAdes) (version 2) | ecosystem: Environmental > Terrestrial > Soil >...
CGTTCCCGTGCCGCACGGCGAGCGGTCGTAGGCGTTGCCCGGGCACAGCACGAAGTTGCGGCAATCGTAGGCGTCGCTCGAAGGCTTCCCGAAAAGCTCGATGTGATCGATCTCGCCGCCGTCGCGGCCCGTGATCGCGTGCCGCGCGAGCGAGCGGCGCACCGCGCCGCTGAATTCCGTGAGCGGCCCGACTTGCGCGAGGTCGAGCGCCCGGTCGTGCGCGTCGACGAGGAAGAACCAGTTGCCTCCCCACGCCACGTCGCCGGTGACCGTGCCGAAGCCATCGACTGCGACGTTGACGGCTTTGTGGTGTCGATACGAGACGACGTTTTCCAGCGCGACCCTGCCCTGCGGCCCGAGCGTGCAGGTCACCGTTCCGACCGGCGTGTCGAGGCGATGCGTGCCTTCGGAGATCCTGCCCAGGTATTGGAGCGTGGCGATCACGCCGATGGTGCCGTGGCCGCACATGCCAAGGTAGCCGGCGTTGTTGAAGTAGATGACCGATGCGACCGAGCCCGCCTCGACTGGCGGCATCAGGACGGCGCCGACCACGACGTCGGAGGCGCGCGGCTCGGTCACCATCGCGGCGCGAAAGTGGTCGTGCCGGGCTCGAAGCGCGTCCACGCGGCTGCGAAGCGGCAGCGCGGTGAGATCGGGGAAGCCTTCCAGCACCAGCCGCGTCGGCTCACCGCCCGTGTGCGAATCGACGTATCGGATGCGATTCATGTCGAATCATAACCGCTGTCCTCCGCAGTCACCGGAGGGCATCCCAGTCCTCGAGCCTGATTCGCGCGACGGGCATCGTGCCGCCCTTGCCGTCGGGACGGTAGACGACGATCTCCGCGAGCTCGAGTTGCAGTTTTTCGGCTTCCCTCGACGACGCCTGGCCGTGCGAGACCAGAAGCGTGTTCCCGCCGGACGGGGGCATTTCGGCGAGCCGCTTGAGGCGCGCGCCATGAAGCTCGGGCGTGGCGTCGATGCCGGGATTCAGGTCTTGCGTGATTTCGACCTCGCCGACGTCGAGCAGGCGCGCGGTTTCTATCGCACGGCACTGTCGCGAGGCGCGCACGGCGCCGATCGGAATCCTGAGCTCATGCAGCGCCGCGGCGACTTTGCGCGCCTGTGCGACGCCCTCGGTCACGAGGTTGGCTTGCGTGCAGGGCGCCTCGTTCTGGGGGCCGCCCTGGCGCGCGTGGCGCATGAACAGCACGTAACCGCCTTTGCGCAACGCTTCAACCAGCGCGCTGCCATGCAGGGCGGATGCCCGGTCGATGAGCGGAACAGGGGCGGGCGGCGCCGTGGCGACGCCGGGCGCGGGAGGCTGCGCGCTCGCCATTACTGCGAAGCCGAGCGCCGCGAGGAATGCGATGCGTCGCTTCATTCCCATCCCGGTGGGTGCTTCGCGACGTAACGCGAGACGCGCGGCGTTCCCTCGGCGATGTGGAAGGCGTAGCGCCGGTCCTGCAGGCTCTTGTCGGCGGCGGTGAAACGGTCGAAGCGGCGCAGGTAGTCGGCCCACGTGTCGCACGCGAAGTACTCGACGTAGCGGCCGGGCCGCTCGATGTCCTCGAAGAGGCCCCACGAAACGGCGCCGGCGCGCAGGCGCGAGCTGCGCGTCTCCGCCATGATCGTATCGAATTGCCCCGCTTGCGCCGGATCGACGAAATACTCGATCATCACCATCACCGGCCCTTCGTGCACGTCGATGGGCCGCGCGGGTACCGGCTCGTTCCACGGATGAGTCGGCGTGAGGTCTTCCTCGGCCGCGCCCTCGAGGCGCCGGCCCTTGGTGAGCACCAGCACGACGAGAAGGCTCGCGGCGGCGCAGGCGAGGCTCATGGGAACGCTCGTCCACTCGGCGATCCTTCCCCAGATCACGGCGCCCAGCGCGGCCGCGCCCATGATCGCCATCTGGTAGATCGACATGCCGCGGGCGCGCACCCAGTCGGGAAGCGCGAGTTGCGCCGAGATGGTCACCGAATTCGCCACCAGTATCCAGGCGATGCCGGCGACGAACATCGCGGGCGCGGTGATCCACACGCTCGGCGCGAACGCCACTGCCGCCGTGGCGATCGCCTGGATGATCGAGCCGCCGAAGGTCAGCTGGTCGCGATTCCAGCGCGGGCGAAGGCGCGGGAGCTGCGTCGCGGCCACGATCGCGCCCACACCCATCGACGAGAGCAGCACGGTGTAGATTCCGGCGCCTTCGCCCAGGCGCTTGGCCACGAGCGGAAGCAGCGCCAGGAGCGCGGTGGAGTGCGCGAAGAAGGCGGCGGTGCGCACGATCGCGTCCTTCATGCGCCGCGATTCGCGCACGTATTGCCAGCCGAGCCGCATTGCGCCAAGGAAGCGCTCGCCGGGCAGCACCGAGGGCTTCCCCTCCCGCTTCCAGCGGCTCACCGCGATTCCGGCGATGACCGACACCACGAAGTTCAGCGCGAAGACGTACTCGCTGCCCGCTGCGGCGATGATCGCGCCGGCGACCAGCGGGCCGATGACCCGCGAGGCGTTCATCGCGACCGCGTTGAGCGCGAGCGCCGCGTGAAGCTGCTGGCGCGGGACGAGCTCCGGGACGATCGCGGCGAACACCGGCCAGCGCATCGCGAGGCCGATGCCGTTGGTGAAGACGAGAAGGAGCAGGAGCGGCGCGGTGATGACGCCCGAGACCGCGACCGCGAAGACGACCGCGGCGTTGGCCGCGACCCAGAATTGCGTCGCCATGAAATAGCGGCGGCGGTCGAGGATGTCGGCGAGCGCGCCGCTCGGGATGCCGAGGAGGAAGACGGGAAGCGAGGACGCCGTCTGCACCAGCGCGATGAGCACCGGTGACGAGGTGAGGGACGTCATCATCCATGCCGCAGCGACGTCGTTCATCCAGAGGCAGACATTCGCCATCGCCCACACGATCCACAGCATGCGGAAGGTCGGAACGCGCAATGGCGCCCACGCCGAGCGGCTGTCGACCTTCGTTTCCTCGGCGACGCCGATGTCTTCGCCCGTCATTCGAAACCTTTGTGGTAGCCTCGGGCTTCGATGCCCGGCCGACGCCCCGCGTTCCACGCTTCCCCGTACCTGCTCCTGACTCTCACGTCGCTGATCTGGTCGCTCAACTGGGTGGTCGGACGCGCCATTGTGGGACATGTCTCGCCGCTCGCGTTCACTTTCATCCGTTGGGTCGTGGCGGTCGCGGTCATGCTGCCTTTCGCGTGGCCGGAGATTCGCGCGCATTGGCCCGCGGTGCGGCGGCATTGGAAAGTGATCGTCTGGCTCGGCGCCTGGGGCACCGGGTTGCACAACGCCTTCGCATACGTGGGAGTCCAGTACACCACGGCGACCAACGGCGTCATCCTCAACAGCTCCATCCCGATCATGATCGTCCTCCTCGGATGGGTCCTGTATCGCGACACGATCACGCGCGTCCAGGCGCTCGGCGTGGCCGTATCCCTGGCCGGGGTGCTCGCGATCCTCACCCGCGGCGACGCACGCGTGCTGCTGGATCTCTCCCTCAACAAGGGAGACCTGATCGTGCTCGTGGGGATGGTCTTCTGGGCGGCGTACACGGTCTTCCTGCGCATGAAGCCGGCGGAGCTTCCCGGGCTGGCGATGCTCACGTGCTGCGGCGTGGTCGGGGTGATGATCCTGCTGCCGCTGTTTCTCTTCGAGATGGCGTTCCTCGACGGGCACGTGGAATTCACCCTCGCGACCGTCGCGGCGATGGTCTACGTCGGCGTGTTTCCGTCGTTCGTGGGATACATTTTCTGGAACCGGGCGGTGGCCGAAGTGGGCTCGAACGTCGCCGGAATCTTCGTGCACCTGATGCCGGCCTTCGGGAGCGTGCTCGCGTGGATCCTCCTCGACGAGCGCATCCGCCTCTTCCATGTGGCCGGCATCGCGCTCATTCTCGCGGGAATCGCGCTGACTTCCCGCGGTCGAAGACCCGTACCGGAACCCGGGCCGGAATGAAACGAGGGTCGCGATGCAACTAATCCTCTGGCGACACGCGGAAGCGGAAGACGGCGGCGGCAAGCCGGATATCGAGCGCGACCTCACCAAGCGCGGGCGGAAACAGGCCGAGCGCATGGCCGAGTGGCTGCGGCCCCGGCTCACCGAGGAGTGGCGCATCCTGGTGAGCCCCGCCAATCGCACGCTGCAGACGGTCGCGCCGCTCGGCCTTCCCTACGAGGAATGCGAAGAGGTGGGGCTGGCGGCCACGCCCGACAGCGTGCTCTTCGTGGCCGAATGGCCGCGCGCGCAGCGCCCGGTGCTGGTGGTCGGTCACCAGCCGACGCTGGGCCAGGTCGCGGCCCGCCTCATCGGCGGGACCCACGGCGAGGTCTCGATTCGCAAGGGCGCGGTCTGGTGGTTCATGTCGCGCGAGCGCGACGGTGAGATGCAAACGTTGCTGCACGCGGTGACCGAGCCGGAACAACGCTAGAACCGGGAAATTTGGTGGAAAATGGGGACTGTCCCGGTTTGTGGAGCCCCGCATGAAACTGACGCCCGAGCAGCTGGCGGACTTCGAGAAGGATGGGTACCTGTTTTTCCCGAGCCTGTTCACGCCCGCGGAGATCAAGGTCCTGCTCGACGAGGTGCCGCGGCTCTATGCCCAGAGGCGGCCGGAGAACGTGCGCGAGAAGGATAGCGAGGCGGTGCGCACGAATTTCGCCGCGCACCTGTACAGCGAGCCTTTCGCGCGCCTCGCGCGCCACCCGCGCATGGTCGAGCCGGTGATGGACCTCTTCGGTGAGGAGGTCTACATGCATCAATTCAAAATTAACGGAAAAATGGCCTTCGACGGCGACGTCTGGCAGTGGCACCAGGACTATGGCACGTGGAAGAACGACGACCTCATGCCCGAAGCGCGTGCGATGAACGTCGCGATCTTCCTCGACGACGTGAACGAGTTCAATGGCCCGCTCATGTTCATCCCCGGCAGCCACAAGCTCGGTGCGCTCGAAGCGGCGCACGACACCAGCACCACCAGCTATCCGCTGTGGACCATCGACAAGGACACGATCGCGAAGCTGGTGGAGCGCGGCGGCATCGTCGCGCCGAAGGGGCCGCGCGGATCGATGATCCTCTTCCACTCGTGCCTGGTGCACGCGTCGACCTCGAACCTGTCGCCGTGGAATCGGGTGAGCGTGTACCTGAGCCTGTGCGCGGTGTCGAACCACATCCGCCGCTTCAAGCGCCCGGCCTACATCGCGCATCGCGACTTCACGCCGATCGCGTGCCTGCCGGACGATTGCCTGCTGAAGCCGTATCCCGTCGAACTTCCGTGGAAGGATGGAACGCCGGCATCGGCGATGAAGACGGAGATCGCGGCCTAGGCCAGCCGCCGGTACTGGGACATGTGCCGGATCGCGTCCTTGGGCCTTTTCAGCTTCTCGTAGAGAAGGGCGAGGTTGTAGTGGCAATCCGCGAGCGACGGATCGGCGGCGAGCGCCGCCTCGTACGCCCTCACGGCATCCGCGCGACGGTCCATGTCTTCGAGCAGCACGCCCAGGTTGAAGAGCAGCAGGGGATCGCGCACGCCGGCTTTCAGCGCCTCGCGATAGACCCGCTCGGCTTTCGCGAAGCTGCGAGCCTCGTGCAATAGCCGCCCCAGGTTGATGCGCGCATCGAGCCTCATCGGATCCGTGGCGATCGCGCGCTCGTACGCATCCACCGCCGCCTGCGGGTCGCGATCCTCGAGCGCGACGCCGAGCTCGAAGAATTCGTGCGCGTCGGTCGGTGTCTCGGTGGGCTCGGGCTCGACCAGCAGCAACCCGCGGCCGGCGGGATCGGCCCCGAACTCCAGCAAGTACTGTCCCGATTCGGCTTGCCACTGGCTCGTGCCTTCGCGGACCACGACGCGGTCGGCCACCGATGTGATGCTCAGGCCCGAGAGCGGCATCGTGTCCGGCAGGTGCCGCCGAAGCTCGCGGACCGAGCGCGTGATGCGCCGTTGCGGCACGTTCGCGTCGACGAGCGCCTGCGCGGTGCGAAGGACGATCAGATCCTGGAAGGAGAAGCGCAAGCTGTTGCGCGGCCCGCGAGTGGGCTTCACGAAGCCCGCGTCGATCAGCGAGCGCAGCGTGCTGCGGGATAGGCGAAGCAGCCGCTCGACGTCGCGGACGCCGTAGTCGTGCATGAAGCCCTGGTGCGGTCTAGGCCTTGGCCTTCTTGCGGGCGGCGGGCTCGGCGGCCTGCGCGCGCTTCGGCGGCTTGCGCGCCTCGGCCTTCGGTTCCGCGGCCTTCGCCGGCTTCGCGCCCTTCTTCTCGAGGCTCGCCCGCAGCGCCTCCATGAGGTCGATCACCTGCGCGCCCCGCTCCGGCACGTCGGTCATGGTGATCTCCTGGCCCGCGACCTTCTTCTCGATGGCCGTGTGGATGCGCTCGGACACCTGGTCGGTGTACTCGCTCGGATCGAACGCCTTGGAGGTCTGCGCGTCGATGAGCTGCTTCGCGAGCTTGAGCTCCGCGGGCTTGACCTCCGTCACCGGAATCTCGATCTCCTTCATGGAGCGCACTTCACCGGCGTAGAGAAGCTGCTGCATGACGAGCCCGTCTTCCGCCGGACGGATCATCACGATGTATTGCTTGCCGCGCGCCGCCCACCGGCCCAGTGCGCAGCGATCGGATTCGCGGAGCGCCTTCGCGAGCAACGCGTAGGGCTTGGCGCCGCCCTTGTCCGGGCCGAGGTAGTAGGCCTTGTCGAAATACACCGGATCGATCGACTCGATCGGCACGAACTCGGTGATGTCCGCGGTCTGGGTTCCCGCCTCCTCCATCGCCTTCAGCTCGTCGGGCGAGAAGATGACGTATTGGTCCTTCGCGAATTCGTATCCCTTCACCATCTCCTCGCGGGCGACCGGGATCTCTTCCTTCACGCACAGGTACTGCTGCTTCAGGCGCGAGCCGCAGCCCTTGTGCAGCAGGTTGAAGGAGATGGCCTTGCTCGCCTCGGTGGCCGAAAAGAGCTTCACCGGGATGGAAACGAGTCCGAAAGAAATCGTCAACGACGCAATGGAGCGTGCGGCCATGTCGCGTACCCCCCGAAAGCTGCAGGAAATTCCCATTCTAGATCATGAGGATATAGTTTGTCATTCACGACGTTTCGAGGGTGCGCGCGCCTTGGCTGGTAAGGTGCCGCGATGACGCGAGATCCGTCCTTGCTGCGCAATCGCGATTTCGTCCTGCTGTGGAGCGGGCAGGTGGTTTCGACGCTCGGCTCGATGGCGACGAGCGTGATCTACCCGCTGCTCATCCTCGCGCTCACCGATTCGCCGACCGCTGCGGGTATCGCGGGGGCGCTGCGCTTCGTGCCGTACCTGATCCTGAGCCTCCCGGTGGGTGCGCTCATCGATCGGTGGGACCGCAAGCGCGTCATGGTGATCTGCGACCTCGGGCGCGCGCTCGCCGTGGGCAGCATTCCCGCAGCGATGGCGGTCGATGCGCTCTCGCTCGCGCACATCTACTTCGTCTGCTTCGTCGAAGGTAGCCTTTTCGTCTTTTTCAACATCGCCGAGGTCGCCGCGCTGCCGCGCGTCGTGCCGCGCGCCCAGCTACCCGAAGCGACCGCGTACAACGAGGCCGCATTCGGTGTCGCGAACATCGTCGGGCCGTCGACGGGAACGATCCTTTACCAGGCCTTCGGCCGCGCGGTCCCGTTCATCGCCGACGCCCTCAGCTACCTCGTGTCGATGGCGTCGCTTCTCGCGATGAAGACACGCTTCCAGGCCGACTCGGTCGTGGCGAAGCGCGATCTCGGCGTCGAGATCGCCGAGGGCCTGCGCTGGCTCTGGTCGAAGCCGCTGATCCGCTTCATGGCGTTCCTCACGGGCGGCATGAACCTCGCGAACGCCGCGACGCCGCTCATCCTCATCGTGCTCGCGAAGGAGCTCGGCGCAGGCGACGCCGAGATCGGCCTCATCTTCAGCATCGCGGGCATGGGCGCGATCTTCGGATCGCTCATCGGCGGGCGCATCCAGCGGCGCTTCACCTTCGGGCAGGTGATCGTCGCGACGATGTGGCTCGACGCGCTCACGTTCATCCTCTACATCGCAATGCCCGGCTACATCTGGCTAGGCGTTCTCGCGGCGCTCTCCTCCCTTGTGGGACCGATCTACAACGTCGTGCAGTTCAGCTATCGCGTGGCGCTGATTCCCGATTCGCTGCAGGGGCGCGTGAATAGCACGTTCCGCCTCGTGGCATTCGGATTCATGCCGCTGGGCGCGGCGCTGTCGGGGATCGTGATCGAGCACTTCGGCGTGAGGTCCACCGTGCTGGCGTTCGCGGCGTGCCTCTTCATGCTCGCGATACTCACGTCGTTGAATCGATCCGTGCGCGAGGCTCCAGCCCTAGGCTAGCTTCCACACGTGGCGCTCGCGCGATTCGAGGAGCGGCACCGCCTCCGCGAGGTACTTCTTGAAATGAGCGGTCGCCTGGTGCGCCTCGAATGCTTTCTCGTCGTCGTAGATCTCGTAGAGCATCGCGCGGGTCCTGTCCTTCGGATCCACGAGCACATCGAAGCGCCGGCAGCCCGGCTCCTTCCGCGCGGCGGCGGCGTTCTCGAGCACTTTCGCCATGAAGGCGTCGACGCTTTCCGGCTTGATGCGTAGCGCGACCTGCAGCACGAAGCTCATTTCGCTCTCCCGGTTTTCAATGCACGCTCGATACTCTGCTTGATTTTGAGGGCGTCATGCCAGCGATCGCCGGTTTGCGCGAGCCGCTCGGCCGCATTGGTGATGCGAAAGTCGAGCGGATGCGCGTTCGCAAGCTCATCCCAGGTGAGCGGCATCGACACGGGAGCGCCCGGCTCGCCGCGCGGCGAATAGGCGACGTTCAACGTCTTGCCGCGCACATTCATGTTGTAGTCCATGAAGATCTTGCCCGTGCGCTTCGGCACGCTCCACTCCATGGTGATGTCCCTGGGATGCAGACCCATGAGGTGCCGGCCGACCATCTCGGAGACGTGGCGCGCGGCATCGAAATCCAGCGTGCGCTTGATCGGCACGAAGACGTGCAGACCCGTTTTGCCCGAAGTCTTCACGATGGCATCGAGCGACATCGTCTGCAGCAGCTCGCGCAAATGGAAGGCCACCTCCTTGCCTTTCTCGAAGGCGGCGGTGTTCAGCTCCGGCTCCGCGCCCTTCGCCTCCTGGCCCGAATAGATGTACGGATCGATGTCGAAGAGCACGTAGTCCGGGTAGTTGAGGATCGATCCCTCGAGCGACTCGAGCGAGTGAGCGTAGTCGGTGCTCTTCGTCGCGGCATCGGGTCCGGGCTTCGCGCGCGAGTGCCAGATGTGGTACTCGAGCGTTCCCGATTGGGCGAGCCAGAGCAGCGTCGGCAGGTTGTTGCAGAGGAGGTACTCGTGCTTCTCGTCCTTGTGCCCCGAGAACACGGTGATCGCCTCCACGAAATCGGGGCGCGCCTGTTCCCAATGCTTCTGGAAGAAGCGTTGCCCGCGAATCCCGTCGGGCATGCGGATCATCGTGAGCGGGCGGTCGGCGAGGTGCGGGAGCATGAAGGGCGAGACCTGCGCGAGATAGCGGAGCAGGTCGCGCTTGGTGAGCGGCGGCTGCTGGAGCGCCTTGTTCTCCGGCCAGTAGACGCGGTCGAGGTTCGTGAGCTTGATGCGATGCGGTCCGACGGCGAGGGTGAGGGTGGATTTGGTGTTGGCGAGCTGCGTGACGATTTCGTCAATTGGGCCCCGGCCTTCGCCGGGGCGACTGTCATCCCGGCCGGGGGTCCCCAACTTGTTGGGGCGGTTGACTCCTCCGGGATCCAATTTCTCCCTCTTCACCTTCTTCGCATCGACGTCATCCCTCAATCTCAGGAACACCGGAGCCCGCAAGCGGTCGTCCTCGGTCCAGCTGTGGAACCTCACCTCGGCCACCACCTTCGGCTCGACCCACGTGGTCGGCGCATTCAGGACCGGCGCCTCATCGAATGGGCTGGTCCTGCGCTCGAGCTTCTGCAACTCGGCTTTGACGCGATCGACGCCGCGGACATCGAACCCCGATCCCACGTGCGAGGCGAACCTGAGCTTGCCCCGATCCCAGTAGCCGACGAGGAGCGACCCGAGCGGCGCGCGCGACCCCTTTCCCTGCGTATAGCCGCCGACGACGAAGTCGGCGGTGGTCGCGGGCTTCACCTTGAGCCACGCGTCCGAGCGCTTGCCGGTGAGATAGCGGCTGTCCTTGCGCTTGCCGATCACGCCCTCGAAGCCGCTCGCGATCGCCGCGTCGTGGAGCGCGATGCCGTCGTCCGAGGCGTGGACGAGCTGCACCAACGCGGAAGGGAGCAGGCACTGCGCGAGATAGCGGCGCCGGTCGCGGTAGGGCGCATCGCGCAGGTCCACGCCCGCGAAGTGGAGGAGGTCGAAGCACACGAAGACGACCGGAGCCTCGAGATCGGCGGCGGCGATCTCGCGCTCGGCCTTGAGCTGCACGCGATTCTGCAAGGCGTTGAAGGAGGGCTTTCCGCTCGCGTCGAACGCCACGATCTCGCCGTCGAGGATCATCGTGCCCGGGCGCTGTTTCGCGAGCTCCTCGACGAGGCGCGGAAACGAGGGAGCGAGCTCGAGCCCGCGGCGCGAACGCACTCTCACGCGTTCGCCGTCGATGAAGGCGAGCGCGCGGTAGCCGTCGAGCTTGGGCTCCCACATCCAGTCGGGCTTGTTGAACGGCGCGTCGCCGATCTCCGCGTGCATCGGCTCGAGCTTCGCGGGGATGGACGCCGACTTCCCCGTCGGGACCAGGCGCGCGGCCTCGATGCGGTGGGCCGGGACGACCTTCAGCTCCTCGACCGCCACGCCGGAGAGGATCGATCGATTGCTCGCGGTGATGTCGGCTGTCGTGACGAACCGGTCCTTGTGCTTGATGAGGAGCCAGCTCGCGGTGTCGGACCCTGTCCCCGTGGGGGGCACCCCCCGCGTCTTCACCAGCGCGAACGAGCCCTTGAGCTTCTCGCCGCGAAGCTGCACGCTCAGCTTCCCCTTGGCGAGGCCCTTGCGCACCTGGCGCTCGGCTTCCTCCCGGTCGTCGAACCACAGGCCCCCCTCGTCGGGCGAGTACACGCCGCAGTCCCAGACGATCACTTCGCCCGCCCCGTATTGCTTCGGCGGGATCACGCCCTCGAAGGACGCGTAGTCGTAGGGATGGTCCTCGGTCTGCACGGCGAGGCGCTTTTCGCTAGGATCGAGCGACGGACCCCTGGGCACGGCCCAGGACTTGAGCACGCCGTCGCACTCCAGCCGGAAGTCGTAATGCAATCGGGTCGCCGCATGCATCTGCACCACGAAGAGGAGCGGGCCGCTGCGCTCGACGATCGCCGGCGCGGGCTCGGGAGTCTTCCCGAACGTCCTTTTGTCGCGGTATTCACGGAGGTCGCCTTTCGCCATGCCGAATGATAGAAGCAACGTCCTCGCCGGTGCGAGCGGCTACTCGTTCAAGGAGTGGAAGGGAACCTTCTACCCGGAAAAGATGAAGCCGCAGGAGATGCTGCCGTTCTACTCGGCGCGCCTGCCGACGGTCGAGATCAACAACACCTTCTACCGCATGCCGCGCACGACGATGCTCGAGGAGTGGGTGAAGATCACCCCGGAGGCGTTCAAATTCTCGATCAAGGCCTCGCGGCGCATCACCCACATGGCGCGCATCAAGGCCGACAGCGCCGCGGACTCGGTCGCGTATCTCTACAAGAATCTCGCCTCGCTGGGCGCCAAGCGCGGGCCGGTGCTCTTCCAGCTGCCGCCGAACCTCAAGAAGGACTTGCCGCGGCTCGAAACGTTTCTCCCGCTGCTGCCCGAAGGCCATATGGCCGCCTTCGAATTCCGTAACGACACCTGGTTTGCCGACGACGTCTACGAAGCGCTGAAGGGCGCGGGCGCGGCGCTCGTCCTGTCGGAGCGCGAGGACAATGCGCCGCCGCCATTGGTCAAGACGGCGCCGTGGGGCTACGTGCGCCTGCGCCTCGAGGAATACACGGACCGCGATCTCGAAGCCTGGGCCGAGCGCCTCGCCGGAACGGGGTGGAAAGACGTCTACGCGTATTTCATGCACGAGCCCACGGCGCCGGCGTACGCCGAGGCGTTGATGCGCTTCGCCAGCTCGCGATGACAAGCAAGGACCTCGCGATCGACGTAAGCGGGACGTCCGTCTCCGCGTTGCTGGAATTGCCGCGCGAGGCGCGGGCGGGCTATGTGCTCGCGCACGGAGCGGGCGCCGGGATGGCGCACCGCTTCATGGGCGCGGTAGCCAGCGGTCTCGTCGAGCGCTCGATCGCGACGCTGCGCTACCAGTTTCCGTACATGGAAGCGAAGTCGAAGCGGCCGGATCCTCCCAAGGTCGCGCACGCCGCGGTGCGCGGCGCAGTGGCCGAGGCCGCGAAACGGATGCCCGGCATTCCTCTCTTCGCGGGCGGCAAATCCTTCGGCGGCCGCATGACCTCGCAGGCGCAATCGGTCGAACCGTTGGCGAATGTGCGCGGCCTGGTCTTCATCGGATTTCCGTTGCACGCCGCCGGAAAGCCCTCGGACGAGCGTGCCGCGCATCTCTTCCAAGTGAAGGTGCCGATGCTCTTCCTCCAGGGCTCGCGCGATGCCCTCGCCGACCTCACGTTGCTCGAGCCGATCGTGAAGCGCCTCGGCGAGCGCGCGACGCTCGAGATATTCGACGACGCCGACCATTCGTTCCACGTGCCCGCGCGCACCGGGCGAAAGGATGCCGAGGTCATGGCCGATCTCCTCGATCGGATGACCAAATGGATCGCGAGAGTCACCGGATGAGCGCGCTTCCGCTCGACGGCGTGCGCGTCGTCGAATTCACCCACATGGTGATGGGGCCGACGTGCGGCATGATCCTCGCAGACCTCGGCGCGGAGGTGATCAAGGTGGAGCCCCCGGGCGGCGACCGCACGCGCAAGCTCCCCGGTCTCGGCATCGGTTTCTTCCGCGCGTTCAATCGCAACAAGAAGAGCGTGATCCTCGACCTCAAGGCGGCGGATGGTCATGCGGCGGCGCTGGAATTGATCGGGCGAAGCGACGTGCTGCTCGAGAACTTCCGGCCGGGATTGATGGCGGATCTCGGCCTCGATTACGCGACGCTTGCGAAGACCTTCCCGAGGTTGATCTATGCCTCGCACAAGGGCTTCCTTCCCGGGCCCTACGATCATCGCCTCGCGTTGGATGAGGTCGTGCAGATGATGGGCGGGCTCGCGTACATGACCGGTCCACGCGGAAAGCCGCTGCGGGCGGGCTCTTCCGTGAACGACATCATGGGCGGCATGTTCGGCGCGATCGGCGTGCTCGCGGCCCTGCGCGAGCGCGAGCATACCGGCCGCGGCCAGGAAGTGCAGAGCGCGCTCTTCGAGAACTGTGTTTTTCTTGCCGCCCAGCACATGCAGCAGTACCTGATGACGGGCGAAGCGCCGCCGCCGATGCCTGAGCGCGTTTCGGCCTGGAGCGTCTACGATGTCTTTACGCTGGCCGACGGCGAGCAACTCTTCATCGGCG
>Ga0209131_1002142_pt1 | contig 13495 bp, 8 predicted proteins | sample GraSoi_2013_40cm_FD_185826 | JGI IMG/M metagenome (GOLD analysis project Ga0209131, IMG submission 185826) | Grasslands soil microbial communities from the Angelo Coastal Reserve, California, USA - Sample 9_17_2013_40cm (SPAdes) (version 2) | ecosystem: Environmental > Terrestrial > Soil >...
AGAAGCTTCGCGTCGCGAGGATAGCCGAGTCGTTCAACTAAAGTCTTTGTCTCGGCCTGTGACAGCAACCGATCGTTTCTATGACGCGCTGCTGCTGACGAAGCGACCAGGGCCAACATTATGGTGGCGACAAAAAGTTTTCCTCTCATTTTTTACCCACTCAAAGGCGACTGTTAGTTGCAAAGCCGGGGAACCCCGGTCTCTCGGAACAGCAGAAACGAAGTTTGCAGGGCCAGTTTGATTCCGCGCGAAAGGTACGTTTCGCCGATCAAAATGTCAAACCAAATTACCCCAGGAGAGTGGCACGTGCATCTTGCGCATGATTCACGGGCGGGACGCCCGTGCCACTTTCGCAAATAGGCAAACAAGACTCTTTACAGAATGTCATGTTCGGATATGATGAGAGATCTAAACGACGCTTTACCAGCTCAATGATTCTGAGTCTTAGAATGTTCAAAGAGAAGGCGCGCCACTGCTGAGTCAGATCTTCAAGGCGGTAAGACTTCGCCTGTTGCGCCTCTTTGCGGGACACTTCGCTCGTGGACTGCTAACCAAATCGGTTCGGTAGTCAGTCCGGGGGCAGACTGTTGGTCTAATCATGAAACCGCTGAAAATTGGCATCACGGGTGTACGCGGCATCGTCGGCGAGACGTTCACTCCAGAGGTGGCAGTCGGATTCGCCCAGGCTTTTGGTACCTACTTTGACAGCGGTCGCGTGCTTGTTTGTCGCGACACCAGATCATCGGGACCAATGGTGCGCTCGGCGGTAGTGGCCGGATTGCTGGCTGCAGGTTGCGAGGTTATCGATCTTGGCATTTGTCCCACGCCCAGCCTCCAGTTGGCCGTAGGTTGGCTCAATGCTGATGGAGGAATTGCCGTCACGGCCGGCCACAATCCTTCGCAATGGAGTGCGCTCAAGTTTGTGCGCGGCGATGGCCTCTATTTGAACCCGTTACAGGCCGAAGAGCTTTTGGATGTTTTCCATCAGGGCGAATTCGCCAAAGCGAAGTGGAACGAGATCCGGTCCGCGATCCAGCACCAGGATCCGATTGAGCGGCATATCGAATTGCTCACGAGTGCCTTTGACACTACCAGCATCAAGGCCCGTCGCCTCAAGGTTGCAGTAGATTGTTGTAACGGTGCTTGTGCGAAACTTATTCCGCGTTGGCTGGCGGAACTTGGCTGCGAGGTCCTGGCGATCAACGATGACCCTGGCGCCGCCTTTCCCCACCGGCCGGAACCAACGCCAGAGACGATGGCCCAACTTAGCGCGGTGGTTAAGGCAGGTCATGCCGACATCGGTTTTGCGCACGACGCTGACGGAGAACGACTGGGGATCGTGACCGAGCTGGGCCAGCCACTCTCAGAAGAATTGACCCTCGCCCTGGCGACCCGGATTCGGCTTGAACAGAGTGTGGGCCCCGTGGTGACGAATATTTCGACTACCAGCGCTATCGAACAGATCGCTGCGCGGTATGGAGGGCGGGTAGTGCGCACGCAGGTCGGACAGACTTACATCTCAGAGGCCATGCTTGAACACGACGCCATCCTCGGGGGTGAGGGCAGCGGAGGCGTAACGGTTCCGCAAGTGCACTTGACCCACGATAGCGCGGCCGCCGTAGGACTGATTCTCGAAGGCCTGGCGCGATCAGGCGGGCGACTCTCGGAGATAGTTCAACAGCTCCCGAGGTTGTTTATGTTGAAGCACAACCTGGCGGTGGAACCCAATCGTCTCTATTCAGTGCTGCAGGATTTTCGTGTCGCCATCGAGAGAGAGCGGCTGGCCTGCGATCTGACGGACGGCATTAAAGTAGATTTGCCACAGGGTTGGATACACGTGCGAGCATCCAACACGGAATCCATGATTCGTATTATTGTCGAAGCGGCGGACGCGACGAACGCGCACTTTCTGCTTGATTGGGCGCGCGACCGATTGAATAACTGAGATTACGCACATGGACAGGATTCACAAGATGTACATGATTCAGCAAAGAGTGCATATCCGGCTGAGTTTTCAAACGAGCTCACTCTTTCCTTTCCTCATCGTGTAAATCTTGTAAATCCTGTCCCAGAAGAGCAAATCATGCGACCGATACCAACTCTCAAAATCAGCATCTCCGGTGTACGCGGAGTGATTGGCGAGTCGCTGACGCCAACCTTGCTGACGCGTTTTGCGCAAGCCTTCGGCACCTATGTCGGCGCGCGCACGATCGTCATCGGTCGCGATCCGCGCACCTCGGGGGAAATGGTCAAACAGGCAGTTATCGCGGGCTTGCTCTCGAGCGGCTGCCGCATTCTCGATATCGGCATGTGTCCCGTGCCGACCATTCAACTGCTGGTCCGTCATCATCGGGCCCATGGCGGCATTGCGATTACAGCCAGTCACAACCCGGCGGAATGGAACGCGCTGAAGTTCATTGGCCGGGGCGGTTTTTTTCTTAACACCGGTCAAGCTCGCGAGCTGCTCGACATTTATCATCAGGGCGAATACACGCGGGTCGGAGGCGCGGAAATGCGCGAAGTGGCCGAGCTTCCCGGAGCGATCGATCTCCATATCCAAACGATCATGGATGTACTGGGACCGCTACCAACACGCAGAAAAAAACTCCGAGTGGTTCTTGATGCCTGCAATGGGGCCGGCTCGCTGGTGGGCCCAAAGCTGCTGGCGGCATTGGGCGCCGAAGTCTTTACGATCAATGTAACGCCGAACGGATTATTCCCTCGTCCGGCAGAACCTCTGGCGGAGAACCTGGGCGACCTGTGCGCCGCAGTTAAAGCAAAACAGGCCGACGTTGGTTTTGCCCAGGACATGGATGCCGACCGGCTGGCAATGGTTTCGGAAAAGGGCCTGGCGATTGGTGAGGAGTACACGCTTCTGCTGGCAACTCTCAGTGTGCTCAATAAGAATCCGGGACCAGTCGTGGCGAATTTATCAACCACCTCCACGCTTCAGGAGATAGTTGACCGCTTTCATTGCTCGCTTTTCCTGTCGAAGATTGGCGAGGTTAACGTCACTGAAGAAATGCAGAAACAAAGTGCCGTAATTGGCGGCGAAGGCAACGGCGGCGTGATTTACCCACGCCTCAATTTTGCGCGCGACAGCCTGGTGGGCATGGCCCTTATCCTGCATCTGTTGGCCGAAACGGGTCAGACAATCACTGAGTTGGTTAGTACCTTGCCGCGCTTCGTAATGATCAAGGAGAAACTGGTTTGCCCTTCAGATAAAATCCCCGCGGTCCTTCGTGTGCTTCGTCATGAGTATGCGGCATATCCAATGGACCTGCGCGATGGTGTGAAAGTGAGCCTGCCCGACGGCTGGTTTCTGGTGAGAGGTTCAAATACTGAGCCGATCATCCGCGTGATTGCGGAGGCAAAGACCGAGGCCGATGCGCGAGCGATCATTGCTCGCGTGTATTCCCAGGTCCAAAAGTGTATTGCCTAGCGAGCCACACAAGTATGCCCAAAAATAAACGGGCGATCCAATCAGGACGCGAAGCGGAAGCGAGCGCGATAAAGACTCAAGCTCAATATCAATTACTTTAAGAGCACTTAGGGAAAGTTGAGTCCTGATCCCGCTCGCTACCACTCGCGGTTCTGTAACCGATCCAGCCAAAGAATCATTTGCGAGCGGTGACAGCGGTACTTAAGCTCAGCCGGCCGCGCAGTTCAATCTGCGCGGACGAATGACCCACCAGGACGTCGTAGTCGCCGGCCTCGGCTCGCCACTGCTTAGCGTTCACATCATAGTAAGAGAGCGCGCGCGTATCGAGTGCTACCGTAACTCTCTTTGTTTCTCCTGGTCGCAGACTCACTTTCGAAAAGCCCTTCAATTCCTTTGCCGGCCGCGGCACGCTGGCGTGTGTTCCGCCGACATAAACCTGGGCGACCTCAGAGCCTTCTCGGGTGCCCGTGTTCTTCACCTCGAACGAAACTTCATAGCTGCCACTCTTAAGAGGTTTAATCGCGAGATTGCCGTACTTGAAAGTGGTGTAAGAGAGTCCGAACCCAAACGGAAACAGAGGTTGTGTGTTGTTCTTTTCGTAACCTCGATAGCCAACGAACATACCTTCTTTGTAAGCCACGCGGTTTGAGCCGGCGGTTGGATAATAATTGTCGTGCACGGGATTGTCTTCCCAGCGCCGCTCAAAGGTCACCGGCAGGCGACCCGAAGGGCTCACTTCGCCGAAGAGATTTTCGGCCAGCGCTGTGCCGCCCTCCTGACCCGGATACCAAATCTCAATGAGCGCTGGAACGCGATCGAGCCAGGCATCCATCGCCGCACTCCCGCCCGACGTGAGCACGACGATCGTATTCTTGTTGACTGCCGCGATCTCCTGGATTAATTGGTCCTGGCCCGGTGGGAGGCTAAATGTCCTGTCCGCGCCTTCACTCTCAGACCCTGGATCGAAGCCGACCGCCAGCACCACGACATCGGCTTTGGCGGCAAGTTTCTTCGCCTCCGCATCGGCCAGGGTTCCGCTGCGACTGATACTGAATTGAAAGCGGCTCCCTATCCAGCGAGAGCGGCCGTGCTGCTCTAACACGATCTTGTGAGCTCTGGTGTCGAGTGTCACCCTGGCTTGGCTTACGGCAGTGGGGGCAGTGGCCCAACTATCAAACACGACCTTGCCATCGAGGTAGAGACGATAATATCCGCCGTCTTCTCCGCTCGAGGCGACGAAGATGTCGTAGTCGCCAGGATCTTTTACAACATAGTAACCAGCCCAGCGTGCTGAAAGAGTCGCCGCCGGGAATTCCCGAGCCCCTGCCCGGAAATTGATGTGTTGTTCGGTGCGTGTTGTCAATGGCGTGCCCTGTAGATCGTTACTGCTGAAATATTCGGATCGCAGGCCCGGCTGACCACTAACAGGCTCGGTGGAAAAGCTGGTCGCATCGGCCATTTCAGCGAGGGAGGGCAGACCACGCGCGTAATAGACTGGAACAGTGCCGCCAAGATAGTTACTTATTCCTTCAAGAATACTAGTTGCGACAAACGGTTCTACGCGCGCGCTGCCGCCGCCCACGGGGACTGCGGGATAGGCGTCGGGACCGATAACGGCAATCGATCTAATCTTTTTCTTATCAAGCGGCAACAACCCGCCTTCGTTTTTCAGCAGCACCTGACTCTCGAGCGCGGCCGCCAGCGCGACACTGCGGCCCTGCTGGTTGAAACGCGGGATAGACAGGTCGGTCTGGTCGCGGTCAAGCCAGCCGAATTGAATCGCGGTGCGCAGGATGCGCCGCACCTTGTCATCAATTGTGGCAACGGTAACCTTGCCCTGCTGGATAGCCGGCAGGAGTGTCTTCCGGTTCATGAAAGCGCCGCTTGGCATTTCGAGATCAAGACCGCCATTCGCCGCGGCTATGCCGTCGTAAGTAGACGTCCAATCAGACATCATGATGCCGCGAAAGCCCCACTCATTTTTGGCTAGGTCGGTGTTCAAGTATCCGTTCTGGGTCAGGTGGGCGCCATTGACCAGGTTGTAAGAATCCATGATCGCGCCGACCCGAGCTTCTTTTACTGCAGCTTCGAATACAGGGAGATATATCTCGCGCATCGTGCGCTCATCAATAATGGTATCGGTGTTGTGCCGATCGAATTCCGAGTTGTTTCCCATGAAATGCTTGACGGTCGCGCTGACGCCCTGACTCTGCACGCCCTTGATATACCCGACCGCGATACGTGAAGCGAGAAAAGGATCTTCACCGAAATATTCAAAGTTGCGGCCATTCATCGGCGCTCGATAGATGTTCACCCCGGGGCCCAGCAGGAAGTGCACGCCTTTGGCCCGCGCGTCTCTGCCGATTTCACTCCCCACGCGCGCGGCCAAAGTGGGATTCCAGGTAGAGGCCAGTCCGATGCCGCCGGCCATGGCCGTCGCCGGACCGAAATTACGAACGCCCATCGGTCCGTCGGCCATCTTCAGCCGCGGTAGACTGAGCCGGGAAATACCACGGATAAAGAAGCCGTCAACGCCGCCGAGCAAATCAATCTTTTCCTCGAGCGTCATCTGGCCAAGCAGCGAATCGACCCGGCGCTCAACGGCGGCCGGGTCAGGCGCGGTGGCTGGAGCCAGGACCTGCGCAAGCGCGGGACTGAGACTAATACTCAGCAGAGTAAGCAGGACAGAGACTGTAAAATGTTTTCGCATCGCGTTTTCCCAAAGTCACAGTCCGCGGTTCCGGAGGCTTGCTCTGGCTCGCGGTCTGTGCCGAACGGCTCCTTATATCGTATGCATTAAGTAGAGCTTTTGCGGGTTGAGAAATTGTATGATGGGTCTTCAAGCCGGTCAATGTTATTCGCTCTTGCGTGCTGGTTTAATTTGCCTCGGTGCCTTGAGTCGCTCGGTACCGTCAAGGACGCAGTTGAGCGACGAGGTCAGTACTCGGAGCGGTAGCGACCGGGTTATTGTCCTGACAAACGACCCGGGCTTGGTTTGGGACCCCCGGTCCCCGCTCCCGGTACTGACTACGTAAATATTTATTCGCTTTAATCCTTGACCCGCGGCCAGACTTCGGAAAGAATTCTGGACGTTGAGCGGCTGAGTAAAAACTATCGAGCAGTGTGAGGACTTCCGTGATGTTATTTCAGACCCTGGTATATCTCAGTCTTCTATTCGCAATGGGGAGTGGCGCTGAAAACACCAAAAGCAGCTCTGCGCCGCCACTTGCACGGCAGCTGACCGGCACCCAGCCACTTCTTTCACAGGGGACTCGGGCGGCGAGGGTGTCGTCTCAGACACTCTTCGATGATTTCAACTACTCGAACTATCAGCAGCTGGCCAGACACGGCTGGATCATTCGCACTGCGGCAGGATGGCCGGGAATCCCCGGCGCAATTTGGGGAAACAAGGGTGTGTCATTTCCTGCTGATCAGGATCAGCGGAGTAATCGTCTACTGCGCATGATTTCTTCCACCGACGGGACTGGACCTAATACCCATCAAACCCAGATTTGCCACCAACGTAAATACCTGGAAGGCACATACGCCGCCAGGGTTCGCTTTGTCGATCTGCCGACTGACGGCCCCAGCGGAGATCAACTCGTCCAGAGCTTTTACACGATCAGTCCTCTAAAGGCGCCATGGGATCCTGACTACAGCGAACTTGATTTCGAGTACCTGCCGAATGGCGGATGGGGCAGTGTCGGGCCTACTCTGTATACTACTTCCTGGAGGACCTTTAGTCCGGAGCCGAACTGGAAAAAAGACAACGTCTTTAACACCAGCTCTGGAAGCATTGCCGGATGGCACACACTTGTGGCCCAGGTCTCTGGCGGAAAGGTGAAGTACTTCATCGACGGCAAACCTTTGGCAGAGCATGTTGGGCAGTACTATCCGCGATCGCTGATGTCGATCAATTTTAATCTTTGGTTCATCAGGGACGCGACCGTGAAATCCAGCCTCGTACGCCATTACCAGGAGGACATCGATTGGGTGTTCCATGAGGCAAAAAGAGTCCTCTCGCCTGAAGAGGTTGACGCGAAAGTGGCGTCACTGCGACGAAGGTCCATTAAATTTCAGGATACAGTTCCGGCGCACGTTCCGGTGTTGATTTCACCGTGCGATTACTGAATAGTTGTCGTGGCGGATCGCTGACATCGTGTTCGCCAGCGGGCGCGGCCCGCTCATTTCTTCCAAAGGAATTGTCTTGGAGAGTTCGCGCGCTGCGCGCGGGCGGACAGGATGTCCCCGATCCGGCTGAATCTGGAACTTCAGGAGGAGCATTTATGAAGAGAACGGTCTTTTTTCGCTTTGGGATTTTGACGGTCATAATCCTTTGGGTTGCCGCTTCAGTTGCTGCACAGAATGTTTCGAAACCTCCCGAGTCCGACGCCTCCAAATTCATCTATGCTGATTTTCAGAACGTACAAGGCGGCCGACCGGTCAGCAAGCACGGCGGAATGACACGGTTGAATCACTATTCCCAGAACGAAGCAAACCCTCCGCAATTCCGTGGCCTGGAGAATGCAAATCCTCCCGCCCCGGCCTTTGCAAGGGTCACGGCCGACGATATTGCGGCGGCCTTCGATTATGAGTTTCGCATGCCGAACGAGTGGTCGGGAGTCGATATGGAGATATTCGGCGAGCCGGAGAAAGACGGCAAACTCGTGCCTGACGATGTGAGCGGCTATAAGTTTATTTCCCTGCGGGTCTTTGCCAAAGGCGCCCAGTACATACGACTCGAGCTAATTTCGCGGGACCAGGGGACAAATCTCGAATCAGGGTATCCCTTGGCGGGCTTTCACGTATCACCCGGCTTCAATTCCTATAAACTCAAACTCGACACGTTTAGCCAACCAGCCTGGGCTATGCAACTTGATCTCAAGCGCGATGTCCTCAAGAAGTTAACGTCCGTCACCGTGGGCGTGCATTGCGATAAGTGCATCATGGAGAAAGGGACCGTGGTGGTCGACAACATCGCTTTCGAGAAATAGAACCAGGCGTTAAGAGTTGAATTGGATTTGCCAAAGAGTCTGGCAATCCTTCGTCGGCTTCGCGGACGAAATGAAAATAGCCCACCGATTTGTCGGTGGGATCAATCGTGGAAATGAACGCGTAGTCCGTGAAACGGATGGTTGAACAATGAAGACCGAGCGGTAGCGAGGGGATACCAGGCTCAACTTGCCGATAACCGTGAACTGATTACGCGCAACCTGAGCGTTGCATCCGGTCGCTAGCGCTCCCGGTTCTGAACTCAGCCGTTCGCTTCGCGGACGGAAACCGTTTTACTTTTTGGGCAAAAGCTCCTGGACCATCACCCTTGGAGAAAACTAAACTCGTGATCCGAAACATTGATAGCGCGCCTGCGCGGCGCGAGTTCTTAAGATTTGCCGGTCTTGGCGCCCTGGGAGTGATGCTGCCGCGAGTTTCGTTTGCCCGCGTGCTGGGTGGGAAGCGCACCGGCGAACTGCTGGTTTATGTGGGAACCTACACCACAGGTAAAAGTGAGGGGATTTATCTTTATCGGTTGAATCTCTCTTCAGGAGACTTAAAGCAGGTCGCCACCACAAGCGGCGTAGTCAATCCTTCCTTTCTCTGTCTCGCACTCGACCGGAAGTATCTATATGCGGTCAATGAAGTCCAGGAGTTTGCGGGTCAGAAAAGTGGTGCCGTCAGCGCCTTTGCTGTCGATCAAAAGACGGGCGCCTTGCGGTTGTTGAATCAACAACTATCGTTGGGCGCCGACCCCTGTTACGTGGATGTCGATGCCCGCGGCAAATTTGTTTTGATAGCAAATTACACCGGCGGTAACGTCACGGTCTTCCCGGTTCGGAGCGATGGCAGTTTGGGCGCACCGACAGATATGAAGCAGGGTCGAGGTTCGAGCGTAAACCGGGAGCGTCAGGAAGGTCCACATGCTCACTGTATCGTGCTCGATCCAGGCAACCGGTTCGCGTACTCATGCGACCTGGGCGCCGACAAGATCATGATTTTTCGCTTCGACGCGCGCAACGGAAAGTTGTTGCCCGCTGAGACGCCCTGGGTGCAGGTCAAGCCCGGGACAGGACCACGCCATCTGACTTTTCACCCGAGCGGCAGATACGTCTTCGTGCTTAACGAGCTGCACTCGACGGTGACCGTCTTCGCGCGTGATCCAGAGAAGGGAAGTTTGAAAGAGCTGCAAACCTTAACCACTCTGCCGCAGGATTTCACGGGGCCAAACACAGGCGCCGACATCCACGTTTCTCCTGATGGCCGATTTCTTTACGGTTCGAACCGGGGTCACGACAGCATTGCTATCTTTGCGATCAATCCGCGCGGCGGTCTCACCGCGGTTGGCCACGAATCCACCCGAGGCCGAACGCCGCGCAACTTTGCCATCGATCCAAGCGGAGCATTTCTGCTGGTGGCAAATCAAAAATCCGACAATATCGTTGTGTTCCGGATCGATCAAAGAACTGGCCGACTTAACTCGACGGGTCAAATAGCTGAGGTGCCTTCACCTGTCTGTCTTAAGTTTACCAGTCCGTTTTCTTAGGTGCGTCAGTCTTAACGAATTCCAGCCAGCATCTCCACCAAAGCCTCCGGCGCCGACCATTGTGCATTGTGATCCGCCGTCAACTGCAGGACCGGCCAGCCGCGCGCTTTCGCTCGCCGTGACTGAGACCAGAAATCATCATCCTCAGGTCGTTTACCGGCTTCCACTGTGAGGATGTAAGTAGCCGGGACGTTGAGTCGGGTCTTGTTCTTCAGCACGATTGCTTCAGTAAATGTTTTTAAGGGTTGGGGGACATCTTTCGGCGGCGGCTGATCTGGTTTCACCCAGGCAGGCACGATGTAGTCTCCTTTGATCATGTTTTTGAGCCATTCCCCATGAGAACCAACCAGACTGATCGCACTCTCGCCCTCGTTAGGCAGAAACGCATCGAGATAAACCAGGCGGCGGATTCGATCCGGCACGCGATCCGCTACTCCGGTTATCACCATGCCGCCATAGCTGTGACCAACAAGGATGATGTCATGCAGATCCTCGAAGAGAATCGTGTTAACCACATCATCAATGTGCGTACTCAAACCAATGTCTGGTCTACTCAGGTGCACGCGCTCACCCAGGCCGGTCAGCTGAGGGCGATAGACGTTAAAGCCTTTCTCGCGGAGCAACGCGTCGACTTTCCGAAACGCCCAACTGCCGCCCCAGGCTCCATGCACGATCACGATCGTGGGCTTCGGGATGGGATTGGACTTTGCGGTCTGAGCCCGTAAGCCGTTAGAGATTGCTAATAAGAGAATGACCGATGAGGTCACAAGGCCGGGATGTTTGAATTTCATTATCACCTCTTATGAGTCCAGAGCGATAGAAAAGCGGATCGCAAACGCGCATTTTAACATGAACTCTTAACCGCGCTGCGACTTGGCTTAGTTCGGTCCTCGTTTTCTTATTTCCAAGTATCAGGAGATCCACGAAATGACACGAAACGCGGAAAGTCATTTACCCTTCGTGCTATTTCGTGGGTCCGTTTCCGGTTGATGGAATCTCGCAACCAGGGAGTCCCTGGGACCGGGCAGGTTGTGAAAACTGATTGCTCTGAATGTCGAAGTCAAATACCATGTGCCGCCATCGGGTATAGCTCTTCCCGGCTGGTAACCAAAGCGGAGTGATTAATCGAATATGTGGTACAGAAAAAAACAAGCGCTTGGATGTTTTGTTCTGCTGGTGACACTCATCACCTGCACGTCGATCGACGCCCAGTCGAGGTTCGTTACGACGCGGGGGAAGCTAATTGTCTTGCCTGACGGTAAGCCGCTGCTCTTAAAAGGCATCAATCTCGGGAACTGGTTGTTACCTGAAGGTTACATGTTCAAGTTCAAGCAGACGAATTCACCCAGGTTGATTCAGACAGCGATCAATGAACTTATCGGCGAAGACGAAGCGCGGCGATTCTGGAAAACTTACCACGACAATTACATCACGCGAGACGATATCAGCTTCATCAAGAGGTCAGGCTTCAACTCTGTTCGTGTCCCTTTCAGTTATCGTCTGTTTGTGTCGGACACAACTGTCCCAAGACTGGAGGGCCCGGGCTATGAATTGCTGGACAGAGTTGTCGATTGGTGCCGGCGAGAAGGGCTCTACGTAATTCTGGATATGCACGCCGCGCCCGGTGGACAAACCGGCGACAACATCGATGACGGTTGGGCCTACCCGTTCCTTTTCGAAAGCAGCGAGAGTCAGGATTTGACCGCCAGCCTGTGGCGGAAAATTGCAAACCGTTATCGAAACGATCCGATAGTCATCGGCTACGATCTCCTCAATGAACCCATCGCTCCTTACTTTGATACCGCAGCGCTGAACCAAAAGCTAGAACCGGTCTACCGCAAAATCGTATCGGCGATCCGAGAGGTGGACAAGAACCACGTTGTCTATCTGGGCGGTGCTCAGTGGGACTCAAACTTCAAAATCTTTGGACCGCCGTTCGACGACAAGCTCGTCTACACTTTTCACAAGTATTGGGTGCCGGTGAAGGTGGATGCGATACAGCCCTATCTTGATTTCCGCACTAAATACAATGTTCCGATCTGGATGGGCGAATCCGGCGAGAATACCGACGAGTGGATCGATTCATTTAGAAAGTTGCTGGAGACAAACGATATCGGCTGGTGCTTCTGGCCATACAAGAAGCTGGATGCGACCTCATGCATCGTTTCAATAAAGAGGCCGGAAGATTGGGACGCGATCATCGCCTTTGCTGATGGACCGCGCACGACCTTTGAGGAAGTGCGAAAGCACCGTCCGCCGAAAGAGAAGGTGGAAAAGGCCCTGAGCGATTATCTCGAGCAAATCAAATTTGCGAACTGCAGGGTCAATCAGGGTTACTTGAAGGCGCTGGGATTGAGGTGAGCGCGAACCGAATCAAGCGGCCGGTACAGAACCCGGAGCGGTAGAGGCCGTGTCAAAAGTCAGCTTCACAGCGCCAAAGGCGCGAAATGTAGAAGCCTGGGCCATCGGCCCAGGTACAAGTTCGATCAAGTTTTCCGAGCGCTGAAAGCGCGTAATGATCGAGGCCCCACTTTAATGGCCAACCATTTCGGTGCCCGAGTCGCCATTTCGCGCTTTCAGCGCTTCAAGACTCATAGGCGTTCTCACCCAGGGCGTTGCCCTGGGCTATTACATTTCGCGCCCTTGGCGCTGGGGATTCAAGTTTTGACACAGACTCGGTAGCGACGGGATCCCGCCACTTACCGCGTGGGTCGAATCAGTTCTTGCTTTGAAATCTTCTGAGCACTCGGGCGTGTGATTTTCGCGTCGTGGCGAAAGTTGAGTCTTTGATCCGGTCGCATCCAGCACCTCACGCGGACTGCCCGCGCGGGGACCCCGGTCCGCTCCCGTTTCTGTACCACGAGCAACCTAACTCTTCTTAGTAGCCAATCCCAAAGCCTTCACAATCTCCCAATCAGGCGTCGCGCGGCCGTTCTGTTTATTGACCACCGCAAAGCCGCCCGCGTAGTCCCACATGGTCCAGCCGATGCCGTACCTTTCCAGCGCAGTTCGCATGTCCCTAATCCAAAGGGCGCGATCAGCGGGCGGCGCAACTTTGCGATATGCCCCGAATTCATTACAGGTAAGAGGGACGTGATTCCTTGCAGCCCAGGCGGCGGCCGACGAAATCTCCCGATCGATGCGGGCGGCATCCCAACGGTCCTCGCCATAGCGAACCAAATTGTCACGCGCCGATTGATTCTGAATCGTGTCGAGAATCTTACTTATGCTATCCGGACTCGATGGGTACGGAATGTTTTTATAGAAGGACGGATTCGGCCCAGCCCAAGTTGCCCCTTGATGCGTGAACGCAAAGGGCTCGTAGAAATGGAAGTTGTAAATAATATTTTGGTCGGCATAGGGCTGCATGAACAGCAGCTCGGCAAGACCGGACCACCGGTGGCCTGACGCGATAATCGTATGCTGCGGCGCGCCTGCGCGAATAGCAGAGATGAGTTTCCCCTGCATGCCAAGCCAGCGATAGCCGTCTTCCACCATCGGCTCGTTGATGACTT
>Ga0209131_1002146_pt1 | contig 13477 bp, 9 predicted proteins | sample GraSoi_2013_40cm_FD_185826 | JGI IMG/M metagenome (GOLD analysis project Ga0209131, IMG submission 185826) | Grasslands soil microbial communities from the Angelo Coastal Reserve, California, USA - Sample 9_17_2013_40cm (SPAdes) (version 2) | ecosystem: Environmental > Terrestrial > Soil >...
GGCACACGCCGTTCTTTACCGGCTACCGGCCGCAGTTCTACTTCCGGACGACGGACGTGACGGGAGTGGCGCACTTGCCTGAGGGAGTCGAGATGGTGATGCCGGGCGACAACGTGGAAATGAACATCGAGCTGATCGCGCCGATTGCGATGGAAAAGGGTTTGCGCTTCGCAATTCGTGAAGGCGGAAGAACAGTAGGCGCCGGGACAGTCAGTGAAGTTGTCGAATAGGGCGATACGTCCTATACCTATATAAGTAGACCTATACGAGATTTGGAGATTTGAATTCATGCCGCGTGACAATGTCGTATTGCAGTGCATCGAGTGCAAGAGTCGGAACTACGTCACTACCAAGAACAAGAAGACTACGACCGAACGTCTCGAGTTCAAGAAGTTCTGCCGTCGCTGCCGTAAGCACATAAATCACAAGGAAACCAAGTGATCGCATTGTCGATTGCCAATTGGCAATTGCCGATTAGAACCCCGACGAAACGCCTTGGTAAATTGGCAATCGGAAATCGGCAATGATTCCTAGGGGTATAGTGTCAACGGTTAGCACGTCGGTCTCCAAAACCGAAAGTCCGGGTTCGAATCCTGGTACCCCTGCCAAGTTGGGATAGAAAGTTCGCGTGTCGAGAGAAGAAAACGAATCTGAAGACTTTGGCGCTCTGCCGGAACCGGCACCGGCGCGCGATACTTCCGTGACTAAACCGATCGGAACTCCGTCGCCGCGGGCGGCAAGATTTGGCGAGGGAGCGGAAGGCCGAGGCATCCGACGTGAGCGCGGAAAGGCCGGCCCGCGGACGGGCTTTATTCAGCGCACCACGCAGTTTCTGCATGATACGCGCGCGGAAATGAGGAGAGTGTCGTGGCCGACCGCCAACGAAGTAAAGAACACGACGATCATTACCTTGATTGCTGTGGTTTTCTTTGCCATCTATTTGTTTGGAGTCGATCGAGTCTGGTCTTTTCTGATTGATCATCTGCGCACCTCTTTGGGTGGTTAGGCGCAGCGAAAGATTTTTCAATGAATCAGTGGTTTATACTTCATACCTATTCCGGACATGAGAAGAAGGTTTGTGAAAGCCTGAAAGCTCGGGTGGCAGGGACCGATCTGGAAACCGCAATAACTGAGGTGCTGGTTCCCACCGAAACCGTCGTCGAGATGCGTGGCAATAAGCGCGTCGAGTCCTCACGGATGTTTTATCCGGGTTACGTGCTGGTGCGGATTGAATGCGATGAACGTGGGCATATCCCCGACAACGTTTTTCACGCGATTCGCTCAACGCCCAAGGTGACAGGTTTTGTGGGCGGACAAAGTCCCACCCCGCTGACGCCTCAGGAAGTTGATCAGATTGTGCATCACGTTGCCGAAGCGGCAGAAAAGCCCAAGCCGAAGTTTTCTTATGCGGCCGGAGAAACGGTGCGCATAAAGTCGGGGCCGTTCCAGAGTTTTACGGGTAAGGTTGAAGAAGTTAATGAAGACAAGTCCACGCTTAAGGTCACAGTGACGATCTTCGGCCGCTCGACGCCGGTCGAATTGAGCTTTTTGGATGTGGAAAAGGTAACGTTTACGGAAGAAGAGTAATTTAAACGATCATGGCAAAGAAGATTACAGGTTTCATCAAGCTGCAGGTCCCCGCGGGCAAAGCCAATCCGGCGCCTCCGATCGGCCCGGCGCTGGGCCAACACGGCGTTAACATCATGGAGTTCTGCAAGGCTTTCAACGCCAAGACCGCCCAGGCGGATCCGGACATGAAGATTCCGGTCGTGATCACGGTCTATGCTGATCGCTCGTTCACCTTTGAAACCAAGACGCCGCCGGCCGCGGATTTGTTAAAGAAAGCCGCCGGGGTCGAGAAAGGTTCAGGCAATCCGAAGAAAGAGAAGATTGGTAAGATTTCCCGCGCCAAGCTCGAGGAGGTCGCGAAAACCAAGATGCCCGATCTGAATACAACGGATTTGCAAAGCGCTATTCGCACGATCGAGGGCACTGCGAGGCAGATGGGTCTTACGGTCGAAGGTTAAGAGATGCCGGGTCAGTTAGAAGTCCGGTGAGCAAAGATTCAAAGAGGGAGAGCTAATCGCTCGCTGGAACCTCGGAGTTTTCAGATGAAAAAGCACGGAAAGAAATATCGCGCCGCGTTGGAAAAGATGGAGCCCGCGCGGAAGTACACTCTGGATGACGCAGTTAAGAAGCTGAAAGAGATCGCTTTCGCAAAATTTGACGAGACCGTCGAGCTGACGATGTGGCTGGGCGTAGATCCGCGCAAAGCGGATCAGTTGGTGCGGGGCACGCTGGTCTTGCCGCATGGCCTGGGAAGATCAAAATCAGTTCTGGTCATTGCGCAGGGCGACAAGATTAAGGAAGCCGAAGAAGCCGGCGCTGATTTTGTCGGCGGCGAAGACATGGTGACCAAAATCAAAGGCGGCTGGCTGGACTTTGACGCGGTGATCGCGACCCCCGATATGATGCGCCTCGTCGGTGGGCTCGGTAAGGTGCTGGGACCGCGCGGTTTGATGCCCAACCCAAAAACGGGCACGGTGACCTTTGACGTCAAGACCGCGGTGAGAGAAACCAAGGCCGGCAAGGTCGAATACCGCGTGGATAAAACCGGTGTCATCCACACCGCGGTGGGCAAGGTTTCGTTCGATGAGATTAAGATCGTCGAGAACACGCGCGCTCTAATCGACGCCGTAGGCAAAGCCAAGCCATCCACCGCCAAGGGCAAGTATATGAAGAAGGTGAATATCGCGTCGACGATGAGTCCGGGGCTGCTGCTGGACGAAACGGCGTTTGCTAAATAAGTGAGGAGCGAAGATGAAGAACAAAGCACAGAAACAGAAAGACCTCGACGCCCTCGCTGAGCAGTTTAAGAATGCCAATGCGGCGATGCTGGTGAGTTTCAAGAACATGACCGTCGCCAAAGACCAGGAACTGAGGCGACAGTTGCGCGAAGCAGGCGTCACTTACTCAGTGGTAAAGAACACGCTGGCGCGAAAGGCTTCCGCCGGCACTCCGCTCGAGCCGATGGCCGATCAGTTTAAGGGCGTAACCGCGGTCGCGCTGAGCACAAACGATCCAGTGGGGCTTTCAAAAGCGATTTCGAAGTTCACCAAGGCCAACCCGGATATTTTCAGCTTCAAAGTGGGGTTGGTTGAAGGCAAGGTCGTCGAACTCAAGGAAGTCGAATCGATTGCTAGTCTGCCATCGCGCGAAGACTTGCTGTCGAAAGTATTGTTCCTGATTAACGCGCAGGCACAGCGTCTGGTTACGGTGCTGCAAGCCGTGCCGCGCAACCTGGCGGTGGTAACGGAACAAATCCGCGCCCAAAAAGAAGCGCAGGGTGCGTAGCAAATTCGAATTCGAAATTCTAATTTCGAAATTCATAGGCGGCCGTCGTGCTCCTGTCAGTGGGGCGGCTATGGAAAATGGCGGACGGGAAGTGGCGATGCAGCCATCAACGCGGCCAATCAAAAAGCAAGCTCGATGAATCGGGCTGGCGAAACGAATGTGGGAGAACGTGATTCATCATGTCGGATAAATTACAGGGAATCGTCGATCAAATAAAAGAGCTGACGCTGCTCGAGGCGTCAGAATTGGTAAAGCTCATGGAAGAGACGTTTGGGGTCTCGGCCGCGGCGGCCGCGGTAGCTATGCCTGCCGCTGCTGGCGGGGGCGCAGAGGCGGCCGCGCCGGCTGAAGAGAAGACCGAGTTTGATGTGATTCTGCAGGCCGCGGGCGGTCAAAAGATCAACGTCATTAAGGTCGTCCGTGAGGTAACTGCGCTCGGTCTGAAGGAAGCGAAGGACCTCGTTGAGGCTGCTCCAAAAGCCGTGAAAGAAGGCGTTTCCAAAGAAGAAGCAGAAACGGTCAGGCAGAAACTGGCGGACGCCGGAGCGACCGTCGAAGTCAAATAAGGTTTCAGGCGCCGGCCGGATCGTGCCGGACGCATGTGACTGATATCCTGGGCGTCGTTTTCTGTCGGCTTGACCTTTAGTTCCTGAGTGGGTAACTTAGGGGAGTATTGAAGCGCTGGCGTTACTCCCGGAAAAATCCGAGAAGCGAATGCAATCGCTCGTTTGAAGCGGTCGGGGCAAGGTGCGCTCTGGCCGCGTATCCGTCTGTTTTGGCTCTCTTTAGAGCCGGACGCTGATCTCGCCAGCGAGTGTAACTGGAAGAATAGGAAACATTCATGTCTGCAAATCTACTTGACACTATTAATACCGGATTGGGACGACGCACAAGTCAGGCGCCGCAGCGTCACGACTTTTCAAAGATTAAGACCGCGGTGCCTATTCCGAATCTGATTGAGATTCAACGCGAGTCATATAACCGTTTTCTGCAAATGGATATGCTTCCGGAAGAGCGCCAAAGCACGGGTCTGCAGGCCGTCTTCAAGTCGGTGTTTCCGATCTCGGATTTTCGCGAAACGGCCACGCTCGACTTTGTCGAATATCAGATCGGCAATTGGCAGTGTAAGTGCGGAAACCTCGAAGGACTGAAGTACCTGCGCTCGGCCTGTAAGAATTGCAAGGCCAGCATCAAAGTGGATCCGCTGCGGCCTGGGCAAACGCTCTGTCACGTCTGCGGTACTTTCAATGCGGTGCGCCCGGAGCTTTGCCCGAACTGTGGCGAGCCCGTCGGCCTTAAACACAAACACGATCAGCAGGAGTGTCAGGAACGCGGCATGAGCTACAGCGTGCCTCTTAAGGTAAAGATCCGGCTGACCGTCTATGACAAGGATCCTGACACGAACGTAAAGTCCATTCGCGACATCAAGGAAGAAGAAGTCTTCTTTGGTGAAATTCCGCTGATGACTGACAACGGAACTTTCATCATCAACGGAACTGAGCGCGTGATCGTTTCCCAGTTGCACCGCTCGCCCGGGGTGTTCTTCAAACGTGGTGCGGTTTACATTGCGAAAATCATTCCTTACCGCGGTTCCTGGGTTGAGTTTGAGTATGACCAGAAGAACCTGCTCTATGTGCGCGTGGGCAAACGAAAGTTTCTGGCGTCGATCTTTCTGCGCGCATTGGGCGTCTGGCTGAATTCGAATTTCAACAGCAAGTCCTTCGGGAGTGACGGTCAGCTGGAAGAGGCGGTAAAGGGCGCTTCATTTAGAGACGAAGATCTGCTGCGCGCGTTTTACACCGTCGATGAAGTGCGCATCGAAGATGGCCGCTTGATGATTCAGATTCCCGAGTCGGGACCTACTCACCTGATCGGAATGAAGGTCGATTTCGAAATCAAAGGTCGTGGCCCCGATCCGATCGTGCGCAAAGGCAAAGAGATCACCAGAACTTCGCTCGAGGGACTGCGCAAAGCAAATATCGGCGAAGTAGAAATCGACTTGGCACAATTCGAAGGCGCCTACGCAGTTGCTGATATCGTCAACACCGAGACTGGTGAAGTAATTCTGGAAGCCAACAACGAAATCACCGCCGCGAAGCTTCAGGAAATTGCTGAGAGCGGAGTTAAGAGCTTCGCGGTCTTCTTTCCTGAGCGCGACGACGTGGGCGTGGTCATTTCGCAGACCTTAAAGAAGGACTCTATTAGTAAGCCGGTCGATGCTCTGCTCGAGATTTACCGCAAGATGCGCCCTGGCGATCCGCCGACGGTCCAGACCGCCTATCGCCTGCTCGAAGGCATGTTCTTCGACCCGCGCAAGTTTGATTTCTCGCGCGTCGGCCGTTTGAAATTCAACATCAAGATGGGCAAGCCGGAAATGCAGCGGATCGAAGACCCGCTCCTGGCGGCGAGCGATTTTTTCGAGGTCGTTTCCTACGTCCTGAAGATGCGCCGCAATCCCGTCGACGATCAGAAGAAGCCGATCTATCAGGCTGACGACATCGATCATCTGGGTAATCGTCGCGTTCGGGCCGTCGGTGAGTTGCTGGAAAACCAGTTTCGCATCGGGCTCGAGCGCATGGAACGCGCGATCAAAGAGAAAATGTCGATCCATCAGGAGATGCAGACGACCATGCCGCGCGATCTCATCAACGCCAAACCGGTGACGGCGGCGGTGCGTGAGTTCTTCGGTTCGTCGCAGCTGTCTCAGTTCATGGATCAGACCAATCCGCTGTCAGAGATCACGCACAAACGCCGCTTGTCGGCCCTGGGACCAGGCGGTCTGAGCCGCGAGCGCGCCGGATTCGAAGTCCGTGACGTGCACCCGACTCACTATGGACGCATTTGTCCGATTGAGACGCCTGAAGGTCCGAACATTGGTTTGATCTCTTCGCTCTCGTGTTATGCGCGGATCAATGAATTCGGTTTCATTGAGTCGCCTTACCGCAAGGTCGTCAATGGCGTCGTGACGGAGTTTGTGCGGGTCATCAACGGTGGTGATACGAAGTTCAAACCCAATGATCACGTGTCTCAGGAAGACGTTGATAAAGCCAACAAACGGGCCGGCTCTGGTGAAAAAGCGATCTACGAGCCATTCCCGTTTTATTTGACCGCCTGGGAAGAAGACAAGCACGTCGTCGGCCAGGCCAACATTCAACTCGACGAAAACAGCTATATCGTCAACGACCGTAACGCCGCTCGCAAAGCCGGGGAGTTCATTCTGGCGCAGCGCGACGAAATCGAATTTGTCGACGTCTCGCCGAAGCAGTTGGTGTCGGTGGCGGCCTCGCTGATTCCGTTCCTCGAGAACGATGACGCAAACCGCGCGTTGATGGGTTCGAACATGCAGCGGCAGTCGGTGCCTCTGCTGCGTGCCGAAGCTCCGTACATTGGCACGGGCATGGAGGATGTGACGGCGCGCGACTCAGGCGCGGTGGTAATCGCCAAACGCGATGGCGTGGTTGATTACACAGATTCCGAACGCATCATCGTTAAGGCCGATCACAACGTAGACGGCACCATCTCGCGCGAGGTGACCGCCGACATCTACACGCTGATCAAATTCAAACGTTCGAACCAGAACACCTGTATCAACCAACGCCCGATCGTGCACGTGGGAGAACGGGTCAGCAAGGGACAAGTTATTGCCGATGGTCCTTGTACCGATCGCGGCGAATTAGCGCTCGGCCGCAACGTCCTGGTGTCGTTCATGCCCTGGCGCGGTTACAACTTTGAAGACGCGATTCTGGTTTCCGAGCGTCTGGTGAAAGAGGACTATTACACCTCGATTCACATCGAAGAGCTCGAGATCGAGGCGCGAGACACAAAGCTCGGCCCCGAAGAGATTACCCGCGACATCCCGAACGTCGGCGAGAACATGCTGCGCGATTTGGATGAGAGCGGCATCATCCGCATCGGCGCCCAGGTCAAACCCGGATCGATTCTGGTCGGCAAGGTCACGCCCAAGGGCGAGACCCAGTTGACCGCTGAAGAGAAATTGCTGCGCGCAATCTTTGGCGAAAAGGCTGCCGACGTCAAAGACGCTTCACTGGTTTCCCCGCCGGGAATCGACGGCACTGTGGTCGATGTGCAGGTCTTTACGCGCAAAGGTCAGGAAAAAGATCAGCGCTCGCTGTCGATCGAACAGGGAGAAGAGGAGCGTCTGCGACGCGATCTCGAAGATGAGATTCGCATTCTGCACGAGCAGCGTGACGAACGCATCTATGAATTGTTCGAGGGCCGCAAACTTTCGCACGACCTGACCAGCAATCGCGAGGTGGTGATTGAGAAAGGCGTCCCGATAACCCGCGAAATGCTGAAGGCAGTCGAGCCCAAGGCTCTGCGCAAGGCGCAGGTTGCCTCAGCCAGGGTTGACGCCGCCAGCGAGGTGAAGGAATACGAAGATCGGACTGAACGTCAGATCAAGATTCTTTCGGACATCTACGAAGAGAAGATCGCCAAGCTGAGACAGGGTGACGAGCTTTCACCGGGCGTAATCAAAATGGTGAAGGTCTTTATCGCCATGAAGCGCAAGCTTTCAGTGGGCGACAAGATGGCCGGCCGCCACGGTAACAAAGGCGTGATTGCGCGCATCCTGCCGGAAGAAGATATGCCTTATCTTCCGGACGGCACGCCGGTCGAGATCGTTTTGAACCCGCTGGGCGTGCCGTCGCGCATGAACGTCGGTCAGATTCTCGAAACGCACCTTGGGTGGGCCGCGCGCGTCCTGGGGTTGCACTTCGCCACGCCCGTATTTGACGGCGCCACCGAGAAAGAGATTAAGCAGAAACTTCAGGAGTCGGGAGCCCGCGCCCGCGAACTGGGACTGCCTGAGATCGTGAACGAATCGGGCAAGGCCATACTCTACGACGGACTCAGTGGCGACGCTTTTGAGCAGAAGGTGACGGTCGGTTACATCTATATGCTGAAACTTTCGCATCTGGTTGACGACAAGATTCACGCGCGGTCGATCGGACCGTACTCGCTCATTACCCAGCAGCCTCTGGGCGGCAAAGCGCAGTTCGGCGGACAGCGTTTCGGAGAAATGGAAGTGTGGGCGCTGGAAGCTTATGGCGCGGCGCATATCCTGCAGGAACTGTTGACGGCCAAGTCTGACGACGTAGCCGGACGATCCAAGATTTACGAAGCGATCGTGAAGGGCGAAGCGGATTTCGATCCGGGCCTGCCGGAATCGTTCAATGTGCTCGTGCGCGAGCTGCAGTCGCTCTGTCTTGACGTTGAGCTGGTGCAGAAGAATGGCGATGCCGAAGAGCCGATTGCTGAGCCCTTGATCACCAGCGGAATTTAATAGGTCCTATTGGTCCCAATAAGTCCCTATAGGACTTATTCAGAAACTGGAGAACTAAAGTGTTTCGATTCCATCAAGAGAAAACCCAACTCGCGCCTGACTTTGAGGCGATTCGCATCTCGCTCGCTTCGCCGGAAAAGATCCGTCAGTGGTCGCACGGCGAAGTTACCAAGCCAGAGACGATTAATTACCGGACGTTCAAACCGGAGCGCGATGGCTTGTTTTGCGCGCGTATCTTTGGTCCGGTGGCCGATTGGGAGTGTCTCTGCGGCAAGTACAAACGCATGAAGCACCGGGGCGTAATCTGCGACAAGTGCGGCGTCGAAGTCACCCAGGCAAAGGTTCGTCGCGAACGCCTGGGACACATCGATCTGGCCAGCCCGTGCTCGCACGTGTGGTTCTTTAAAGGATTGCCGTCGCGCATCGGCCACCTGCTCGACATTCCGCTGCGCGAGCTGGAGAAGGTGCTCTACTTCGAATCCTATATCGTCATCGATCCCGGTGACGTGAAGGAATTGAAAGAGCGCGAGCTCCTCTCAGACGAGCGCTATCGCGAACTGGCTCGTGATTTTCCGGCGCAGTTCGTCGCCAAGATGGGCGCCGAAGCGATTAAAGAACTGCTTTCGATGGTCAACATCGAGGAGCTCGCGGTTGAATTGCGACGCCGCATGCGTGAAGAGACTTCGCAGCAGAAGAAACTGAAATACTCCAAGCGGCTGAAGGTGGCGACTTCATTTCTCAAGTCCGGTAATCATCCGGAATGGATGATTCTCGACGTGATTCCGGTGATTCCGCCCGAGTTGCGTCCGCTGGTGCCCCTCGATGGCGGCCGCTTTGCGACATCTGACTTGAACGATCTCTATCGCCGCGTCATCAATCGCAACAATCGTCTGAAAAAGTTGATGGAGTTGCGGGCGCCGGAAGTAATCGTGCGCAATGAAAAGCGCATGCTGCAGGAAGCTGTCGATGCGCTCTTCGATAACGGCCGTCGCGGTCGAGTGTTGCGCGGCGTCAACAATCGTCCGCTGAAGTCGCTTTCCGGAACCTTGAAAGGCAAGCAGGGACGTTTTCGGCAAAACCTGCTCGGCAAGCGCGTTGATTACTCAGGGCGCTCCGTCATCGTTGTCGGTCCGGAATTGAAGCTCCACCAGTGCGGTCTGCCAAAGAAAATGGCTTTGGAGTTGTTCAAGCCATTCATCTATAACCAGCTTGAAAAGCAGGGTCATGCAGCCACGATCAAACAAGCGCGCGAAATGGTTGAGCGGCAGGAGCCGGTCGTCTGGGACATCCTCGAGGAGGTCATTCGCGAGCATCCGGTGCTTTTGAATCGCGCCCCGACTCTCCACCGCCTCGGCATCCAGGCGTTTGAGCCTGTGCTCGTCGAAGGCAAGGCCATCAAGATTCACCCGCTGGTCTGTACGGCCTTCAACGCCGACTTTGACGGCGATCAGATGGCAGTTCACATCCCGCTTTCACCGGAAGCGCAGATCGAAGCGGCCGTGCTGATGCTTTCTTCGAACAACATTCTCAGTCCGGCCAGCGGCCAGCCGATCGCCGTGCCTTCACAGGACATCGTGCTCGGCATTTACTATCTGACGCGCGATAAGGAAGGCGCGAAAGGCGAAGGACGCGTGTTCGCTTCGGGCAATGAAGTACTGCTGGCGCTCGACGCCAAGGAAGTTACGACCCAAACACCGATCAAGCTTCGCATCAGTGGTGATTTGATCGACCTTACTCAGGAGCACGACTCGCAGGACATCCTCCGCGCCACCGCGCAGGAAAATGTTCGCCGCGTTATTAATACGACGGTTGGCCGAGTGATCTTCAACGACTCAATTCCAACTGGCTTGCCTTACTTTAACGGCACGCTGCGCAAGAAGGGCTTGCAGTCTTTGGTCAACTATTCGCACATTCGTCTCGGCCATGAGATGACGGTGAAGATGCTTGACGATCTGAAGACGCTCGGGTTCCTGTATGCGACCAAAGCCGGCATCTCGATCGGCATTGACGACCTGGTCACGCCGCCTTCTAAGCCCCAGATTGTAGGCAAGGCCGAGAAAGACGTGATCACCGTCGAGCAGCAGTATCGCGACGGTGTGATCACTAACGGCGAGCGCTATAACAAGGTGATCGCGATCTGGTCGGAAGCGACCGACAAAGTCGCCAAGGAAATGTTCAAGGCGATGGACGATCGCGAAAAAGCGACCAAGGAAATGAACCCGATCCTGATCATGTCGGATTCCGGAGCGCGAGGTTCGGCGCAACAGATTCGCCAGCTGGCGGGCATGCGCGGTTTGATGGCTCGGCCCTCGGGCGAAATTATCGAGACGCCAATCCAGTCAAACTTCCGCGAAGGCCTCAACGTGCTGCAGTACTTCATCTCGACACACGGCGCGCGCAAGGGTTTGGCGGATACGGCTTTGAAGACAGCCGACTCGGGATACCTGACTCGTCGTCTGGTCGACGTGGCGCAGGACGTAATTATTTCGGAACCGGACTGCGGTACTTTGAAGGGCATCTCTTCGGCGGCGATCGTCGAAGGCGGCGAGGAGATCGAGAGCTTGCGCGACCGCATCGTCGGCCGCACGGCGCTCGAAGATGTCATCGACCCGGTCGAAGGCACGGTCATCGTCGAATCTAATCAGGAGATTGACGAGGACCTGGCCTCGGAGATTCAACGTTCCGGCGTCCAGCGCGTTCGTATTCGTTCAGTCTTGACCTGCGAATCGCGACGGGGCTGCTGCATCAAGTGCTACGGCCGCAACCTGGCCACGGGCCGTCCCGTGGATATCGGCGAGGCTGTCGGCGTAATTGCAGCGCAATCAATTGGCGAACCCGGTACCCAACTTACCATGCGTACGTTCCATATCGGTGGCACGGCGCGTCTGGAAGAGTCCTCCAAACACGAAGCGCGTGTCGAAGGCAAGGTCAAGTACGTCGAACTGCAAACGGTCAAGAGCCGCAAGGGCGAGCGCGTGGCGATGAATCGCAACGGCGCTTTAACCATCCTCGACGAACGCAACCGCGAAGTCGCGCGTTATCAGATTGTCTATGGCGCGCACATTCTGGTCGAAGACGGGGACACCGTGGCGCAGGATCAGTTGCTGGCCACCTGGGATCCGTTCACCTTTGCAATTCTTACTGAGGTTGGCGGCAAGGTGAAATTCCAGGACTTGAAAGAGGGTGTTACCTACGACGAAGAGACCGACCAGGTCACTGGCCTTTCGCACATGGTGGTCAAGGACTCGCCGGACGAAAAGAAACAGCCTCGTCTGGAAATCCGCAATGCCAGTAACAAGGTCTTGAAGACTTACCAGATGCCCGTGCGCGCGAACCTGATGGTCAACGACGTCGAGGAAGTCGAACCGGGCGATGTCATCGCCAAGATTCCCCGGGAAACTACCAAGACCAAGGACATCACCGGTGGTTTGCCGCGCGTGGTTGAATTGTTTGAAGCTCGCCGGCCCGGCGAAGCCGCCGTCATGTCTGAAATCGACGGCACAGTCAAACTGGGACCGATCGCCAAGGGCAAGCGCAAACTCATCATCGTCGGAGACGACGGTGAAGAGCGCGAGTACGACATCCCGCGCGGCACGCACATCAACGTGCAGGAAGGCGATCGCGTTCGCGCCGGAGAGGCGCTGCAGGACGGACCGCTCAATCCGCACGATATCCTGCGCGTGCTGGGTATGAATCGTTTGCAGGAATACCTGACCAACGAAATTCAGGAGGTCTATCGCTTGCAGGGTGTGAACATCAACGATAAGCACATCGAAGTTATCGTCCGTCAGATGTTGCGCTGGGTGAAGATTAAGGAAGTCGGTGACACTGAATTCCTGCTGGAAGAGCAGGTCGATCGCTTCCGCTTCCAGGACGAGAACGAACGGGTGCGCGCCGAAAAGGGTGAAGTCAGCTCGGCTGAACCGCTGTTGCTGGGCATCACCAAGGCTTCGCTCTCAACTGACTCGTTCATCTCGGCGGCTTCGTTCCAGGAGACGACCCGCGTGCTGACTGAGGCTGCCATCTCTGGCCGCATAGATTATCTGCGTGGCTTGAAAGAGAACGTGATCATGGGCCGCTTGATTCCCGCCGGAACCGGTATGGAGTATTACCGCAACGTCGATATCGAGCGGGACGAAACGATCGGCGAAGCTCAGCGTGAAGAGATCGACGACCTGCCCGAGATTCTCGGGACCGGATTACCGATGCCGGAACCGCATGCAGCAGTGCCGGCTACGGTGCTGGAGTCCGAGGCTGAAGAGGAAGATGAAGACCTCGTCGAAGTGGCCGAGGTCGAGGACGAATAGTCGCCAGGCCCCCCCCAGGTTGTAATGTTGGCAGAACACCCGCTTCGGCGGGCGTTTTGCTTTCATTGGGCAAGAACGCCTGACATGCTCTGCAATAATCGGGTATTTCCCGTTCGCACAGCGAACGAAGTTCGCCCGTGTTTTTCAGTCCCGGTCTCTTAATCGACTGCCAACTCTTAGCGCTGCGCGTTCCCCGCAGGGGGCGAATTCAATTCCACCCCGAGTTTCCCTTTCCAATCCGACAACCTTGCGCTATTATGCCGAGAGAGGCCGGCGCCCCACTGGCCTCCATCTTCCCGGCCTTAGCGCGCTGCGACGCGAGCAGCGCTGAAAACTTCAGACAGCCCCGGCCCGATTTTTTGCGCGGCAACCCTTTGTCGTTTGCTTCAGTCTTATTGCAGTTCGAAGCAGGAGGTTATCCCCTTGAATAGAAGTATCCCCCGTCTGATTATTGTTCTGGCTCTGTTTTGTCTCGCCACAGCGCAACTTGTCAGCGCCCAGGAATCGTCCA
>Ga0209131_1002147_pt1 | contig 13474 bp, 15 predicted proteins | sample GraSoi_2013_40cm_FD_185826 | JGI IMG/M metagenome (GOLD analysis project Ga0209131, IMG submission 185826) | Grasslands soil microbial communities from the Angelo Coastal Reserve, California, USA - Sample 9_17_2013_40cm (SPAdes) (version 2) | ecosystem: Environmental > Terrestrial > Soil >...
GGCGCGGCTACAGGAGCAGTTTTTCCGCGTCACGCTGGTCGACAAGCCGCAGGTCCCGGCGGACAAGGCCTGGGGACTGGTCATCGACGGTCTTTTCGGCATCGGCCTCACGCGCGAGGTCGAGGGCGACTATGCGCGCCTGGTCGATTATGCGAACCGCCAGGGCTGTCCGGTGCTCGCGATCGACATCCCGAGCGGCCTGCATTCGGACACCGGCCGGGTGATGGGCAGCGCGGTCCGGGCGAGCCACACCATTACCTTCATTGGCCTGAAGCCCGGACTGCTGACGCTCGACGGTCCGGATCACTGCGGCGAGATCACGGTCAACGACCTCGGCCTGCCGGCGGGTGAGGCGAGCGCCTGGGTGGCGGTACCGGAACTCTTCAGGCATGCGCTCAAGCGCCGGCCGCTGAATTTCCACAAGGGCATGGCCGGCTCGCTCGGCATCCTCGGCGGCGCAGCCGGCATGAGCGGTGCCGCGGTGCTCGCCGGACGCGCGGCCTTGAAGCTCGGTGCCGGCCGCGTCTATGTCGGGCTGCTCGACCCGACGCTGGCGCTCGATCCCGGCGCGCCCGAGCTCATGCTGCGCCATGCCGACGACGCGCTCGGCCAGGATCTCGACGCGCTGGTGGTCGGGCCCGGGTTCGGCCAGGGCGAGCGCGCCGAGACGCTGCTCGGCGCGGCGCTGACGAGCGAGCTGCCTTGCGTGCTCGACGCCGACGCACTGAATCTCATCGCCGAGAACGCGGACCTGCGCCATGCCTGCGCGCGGCGCAGCGCCGAGACCATCCTCACGCCGCATCCCGCCGAGGCGGCGCGGCTGCTCGCCGAGAGCACGGCCACGGTGCAGGCCGATCGCGTCAAGGCGGCGCGCGCGCTGGCGGACAACCTGAACGCGCACGTCGTGCTCAAGGGAAACGGCAGCATCCTCGTGGCGCGCGATCGCCACTGGTTCATCAACCGCACCGGCAACCCCGGCATGGCGAGCGCCGGCATGGGCGACGTGCTCGCCGGCATCCTCGGCGCCCTGCTCGCGCAGGGCTATAGCGGCGAGAGCGCCTTGGTGCTCGGCACGCACCTGCACGGCGCGGCCGCCGACGAGCTCGCGCGCCGAGGCATCGGTCCGGTCGGCATGACGGCAAGCGAACTGATCGACGCCGCGCGACACTTATGGAACACCTGGCTATGAACCTGATCACCGAGCTGGTCATCGCGAACCGCATCCTCGCCAACGAGGATGTGGTCGACGCCTACGGGCATGTGAGCGTGCGCAACCCCGAGGCGCCCGAGCGCTTCTTCCTCGCGCACTCGAAGAGCCCGGCGCTCATCGAGGCGGGCGACATCCTCGAGCACACGCTCGATGCGCAGGCGCTGCGCCCCGAGCCGCGGCCGCTCTATCTCGAGCGCTTCATCCACGCCGCGATCTACGAGGCGCGGCCCGAGGTCATGGCCGTGGTGCATGCGCATGCCGAGGACGTGCTGCCGTTCACCATTACGAAGACGGCGCTCAGGCCGGTGATCCATTCCGGCGCCTTCATCGGCGCCGAGGTCCCGGTGTGGGACATCGCCGAGCGCTTCGGCGAGCGCACCAACCTGCTGGTCACCGACATGGCGCAGGGCCGCGACCTGGCGAAGCGCCTGGGCAGCAACAGCGTCGCCCTGATGCGCGGCCATGGCTTCGCCGCGGCGGCGCGCTCGCTCATCGATGTGGTGCGCATGTCGGTCTACCTGCCGCGCAACGCGCGCGTGCAGCACAAGGCGATGCAGCTCGGCGAGTTGCAGCCGCTGAGCGCCGGCGAGATCCAGGCGCGCGCTTCAGGCACGGGCTACAAGCCGCAATCCCCCGAGACGCAGCGCGCCTGGCAGTACTGGGCGCAGCGCGCCGGCTGCGCCGATCTGCTCAAGACTTAAAAGCGGATGCCGGCTTTCAGGCTGTACGCCGTGCTGTGCCCTGTGCGGTCGATCTCCGCGTTCATGTTGAAGAGCATCAAATTGAAGCCGACGCCGAAGAAGAACTTGTTCAGCGCAAAGTCTTCCTTGGTGAGATTGGCGACTTTCGGATCGCTGTTGATCCAGGTGCGGCCGACGCCGACATAGGGCGTCAGCATGGCGAAGCCTTTCGACGCCGAGATGTCCAGGCCCTTGGTGGTCATGTCGAGCTGGTCGACTCCGGTGAGCTTGGTGAAGCTGCCTCGCACGCCGACGGCCGGCGCGGCGACGCCGCCCTTGATGAACGCCCAGCGCGCTTCGCCGCCCCAGAGCGAGATGTCGCTCCCGGGAATCTTGGAGAACATCAGCCCGACGTCGAAGCCGAGCGGCAGACCCTTGTTGGCACGCAGCGTCGGCACCGGGATGTACGAAGGTACGCTGCCGGAGACCGCGCGCGACAGCGCGTCCTTGTTCGCCACCTTGGACATGGTGAGGGCGAGGCCGACGTCGAAGCCGGTGACGCCGAGCGGCTCGGTCGGCGTCTGCGGGTGATAGCTCAGCGCGGCGCCGACATCCTCCGACAGCAGCCGGAAATCGCCCTGGGCGACGTTCTGCAGCCGGTTGATGTCGAACGCCCACGCCGGTGCGGCCAGCAGCACGAGCGCAGCGCAGGTAAGGCCTTTCATGGTTCTTGGTTTCATAGTCTCTCCTGTAGGAATTGCAGAACGAGGACCTCGTCACGCCGTAATGCCGCGCCGCGCTTGCGCATGCGGCTGCGCGAGAGCGGTACGGGCTGCGGAATCGTTTCGCCCATGCGGTAGGCCTCGACCAGCGCCGGATGCACGTAGTACTTGCGGCACACCGCGCGGGTGTTGCCGAGGCGCTCGGCCACCGCGTCGATCGCGCCGTTGATGTTGCGATCGGTCTCGGCGCGGCTCGCGGCGAGGCCGCGCCGGCGCAGCTCGACCGCCGCGAGCATGGTGCCGCCCCAGGTGCGGAAGTCCTTGGCGGAAACGTCACGCCCGGAGATCTCGCGCAGATAGTCGTTCACGTCGTCGGATGATACGAGGTGCCGGCGCCCCGCGGCGTCCAGATACTGGAACAGCTCCTGCCCCGGCAGGTCGCGGCAGCGCTGGATGATGCGCGCAAGCCGCGGGTCGGACACGGCGATGGTGTGCTCGACGCCGCTCTTGCCGCGGAAGCTGAAGCGCAGCATCGAGCCGTCGATCTTGAGATGGCGCCGGCGCAGCGTGGTGAGCCCGTAGGAGCGGTTGTCGCGCGCATATTCGTCGTTGCCGACGCGGATCAGCGTGCGGTCGAGGAGCTGCAGCACGGTCGCGAGCAGCTGCTTGCGCCCGAGGTCGACCGAGCGCAGATCGCGCTCCATGCGCTCGCGCAGCCGCGGCAGCACCTCGCTGAATTCAAGCATGCGGCGGAACTTGGAGCGGTCGCGCGCCTCGCGATACTCCGGGTGGTAGCGATACTGCTTGCGCCCGCGCGCGTCACGCGCCGTCGCCTGGATGTGGCCATCGGGATTCGGGCAGATCCATACGTCGGTCCATGCCGGCGGGATCGCGAGCGAGTTGAGCCTTTTCCTGATCTCGTGATCCGTGATCCGGGCGCCGCCCGGCGCGTAGTACGCCCAGCCGCCGCCGACGCGCTTGCGGCGTATGCCGCGCACGCCGTCGGTGACGTAGCGCAGCCCGGCGTGCGTCGCCGACCTGCGGTGGGCAACCTCCCTGCGGCTCAGGCGCGGCACAGGCTCATTCGGCGACGATCCCGGCCTCGCGGATCAGGCGCGTCCACTTGTCGATCTCGCGCGCGACATAGGGCTCCGCCTCGCGCGCCGACATGCGCATCGCGCGCGCGCCGCGCTTCTCGAACGATGCCGAGATCTCCGGGTTGGCGAGAAGCTTGTCGAATTCCGCGCGCAGCCGCGCGAGCACGGCCGGCGGCGTGCCGGCGCGCACGAAGTAGCCGGCCCAGGATTCGATCTCGAAGTCGAGCACGCCGGTCTCGCGCACCGTCGGCGTCATCGGATGAAAGCCGAGCCGCGCCGGCCCGGAGACGGCCAACGCCTTCACACGCCCGCCCTCAACCTGGCCGCGCGCAGTGGACGAAGCGTCGAAGAACAGGTCGACGCGGCCGGGAATCAGGTCCTGATACGCGGCCTGCGCTCCCTTGTAGGGGATGTGGGTCAGCGAGACGCCGGCGAGATGCCAGACCAGCGCGGCGCAGATGTGCTGACCGCTGCCGTTGCCGGCGGAAGCGTAGGTCAGCTTGCCCGGGTTGGCGCGCGCGTACTCGACGATCTCCTTCAGCGAGTTCGGCGCTAAGTCGCTGCGCGCCACCAGCGTATAGGCGAAGCCGGCCGCCAGCCCGAGCGGCACGAAGTCGCTCTTCGGGTTGTACGGCAGGTTGCGGTACAGGCCCGGCGTGAAAGCGAGGTTCGCCGAGGCGCCGAGGAGCAGCGTGTAGCCATCGGGCTCGGCCTTCGCTACCGCCTCGGTGCCGATGACCGTGCCGCCTCCCGCGCGGTTCTCCACGATCACCGGCTGGCCGAGCAGCGCGCCGAACGGCTCGGCGAGCGTGCGCGCCGCGAGGTCGAAGCCGCCGCCCGGCGGCTGCGGCACGATCAGTCGCAGCGGCCGTGCTGGAAACGTTTGTGCATTGCCGGTGCAAGCCGCAACCGCCAGCAGCGCAGCCCCGATCAGTCGCACCGGTAGAACGCCTCGCGGCTCTGGCGGCTGATCGCCGCGAGATCTTCGGGATCGCCCGACTTCGCGAGGCGCGGCTCGAGCTCGGCCAGGCGCTTCTCCAGCCGCGCTGTTTGCGGGTCGCGATCGATGCGGGCGAACTGCTCGCGCAGCGCCTTGGTATCGCGCCGCTCGATCTCGGCGAGCGCCAGCTCGCGGCGCAGCTTGCGCTTCTCGCACTGCACCGGCTCGAGCTGCTTGGTGATCGCGATGAATTCCCGCGCTTCGGGACTGAGAGACCACGCAGGAGAAGAGAGTAGCCAGGTGACGAGGAAGATCCTCTTCACGCGACTTTCATCTTGGCCTTCGGGTCGGGATACGGGTAGAGCATGTTGAGGGCGACCGACTGGCCGCTCGCCTGCACGATGCGCACATGCTCGCGGCGCAGTTCCCGCGCATGCCGCACGCCGCAGGAGTGGGCGATCATGTCGATCTCGCGGTTCATGTTCATCGCGTAGTTGGCGACGCGCAGGTATTTCTCCTCGACCACCAGCGCGCGCTGCAGGCGCTTGTTGTGGGTGGTGACGCCGGTCGGGCAGGTGTTCTGGTGGCAGCGCAGCGCCTGGATGCAGCCGAGCGAGAACATGAAGCCGCGCGCGGTGTTGATGAAATCGGCGCCGACGCAGATCGCCCAGGCGGCCTTTGCCGAGGTGACGAGCTTGCCCGAGGCGACCACGCGCACCCTTTGCTTCAATCCGCTTTCAATCAGGGCATCGACCACCCGGGGGAGCGCTTCCTCGATCGACAGCCCCATGTGGTCGGCGAGCGCCTGCGGCGCCGCGCCCGAGCCCCCCTCGCCGCCGTCGATGACCAGAAAGTCCGGCGCGAATTCGAGGCCGCGGCGGTGCACGATGTCGGCCATCTCGTTCATGAAGCGCCAGCCGCCGACCGCGGTCTTGACGCCGACGGGCTTGCCGGTGAGATCGCGCATCCAGGCGATCTTCTCGAGCAGCTCGTTCATGTTGGAAATGTCGCGGTGCCGGTTGGGGCTGATCGAGTCGCGCCCCTCCGGAATGCCACGGATGTGCGCGATCTCCGGCGTCACTTTTTTCCCGGGCAGCACGCCGCCCTTGCCGGGCTTCGCGCCCTGCGAAAGCTTGATCTCGAACGCCTTCACCACGCGCGAAAGCTCCATCAGGCGCTCGGTCGAGAAATTGCCCTGCGCGTCGCGCACGCCGTACTTCGCGGTGCCGATCTGCATGATGACGTCGCAGCCGCCCTCGAGGTGGTACGGCGAGAGCCCGCCTTCGCCGGTGTCCATCCAGCAGCCGGCGACCGCGGCTCCCTTGGACAATGATCTGACGGCAGGAGCCGATATAGCGCCGAAGCTCATGCCGCTTATGTTCACTATTGATCTCGCCTCGAACGGCTCGCGGCAATAGCCTTCGCCGAGGATCAGGGTAGGCGTCGGCTGGCGCTCCTCTTCGAGCACCGGGAAGGGATGGTTGACGAAGATCAGCGCGCCGGCCTGATGCAGGTCGTAAGTCGAGCCAAAGCCGATGATGCCGCCCTCGTTCTTCGCCAGGCGGTAGACCCAGCCGCGCGTCGCGCGGTTGAACGGCATCTCGTCGCGGTCGCCGGCGAAGAAGTACTGGCGGAAGTATTCGCCGAGCTGCTCGAAGAAGTAGCGGAAGCGCCCGATGACCGGGTAGTTGCGCAGCACGCTGTGCTTCTTCTGCGTGATGTCGCGGATGAAGACGAACACGAGCGCGCCGACCAGGACGAACGCCACCAGCGTCCCGAGCCCGTACGACAGGATGTCTTTCAGCATTGCCCCCTCCCCTACCTTCCCTTAGGGCAATGATACCCCGCGGCGCACTTCCTCCTCGCTGGCCTCCCGCACGGTAAGAATTACAAGGGAAAAGCGCAGCGCCATGCCGGCGAGCGGATGATTCGCGTCGAGGACGGCTTTGCCGCCGCCGACGTCGGTCACTCGATAGAGCTTGTCGTCCTCCTCGACCTGCATGCCGATGCTCAGGCCTTCGCCGTAGCGCTCGAGCGGCTCGACGCGCAGGAGCCCGGCGTCGTAGTCGCCGAAGGCCTGGTCGGGCTCGAGCTGCACCAGCACCGATTCGCCGGGACCTTTGCCATCGAGGGCGCGCTCGAGCGCCTCCAGCATCTCGCCGTAGCCGCCATGGAGATAGCTCAACTGCGAGGGATCGGAGAGCTGCACCCCCTGGGCGTCGTGCAGCTCCATCCTGACGCCGACGACGGTATTACGTCCTACAACCGTAGACGCTTGACCAGGTCGAACACTTCGGCGCAGTGGCCGCGCGGGTTGACGCCGTAGACGGCGTGGCGGATGACGCCCTTCTTGTCGACGATGAAGGTCGAGCGCACCAGGCATTCGCGCCGGCCGGCGCCCTCGATCTCCTTCTCCTGCAGGACGCCGTATTTGCGGCACACGTCGCCCTCGGTGTCGGAGAGCAGCACGATGGTGACGCCGTGGCGGTCGCGGAAGTCGGCGTGCGTCAGGCAATCGTCGCGCGACACGCCGAGCACCACGCAGTCGTGCTTGACGAACTGGTCCTCGTGATCGGAGAAATCGGTGGTCACCAGGGTGCAGCCCGGTGTGCCGTCCTTCGGATAGAAATAAAGCACGACATGCTTCTTGCCCTTGAACGCCGAGAGGTTCACGGTCTGCATGTCGGCGTCGGGAAGCTCGAATGACGGCGCAGCTTGTCCCGGTTGCAGCATCGCGATCGATTCTATTCCTATTTTTTTTTGAATTTGCAACTGACGCGCACGCGCGTTGCACAAATGAGGCTGTAGTTCAGGCGCTACATATAATCGGTCGGTGAAACAAAATTTGCTCGGCGGCTTGACGCCGCGCGAATTCCTTCGCCGTCACTGGCAAAAACGCCCGCTTTACGTGCGCGGCGCGCTGCCGCGCTTCAAAGGCGTGCTCGATGCGCGCCAATTGCTCACGCTCGCGCGGCGCGACGACGTCGAATCCCGCATCGTGGAGCGCCGTGGCACGCGGCGCAGCACGGCGCACGGTCCATTTGCTCGCCTGCGGCCGAAACTGCGCGACTGGACCCTGCTCGTGAGCGGAGTGAATCTTCACCACGCCGCCGCGGATGCCTTGCTGCGGCGCTTTTCGTTCATTCCGCAGGCGCGTCTCGACGATGTCATGGTGAGCTACGCCACGCCGGGCGGCGGCGTCGGTCCGCATGTCGATTCCTACGACGTCTTCCTGCTGCAGGGCGCCGGGCGCCGGCGCTGGACAGTCACCGGCCCCGGCAAGAAGTCGGTCTACACCGCGCACCCCGGCGACCTGCTCTACCTGCCGCCCGGCTGGCGGCACGACGGCGTCGCGCTCGATGCCTGCTTCACCTACTCCATCGGCTTTCGCGCACCGCGCGGCGCCGAGCTCGGCGCGGCGTTTCTCGACTGGCTGCACGAGCGCGGTCTGCCCGATGCTTCCTACCGGGATCCGCGCCTCGCGCCGGCATCGCGCCCGGGGCGCATACCCGCGCAGATGCTCGGCTTCGCGTCGCGCGCGCTCGGGCGCATCCGCTGGACGAGCCGCGATGTGGCGGGCTTCCTCGGCGAGTACCTGAGCCTGCCCAAGGCGCAGCTCGTATTCCGCGGCCCGCCGCGCCCGCGGCGCCTGGCGGGCGCCATGGTTCATCTGGACCTCAAGAGCCAGCTTCTCTACAGCGGGCGGCGCTTTTTCATCAACGGGGAAATCGTTACAGTGCCGGAGCGCGCCGCGGCTGCGCTGCGCCGCCTGGCCGATGAGCGCTGCGCGAGCGGCGACCAGCTGGTGCGCGCGCGGCTCGCGCCACTCATGTCCGATTGGCAGCGCCGCGGCTACGTGTCAGTGCATAGAGGAAAATGAGGCCAGTGATGGACGAAGCGACCTACGAGCGGTTCGACAGCAGCGCCGGCTTCAACGCGGCGGTGGAGCGGCTGCTCGCCCAGCCGGGCCGCGAGCTGCGCATCTTCGATCCCGACGGCTCGGCGCTGCGTCTGAACGACTCGGCGCGCATCGAGAGCCTGGAGCGGTTCCTGAACGCGAGCCGCACGCGGCGTATCTATATGGTGCTGCACGACGCCGAGCACCTCAAGCGCCACTGTCCGCGCATGCTCGGCCTGCTCGCGCGCTTCTCGCACGCCGTGCAGATCCACCGCACGCACGATCACATCCGCGAGCTGCAGGACGCCTTCCTGGTGCTCGACGCGCAGCACTATGTGCGCCGGCCGGTGGCGAACTTCTATCGCGGCGCGACCGGCCTCGGCGACGAGGTCGAAGGACTCGCCATGCGCCAGCGCTTCATGGAAATCTGGGAAGCATCGTTCCCAGGGGTCTCGAGTACTACGGCAGGACTCTAGGCTTCCCGCCAGTCGAAGCCGTCGTCCTGGGTGGCGAGGCCGATCCAGGTTTCTGAACAGTTCAAAGCACCTGCGAGCGCGGCGCGCGCGAGCTCCGGCTTGTTGTTCTGCTGCGAAAGATGCGCGCCGATGATGTGCTTCAGCTTCGAGCGGTCGAGCGCGCCGAGAAGGCGCGCCGCATGCTGGTTATCGAGATGGCCGAACGGCCCGGCGATGCGCTCCTTCAGCCAGCGCGGGTAGGCGCCGTTCCAGAGCATGTCGCGGTCGTAGTTGCATTCGAGCACCAGCGCGTCGAGCCCCGAGAGCACCTGCTCGACGTGGCGCGTGCTGATGCCGATGTCGGTCAGCACGCCGAGCCTCGCTGCGCCATCGGAAACCACGTACTGCACCGGTTCGGCGGCGTCGTGCGGCACCGTGAACGGGCTCACCTCCAGCGCGCCGACGGCGAACTTCTGCTCGCCGCGCAGCAGTTGCGTCCGGATGCCATCGTGCAACTTGCCCTCGGCACGACACGCGCGCAGCGTGCCGTAGGTGAGGCAGACCATCACGTTGTGCGCGGCGGCGAAGTCGAAGACGCAGCCGGCGTGATCGCCGTGCTCGTGCGTCACCAGCACGGCGTCAATGTCGCGCGGCTCGAGACCCAGGCGCGCGAGGCGACGCTCGGTGTCGCGCAGGTTGAGGCCGCAGTCGATCAGGACACGCGTGGTGCTCGCCTTGTCGCGCGCCTCGGCGACCAGGCAGTTGCCCTGGCTGCCGCTCGCGAGCGAGGCGAAGCGCAGCAATTACTTGAGCTGTTCGTGCAGCAGCGCAAGGATGCGCTGCGCGGTCTTGGAGCTGTCGGCGGCGCCGTCCTTGTTGAGGACGTTCACCTGGCTTGCCGTGCCCGCCTGCGTGATCTGCACCCGGTATTGCTCGGCCTTGACCTTTGAATCGCTCGAGAACCAGCGCGTCAGCAAGCCGCGGCTGTCCTTGTCGCTCTCGGGATCGGCGTAGCGCACGAAGTAGACGCCCTTCTGCCGGTCGCGGTCCTCGACGGTGAAGCCGACGCGGTCGAGCGCCAGGCCGACGCGGCGCCAGACGCGATCGAAGGGCTCGTAGACCTCGAGCTGCTCGGCGCCATTCACCGCCTTGGTGATTTGCGCGCGCTTCGCGGCCTCGCCCTCTGCGGCGGCGGCGGCGGGGACGGGCGTTGCGCCGGCATTGGCGGCGGCCAACGCCCGCGCTTTTTCATCCTGCGTACCGAGGCGCACCATCAGGCGGCGCAGGTACGCCGCTTCGAGCTCGGGATCCGGATCGCGCGGCTGCCACGCGGTCTGCCCCGGCATGCTGCTGATCGCCTCGCGCGTGGTGTAGACCTCCACCATGCCGCGGTGGCTGACGTAGATCTCGGTGCCTTTGCCGTCGGGCGTACGGTCGAGGCGAATGCGGTACTTGTCGCGCTCCGAGGTCGCGTTCGACTGCCCGAGGCTCCTGCTCAGGATGCCGCGCACGCCGCCTTCGGGAATCTTGGCGCGGCTCTCGGCCCACTCGGTTTCCATCACCCCGATCTCGGGCTGCTCGAGCTTGATGAGGAAGCCGTTCTCCTGCCAGAAGTCCTTCACGATCGGCCAGAGCTTGTCGGCCGGCTGCTCGACCACCAGCCAGCGCTGCGTGCCGGCGCGCTCGATGCGCATGCGCTCGAACTCGGGCAGCACGGTGGAGCTGGCGGTGGCGCTGGCGGCCGGCTTGGCCTCGCGCCGCTCGGCCTCGTAGCCCGAGAGCGTGGCGGTCGACTTGCCGGTTTCCGGCACGACATAGCGGTTGTCACGCGCCGGCGAGGTGAGATCGGGCGGGATCTCGAGCGGCGGCAGCGTGGTGGCGGATTTGTACTCGACCCTGCCTTCGAGCCACTCGTTGATCGTCGTGCAGGCTCCGAGCAGGAGCACGCTCGCGAGAACCGCGAACCGCTTGAGCATCAGCCGCGGCTCTCGACTACGCGCAGGCCCGGCAGCGCGATGCCCGCCTCATGGAGCGCTTCGCGCACGGTCTGGTAGAACTTCTCCGACAGCGGCGCGAGCGGCAGGCGCAGGCCATATTCGATCAGCCCCATCTCGGCCATCGCCCACTTCACCGGGCTCGGGTTGGTCTCGACGAACAGGCGCTGGTGCAGCGGCAGCAGCCGGTTGTTCAGCTCGCGCGACTTCTTCACGTCGCCGACCAGCGCCGCGGCGCACATCTGGTGCATCAGTTTCGGCGCGACGTTGGCGGTGACCGAGATGACGCCGTGCCCGCCGCACAGGATCAGCGGCAGCGCGGTGGCGTCCTCGCCGCTGTACACGGCGAAGTTGCGCGGCGCGCGGCGCAGGAGATCGGTGCCCCGCTCGAGGTTGGCGGTGGCGTCCTTGATGCCGATGATGCCGGGCACTTCGCACAGCCGCAGCACCGTGTCGTTCAGCATGTCGGCAACGGTGCGCACCGGCACGTTGTACAGGATCATCGGCAGATCGACGGTCTCGGCGATCTTGCGGAAATGCAGGTACATGCCTTCCTGCGTCGGCTTGTTGTAGTAAGGCACGACCGAAAGGCAGGCGGTGGCGCCGGCCTTCTTCGCCGACTCGGTGAGCTCGATCGCCTCGGCGGTGGAATTGCCGCCGGTACCCGCGATGATCGGAATGCGGCCATGCGAGTGCTGCACGGCGATGCGGATCAGCTCCTTATGCTCGTCGAAGTTGACCGTAGGCGATTCGCCCGTGGTGCCGACCACGACGATGCCGTCGGTGCCTTCGGCAACGTGCCAGTCGATGAGTTGTCTGAAGCGCGCGAGGTCGAGCGCGCCGTCCTGCTCTCCCCCCGACTTCATCGGGGTGACGATTGCCACCAGGCTTCCGGTGATCATGGTGCTCTCCGTTTCAGCCGATTCTATCTCGTCCAATATGACCGCGCCGCGCGCAAAGGCGCTGGATCATCGCCGGTTTCGGCCGCTCGACATACCCCTGCTCAAAGGCAATCGGCGTCAGCGTCCTGAATGCCTCGAGCAGCTCGCCGGGCTTGAGCAGGAACGCCGCATTGGAAGGCCGGCCGAACTTCTCGTTGCCCGCCATGAATGTTTCATATATGAGCACGCCGTCCTCGGCCAGCGCTTCCTGCAGCACGGGCAAGAGCGGTCGGTGTAAATAATTGGTAACGACGATGGCGGCGAAGCGTTGACCGGCGAACGGCCAGGCGCCGCCTTCCAGATCGGCCTGCACCAAGCGCACACCGGGGATCTGCTGCGCCTCGCGATCCACCGCCACGACCTCGAAACCGCGTTCGGCGAACAACATGGAATGCCGGCCGCTGCCGGCGGCGACATCGAGCACCGGCCCGCGCGTCACCAGGTCGGCCCAGCGGCGCACCCAGTCGGAAGGGCCTGCAGATAACTCGTGATGCCCGGCGCCGGAGATCACGCTTCGGCGCACTTGCGGACCGTGTCCCAAGTCCGGGTAGTCACGTCGCGGCCGAAGGTTTTCTCGATGAGCGCCATGAACACCGGGCCGCGCGGGCCTGGAACATAGGCCGTGAAGACTTCGCTGCCCTTCACCGCGAGGACGCGCGCACCCTCAAGCTCGATCGGCAGCGGGAGCTTCGAGGTGTGCGGCTTGCGCATGAAGGTGACGACGCGCTTTGCCTTCGCCGGACGCACGATCGTGTAGAAGGTCCGGCCGAGCGCCTTTGCCATCGCGGCCTCGGCCTTGCGCTCCAGCGCGGCCGGTGATGCGGCGCGCGCGCCAAACGCGACGTTGCCGCTCGAGAGCAAGGTCTGCACGTCGGTGAAGCCGGCCCGCTCGAAGCAGCGCCTAAGCTCGGGCATCTTTGCGTTCATCGGGCTTACACCGCGAAGCAATGCAATATAGCGAGGCAAGCCGGACATTCTAGGCTGCACCACACGGTACCGCTCGACTCTAGCGGCGAGCGCTGCGCTTGGCGGTTTCTTCGTTACTCGCCTGTTTGCCGGCGTCGGCGAGCTGGCGCATGACGTCGGGAGCTTCGGAGATGCGAGTCACGACTTCGTCGACGCCGAGCTTGAGCAGCCGTTCCCGCGCGCTGCCGTTATTGCCGTCGACGCTCCAGAGGCCGACGATGATCTTGACGTCGGGCAGCTGGCGGCGCAGGCGCCGGGCGAGGTAGCCGGCGTCGCTCGCGGCGTTCGGCGGCACGGCGGAGATCAGGATCGCCTTGCATTGCTTCTGCGTCGCGGTCTGCACGATCTCGGCGGCACGCGGCGGCGCGCCCATAACGCAGGTCTGCGCGGGCGGCAGGAGCTTGGCGAGCATCAGCGCGGCGACCTGGTCGGCGTCGTCGTGCGCCGCGACCAGGCAGACCGGCCCGCCGGCGTTCGCCGAAGGCGTGTGCTCGAGCTCTTCGATGATCTGGCGCGCGTGCTCGAAGACGAAGCGCTCGCGCGCCGGCTCGAGGGCGCCTTTGCGCCGGTC
>Ga0209131_1002150_pt1 | contig 13460 bp, 30 predicted proteins | sample GraSoi_2013_40cm_FD_185826 | JGI IMG/M metagenome (GOLD analysis project Ga0209131, IMG submission 185826) | Grasslands soil microbial communities from the Angelo Coastal Reserve, California, USA - Sample 9_17_2013_40cm (SPAdes) (version 2) | ecosystem: Environmental > Terrestrial > Soil >...
TAGGTGGACTTTTAGCGCGGCGGGATCCATCGGCGGCTCAGCGGCCAACAGCGCGGAGGCCGGGATAAGGAAGGCTACAACGACTGTGGCTATACGCATGAAATGTACTCCGTGGAAGCTAACGCTCGCGTTGAGCGGCCGGCCGCAGCGCCTTCAGGCGCGCGGACGGCGCAGGTTGAGGAGCGCGCTGGCCGCGCGCCGGTGTAGAAAGCGTCACAGGCTGCTCGAACGCGTAGTTAGGCAGCGCTCTAGTCTGCATTTCCTTTCCTCCAAACGTGTCCGTAGTTAGCGGCCTGCGTGAAGCGGTGAAGCCACATGATTGCCTGTTCTTCATTTCTTGGAACTAGCTTGCCATTGGAATAGAACGTGACCAACGCTTGTTGAGCAGGGAGAAATCCTTGATCTGCGGCTGCCAGGAAATACTTCTCTGCGAGGACAGCATTTACACCAGCCCCAACACCCGTGGTGAAGCTGTAACCCAAAGCATACTGAGCTTGCGCCACGCCCGCCTCGGCGGCCTCAGTGTTAAGCCTGAACGCAATCTCGAAGTTTTGCGTGGTGCCTTCACCATTGAAGTACATGTATGCGAGGTTGGCTTTTGCTTGACTATACCCCGCCGCCGCGGCCTTTTCATAGAAGTGAAGGGACTTCTCGCTATCAAGAGGTACATCTTTTCCATTGCCGTAACGCCTGCCCATTTCATTGAGCGCCACGATGTCGCCGTTGTCAGCACAATTCTGTACCTCGTTTAGGGCCATTCCTGCCAATACCTGCGCACGCCGATCGCGGGACTCTCCAGAATCACACGAATTTGCAGCAGCCACCGATAGCGGATGGCACACTCCAATTGCAAATAGAACCACTAAGAGATGGCGCACGATCGACTCCTGCGGGCGCTGCTTAACGCTCGCGTTGAGCGGCCGGCCGCAGCGCTCTCAAGCGCGCGGACGGCGTAGAATGATAGATGCGCCGGACGCGCGCCGAAGTGGGCGGCCAAAGAGGTCGCTCGAACGCGTTGTTAGAAGGCCCAATCATTCGCCAGAGCTCCGTGCCTTGACGCGACGCTGTGCCGAACAAAGTTGGTCCACCACCTGATCCAGAGTATGGAACCCCGACTCGAGTTCGTCCTCGCTGCAGGAAACGAGGTGGGGCTCGATGTCTTCGTGGTGTCGCATTGCGCCGGGATCAGCGGCTGAGCCACACCACGAGTGAGACAGCGTGTCCCGGAAATAGTACTGCGGCCGCACTGGCATGTCGTCATCGCCGATGTTGATACCAATAAATATGAAGGGTTCCACACCGGCAATCGTGAAATCGGGATCAGACCACGTGAGACGGTAGTACGGAGTGCCGACTTGGGGAACACGCCGAGACATCAGGGCCTTCTGACGCTCGCGTTGAGCGGCCGGCCGCAGCGCATTCAAGCGCGCGGACGGCGCCAAATGAGTGGCGCGCTGGCCGTGCGCCCAAGTGTGTGGCATCACCGGCCGCTCGAACGCGTAGTTAGGGGGCATCTACTAGAGTGCCCGAAATCGCACTACAAACGAGCGAAAAGCCCGGACTGGAACGCCATCGAGAGTTACGGGCCTCTTGTATTTGAGATGTCGAATGACATATAGCGCGTCATTGTCTAAGCGCTCGTGACCGGAAGTACCAAGTAGGACCACGTCAGAAGTTTTACCCGTCACCTCAACAACAGCAACTACCAGCACCGCTCCAGAATCACCGTGTCTCAGAGACTTGGTGTCATAGCTGTCTTCATCACTTGGGAATTGAAGGTCTTCCGACAGTGATACGCGTCCTCTATAAGCTGCACTTTGACTGTCTATCAACTCTCCACCGCTCTTGGTGCATGACGTCAAGTAGGCGCGATAACGAATTGCCGTCGCTTCAGAATTGAGTCTGTCACGCGGTGTTAGATCGAGTGCGTGAGGTTGTTCGCAGCCCCCCATCGCGACGCTGCCCTGATAGGCGAACAGCGCAAACGCAACCGCAATGGCCTTCACGCCGCCTAACGCGCCGCATGAGCGCCGCGGGCACTCACGTTTGAGCTTGGCAGTTTATCGTTCACGCGGCGCTCCATGCGGTTGTTAGGCGCCACCGGACTTACCAGGAGCGAATCTGAAGACATCCGATTTAGATCCAGGCACTTGCATTCTTAGGGAATCCTGGGCGCTGGACACGAACGACACAGAATCGTTGCCCGGTCGGGGCCTGCATCACCACCCAACGCTCCAAGCGGCTCACTACGCTGGCGCCTAATTCTTCCAAACGCGCTACTTCAGCGGGAATGTCATCGGTTTCAATGTCTACGTGAATCCTACTTTCATGTTCAACGCGCTGAACTTGCACGATAGGCTCGTCTGGCGGTGTCGCCAACATAACGTAGTTGCCTCGAGTACCTGGGTGATCTGGATCAATAGCGCGACCCAGTGCTTTAGCCCAGAAGCCAGCAGCCTTATCAATATCAGGTGTATTGCAGTCGATTAGCAACGCGCAGAGCCGAGAGTAATGCATGGAAAGACCTATGTGGCGCCTAACGCTCCGCATGAGCGCCGCGCGCACTCAAAGTTGAACTTGGCACTTTATCGTTCACGCGGCGCTCGATGCGGTTGTTAGGCCGGTCCCGCTGCCATTAAACCTCTGGCCTGACCGCCCGTATGAGGCTTGCGATGAAGATAGGTCACAAAGCTTGCGCTGCCAAGGTCCTTATCTATTGACGCAACTGTTGTGGTCCCGTCAAAGCTTGCCTTCCACGATGCTTCGGCCATCATTTGCGACACCATAGGATCCCATTGAACAAAGCTGGGACCTTGCTGTTCCACAATGGCCAGCGGTATTGAAGCGGCAATCCGACACAGCGTATCGCGACATTCAATGTCCACTGAACTGAAATCGCTGATATTGGGTTGTGCGTCAATTAGCGCGCGAATTTTGTTCTCTGCGTTTGGGGCCCATTGTGGGTCCACTTGTTCGTGAGTAAACCGCTTCATTATGGGCCGCCCTGGGTCTCCAAGCTCTCGGAAGTCGTATTGCGTGTCGTTCGCGGTAGTCTCGTCGATGTCCGCAGCGGGAGGCTGTATGGTTCGCGCGCCCGGTGGGACGGGAACTCGCATTGCGCCCTCAGTGACGCTTTGCGCAGTTGGCGAGCGTGGCTGCGTGGGGCTCGCGATTTGGGGATTTGCCGCTGGGGAGACCACTGAGGTAAACCCAAAGAATCGGGCGCCTATGGTGGCCGATACTACCGCAACAACAATTATTCCGATGACGTGTCTAGTGCTCATGATATCGGCCTAACGCTCGCGTTGAGCGGCCGGCCGCAAGCGCTTCAAGCGCGCGGACGGCGCAAACTGAACAGCGCGCTGGCCGCGCGCCGAAGTGAAGCTTGTCACGGGCCGCTCGAACGCGTTGTTAGGTGTCATCGTCGAAGGCTTCGCGACCACTCTGCCACCTGTCGATCGTCAAGAACCTTGAACTCCGACATCCAGTGTTTGAACGCCTCAGCATCACCTGCGTAATGCCCGCTTCGATCAATACCGATGCTGGTACCAGCACTGGTTTTATTCACAACCATTATTCCCCGTGACACCGCCGGGTGGGCTGGGTGCCCCTCGACCGTAAACACCCAGATGGTCCTCTGCGCCCCAGAATCGCAAATTAATTGATGTTCCGGTGCGTTCGCGCACCTGATGTCCGGTATGATTTTGACTTCAGCCATAAACTGTTGCAATTGCTCGATCGTTATGTGACCTGACGGAAATCTAGGTTCAACTGGGCCGTCCGAAAAGGACCCGGACGAGAGCACTAACCCTAGCAGTAGCGTCGGGAACCAGAGTAGCCGTGGCGTATTCATGGATGACACCTAACGCTCCGCATGAGCGCCGCCGGCACCCACGCTTGAGCTTGGCACTTTATCGTTTACGCGGCGCTCCATGCGGTTGTTAGAGGGCTCACTTGCGACCCGCATTTTGGGCCCACCAATAGATCCTTTTAAAGCCCCTTGCCCCCAGGATCAGCCACACGGCGATGGCGCTTCTTGCCAAATCATAGATGACGAAAGTAGTAATGCTTTCCGTGTCATCGTGCATTTTCCCGGCGACAAAGAGCATGTACACATTTCGCACCAGATACGGCAGAGTCTCGGACAGCAGCCATAGCCCGATAAGGGCGGAGCCCACGGAAAGGTAGGTATCCGAGGAGGCCGTCGGGGCTTCGGATGTGGGAGAGCTGAGAATCTTGTGTGCGATAGTCTTTGGGAAATACCAGAGCACCCCCACAAGTATTGCCGCAAGGATCGCGATTGCCAGCGCGAACTGCCAGTTACCTTCCGCGTAGAATGACATCGCGGCACGAGCCGTGTATACGACAAGCCACACCGCGAAAAGCCGAACGCCCACTGCGATGGTTTGGTGCGGTGACATCTAGAGCCCTCTAACGCTCGCGTTGAGCGGCCGGCCGCAGCGCCTTCCAGCGCGCGGACGGCGCAGAATGAGGAGCGCGCTGGCCGCGCGCCGGTGTAGAAAGCGTCACAGGCCGCTCGAACGTGTAGTTAGATGGCGGCCTCACGGTATGGGTCCTGGTGCAACGGCAAACATGCGGTACTTCGGTGGCCCGCTCTCGGCATCATTGGTGATTACCATTTCAATCGCCCCGCACGCGACCCCCAGGTCGCCATGAGGGGCGTTCTCAATTCGACACCACCCGCCGCCTACATTGTCCCAGATGCTATAGCCCTGGTAGAGCCCAATACTCAACAGATACTTCGCTAATTCCAGTCTGGCAGGGATCTCGTGGAGGTCTTCGATAGGAAGGTGGACGGTTCTTCCGGCCCGCGTGTACTCCACAAATCGCGCGGGTCTTTCGCATTTCCAGGTTTCCGCTGATAGTTCGCACTCGTTTGTGGCAACTATTAGTACCCCCGAAGGTAGCTTTACCGGCGCGCAGGTTACGTCGGCAAAATCCGGCTTTGCGGACCCCTTGTGGTATGAGCCCGCTCGAACCGCTGTGGCGCGGCCAGCGGACTGGGGGCAAGCCAATCTGGCCACCTGAGTCCGCTCAGTATCGGTCAGCTGAGCGTGATAGGTCGGAATCATCGTGGCTGACACAGGGGTGCACGCGACCGCGAATAGCATCACCGACATTGAGCAACGCGCACGCGATGTCATTGCCGCCATCTAACGCTCCGCATGAGCGCCGCGGGCACCCACGCTTGAGCTTGGTAGTTTATCGTTCACGCGTGCGCTCGATGCGGTAGTTAGCTGCCACGAACAATGCGAACAAGACCTATGAGAACCACGAAGCAGACGCCGCCTGCAATAATGTATTGAAGGAAAAGGAGCCATTCTCCCGTAACCCGTATTGAGGGGTATTGCGAGGCTCGAAACGCACCGCTCCGGACGTAGAGTTGTTCGGCGCGCGGCCGACCGGATGGCATGAAAGCTGTAGTCGGACTACCAATCCCTTCGAAGCTTTCAGGCTCTAGATCCCTCAGGAGTCTCCGCAACCGAGCCCCCAGATAGAAAATGGGCGGTATGGTCGCAAAGCTGACCACCATCGCGACGACCTGCAAGGTCAGGAGGACTTTCATTGGCCGCTAACGCTCCGCATGAGCGCCGCGGGCACTCATGCTTGAGCTTGGTACTTTATCTTTCACGCGGCGCTCGATGCGGTTGTTAGACCACACATTCTGACCGTCGTACTAGCCGTGACTCTCTCGGAAAATGGTGCGGATTGCAAACTTGAGAGCCACTGAACACAGGACTAGAAGTCCGCCGATTTCGAACAGAGGGCGCGGAAATTGCAGTAACGCCCCGGAGGCCCCAAGGACGGCAAAGAGACTGGTGATTGCCTTGGGATTCACAAAAGGCCAGGGTAAGCACGCCGCTCCCAGCCCAATTGCGATGACGCCACCGATTGCTAAAGAAAGTGCTATGCGGCTTAGCCAGACGTACCACCACAACCTTCCAGCAGCGCGTTGCCTCGGATCGCTTGTCGAGCGCATCGATAGCATGGTTGTGCGGTCTAACGTTCCGCATGAGCGCCGCGGGCACCCACGCTTGAGCCTGGCACTTTATCGTTCACGCGGCGCTCGATGCGGTTGTTAAGGCGCACCGCTCGCCTAATGGCCAGCTGGCCGCTTGGATGGCAGAGGCCTATTTCGGTTGGCCATGCGACCGACCGTCAGCGTGCTATTCCGAGCGCTATAGACCTCCAAATAATAGATACCGTAATTGCCAGAGGAGCCTATGAACCGACCAACTAGGCTAACGGTGACGATATAGGTCTTTTTGCGAGAGGAAGCTTTTAATGCCTCCCCTACCTTTTCAAATACGTCATCTAATGCTCAGTTGCGCCCCTCTCGAAGTTGAATCACGCTTCCGGGGCAGCTGGAATCAAACAGCGGCGCGTATTCAAACCAGTCACCACCGGTCTGGGCATCGACTTCAACCATTTTCGCATCATACGCATGTGGAGTACGCACTAAGTCGCACAGCGATACCCGCAAGGGCGCTGCTGCAACGGAGACCCATGACGCTCCGACGAGAGCGGCCGCGATGAATGCTCGGTAGTGACGTCTTCTGAATTGCACAGCGATTAGTGCGCCCTAACGCTCCGCATGAGCGCCGCGGGCACTCACGCTTGAGCTTGGCACTTTATCCCTTTCGCGGCGCTCGATGCGGTTGTTAGGGTGCACCTGAACTACCATCGCCTGATCCTTGGAGCATCTTTAGTCCAAACTCTGCGTTCGCACAGTCGGGCGTTTCACTCAGCACTTGCGTAAAGAGACTGACTGCCTGCGCTCGATTTCCCCGCATCGCCTCGCCATACGCCGAGTTAATCAAGGCCATTGTCCTGAAGGAGTTTGAGCTGGCCGCTCCCAATACGAGGGAGCGATACCTATCAATCAGTACATGGCGCTCAAAGTATTCAAAGCTTGCACGGCTGTGCTGAAGTGCCTCGTCAAATTTACGCGCTTTGTATGCTGCGATTCCAGCGGAGTGATGTCGCAAGAATATCACTCGAGCAATTCGACAATAAATCATATAGGCCAGCGCACCCAGGAGAATCGCGTAGGACCAGGGCTTCGAAGGCAGCCAGAGATGAAACGCCATGGACAGAACTGCAATTGCCAGAACTTGCGGTATTAGCGCCGGCGCGTAATTTTGTCTGACCGTTGGGAGAGGCTGCGACATTTAGTGCACCCTAACGCTCGCGTTGAGTGGCCGGCTGAGGCGCTTTGAAGCGCGTGGCCGGCGCACAATGGCGGGCGCGCCGGACGCGCGCCCGCGATGATAGTGAGCCGGCCCGCTCGAACGCGTAGTTAGAAGGTCCCATTACATTTTCGCCATAACGCAACTGGCACCGGGAGAGTGTGCGTCGACTTTCGGGAGTGTGGCCACAACCCGAAGCGCCGCCGCCGAGGGATGCGAACCATCGGGCTGACGTGGGTGTTCGGTAAGATAGTGGGCTATGGACTCGATCTGCCACTGAACTAGATCGGGTGATTGGACGGGTTGCGTGAAGTCAGGGTCCAGCCCCGCCACGTCGAACGTGAGTTGGGCGTCGAGTGTCTGGGATGCGCCCTGAACATCGCCCTTGGCGAGGGACTGCAGCGCCACAAGCTCAACTGCAGCGGCAACTCGGTGCGCCCGATCGGATTCAGACCGTACGCTTCCGTTGCGAGGGTGAAGCATGGAGCGCGACACACCGAGGCCGATCGCCACCCCCGCTGCGACCGAGATTACGCACGTCAGAGCAAGCGATGACTTGGACATGGGCCTTCTAACGCTCGCGTTGAGCGGCCGGCTGGCGCGCTTTCAAGCGCGTGGCCGGCGCAATATGGTGGGCGCGCCGGACGCGCGCCCGCGAGGATAGTGAGCCGGTCCGCTCGAACGCGTAGTTAGGCCGCACGTGGGTTTGCTGGGCCACATATTGCCCCTCAGTCCAGGAACTTCCAGGTATTTGCGCCATCGAGCCTCCGCACCCGAATGGACTCAATTACAGCAGGAGCAAAATTTCGAAAGTTGACTCCCATTCTGCTGCTGGCACGGCTGCTGGGCAGCCAGTGAGTTACGCATCCACAGGTCGCACACCTGTAAAGCCTTAGAGCCTTGTCACCCCATATGTATTGTGCCACCGCGTCCCTCTTGGCAATGACCTTAACCTTGTGTCGGTCGTAATAACCCCAGAGACCGGCGTGGCGACGGCAAATAGAGCAGTTGCAGCTGGTGAGGCGCCGCGGCATACGTGCGACTTGGATCTGTACCGCCCCGCAGTGGCAAGAACCAGTAAGCACCGAACCACCCCCCTCGTGCGGCCTAACGCGCCGGTTGACCGCGGCGCGGCATCGCTGGCGCAAACCGAAGCTCGTTTATTCCAATCATCGACCCTACTCCCACTTGCCCGAAGCTGGCAGCGTCGCAGTCGCGGTCGAACCGGTTGTTAGAAGGTGCCCAACTACCCGAACACTGACGTAGCAAGAATACCAATTGCCCCGCCAACGATAGGTAAAGCCACAATGAGCTGCGGACCTCCTCGAAGGGGCGTATGCAAGAGCCACGTTAGGATCGGCGCACCGGGTGGCCTAGTGACCCAGGCAAGAACTACTCCGACCAGGCAGAAGAACGCCAAGAGATAGAACGACACCCCGGCAATACGGTTCCATTCGAAGATCGCGGACCCATCACCAGTACCACCGGCTTCTGACACCAGATGATCCGCCCGTCTGGTAGCGTAAAAGAATACGCCCAAGGTCAACAACTCAAGTGCGACTATGGTTCTCACAAAGCGATTGAGGCTCACGGCACCTTCTAACGCTCGCGTTGAGCGGCCGGCCGACGTGCGCTCAAGCGCGCGGACGGCGCAAAATGAGGAACGCGCTGGCCGCGCGCCAAAGTGAAGGGCTCCACCGGCCGCTCGAACGCGTTGTTAGGTGCCGGCATGCTACGTTCTACTCTGCAAGTGACGGAAAGAGTCGAAGAGCGGCAAACAACATGCCAAAGACAATCACCAACGCGATGGCACTTATTCCGACCACCGCCCACCAAGAGCCTTTGATTCCTCCATTCGCAATGAATTGTGCATAGGGAGCATCAAACAGCACCCCTGCCCACTTGTATATCGCCACGCTGTATAAGAGTGGCCACAAGATATGCGGTGTCTTCTCCGGGAGGGCAATTCCAACCGCCATCACGACAATAGTTGCCCCCAAGCCAAGCCACAAGAACCGCAGTGCTCGCGGTTGGTCAACAAGGGCTGCGCAATTACACGACATGAACCACGCCGCAGCCAGCGGACTTCCTAGGAACGATGCGACGTAAATCTGTCGCGACGAATAAAAGCGAGAGCTTGGCACAGGACCTTGGTTGGCCAGCATGGCAGGCACCTAACGCTCGCGTTGAGCGGCCGGCCGCCGCGCCCCGAGGCGCGCGGACGGCGCAAAATGAATAGCGCGCTGGCCGCGCGCCGACGTGCGGCGTGTCACGGGCCGCTCGAACGCGTTGTTAGACGCCACCCGGGAGATTCGCTTGGGCCGCTGCCCAAAGCCGATCAAACTCCACCGCATCGATCGCAACCAAATCGGTAGGCTCAAAACGATGCTTGGCCATGTCCGTCCAAAAACCCGTGTTTCTGCCATTAGGTAGCCGAAATATTGGCAGGTCACCACTATCGAGGGCGACCTCACGTCGCGGCCAGCCGTCGTCAGACACCTCTATCACCCACTTCTTCACCTGAGGATACAGCCTTTCCACAGCTGGATTGGCGCGAGGGACAAAGAACAGTATGGCCTTGATTATGCCCACGGGCCAGGACCGCAACATCGACTCCGTGAAATTCGTGGCGGACTGAGTGGTGCCGTAAAACACAGCGCCTAACGCTCGCGTTGAGCGGCCGACCGCCGCGCCTTCAGGCGCGCGGACGGCGCAAAATGAATGACGCGCTGGCCGCGCGCCGAAGTGACTGGTTTCACCGGCCGCTCGAACGCGTTGTTAGGCACACACAACCTACTCACGCTTTCGCTCCCTATAACTGGCGATGCCAAAGCACGCAAGACCCGCTGTCACCATGCCCAATGCATGCCATGCGCTGAGCATAGAGTGCTTGACCCACACATAGAATGGTGTTGCGGCAATAAAGCCCACGCCCGCAACGCGGAGCGCCCATGGCGGCACCAACCCGCCATCGCTACGGGGTTTATTACTGATGAGGCGATACGCCAGAAGGCCCATGAACGCACCGACCGCCAGGGCGAAACACCCAATGACCACCTTGCTCGTCGGAGTGGACTCTTTGAGGGCACTGAAGATAACGAACCCGCCAAGAAGCAGTAGCGGTACACCAAACAGAGCGCTCACGACACCTGCGGCCAGAGTGACAGCCCTCGGCATCGGCGCGGAGTACTGTCCCTCGGTCATGTGTGCCTAACGCTCCGGTTGACCGCGGCGCGGCGCCCGGGACCCGAACCGAAGCTCGTTTATCTCAATCATCGACCCTCCACTGACCTCTCCGAAGCTAATGGCCTCGCAGTCGCGGTCGAACCGGTTGTTAGAACCCACCTGTCTCCAACTAATTACACCATTGTCTCTCACACGGCACGCCATCGCCGTCACCGTCCATCTTTACCCCGGGACAGTTCTTCAAAAAGTACTTAGCCTCGGCACAGGAGGTCATTTGTGAGCAGTACACGCGCCCGTCGCATTGATATGCCGTCGGACTGTGGGCGGCCGCGAACAGATCGTCAACGTTTGAGCTGGCTTGCGCAGGCGTCGCCGAGCGCCCACCCAACTTGGCCCGAGCGATGTAGGTTTCGTAGCCCCTCCATGCCAGGATGCCGACGATAAGAACGATGAGGGCTCGGCCCATTCAGGGTGTTGCCGTTTAGTGGGTTCTAACGCTCGCGTTGAGCGGCCGCGCGCAAGCGGCGGAAGCGCGACGCGAGCGCAAAATAAGCTGTCGCGCTCGCGGCACGACAGCAACGACCGCTTGCCGGCCGCTCGAACGCGTTGTTAGACCGCCGGGGTGCAGCCATTGGGACGAACCACCCTCTCCGTGGACGCAGGATACTTCGCAACTTTATCGTCTGACCGCCGCGGCCTTGCGACCAGTTCACCGCCACAGTTGGGGCACCACCCCTTTAGGGTGGCATCGGCACAGGCGGCACAAAACGTGCACTCAAACGAACAGATTCGCGCCTCCGTCGAATCTGGCGCAAGGGCCCTGCCGCAGCACTCGCAATTGGGTCTTAGTTGAAGCATTGCGATGACGCCTCCACAGCGGTCTAACGCTCCGCATGAGCGCCGCCGGCACCCACGCTTGAACTTGGTAGTTTATCGTTCACGCGGCGCTCGATGCGGTTGTTAGGAAACAGCATACGCGAGCCTAGAGGCAGTCACCCGATGTTGTGCAGGCGAAGTAGAACGCAAGAACAAAGAGCAGCGCCAATATGGCCGCCACATAGGACACCACCCACATCGGCCGACCTGCGCTGCGTGGAAGTACGCGCCAGAAAAACGGAACCCCAGACGCCGCAGCGACGCCTATTGCGATTAGATCGAGCTTGCTGCTGTTCCACGATAGGTGATTCCGGGACACCCAAACGAAGAGGTAGAGAACAATGACCGGGAAGACTAATGCACAAACCAAAAACAGGCGACGCCTTAGAGGAGAGCCCAGCGCTACGGCTTCCACTGTTTCCTAACGCTCGCATTGAGCGGCCGGCTGACGCGCTTGCAAGCGCGTGGCCGGCGCAAAATATCGGCCGCGCTGGCCGCGCGCCAACCTGGGAGGTCTCACCGGCCGCTCGAACGCGTTGTTAGGCAGCCGCGTCTTTCCATATCACCTCGAGGTCGCTCCCTGAGATCTTGGCATAAGACAGTTTCACCCAACCACGGCGCTTAGCCAGTTGTTTGTCACGCACCGTGATGGAGTAGATGGAATATTGAATTCTTGAGCCACCCCACCCAAAAGGCGACCAAAACATAACCCGTCTGGACCGCATGAGCTCCAATGACTGCGATGCCGCCCAAGACCGAAGTACGTCCTTGTCGCCGGAGACAACAAATATTCTAAAGGTCACCATGATACTGATCGCCAGCAAGGCGAGAAGGTATGGCTGAGCCACTTGGGGTATGTGGAGCCAAGTCATACTTGCAGAGGCTGCCTAACGCTCCGCATGAGCGCCGCGGGTACTCACGTATGAGCTTGACACTTTATCGTTTACGCGGCGCTCGATGCGGTTGTTAGACGACATGCAGCGACACCTCGCCATCAGGCACCTCAGCGGCGAAATCAGCAAGGCACTTGCGCAGTAATGTAGCCTCGCGCGGCAACGTAACCTCAAGGCTAGCTATGCCCTCTACTCGAATATCAACAGGGGTGGATACGTCGCGAATACATTCGTCAAAGGCATCCCAGTTGCGACCATAGTAACCAGGGAACGCGAATGCAGTGCTAATCAGGTGACGCAGGTCCTCACGCGTTGATATCGCGCTGACGTCAAGTCTTACGAGTCTGGCGAGGCCCTTGCCCATGTCGTCTAACGCTCCGGTTGACCGCGGCGCGGCGCCCGGGACGCGAAACGAAGCTCGTTTATTCCGATCATCGACACTTCTCCGACCTATCCGAAGCCGACGGCGCCGCAGTCGCGGTCGAACCGGTTGTTAGGTCGCCGCTCACTTATGGCGAAGTAGATTCTTTAGCGCCGGCCATATCCAGACAGTCGACGCCAGGGTGAGCCACACTACCGAACTTGCGAGGAGAACAGCAAGCAACAAAAAGGTGCCAACCGGAAGACCCCAGGCGTTGAAATAGGCCCAGGCGTCTCCCTGACGGTAGTGATAGATAGCCGTAAGCCAATACTGGATGAGTACCACGAGGGCAATCCCTAAGGCGGCGTGTTGAATCGGCCGCCAGCGCCGAACCGGTGGCTTTGTGACAGTCCGCTTCTGTTCGAGCCTTCGCTGCCACCGAGGGTGCCAAGGTTCGACAGGATACATTGTGCCGTAGTAGTTCGCTCTGGACTGCTGCAGGTACGTGGGAATCCGAGGGGGCATGAGGAAGAAGTAGAAGAGGAAGGGGCCCACAAACGGCAAAAGGGCAACTGCAGAGAGGAAGATCTTGAATGCGAGTGTTTCGTTGGTCCGCCAAAGACTGTGCCAGATGAAACCTGCGGCTATCCAGGAGAGGCAGGACCCCACTAGAAACGCGTCGCGCGCCAATGACACGGCGACCTAACGCTCGCGTTGAGCGGCCGGCCGCTGCGCCTTCAGGCGCGCGGCTGGCGCAAAATGAATACGGCGCAGGCCGCGCGCCGAAGTAACGGCCCCCACCGGCCGCTCCAACGCGTAGTTAGGCGGCCGCCAATTTCTACGGGTCATTTGTAGCCAGGCCTCCACGGCTCCAACTCAATTGACGGGATATCCCCATTCGCCAGAAGAGACCACAACGCAAGAATCTTCGTA
>Ga0209131_1002151_pt1 | contig 13458 bp, 15 predicted proteins | sample GraSoi_2013_40cm_FD_185826 | JGI IMG/M metagenome (GOLD analysis project Ga0209131, IMG submission 185826) | Grasslands soil microbial communities from the Angelo Coastal Reserve, California, USA - Sample 9_17_2013_40cm (SPAdes) (version 2) | ecosystem: Environmental > Terrestrial > Soil >...
GTGATCCGCATCGGCCAGCCGAACCCGGACCTGGACGAGCTGCTGGCAGCCGAGGGCGCGGCGACGGCGGCCTATATCACCGCGGCCAACCCGCGCGGGGTGGCGACGAGCGCGTGGAAGAACGAGATCGCCAACGCAGCCCTGGTCGAGACGCAAACGAAAGCGGGGTACCGCTGCTTCGAGGGCGAGGGGCGCGATCCGAAAGGGCGCTGGAAGCCTGAGCGCAGCGCGCTGGTGGTCGGGATCTCGCGAGCCGATGCGGAAGGCGTGGGGCGGGTGTTCGGGCAGAACGCGATCGTGTTCGTCGAGCGCGGCCGCGCGCCGGAGCTGGTGGTGTTGGGAGACTAGAGCCTGCGCCTCGTCCTCGACACCAACGTGTGGCTCGACTGGCTGGTGTTCGACGATCCGTCGATCGCGCCCATCAAGGCCGCGGTCGAAGCAAACCGCGCGGAGGTCTTCATCGATGCAGCCTGCGAGGCGGAGCTCGAGCGCGCGCTCGGGTACGACCTGGGAAAGCGCACGGTCGACGTCGCGGCCTGCCTCGCTCTCTGCCGGCGCGTGGCGCGGCGGATCGATTCTCCGGTGCCGGAGGCGGAGCGCGCGGGGCTGCCCGCCTGCCGCGACCCGGACGATCAGAAATTCCTCGAGGCCGCGCTCGCCGCGCGCGCGGAGTTCCTCGTCACCAAGGACCGGGCGCTGCTGGATCTCGCCCGGCGCCCGCTGCCCTTTCGCATCCTGACGCCCGGAGGATTTTCCGGCGCGGGATGACGGCGCTTCAGGAAACCGCGAGCAGCTCCACTTCGAAGGTCAGCGTCTCGTTCGGCGGGATGGTGTCGCCGGCGCCGTCTTCGCCGTAGGCGAGCTGCGGCGGGACGGTGAGCTTGCGAGTGCCGCCGACTTTCATGCCTCGCAGCCCTTCTTCCCAGCCGGCCATGACCTCTTTCTTGCCCAGGGTGAACTGAAACGGGTCCTGCTTTTCCTTGCTCGAATCGAATTGCGTTCCGTCGGCGAGCCAGCCGGCGTAGTGCACGGTCACGTCCCGGCCGGAGGCGGCGGCCGCGCCCTCGCCGATGACGGTGTCTTCGATGGTCAGGCCGCTTTCAGTGGTGATGGTGGACATGGGAATTCCCTCGTGGTGGAGACTCGCGCGAATCGGAACGCCGGATTCCGCTGAAGAACCGGAAGTGCAGGGTTGCGAGGCGGTGTTGCGGCGCAGCGGAAGCCGCAATGTACGCTAAAGAGCCGGGATTGGCTACCGGTATCCGAGGCGATCGCCCTCCCGGGCGGCTCCCGGGCGTTCCCTTCTTCGGCTCTTTCGTGTCCTTTTTCTCATATCGCCCGAAGTTTCCGGAATGCGGCCGCGGAGCATCGGCTACTCTTTCGCCCAGCGTGATTTTCATGGCTCGGGAGGGCAACATGGAAGAAAGCGCTTTGCGCGCCGAAGGACCCGGCGCGTCGCAGGACGTTCCCCGTCTGGAAGATCTCATCGCGGAATTTCGGGAGATGCTGCCCGGCCAGTGCGCCACGGCCCAGGCGATCGACCGGAACGAGCCGTGGGAGCAGGTTGCGGCGAAGGCGGTCGAGGACGGTTACATCGAGCTCCCGGATCAGTTCGGCAAGTTCGTCGAGGTCTGCCTGCGGAGGGTCACGTGAGGCCATGCGCCATTCGGATCAGCCGGCACCTTCACGAAATCGAAACATCGTTCCAGCATTCTCTTCCTGGTACGAGGTTTGCTCGTGATGTCCGCGGCAGGGAGGCCGACATGGGACAGAACGGTCTGGAAGAGTTCATCGCGGAGTTTCGCACGATGCTGCCCGCGCGGTGCAAGACTGCGCAGGCGATCGATCGGCAGGAACCGTTCGAAGAGATCGCGTTCATGGCGATCGACGAGGGCTACGTCGAGTTCGTCGATCAGTTCAGCAAGTTCATGGAGACCTGTCTGCGGCGGGCCATATGAACCCGCCCGGGCTGGCAGGTAGTCTCCTCCCCGCACGCACCGCGCAAGGAGGCTCGACTTCCATCGAATCCGGCGACCTCTTTAGCGGAGAACCCGCGCTGAAGCGCAGCCCGGGTGCCAGGCGCAGGCTCGCGCCCGAGCTGACCGCCGCCCGCGTGCTCTGCCACCAGCTCAGGCGCAAGCGCGCGCTCCCGGAGAAGAAGCGCATCGTGCACCTCATCTGCCTGAATCTCCTCGCGGTGCTGAATCGCCCCTCGCAGCAGGCGTAGCCGGCGGTCCCTCGGGTAACCGGGAGACCTCCTCGGTTATCATGGCAGGCCCATCCACAAGAGGACGGAACGATGGCCAAAGCCTATTGGGTTGTCTGTTATCACTCGATCAAGAACCAGGACGCGTTCCAGGCCTACGCGAAGCTCGCGGCGCCGGCGATCCAGGCCGCGGGTGGCAGGTATCTGGTGCGCGGCAACCCGGCGAAGGTGTACGAGTCCGGGATGAATCAGCGCGTGGTCCTGATCGAGTTCGCCAGCGTTCAGGCGGCGCTCGCCGCGCACGACGCCCCGGGTTACCAGGAAGCGCTCAAGCACCTGGCCGGCGACGCGGTCAAGCGCGACATGCGCATCGTCGAGGCGATGGCCTGAGCACCACCCCGCCCGCTTCGCGGGCACCCCTCCTCAAGGGAGGAGGGGAAAACCACCCCGGCGCTTCGCGCCACCCCTCCTCAAGGGAGGAGGGGAAATGCTCTAGACCCGCAGCGATTCGGGCGACAGGTATTTCCGCCGGTAGGTCTCGAAATCGACGCGGTCGGCCGCCTCGATCTCCTTTTGCTTCCTGATCGATTCCTCCGCGACGCGCGCGAAGCGCGCTTCGGTTTCGGCGGGCAGCGGCTCGCTTCGCAGCGTCTTCGCGTGCTCCAGGGACCGCGCGAGCCCGAAGCGGGAGTAGGAATTTTCGTGCCGCTCGCGCATCTCGGCGAGGACGCGCGCCGAGGGCAGCAGGCCGGGGTCCTCCAGGGCCTTCACGGCTGCCGCGAGCGCTTCGCGGTGCGCGGCCCCTCCGTGCGCCGAATCGAGGGCCGCTGCGACAGGCTTGCATTCGGCGAGCACCTCCGCGCCCCACTCGCGCAGCTCCACCCTCTTGCCATCGCGGTCCAGCTCGAGGCCCGGCTCGCGGCCGCGCGCCGCGGCGCGCAGCTTGTTGCGCCCGATGGCCTCGATCTCCTGGCGCGTGTCGGGCGGGCTGTCGGTCAGGAGGCAATGCAGGAGAAAGACGTCCAGGAACCGGACCGTGTCCGCGGCGATGCCTATGGCCGAGAAGGGATCGAGGTCCATCGCGCGCACCTCGACGTACTCGACTCCGCGCTCGCGCAGCGCGTGCAGCGGCCGCTCGCCCGGGCGGATGACGCGCTTGGGACGGATCGCGCTGTAGAACTCGTTCTCGATCTGCAGGAGGCTGGTCGCGAGCTGGCGGTAGCCCTCCGCACCGCCGCTCGCGGCGCGCGCGCCGTCGCGGATGCCGATCGCCTCGTACGGCGGGTAGGGCTTGGTGAGCACGTCGTAGAGGCAGGCGGTGTAGCTCTCGATGCTGTTGTAGCTCACCGCGAGCGAGTCCTGCGCTTCGGAGAGGTAGCCCAGGCGCCCCATGCGGAGCGACGTCGCGTGCGGCAGGTACAGCGTGCCGGGCGCGAGCTCCTGCAGCGCGTGCTTGCGGCCCTCGACGAAGCTCGAGCACACCGCGGGCGATGCGCCGAACAGGGCGAGCAGCAGCCACGCATGCCGCCGGAAATTGCGGATGAGCGCGAAGTAGCCTTCGCTCGCGCCGGGGAGGTCCGCGAGCGGCCAGGCGGAGCCGGGGAGCGAGAAGTTGTAGTGCAGGCCGGCGATCATCTGCATGCGCTTGCCGTAGCGGTGCGAGAGCCCGATGCGGTAGACGGTCTTCGCGCGGCCGATGTTCGATTCTCCGTAGCGCGCGATCGGGATCGCGTTCTCGTCGGGCAGGCTGCAGGGCATGCTCGCGCCCCACAGCAGCTCGTCGCCGATCCGGCGGACGACGAACTGGTGGATGCGCTTCAGCTCTTCCAGGCACGCCGGGACGCCCGTATGCACGCCCGTGATCAGCTCGATCAGCGCCTCGCTGAAGTCGGTGGTGATGTGCGGGTGCTTGAGCGCCGAGCCGAGCGCGCGCGGATGCGGCGTCAAGGCGAGCGCGCCGTCGGGCCGCACGCGCAGGCTCTCCTTCTCGATCCCGCGCCTGAGCCCTTTCAGGAGGGCGGGCGAGAGCGCGGAGAGGCGCGCATCGAAGGAAGCGTTCGTCAAGGGAGCTCCACCTAGGCGGGAGTGACGCGCTTGCGCCGGCTCAGGATGCCGGCGAGGACGACCGCGAAGAGCCCGGTGACGAATATCCCGTCGAAGGTTCCCGCGCCGCCGATCGACATGACCGGCGCGCCGAGGCCCCGGATGTTGCCGAGGTTCATCAGGTCCGCGCCGATCAGGGTGCCCAGGCTCCCGCAGACGTAGGCGAGAGGAGCCGCAAAGCGGCGCGACAGGAGCAGGGCAACGATCGCCGCGATGACCGGCGGGTAGAAGACCGGTATGGCGATGCCCAGGCCCGGGACCGGCTCGGCGAGCAGATAGCAGGCGAGGGAGACGAGCGCGACGCCCCAGGCCGCGTTCCGGTACAGGTGGTTCTTCACGATCAGGATCACGGACAGGAGAATCGGGATGATCGCTCCGCCGACGTTGACCGCCAGGATCGTCCCCGGCCAGGTTTCCACGGTCGGGATCACGTAGGGAACGCCGTAGAACGGGATTTCCTGCAGGCGGGTCATCTGCTCCGGAGAGAAGCGCATGATGGGCAGGTTGACGTAGCTCCCGGCGAGCGAAAGAAAAAGCCAGGTGAAGAAGTATCCCGGCGCGACGCCGAGCTGGGCATAGGCGAATTGCAGCACCCTCAAGAGCGCGAGGAAGGTCAGCGCGACGAGCCCGCCCAGGAGGACGAGCAGGAACGGGAGCGTGAGCGGATAGTAGTGAATCCCGAGCGAATGCATGGGCGGCTCCGGTGAATCGGGGACTGCGGGGGCGACGCGGTTGGAAGAGTCCGGGCGGGATTATCGCCCGGAAGCAGCGCGCCCGCTACAATGCCGCGTCACCGGTCCCGGTATGGCAAGAAGGAGAAACATGAGAGATTCGCCCGCCCGTTGTGCGACCCGGGCGCTCGCTGCCGCCGCGCTCGCGCTGGCGATCTCACCCGCGCCCGCGCAGACCTATCCGTCGAGGCCGATCCACCTGCTCCTGCCGTTCGCGGGCGGCACCGATGCGGTGGCGCGCCTGCTGGCGTTCAAGATGTCTCCCGCGCTCGGCGAGCAGGTGCTGCCCGAGCAGCGCCTGGGCGCGGGCGGGAACATCGCGCACCGCGCGGCGGCGGAAGCCGCGCCCGACGGGTATACGCTGCTCATGGGGGCGCCGCCCCTCGTGATCAATCCGCATTTGAATCCCACGGCCGGCTACGACGCGCTGCGCGGTTTCGCTGCGATCGCGCCGCTCACCTCGATTCCCAACGTGCTGGTGGTGCACCCGAAGGTGAAGGCGGCGAGCCTCGCGGAGCTCGTGCGGCTCGCGCGCGAGGCGCCCGGCAAGCTCAGCTACGGGTCGGGAGGCGTGGGCTCGGTCAACCATCTCGCGGCGGAGCTGCTCAAGTCCAGGGCGAAGATCGACATCCTGCACGTGCCCTACAAGAGCGCGACCACCGCGCTGACCGGGCTCATCGGCGGGGAGATCGACGTGGTGATCGTCGCCGCCTCCAGCGCCGCGTCGTACGTAAAGGAGGGACGCCTGCGCGCGCTCGCGGTGCTCGATTCGAAGCGCTCGAGCGCCATGCCCGAAGTGCCGACCGCGGCCGAAGCCGGGACCCCTCTCGTCGCGGTCAACTGGTACATGCTGCTCGCGCCCGCGGGCACGCCTCGCGCGGTGATCGATCGCCTCAATGCCGAGTCGGTAAAGGCGATGAACGCGCCGGATATCCGCGAGCGCCTGTCGGGACTGGGCGGGGAGCCGGCGTCGGGCTCGCCCGAGGACGCGGCGGCGTTCCTGCGCAGCGAGTACGAGCAGTGGGGCAAGGTGATCCGCGAAGCGGGGATCAAGGCAGAGTAGCGCGGGGAGAGGAAAGGGAGTCGCTCATGAGAAATTTCGTTTGCGTTCTGGGGTTCATCGTTTCGCTTTCCGGTCTCGCGATCGGCGCGGAGAATCCCGACTGGGCCTACCCGCCCACGCCCAAGCCGGCGCCGCTCGACAACGTCGTGCAGAAGCAGATGCCCGGGAGCGCGAAGAAATACACGCAGGCGCAGATCGACGACGGCTTCAATCCCCCCGACTGGTTTCCCGACGAGCATCCGCCGATGCCGGAGGTCGTCGCCACCGGGAGAAAACCGGCGCGCGCCTGCGCCCTCTGCCATCTTCCGACGGGAGACGGCCACCCCGAATCCTCCAGCCTCGCGGGCCTCCCCGTCGCGTATCTCGTGCGCCAGATGGCCGAGTTCAGGAACGGAGGCAGGAAGGGCATCAGGGCGAACGCGATGATCGAGATCGCCAAGACGATTTCGGAAGCCGACGTGCGCGCCGCCGGCGAATATTTCGCCGCGCTGAAGCCGGGCGTGTGGACGAAGGTGGTCGAGACCGCCACCGTGCCGAAAACCTACGTGGGCTCGGGGGCCATGCGCTTTGCCGCGCCCGACGGCGGCACCGAGCCGATCGGCAACCGCATCATCGTATTGCCGCAGGACCCGGCGAGAGCGCACAGCCGCGATCCCCATTCGGGCTTCGTCGACTACGTGCCGGTCGGCAGCCTCGCGAAAGGCAAGGCGCTGGTGACGGGCGGAGGCTCGGGGCAGACCATTCCCTGCGCGATCTGCCACGGCGCATCGCTCAAGGGACTGGGCGAGTTGCCGGGCATCGCCGGACGCCCGCCGATCTACGTCGTTCGCCAGCTGAACGACATGCAGAACGGCAATCGCACCGGCTCCCTCGCGGAGCTGATGAAAGCGGTGGTCGCCAAGCTGAGTATCGAAGACATGGTGGCGATCGCCGCGTACCTGGGTTCGCTCGAGCCGTAGGAGGCGGGCCGCGCCTGCCGAATATCTCGGTTCCTGACTATCCCTTCCTGTCGATCGCCTGCGCGTGCGGCGCGTTGGCCTGGATGTACAGCTTCTTGCCGACTTGCCAGACGCCGAAGAGGAATACCAGCGCGAGCAGGGCGAAGACGAGCTTGCGCAGAACGCCGGTCTTCGCCTTGGGCGGCTGCACCGACTCCGACGACGGGACGGGGACCCAGGGCAGCGCGCTCTCCACGCCCATCGGGACCCGGTCGGACTCTCTCCTGTTTGCGGTCTGCGTTGCCATACCCTGCTCTTCGCAAGAAGCATGCCCCGGGCCGGAAAACCCGGAACGGGGCGTGTTTACAGCCAGTTGCAACGTCGCATCAAGCATGCTCACGTCTCCGGAAAACCGACGCCGGCGTCGGGCGATTGCCAGCGTCTCGCACTCGAAAACCGGCACTCCTTCCGGGAAGTAACGTTCCTGCGTCATTTGAGGTTTCGGGGAATCGCGTCTCGTCCGGGGTCGGGGTCCTGGGACCGGGCGGGCGCGCGGTCGATGGCGATGAGGCTGGCGTACTTGGTGACGAGGCGATGCGTGAGCGCGAGCTCGATCGCCTTCGCGCGTGTTTCCTCCGCGTGCGCCCCGGCGCGCGCTGCGTCCATCCTCGCGGGCGCCGGTTCGCCCGGCGCCGCGCCTCGCGCCTCGCCCGCCATGAGCATCGCGCAGGCCCCGAGAACGAGGGCGGCGGCGACGCCGATGCAGAAGGTGACGAACAGCGTGACGAGAAAATCGACGATGATCGAACGTACCCTGGACCTGCCGCTCGCAGCTTCCATCTTCGATCCCCTTGTGAGAATGCCCGCTTCGGGCCGTCCCGGTATTGAAGCGCCCGAAAAGGGCCCCGCCGGGCGGGAGAGATGGAAAGCTGCCGAAGAATTGTGGCGGGAAGATGGCAATGCGCCCGGTGGGAGGCCGGGCGGAGAAGGAATGCGCTATATTCGGCGCAGATTTGTTTCCCCTCCTTTTTAAGGAGGGGTGGCGCGAAGCGCCGGGGTGGTTTTGGCGCCACCACCCCGCCGCCTACGGCGGCACCCCTCCTCAAGAGAGGAGGGGATAACCTCAATCACCATGCCCCGCCGCATCGCCATCGTCGAAGACGACGCCGCAATCCGCGCCAACTACGCCGACGCGCTCAAAAAACACGGCTACGAGGTGAGCGCGCACGCGGCGCGCGCCGAGGCGATGCGCGCCTTCAGGACGCGGCTTCCCGACCTCGCCGTGATCGATATCGGCCTGGGCGAGGAGCCCGACGGGGGCTTTACGCTGTGCCGCGAGCTCCGCGCCATGGCTCCCGGCCTGCCGATCCTTTTTCTCACCGCGCGCGACTCGGACTTCGACGCGGTCTCGGGGCTGCGCCTGGGCGCAGACGACTATCTCACCAAGGACGTGAGCCTGCCGCACCTGCTCGCGCGCATCTCGGCGCTGTTTCGCAGGATCGATGCGCTGCGCGAGCCGAAGTCGGCGGAGGAAGTGCTCGAGCGCGGGGCTCTCAGGCTCGACGCGAAGCGCTTCACCGCGGTGTGGAAGGGCGAGCCGGTCGGGTTGACGCTGACCGAGTTCTGGATGGTGCACACGCTCGCGAAATTCCCGGGCCACGTGAAAGACCGCGAGGGTCTCATGCGCGAGGCGAACCTCGTCGTCGACGAGGGCACGATCACCTCGCACGTGAAGCGCATCCGCAGGAAATTCGCCGCGGTCGATCCGTCGTTCGGGCAGATCGATACGGTGTACGGCATGGGCTATCGCTGGAAGGCGTGAAACTCCCGGCATTCAGCCTGCGCAGCAAGCTCGCGCTGGTGGCGCTGGTGCTCCTCGCGCTGCCCTGGGCGGGCTACAACTACGTGCGCGAGATGGAGCGGTTCCTGCTGGAGGGCCAGGAGCAGGCGCTGCTCGCAACGGCGCGCGCGGTGGCGACCGCGCTGCACGACCGGCCGGGCCTCTTGCGCGCGCGCCCGTCCCGCGACAGCGATTTCCGGCGCGAGGCGGAGGAAGAGCTGCGGCGGCTCGCCGCCGAGCGCGGCGAAACCGAACCCAGGCCCGACGAGGGCGTCGAGCCCGTTCCCCCCGTGATCATCGACCGCGAGGAGTCCGCGGCGCGGCGCGAAATAGAGGACATCGCCGAGATTCTCAAGGGTGTCGAGCGCACGACCTCGCGCATCTGGGTGGTGACGCGCGACCTGCGCGTGCTCGCGCTCGCCGGCAGCCTGCGCCGCGAAGCGGGCGGGACGGAAGAGACCTTGACGCAGCACATGCTCGGTTGGCTGATCCCGCGCCCGAGCGAAGACTTCGACGACGCCATCGACGACGACGCGCTCGCTGCCGGCCGCGAGATCGCCGGCGCGCTGCAGGGGCGGCCGGGATTCCGCCTGCGCAACACGCCCGACGGCAAGGCGGTGGTGATCTCGGCCGCGCACCCGATCTGGAACGGCGACGAAGTCGCGGGCGCGGTGGTGGTCGAGGAGAGCACCAACCCCATCCTCTCGGTGCGCAGCCTGGCGCTCGAGCGCCTGCTCGTTCTGACCCTCGCGGTGTTCGCGGTCGCCGCAGCCGTGCTGATCTGGTTCGCCACCCGCATCTCCACGCGCATCCGGCGGCTGCGCGACGAGGCCGAGACCGCGATCGACGCGCGCGGGCGCCTCGCCCACCCGCATTCACGTCTGCTTACCGCGCAGAACGCGGGCGACGAGATCGGAGACCTGTCGCGCAGCTTCTCGACCATGCTCGGCAAGCTCTCGCAGCATCACGCCTACCTGGAGAGCATGGCGAGCCGCCTGTCGCACGAGCTGCGCACCCCGATCGCGGTGGTGCGTTCGTCCCTGGAAAACCTGAAGCTCGCCCCGGCCGACGCGCGCGTCTACATCGAGCGCGCTGAAGAGGGCCTGCGGCGCCTGAGCACCATTCTCACCCGCATGAGCGAAGCGACGCGCCTGGAGCAGGGCCTCGCTTCGGTCGAGCGCGAGCGCTTCGACCTCGCCGCGGTCGTCTCGGGCTGCGTGGAGGGTTACCGGCTTGCCTATCCGGAAAAACTCTTCGAATTGAGACAACCGCACGAGAAAGCAATGACCGAGGGCTCGCCCGACCTCGCGGCACAACTGCTCGACAAGTTCGTCGCGAACGCGGTGGATTTCGCAGCCGCCGGCAAGCAAGACGAGCCGATCCGGATTTCGCTTTCCGTGGCGAACGCCTCTATCGAGCTCGGCGTCGAGAACAGGGGGCCGCTCTTGCCGGAAGAGATGCGCGGACAGCTTTTTCGATCGATGGTCTCGGTGCGCGGCGAACGGCGCGGCGAAAGAACGGGCGCGGAGCCGCACCTCGGCCTGGGACTCTACATCGCGCGGCTCATCGCGGAATTCCACGGCGGGGAGATCCGCGCGCGCAATCTCCCCTCCGGGGAGGGCGTCGCGGTGAGCGCGACGTTCCGTTCCGCCTGAGCTTCCCGGCCGGCTGCTACCTGCCCCTGCGGTGTCCCGACACTTCGGCGCCCGCATCGGCGGGGAGCGCGGCGTGGAAGAAGAGCGACACCGCGGAAACGAGCGCCACCGCGACGAAGGCCGGTGCGAAATCGGCGCTGACGACATCGGCGTGCCCCTGTGCGAGGCTCGAGACCTGCAGGGCGTAGGCGCCGAGCGCCACGCCGAGACTCTGCGCGAGGCGCTGCGCCATGCTGGCGATCCCGGACGCCTGGCTCATGGTCTCGCGCGTCACTTCGGCGAACGAGATCGCCTGCAGCGCGGTGAACTGCAGCGAGCGCAGGCAGCCGGAGGCGAGCAGCACCAGGAAGATCACGAGGTGCGGCGTCGCGGCGGTAAACAGGCCGAATATGCCGATGGCGGCGGATGCGACGAGGGCGTTGACCGTGAGCACCTTGCGGAATCCGAATCGCCTGAGGATGATCGTAGTCAGCGTCTTCATGAACATCGCGCCGACCGCGGTCGCGCAGGTGAGCAGGCCAGATTGCAGCGGATTCATTCCGAAGCCGAGCTGCAGCAAGAGCGGCAGCAGGAACGGCGTCGCGCCGACGCCGATGCGGAACAGGCTCCCCGCAAGGACGCCCGTGTGGAAGGTCGGCAGCTTGAAGAGCGAGAGGTCGATCACCGGATGCACGACGCGCCGCGCGTGCCACGGATAGGCCGCCAGCGCGAGCGTGCCCAGGATGATGCAGGCCGCGGTGATCTTTCCGGGCAGGAGGTGGCCGCCGAGGGAAGACAGTCCCAGCATCAGCACCGACAGCCCGGCTCCCGTCAGCGCGAATCCGGTGAGATCGAGCGCCGGCATCTCGGGCTCCTTCACGTTCGGAATGTGGCGCAGCACGAGATAGAGCCCGAGCGCGCCGATCGGCAGATTGATCAGGAAGATCCAGCGCCAGTTGAAGTACAGCGTAATCGCCCCGCCCAGCGCCGGCCCGGTTACCGGCCCGAGCAGCGCCGGAATGGTGAGGTAGTTGAGCGCGGCGAGGAGCTCGTCCTTCGGCACGGCGCGCAGCAGGACGAGACGCCCGACCGGCACCATCATCGCTCCGCCGATGCCCTGGAGGAAGCGCGCGGCGACAAAGGCGACGAGCGTCCCCGACACGGCGCACAAGAGCGATCCGGCGACGAACACGACGATGGCGCTCGCGAACACGGTGCGCGAGCCGAAGCGGTCGGCCACCCAGCCGCTGATCGGGATGAATACCGCGAGGCCGACGAGATAGGAAGTCAGCGCGAGCTTGAGCGCGAGCGGGCTCTCGCCGATATCGACCGCGATGGCAGGGAGCGAGGTCGCGATCACCGTCGAGTCCATGTTCTCCATGAACAGGGCGCAGGCGACGATGAGGGGGATGAGGACGGCGCGCTGCATGGCGCGTATTTTGAGGCAAGTGGGCCGTCGCGAGCGAAGCGTCCGCCATCCCGGCGTCGCGGCCACCGCCACGTTCCGACTCGCGTAGAATCCACTCCGACGCGGACATAGAATCCACTCCAGCGTGGACACCGAGCATTACGATCTCCTGATCATCGGCGGCGGCATCAACGGCGCGGGCATCGCGCGCGATGCCGCCGGGCGCGGCCTGAAAGTGCTGCTGGTCGAGCAAAGCGACCTCGCTTCGGCGACTTCGTCGGCCTCGACCAAGCTCATCCACGGGGGCTTGCGCTACCTGGAGTATTTCGAGTTCCGCCTCGTCGCCGAGGCGCTCGCCGAGCGCGAAACGCTGCTCCGGATCGCACCGCACATCGTCTGGCCGCTGGAATTCGTCCTGCCGCACGAATCGCATCTGCGGCCCGCGTGGGTGATCCGCGCCGGCCTCTTCCTCTACGACCATCTCGGCCACCGCATGCTCGGCTTCGGAGGGAAGAGCTCGCTGCCGATGTCGAAGGGCGTCCGCCTCGCCGGCAACGGCTACGGCGCGGGCCTGAAGCCCGAATTCGAGCGCGGCTTCGTCTACTACGACTGCTGGGTCGACGACGCGCGCCTGGTGGTGCTCAACGCGCGCTCGGCGGCTGAGCACGGCGCGACCATCCTGACCCACACCCGCTTCGTGTCGGCGCAGCGCGAGGGCGGGGAGTGGACCGCGACCCTGAACGGCGACCGGGGAAAGCGCACGGTGCACGCGGGCGCGATCGTGAACGCCGCCGGGCCCTGGGTGAGGCAGATCCTCGACGAGGCCCTCAAGATCAGGCTTCCCGCGACGGTGCGCCTGGTGAAAGGCAGCCACATCGTGGTGCCGCGCATCCACGAGGAGGGTCACGCCTTCATCCTGCAAAACCCGGACCGGCGCGTGATCTTCATGATTCCCTACGAGCGGCAGTTCACGCTCGTCGGCACCACCGACGTGCCGGTCACGCGCGACGACTACCGGGCGCGGATCTCGCGCAAGGAGATCGAATACCTTTGCGGTGCGGCGAGCCGCTACGCCGAGAAGCCCATCACTCCCGGCATGGTCGTATGGAGCTACTCGGGCGTGCGCCCGCTCTACGACGACGGGAGCGAGAACCCGTCGGCGGTGACGCGCGATTACCACCTGCTGCTCGATACGGGAACGGAGCCGGACGGCGCGCCGGTCCTTTCGGTGTTCGGCGGCAAGATCACCACCTACCGCAGGCTCGCCGAGCAGGTCATGGAAAAGCTCTCCGGGCGTTTTCCCGGCAAGCCCGCCTGGACGCACACCGAGCCCCTCCCCGGCGGGAACCTGGACGGCCGGAGCTTCCGGGGGCTGCTCCTCGATTACCGCAGGCGCTTTCCGCGCCTGCCGAAGGTCTGGCTCGCGCGGCTGCTGCGCAGGCACGGGGCGCTCGCCGAGGAAATCATCGGGGACGCGCGCGAGGAGCTCGGGCTCGGCCGGAATTTCGGCGGGGGCCTCTACGAGAGCGAGCTCA
>Ga0209131_1002152_pt1 | contig 13454 bp, 13 predicted proteins | sample GraSoi_2013_40cm_FD_185826 | JGI IMG/M metagenome (GOLD analysis project Ga0209131, IMG submission 185826) | Grasslands soil microbial communities from the Angelo Coastal Reserve, California, USA - Sample 9_17_2013_40cm (SPAdes) (version 2) | ecosystem: Environmental > Terrestrial > Soil >...
GCCAGTCGGCGCGACAGCAGCTCGCATTCGGCGGCGGGCAATTCGCCGTCAAACATCGCGGACAGTTGGCTTGCTCGTTCGTCCTGGTTCACAACAACTCCTGGGTGCGGCCAAGGCCGCCGTCAAAAACCTCGCGCAGTCGCCCGTCAATCGCCTCGCGGGCGCGAAAGATCCGCGACCGCACCGTGCCGACCGGGCACTTCATCGCCACCGCGATCTCCTCGTAACTCAGGCCCTCGAGCTCGCGCAAAATGATCGCGGTGCGCAGGTCCTCGGGCAACCGGCCGATGGCTGCCTGCACGATGTTGCGGATCTCATCGCTTAGGGCCAGGCCTTCGGGCGTGTCCGGATCCTTGAGCCGGTAGCTCATATCCGAACCCTCATCGCTGCTGTGCGCGTCCAGCTCGTAGCCGACCGGGTTGCGCTCGCGCGAGACCAGTGCATTCTTCGCCGTGTTGATCGCGATGCGATACAGCCACGTGTAGAAGGCGCTGTCGCCCCGAAACTGGGGCAAAGCCCGGTAGGCTTTGATGAAGGCTTCCTGGGCGACATCTTCAGCGTCCGCCGGGTTGCGCAGATAACGCATGACCAGCTTGACCACCTTATGCTGGTACTTGAGCACCAGCAGGTCGTAGGCGCCACGCTCGCCGGCCTGCACGCGCCTCACCAGGCTCAGATCCCCGGTATCCGCGCTCATGTCCATGGGGGTCGAGCCGGGCATCGCGCCCGGAGCCGCATGCGAACGATCAGACCCCGGGGGCATTTGAAAGTTCGCCATCGTCCGGGCCTTCCCTGCACCAAACTCTCCACCACTTAGCCCAGCCCCGGTCAGTCTAACAGCAGCGCCGAATTCGAGTTTCATGGCCATCTGCCGTGCCCCGCCGAAACCTGGAATCTCATTCAGGCTTTGAGTCGCGCCGCGACCTTCGGTTCCGTGGCGGAGGCCACAAGATTGAACCGGAACCGGCCCGCGCCGTCACTCTCCGCCGTTACACCCCCCGTACCGAGGCGCCACCGCCGCTCGCTTTCGACATAAGCCCCGCCCGGCCTGTCAATGACAAGCGCTGGCCAGTTGTGCGACGAGCGCGGCGATCGCCGGGTCGGAGGGGATGTCATGGCCCAACAGGTAGCGCGCCAGCTCCGGGTCGGGCAACTCGAGAAACTGGGCAAACAGCACCCGCTCAGCGGGTGAGGCCCGCGGGTAGTCCCGCGCCAGCCAGGCCTGGAGGATCAGGTCCAGCTCCTTCATGCCGCGCCGGCAACGCCAGGCCAGGCGCCCCTGGAGCCCCTCCATCAGTGCTGCCGCTCGAGCATCAGCCGCTTGATTTCGGCGATGGCCCGCGCTGGGTTGAGGTCCTTGGGACAGGCCTCGGCGCAATTCATGATCGTGTGGCAACGGTACAGGCGGAACGGGTCATTGAGCGCATCCAGACGCTCGCCCAGGGCCTCATCGCGCGAATCGACGATCCAGCGGTAAGCGGCCAGCAGCGCGGCGGGGCCAAGATAGCGCTCCCCATTCCACCAGTAGCTCGGGCAGGAGGTGGAGCAGCAGGCGCACAGGATGCACGCCGAGGGGCGGTCGATCTTCTCCTGATCCTCCTTGGACTGGAGCCGTTCCCGGTCGGGCGAGACCGGCGTGCGCGCCTGCAGCCAGGGCTTCACGGCCGCGTACTGCGCGTAGAACGTGGACAGGTCCGTGACCAGGTCCTTAACCACCGGCATGTGAGGGAGCGGATAGATACGCACCTCCCCGCTTCCCAGGTCGGCGCAGGATTGCGTGCAGGCCAGTGTATTGAGGCCATTGATGTTCATCGCGCAGGATCCGCAGATCCCCTCGCGGCAGGAGCGGCGCAGCGAGAGTGTCGCGTCGACTTCGTTCTTGATCTTCAGCAGAACGTCCAGCACCATCGGGCCGCAGCGCGCCATGTCGATCTGGTAACTGTCGACGCGCGGCCGATCGCCCGTGGAAGGATCGAAGCGGTAGACCCTGAAGGTACGCACCCGGCTCGCTCCGGATGGCGCCGGAAACAGCTTGCCCGCGGCGGCATCGATGCGGGAATTGGCGGGCAACCTGAAATCAGCCATGTGCAGCCCTCAGTAGGTCCGCGCCTTGGGCGCGACCGACTCGACTTCATCGGTCAACGTGTGCAGCTGCACGGGACGATAGTCCAGGCGCACCTTTCCGGGGGCCTCGACCCAGCAGAGTGAATGCTTGAGCCAGTTGCGGTCATCGCGCTCAGGAAAGTCCTCGCGCGCCTGGGCGCCGCGGCTCTCCTGCCGGTTGGCGGCGGAGTGAATCGTGGCGGTGGCCTGTCCCAGCAGATTCTCGAGCTCGAGCGTCTCGATCAGGTCGGTGTTCCAGACCATGCCGCGATCGCTCAAGGCCACGTCCGCGAAAGAATCGAAACAGGCCGCCAGCTTGCGGCAACCCGCCTCCAGACTCTCGCCGGTGCGAAACACCGCCGCGTGGGCCTGCATCGTCTGCTGCATCTCGAGCCGGATCTGCGCCGTCGGCCGCGCTCCCTTCGCGACACGGAGCCGCTCCACGCGCGCCACCGCACCTTCCCCCGCGCCGCGCGCCAGCGGCTTCAGCGCCGCACCGGGCGTGAGCGTACTGGCACAGTGGCGCGCCGCCTCGCGGCCGAAAATCACCAGATCGAGCAGTGAATTGGAGCCAAGCCGGTTGGCGCCGTGCACCGAGACGCAGGCCGCCTCACCCACCGCCATCAGGCCGGGCACCGCGGCTTCGGAGCCCCCCTCGCGCGTGATCACCTCGCCGTGCACATTGCAGGGCACGCCGCCCATGTTGTAGTGCACGGTCGGCAGCACCGGAATCGGCTCGCGCGTGACATCGACATTGCTGAAGATTCGCACCGTCTCCTGGATGCCGGGCAGGCGCTCCTTGATGACGGCGGGCCCGAGGTGTTCCAGGTGCAGGTGAATGTGATCCTTGAGCTCCCCGACGCCGCGCCCCTCGCGGATCTCGATCGTCATCGCGCGGCTCACCACGTCCCGGGATGCGAGATCCTTGGCATTCGGTGCGTAGCGCTCCATGAATCGCTCGCCGGTCGAATTCGTCAGGTACCCACCCTCGCCGCGCGATCCTTCCGTGATCAGGCAACCCGCGCCATAGATGCCGGTCGGGTGAAACTGCACGAATTCCATGTCCTCGAGCGGCAGGCCGGCGCGCAACACCATGCCGCCGCCATCTCCGGTGCAGGTGTGCGCCGAGGTGCAGGAAAACCAGGCGCGCCCGTAGCCCCCGGTGGCGAGGATGGTCTGCTGCGCCCGAAAGCGATGGAAGCTGCCGTCGGCGAGATCGATCGCGACAACGCCATGGCAGGCGCCGTTTTCCATGAGCAGGTCGACGGCGAAATACTCGATGAAGAACTGCGCTTCATGGCGGATCGACTGCTGGTAGAGCGCGTGCAGCATCGCGTGACCGGTGCGATCGGCCGCAGCACAGGTGCGCTGCGCGATGCCCTGGCCGTAGTGCGTGGTCATCCCGCCAAAGGGTCGCTGGTAAATGTGGCCGGACTCGGTGCGCGAGAACGGTACCCCGTAGTGCTCCAGCTCGATGACCGCTTCCGCCGCCTGCTTGCACATGAACTCGATGGCGTCCTGGTCGCCGAGCCAGTCCGAGCCCTTCACGGTGTCGTACATGTGCCAGCGCCAGTCGTCCTCGCCCATGTTGCCGAGCGCCGCGGAAATGCCGCCCTGCGCCGCCACCGTGTGGGAGCGTGTCGGGAACACCTTGGTGATGCAGGCGGTGGACAGCCCGGCGGCCGCCAGCCCCAGCGTCGCACGGAGCCCTGCGCCGCCGGCGCCCACCACGAGCACGTCGTGGCTGTGATCGACGAAGGCGCGGACGCTCACGCCAGGCCCCGCATCGCCACGCGCAGCAGGGCGTACAGGCCGGCGGCGGCCAGCAGCAGATGTGCGGCGCTGTTGAGCAGGAGTGCCGTGAATTTGGCCGCCACGCCGTGCACGTAGTCCTCGATGACCACCTGGACGCCCAGGCGCGAATGCACGCACAGGACCACCACCAGCAGCGCCAGCCAGAGTGAATTGGCGCCGTCGCTCATCCACAGGGTCACGGCCACGAAATCGTCCAGCGGCAGGCGGCTCAGGGCCAGCAGGAACCAGAGGGTCAGTGGCACCAGCGCCAGCGCCGAGGCGCGCTGTGCCCACCAGTGCGCCGCGCCTTCGCCCGCCGCCCCGCGGCCCAGCACTACCGCCAGTGGGGAGCGCAGGCTCACGGCGCACCTGCGCGCGGCCAGAACAGCACCCAGGCGGCGATGAGGAAGGCCAGCAGCGCGAGCACGACCACGAGCCTGCCACTGCGGCGCGCGTGGGTACGCTCCAGCCCGTAGCCCGCATCCCAGGCCAGGTGGCGCAGGCCATTGAGGAAGTGATAGCAAAAGCTGGCGAGCCAGGCGTACAGCAGGGCGCGAAGGGGCCAGCCGCGCAGGAGCCCTGCGGCGTGCCCGTAGGCCGTCTCGCCCGCGGCGGCGCTCGCGAGCCAGTACACCAGCGCACACAGGCCGAGGGCGAGCAGCAGGCCGGTCATCCGGTGCAGGATCGACAGCACCATCGTGTACGCGAAGCGGTAAATGAACAGGTGCGGCGACAGCGGTCGCGCGCGTCCGGGCGAAGGATCGTGCGCTTTAGAAGTCAATGCAGCGGCCTGCGTGTTCCCAATCGCCGTACCGCGTCGGTTCCGGCCCCGCGGGCCCTCCGATTTCGCGCCGCGCGTCCTTGCCGGCGTCGGTGGCTTGCGGCCTGGCGGGGGCCGTTCCGCTACCCGCCGATCCGGGTGGGGCGGGCGTCAATTCTGCAGGGACCGGCATGGCGCGCGAGTGTGCCAGAATCCCGCATTCACGACCACCAAGGACGGCCTCCGGGGCCGAGGTTTCAGTGACGGCAATGGCGACGGAATCAGCGGCTGATGCAACAATTCCCGGTCCGGCGCCGGCGGCGGGACTGCTGCGTTTTCGCGGCCCTGACGCCGTGAAATTTCTCCAGGGCCAGCTCTCCAACGACATGGGCGCGCTGGGCGCCGACCGGCTCATGCTGGCCGGGCTGCACAATCCGCAGGGGCGCGTCCTGGCGCTGCTGCAGCTGGCCGCCCTGGAGGCCGATCACATCGTGGCGCTGCTGCCGGCGGAACTCGCCGAACTCACCCTGGCAACGCTGCGCCGCTACGTGCTGCGCGCCAAGCTGACGATCAGCAACGATTCGACGGCCGTCGCGCTGGCCGCCCTCGCCGCGCAGCTTCCCGCTGCAGCGCAAGCCCTGCAACCGGGGGCTCGTGCGCGCAACATTGCCGCGGGCCTCCCCCAGGTCTACAGCGCGACCAGCGGCACCTTCGTGGCGCAGATGCTCAACCTCGATTGCGTGGGCGGAATCTCCTTCACCAAGGGCTGCTACACCGGCCAGGAGATCATTGCCCGCGCGCACTACCGCGGTCGCATGAAGCGCCGCATGCAGCGTTTCGAAACGGCCTCCGCCCCCGCTCTAGCACCTGGCCAATCCGTCACCTTGAGCGACGGCCGCACGGCACAGATCGTCGATGCCGTCCGCCACGCCAACGGGCACACGGAGTTCCTGGCCGTCGCCGCGCTCCAGCCCCGGGCCGGCGCTGCGACCGATTCCGGCGACAGTGAATCCGCCGCTCCCGCCGCGGCCGCTGCGGCCGCCGCCGCTCCGCGGCTGGATTGCCTGCCACTGGCGCTGCCCTACGCGCTGCCGGACTGAACATGGAACCCGAATTCTGGCTGGATCGCTGGCAGCGCCATGAGATCGGTTTCCACCAGGCGCAAATCAATGCGGACCTGCAGGCGTACTGGCCAAGCGTCGGCTGCGCGCCCACTGCACCCGTGCTGGTCCCCTTGTGCGGTAAGAGCACCGACATGTGCTGGCTGCATGCCCGGGGCCACCCCATCCTGGGAGTGGAACTCTCCGCACTGGCCGTGCAGGAGTTCTACGCGGAGCAGCAGCTCGTCCCACGGCGCCACCCCGCCGGTGCACTGGAGTGCTGGGAGGCGGACGGCTACCGGATTCTCGTCGGTGATATCTTCGATCTGGACGCCGCCGCCCTCGCCGGCATCGCAGGAGTCTACGACCGTGCGGCGCTGATCGCCTTGCCGCCGCCCGTGCGGGCCCGCTACGCGCGCCACCTCACCAGGATCCTGCCGGAGGGCTGCCCCATCCTGCTGGTGACGATGGACTATCCGCAGGAGCTGATGAGCGGGCCTCCCTTTTCCGTCCCCGGGTCTGAAGTCCGCACGCTGTTCGCGCCAGCGTTCACCATTACTGTGCTCGCGGCCCGCGACCATGCGGTGAGCGAGCCTCACCTGCAGCAGCGCGGGCTGCAGAACCGGCGCGAGTGCGTCTTCCTGCTGCAGCGCTGAGCGCGGGTCAGGTGTTGACCGCCTTGAGCACCCGTTGCGGCTGCGCGATTCCGTAGCCCTGGGCGTAATCCACGCCGATGCTGGTGAGCATCTGGATGATCTCGGCGTTCTCGGCAAATTCGGCGATGGTCTGCTTGCCGGTCAGATGGCCGATCTCGTTGATCGAGCGCACCATCTCCCGATCGATCGGGTCATGGAGGATCTCGCGCACGAAGCTGCCGTCGATTTTGAGGAAATCGACCGGGAAGTGCTTGAGGTAGCCGAAGGAGGACAGGCCGGTGCCGAAATCATCGAGCGCGAACTTGCAGCCGAGTTCCTTGAGGGCCTGGATGAAGCGGTTGGCCTGCGAGAAGCTGGCGACCGCGGCGGTCTCGGTGATCTCGAAGCAGATCTTGCTGGCATCAATGCCGCTTTTCTGGAACTGGTCGATGACGAAGGGCAGGAACTTGTCGTCGCCCAGGCTCTGCCCCGAAAGATTGATCGAGCACATCTCCAGGTGCTTGCGCTCGTCGGCGTCCGACACCAGCCAGCGGAACGCATTCTCGATCACCCAGCGATCGATATTCGGCGTAATGCCATAGCGCTCGGCCGCGACGATGAAATTGTCCGGCGAGACGATGCGGCCAGCCTCGTCGCGCATGCGCAGCAGCAGCTCGTAGTGCGCGCCGGTCGAGGGCTTCTGCAGCGGCTGGATCGTCATGCGGAACAGCTCGAAGCGTCCTTCCTCGAGCGCGGCATTGATGCGCGCCGCCCACTGCATTTCGCGGCGGCGGCGCATGAGTTCGATGTCATTCTCGGCGAAACTGTGCACGCGGTTGCGACCCTGCTCCTTGGCCGCCTGGCAGGCGCTGTCGGCCGCGGAGATGATCGAGGCCACGTCCTCGTTGTCGGCGGTGATCGGCACCACACCGATGCTGGCGCCCAGCCGGAACACGCGTTCCTCCCAGGTGAAGCGGAAATTACGCACCGTCTCGCGGAGCGTCTCGGCCATGCGCATCGCCTCGTCGAGCGAACAGCTCTCCAGCAGGATGCCAAATTCATCCCCGCCAAGGCGCGAGAGCGTGTCGCGCCAGCGCACCTTTGATTTCAGCAGCGCGCCGACCTGGCCGAGCAGCGCGTCGCCGGCGCTGTGGCCGCAGCTGTCGTTGACGATCTTGAACTGGTCGAGGTCCAGGTAACACAGCGCGTAGGAGGACTCGCGCGCCTTGGCGCTCTTGAGCGCGCGCTCCATCCGGTTCTCGAATTCGCGGCGGTTGACCAGTCCGGTGAGCAGGTCGTGGCTGGCGTGGTAGCTCAATCGCCGGTTCAGTTCGCGCGACTCGCTGACGTCGTGGAACACCAACACGCCGCCGGCCGTGCGCCCCGCGCCATCGCGTATCGGCGCCGCCGTGCTCTCCACGTACAGCTCGTTGCCGTCGCGCCGGATCAGCAGCATCGGCCGCACCGACTTGATCGCGCGGGCGCGCCGGATCGCCACGGTGAGCGGGTTTTCCAGCGGCTCGCAGGTCTCCTCGTGGAAGGCGCGGAAGATTTCCTCGACCGGCTTGCCCATCGCGTCCTCGAGCCGCCAGCCGGTGAGTTCCTCCGCCACCGGGTTGATGTAATCGATCACCGACGCGGCGTTGGTGGTGACCACGCCATCGCCGATCGACTGCAAGGTGATCTGCGCACTTTCCTTCTCGCGGAACAGGGCCTCTTCATAGAGCCGGCGCTCGGTGATGTCGAGCTCGACGCCGACGAGGCGCAGCAGGCGGCCGTGCGGGTCGACGGTGGCCTTGGCGCGGCTTTGCACCCAGCGCCACTCGCCGTTGCGGTGGTGCATGCGATGCACGCTCTCGAACATCGGCGTCTTGCCCGCGACGTGATCGCGGATCGCGTTCTGCACCCGCTGGGCGTCCTCGACGTGCACCAGCGTGCGCCAGTCGAAGTTGCGATGCAGTTCCACGGTGTCGTAGCCCAGCATCGCGCGCCAGCGCGGGGAGAAATAGGTTTCCTGGGCCTCGACGTCGAAGTCCCACAGGCCGTCGTTGGCCGCCAGCTCGCCGAGCTGGCTGCGGGCTTCCAGCTGATCGAGCGTCAGCGACAGGCGCACCCGCTCCAGTCCCAGGCCCAGGCTGCTGCCCAGCAGTTTCAGGAGCAACTGCAGGTTCACGTCGAAGGTGGCGCGTGGCAATCCGAACAGGAGCCCCAAGAATCCGGCCGGCTTGCCGCGGATCCGGAAGGCCACCAGCAGTGCCGCGCCGATCGAGAGCTCGGCCAGCAGATTCGCGTCCGCCACCTGGTCACGGCGCGGCGCGGCGGTATCGCGAAATTCACTCAAGCGCAGGTGCTCGGTGCGCGCCGCCAGGTAGGGCAGGCGCTCGAGGGTCATGCCGCGCAGGCCCTCGGGATGAAGCTGAGCAAACTGGCCGCCCGCCACCATCACCGACTCGATGTGCGAACCGCTGGCGCCCAGGAAGGCGCTGAAGGCGCCATCCGCCGAGGTGGCCTCGCGAAGCGTCGCCAGGCTCTGCTTGATGCACTCATCGGCGTTGGTGCGCTGCAGGTTCTGGAAGTCGACCGCGATCTTGGTGCAGGCCACGTCCAGCCCCGGTGCCGGCCGTTCGGATCGCCCCGTCCAGAACTGCGGCGCGAGCACGTCGGAGGCCGAGTGCTCGGGAGTCCGGGTTGGGGGCGGTTTAGACATCAGCGAGCCTCTGAACCAGCGCCGGATTCTCCCATACTGCCCGAGGAAGGCAAGCTAAGTGCGTGCCACTACACACATTAACCCAGTATCAGCTAGTCTGCAGTGCCTGGCGAGCGGCCCGGAAAGTCGCGTGCAGGCGCTGCTCCAGCTCGCGCTGGATGCGCTCCACGCCCGCCGCATCCGTCCCGCGCGGCACCTCGCAGGGCGGCCCGATCGCGATCGCCACGCGCGCAAACGGCCAGGGCAGGACAAACTTGTCCCAGTGCACCAGCCAGGCGCGCGAGGCGGCATACGCCAGCGGCAGCAACGCCCGGCCGGACATCTGGGCCAGCAGCACGGCTCCCGGCTTGCACACGAAGCGCGGACCGCGAGGCCCGTCGGGATTCAGCACCGGCGAGACCCGCTCGCGCATCAGCGCCTGGAAATACTCCTTCATCGCCAGCGCCCCGGTGCGGGTCGAGGAGCCGCGAATCACATGCCCGCCGAGCCGGCGCATGATCGCGGCGCCGAGTTCGCCGTCGCGCGACGGGCTGATCAGAAAGCCGGTGCGCAGCGCGCGCGCGCCCTGCTGCGCCAGCAGGTACTGGCCGCAGAACAGATGATGCTGGTGCCAGTACACCGGCAGGAAGGAAGGGTGGCGCGCGAGCACGGCGTCCAGATGCTCGGTGCCGACGACCGCGACGACACGGCAACTGCGCCACCACAGGCGCATGAGGCCCGCGAGGAGCGGGGCGGCCAGGCCGTAGAGCAGGCGGCGGGCGATGCCCAGGCGCTGGCCGGAGATGGCGATCTGCCCATACAGCCCGCCACGCAGGCCGCCATCGCCAGGCTCGGGCGGCCGGCTCATGCCGCCAGCGCCGACTCGGATGGCAGGGCCCGCAACAGCCACTGCGTGACACGCCGCGCCGTGACCACGCGCACGGTCAGGGGCAACCCGAGGCGCGGCGTGGTGCAATACCAGCTGCGGCCGCGGAAAGCGATGCGGCGCCCCTGCAGTTGCACCTGGTCGAGTTCCGCCAGCGTCGCGCGGGCGGCCTTGACGGTCGCCTCTTTCGCCGTCCAGGCCGCGAGCGTGGCGGCACTCGGGCACGCCGCGCCGTATTCCTCCGCATCGATCCCGACCTCGCCCTCGGCCGCCAGCGCGCACAGCACCCACTCACCCGCATGCGTGATGCTGAAATCCGGACCGCCCGGCACGTAGGGCTTGCCGGTGCGCGCAAAGCGCAACGCCGATGGTTCAACCCGCCGGACCGATGCATCACTGAGCAATCGACAGGCGAGCGCCAGCCCGAGGTAAGTCTGCGATTGGCGGCCCGCATCAAATGGCATGCGGAGACGGCGCGCATACGGCAGTTGCGCGCGCAGCCGCTCGCGTTGCGCGGCCGGCAAATCCCCGCGCAGCTGTGAGTAGGCTAGAATGACACGGTTCACCCGCCTAACAATCCTTGGTTTGCCCGGCAGCGTCAACCGTTCCGATCACTCATGAATACCAATTCGTTGAGCGAGCTGCTGCAGACCCACCGCCATGCCCGCCGCACGATCACCTATCACGATGGCGAGCAGGAACAGCGCAGCGTCAGTTTTGGCGAACTCTACGAGCGTGCGCTCGGCATTCTCCATCATCTGCAGCGCCTGGGCGCCCGTCCAGGCGATCGGCTGCTGCTGTTCCTCACGAACAACGAAGCGTTCATCGACGCATTCTGGGCGGCAATCCTCGGCGGGATCGTGCCGGTGCCGGTGGCCCCCGGCATCAGCGACGAGCATCGCCACAAGCTGCTGCGTATCGCCGGCCAGCTCGGCGATCCCTTCCTGTACACGGACAATCGCCTCCGCGAGCGGCTGCGCCATTTCGCTGAGCAGCAGCAGTTGCAGGCGGCGTATGCGCGGCTCGAGCGGCGGGCCTTCGTCACGGATGATCTGGTGGACATCGGGCGTGCCGGTCGTACCCACGCAGTCCGGACGGACGACGTGGCCTTCATTCAATACTCCTCCGGTTCGACCAGCAGCCCCAAGGGCGTGGTGCTCACCCACGCCAACCTTCTCGCCAACCTGCGCGGTTCCACGGCCGGGGCCGGCTTCAACGATCAGGATGTCGCTCTGTCGTGGATGCCGCTCACGCACGACATGGGCCTGATCGGCTTTCACATCTACCAGATCGCCAATCGCGCCACGGTGCACCAGATGGCCACCGAGCTGTTCGTGCGCCGCCCCGTGCTGTGGCTGCAGCTGGCCGCGCGCATCGGTGCGACGCTCCTGTGCTCGCCCAACTTCGGCTACCGCCATTACCTCAAGGTGCTGGGCGATCGGCCGGTGAGCGATCTGGATCTCAGCGCGGTGCGCCTGATCTTCAACGGGGCCGAACCGATCAGCCTGTCGCTGTGCGATGAATTCATGGATCGAATGGCGGCAGCACGCCTCGCCCGCAACGCCATGTTTCCGGTGTACGGCCTGGCGGAAGCGAGCGTCGCGGTCAGCTTTCCGCCCATTGGCCAGCCCTATCACGCGACTCACTTCGATCGTCATCAGCTCGGCAGCGGGCAGCGCGTGGTCATCCTGCCGGCCGGCGAGCGTAACGCCCTGTCCCTGGTCGCCGTGGGCGGCGCCGTGCCCGAGTGCGAGCTGCGCATCGCAGCCGACGATGATCGGCCGCTGGCTGACGAACACGTGGGCCATATCCAGATCCGCGGCGCCAACGTCACGGCCGGTTACCTGGATGCGCCCGAGGTGAACGCGGCGATGCACAGCGCCGACGGCTGGCTGCGCACGGGCGATCTGGGCGCGATACACGCGGGCGAGCTGTACATCACGGGCCGCCACAAGGAGATCGTGTTCGTCAATGGCCAGAACTACTATCCGCATGACCTGGAGGCGCTCACCCTCGACCTGCCAGGCATAGAGCTGGGCAAGGTGGTGGTCAGTGGCGTGCGCGCGGCGGGCGCCGACACCGATGAGCTCGTGATCTTCGTTCTGCACCGTGGCGATCTGGCGGATTTCCTGCCGATTGCGCAGCAGGTGGCGCGCCGCATTGCGGTGCACGCCGGGCTCGAGGTCGCTGCCGTGGTGCCGGTGCGCCGCATTCCGAAGACCACCAGCGGCAAGGTGCAGCGCCACCTGCTCGAGGAGGAGTATCTGGGCGGACTCAATGATGCAGATCTCGCCTCGCTGCGCGCCTTGGCCGGCCAGCAGGGCGTGCGCCTCGATGGCGGCAGCGCGATCGAGGCGCAGCTGCAGCAGATCTGTGACAGCGCGCTCGAGGGCCGGCGATTCGGTCCACATGACAGCCTGTTCGACATTGGCGTGAGCTCACTCAAGCTGATGGGCATCCATGAGCGCATCGAACAGCGCTGGCCCGGGCTGCTCGAGCTCAGCGATCTCTTTGATCACCCCAGCGTGGCCGAGCTGGCGCATTTCCTCGAGGCGCGCCTGTCGGCACGCGATTCAACCCAATGATCGCCGCAGCTCCAGCCCCCATCGCCGCCGCCGCCCAGTTGCTGGTGGCAGTGCGGCGCGGCGCCACGCCGCGGCTCACCGCGTTTCCGCCGGCGCTGGCGCCGCGGACGCTGGCGGACGCCTACGCCATTCAGCACGAAGTGCTGCGCGAACTCGGCACCAGCATCGCCGGCTGGAAATCCACGCTGTTCGATGCCACCACGGGCCTGTGCGCGCCGCTCGCCGCCAGCTCGGTGCTGGACGCGCCGGCCTTCCTGCTGCCCAGTCGCCTGCCGACGCGCAATAACACGCGTTTCGGCATCGAGCCCGAGATTGCGTTCCGTCTGGGCGAGGATCTCCCGCCCCTCCCGGGTGGCGCGCGCTACGAGCGCGAGGCGGTCAGCGCGGCCCTCGTCAGCGCGCATGCGGTCATCGAAGTCATGGTGAGCCGTTTCGCCAATTCCGAGGCCGTGACGCAGCTCGAGCGCATCGCCGACAGTTTCATGAACGAACTGCTGATCGTCGGGCCTTCGCTCACCGCCTGGCGTGCGCTGGCATTGTCCGATCTGCCCTTCGAGATCAGGGTGGACGACAAGCCGGTGTTCCAGGGGCGCGGTGGCCATCCGCTGGGTGACCCGCTGCTGCCGGTCATCTGGCTTGCCAATCACCTTCTGGAGCACGGGCAGCGGCTGCGCGCCGGTGAACTCGTGACCACGGGAAGCTGCGCCGGCGTGCGCTACGTGCAGGCTGAGCAGTCCGTCAGCGTCTTTTTTGCCGGGCTCGGAACTGCCGTGGTCAGACTCTAGGAGCGGCTTCGGCCGCGGGCGACTGCAGTTTCCAGCGCCGGTGCGTCCAGGCCCAGTCGGCCGGATGCGCCCGGATCAGCGCCTCCAGGCGGGCGGCATAGCGCGCCGTGAAGGTCGGCA
>Ga0209131_1002153_pt1 | contig 13444 bp, 8 predicted proteins | sample GraSoi_2013_40cm_FD_185826 | JGI IMG/M metagenome (GOLD analysis project Ga0209131, IMG submission 185826) | Grasslands soil microbial communities from the Angelo Coastal Reserve, California, USA - Sample 9_17_2013_40cm (SPAdes) (version 2) | ecosystem: Environmental > Terrestrial > Soil >...
CGCGGTCGCGACCGTCAACGGCCGCGACATCCTCTACCTGGATTGGCAGCGCCGCTCACAGCAAGCCATTCAGCAGACGCAGCAGCAGTCCGGCCGCTCGCTGACACAGGACGAGTTCCGGCGTCTGGAAAACCAGACGTTCGACGACATGATCTCGGAGGTGCTGCTGGAGCAGGAGTACAAGAAGCGCGGCATCGTCGTGTCCGACGAGGAGCTGCGTGACTATGCGCGCTATGCGCCGCCGCCCTGGATCCGGAACGCACCCGATCTGCTCACCGACGGCCGGTTCGACCCGGTCAAGTATCAGCGTCTCCTTTCCAGCTCGCAGGCGCGGCAGTCCGGCCTGCTCGTGGCGCTCGAGTCGTACTATCGCGGCGAAGTGCCCAAGGAGAAGCTGTTCGAGCAGGTGACGAGCGGCATCTACGTCACGGATGAAGACCTGTGGCGCTCCTGGCGGGATGCCAACGACAGCGCCTCGATCAGCTTCGTCGCGTTTCATCCCACGGCCAATGCCGCGGACTCGAACGTCGCGGACAGCGATCTCCGCAAGTACTACGACGCGCACAAGACGGAGTTCGACCGGCCGGGACGTGCCATACTGAGCGTCCTTTATATCCCACGCGTCGTTACGGGGACCGATAGTGCCGCGACTCGCGAGCACGCCGTGAAGCTGCGCGCCGAGATCACGGGCGGCGCCAAGTTCGAGGACGTCGCGAAGCGCGAATCGGCGGACACCAGTTCGGCGGTACAGGGCGGCGATCTGGGTAAGGGTGCAAAGGGACGGTTCGTCCCCGATTTCGAGAAGGCCGCGAACGCACTCAAGCCAGGCGAGATCTCGCAGCCAGTGCTGACGCAGTTCGGCTATCACATCATTCGGTTGGACAGCCGGTCGGGTGACACGCTCTCTCTGCATCACATCCTGCTGCGGATCGCACCGAACGATTCATCCTCGGCCAGGATCGACCGCGAGGCGGATCGTCTGGCAAAGCTCGCCGCCGGCAGCGACCAGCCCGGGAAGTTCACCGACGCCGCAAAGACGCTCGGCCTGACACCGTTCACCGTCCATGCAAGCGAGAACCAGACGGCGCTCTACAATGGCCGTGAGGTTCCCAGTGTGAGCGCCTGGGCCTTCGGCGGCGCAAGGGTCGGCGAAACGAGCGATCTCTTCGACGGCGAGGACGGCTACTATCTCGCACGCCTCGATTCCCTCACGGAGGGCGGCAAGACGTTCGACGCCGTGGAATCATCGGTGAAGGCGCGCGTGGCGGCGGAGCGCGCGGTGGAGCGTGTCGTGCCGGCGGCGCAGAGCCTGGCCGCGGCCGCGAAGAGCACATCGCTCGAGGCAGCCGCCACGAAGGCCAACCTCAAGGTCGAGACGACCGGGATGGCCAATCGCACGGCGGCTGGCCGCGCCTTTGGAAGCCTGGGCGAGGCGGTGGGAGCTGCGTTCGTGGCTCCGCTGAACGAGGTAACGGGGCCGATCCGCCAGATGGATGCAGCGTTCGTCACTCGTACCGACGCGCGGAAGCCGAGCGACAAGGAAGCGTTCGAGAAGCAGAAGAACGACCTGCGTACGCGGCGCATCCAGCAGCTCCGTCAACAGCGGCTGCAGATGTACGTCGAGGACCTGCGCCGCGCCGCGACGATCAAGGATCGGAGAAAGGAGTTGTCCGCGCAGCTCCGCCGGCAGAGCGCGTCGTAACGGCGACGCGCTAGATGAGCCGCTTGGGCTCCGGCCGCGCGGGCTCCTCGGCGTCGCGACGCACGGCCGTCTGATCGCCTGCGCCGAGGCGCGGCTCCGGCCGCGTCTCGGGCTCCGTGATGCTGCGCTCGACGTCGTTCACGTTCTTCTTGAACTCGCGGATCCCCTTGCCGAACGACGCGCTGATTTCCGGGATGCGCTTCGCGCCGAACAGTACGAGCACGATGACCAGAATGATCATGAGCTCGCCGATACCGAGATTCCCGAACATGGTGTCTCCTTAGAAGAGCGACCTGGCGATCAGGTACGCGATGAGGACGCCGAGCAGGCTCAATAGGCTGACGTCGAGCGCGACGGGTCCAAGGGTGAACTTGAGGATGACGAGGTCCAGCGACGCGGGTCCGATCGCGGGCTGAACTCCCGTGGTGAAAAATTCCTTGACCGCGCCTGGCGGCAGGAAGACGCGCGCAACCTGGGTCATGGCGCCGCCGACAATGAAGCCGACGCCCAGGGTCACGGCATGGAACACCGGACGATGCTTCGAGGATCCACGAGGAGCCATCAGGAGTGCCGGTCCATGACGTAGAGGATAGCGTCCGCCAGCGCCGCGCGCGCGGGCGTGGCGGGCAGACTGTCCAGGGCGTCTTCCGCTTCGCGGGCGAACTCCTCCCCGCGGCGGCGCGCCTGGTCGATGCCGCCCGCATCGGCGACGAGGGCGATGACGTCCGCAATCTGATCGTCCGTCGGTGATTCGGTGGAGAACAACGACTCGACGCTCTCGATGCCGGACGCCGAAAGAACAGGAAGGGCCGCGATGAGCGGCAACGTCACCTTGTGCTCCCGCAGGTCGCTCCCCGACGGCTTGCCAGTGACGGACGCGCTGCCCGTGTAGTCGAGAATGTCGTCCGCCACCTGGAACGCCATGCCGAGCCGCTCGCCGTAGTGGCGAAGCGCCTCTCGATGCCCGCTGGCGCCGCACATCGCACCGGTCTCACAGGCGGCACTCAGCAGCGACGCGGTCTTGGCCTGGATGAGCAGCTCATAGTCGCGCTCGGAAAACGCCAATGCATCCATCGCGGCGAGCTGACGCATCTCGCCGATGGTGAGCTGCGTGGAGACAGCGGTGAGCACGCGCACGAGATTCATGTCCCCGAGGGCGACGAGCGCTTCCAGCGCGCGGGAATACAGGAAGTCGCCCATGATCACGCTCACCTGATGACTGAAGAGCGAATTCACCGTGGGCAGTCCGCGGCGCATGGCGGAGTGGTCCACCGAGTCGTCGTGCACGAGCGAGGCGAGATGCATGAGCTCGAGGACGGCGGCGAGCGTGACGACGCGCTCGTCCGCCGATTCGGTGGTCTCACTTGCAAGGAGCGCCAGCGTGGGACGGAACATCTTGCCGCGCATCTGGAGGAGGTGACCGCTCACCTGCTCGATCATCGGGAGATCGGCCGCGACGATCCGCCGCATCTCGTCCACGACGTCGTCGAGACGTTCGCGCACGGGCGCCTGGATGTCGCGCAACGCGACCGCGCGCGGCGCGCCGGCGGGAGCTACCGCACCGCTCACGATGCCGCGCCTTCGACGGCGGCGAGGCGATCAGCCACGTCTCGGAACTGTATGTCGACGACGAACACGCGTTGATAATACTCCAACGCCTTGTCACGCTGCCCCCGCTCCTCGGCGCACCGGCCGAGCAGGTAGAGCACGCCGACGAGATTGTCGTCGCTCATGTTCGGCTCATGCAATGCCCGACCGAGCACGGTTGACGCCATTGGATACTGCTCCTTCTCCATGAAGCACTGGCCGAGCGCCTCGTAGGTGGGCACGCGATTGCTCGGTGCACGCAGCGCCTTCTGGAACTCGGCAATGGCTTCGTCCAGCAGTCCCATCTCCTTGTACGCGACGCCGAGGTCGTAGTGGCTCTGGTGGTCCTCGTCTTCGACGTTCTCGGCGATGCCTTCCTTGAACTTCCGGAGCATGTCCTGGAAGTCGGCTTCCTCGTCTCCGGTTGGCTCCTTCTCCTCGACGACCATGCGCGTGTCTTTCGGCGCCTCGTCGTCTCGAAGCCAGTCACCGAGGTTGATGTAGCCGTCTGTGGTGTCGGGCACAGGAGCAACCGGCGCAGGCGGTACGGCCACGCTGGCGCGCGGCTGCGCGACGGTGGCGCGCGCCCGCGGTGGCGGCGGCGCTTCGGGCGGTGGCTCCGGAGCCGGGAAACTCTCCAGCGCAGCTGCCGCGCGGAGATCGTCCGGCGCCAGATCCATGACGCGCTGATAGATGGCCCGCGACTTCTCGACCTGTCCCGCGCGGAACAACGCCTCGGCGAGTTGGAGATACGCCTCGATGAGGCGTCCGCGCTCGTTGGTGCGAAACGCGTACTCGACTCGCTTCTGGTGATGCCGCACCGAGTCCGGATTGAGGAGCACGATCTCCTCGGCGAGCTTGGATGCCTTCGCGAGATCGTCCGCGCGCTCGAAGCCGAGCATCGCGGTCTCCAACTCGCGAAGGCCACCCTCGCGGTCGCCTGACTCGAGCATCGCCTCGGCGAGACGGCGGCGCAGCGCATTGTCGTCCGGGTCGGCCTCCGACAACGCCGCGAGTAATTCCACCGACTGCTCGGCGAGCACTGTGGACTGCCGCGGCGCGGGGGGCGGCGTATATCGATCCGGCGCCTCGGTCTGCGCCTCGACCTCCTCTTCCAGCGTGGTGAGCTCGAACTCGGCGCTGTTTCGGCCGACCTCCTTGGACATCCGACCAGGAGCCGCGCCTTCGATGGGCAGCTCGAGATCCATCAGCGGCAGATCGTCGACGTGCGATTCCTGCACGGGCGTTCCGCGCGCCGGCGTTCCGTCCGGCATGATGAGCTCGAGATCCCCGCCGATGACGTCCGGTTCGGCGGCCAACTCCGCCTCCGTAGCCGGCTCCTGACCGTCTTCGTCCACCAACATCGGGAGGCCGACCAATGACGGACGGTTGGGTCGCGATGGGGGAAAGTCGTCGGGGAGATCGAGATCAATCGGCTCGAGAGGAGGCAACTCCTCGACTGCCTCGCGGCCCGTCGGCGGCGTAGCGCCCGGCATGTTGAAGTCGAGCAAATCGTGCTCCTGCGGCGTCAGTCGCTTCGGAGCCGGCGGCATATATGCGGGTGCGGGTGCCGCGAGGCTTGTGGACTCGAGATCGAGCAACGACTCCGACGGCGCTGCCGCGGCGCCGAACGACGTGGTCTCGAGTCCCTCGAGCAAACCGCCGCTGCTCGCTTCGGGCGACTTCTCGAACTCGGCGACCCGCGAGACGCCGTCGAGCACGGGCGGCTCGAGCAGGGGCGTGCCGAGCACCTGCTCCGTCGGCGCCGGGGCTGCGGCCACAGCCCGCGCGGGCGATGGCGGCGGAATGGTCGGTGACGCGAGCGGCGTGTCCGCCGCACCGGACGCAATCACGTCGAGGCCGAGCGTGGCGCGCTTTGCTGCCGCGGACTGGCGCTTTCGCGTACCGGTGTCGCTGAGATCGAGGAAGACCAGATCGTCGGCGGACCGACGCGAGGTTCCGCTTGGGACACGCGGCTCGGACGTCGGGTCGATGGACTTCATCCGCTCGGCGGCGGCGCGTGCCTCGGTATCGCGTCCCTGCTCGGTGTACCGCTCGTAGAGCTGCTGGAGCTGCTCGATCGCTTCTTCGGAGCGGCCCTTCTTCGAGAGCTGATCGGCGAGCATCAGGCGGATGTCATCCTGATCGGGACAGAGATCCGCGAATTCCTTCAGCGCGCGAAACGCCTCGTCGATCTTCCCCGCCGACTGCATGCGATCGGCGTACTCGAGATAGTTTTTCTTGGCGTCGCCCTTGAAGCCCTTCTGCGCGCTGATACGCCCGAGCTTGTAATACACACTCGCGCGACCAGGCGAGTTGCGCAGAATCTTGTTGCAGAGCGCGATGGCGTTGTTGTGGAACCCGCCCTCGGCGTACCGGTCGACGGCCTGCTCGTAGTAGTCGACGGCGTCGCCGACGCTGCCCTGCTTCAGGTAGAGATCGCCGACGCGGTTGTAGAGGGAGACATCCACTTCCTCATCGCCAGGGTCGAAGCTTTCGAGAATCTCGACATACACCGCCAACGCCTTGTCGAACTGCTTCTTCAGCTCGAACTCGGCGGCCTTTTTCTTCAGCTTGGCGACATCAGGCATCAGCGGGGGCGGAGTCGGCACGAGGACAGCCTACCCCCCTGGCAAGAGAGTAGGCTCAGCGCAAAGAACTTAGTGCTAAGTCGTGGACGTGACAAGGTTTGCCCCTCGTCCACGAGGCTGCACAACGCTGTCCGCCATACCAGTACGGAAGTTCGCGAACGTCGCTCAGGTTCCATAGGCACAGGTCGGCAGAAAAGCCCGGCGCGATCTGTCCAACACGGGCTGCGAGCCCGAGCGCGGCGGCGCCATTCACCGTACCGGCAAGGATCGCTTCGCCCGCCGTCAAGTGGAGCTGACTGACGCCGAGCGTCAGGATGAGTGGGAAGTCCGTGGTCGGTGAGGTGCCAGGATTGAAGTCGGTGGCCAGCGCAACGGCGCAGCCCGCGTCGATGAGCGCCCGGGCCGGCGCCTGTTTCGTCTTGCCGAGAAAGAGCATGGTGCCCGGAAGCAACGTGGCGACCGTGCCCGCGCTCGACAGCGCGCGAATGCCCTCGTCCGTGACGGCGGCAAGATGGTCGGCCGAGGTGGCGCGCAACTCCGCGGCGAGCTCCGCACCGCCGCCGGCCGCGAGCTCGTCGGCGTGCAGCTTGATCCCGAGCCCCGCTTGCCGCGCCGCGGTGAGAATCTCGCGCGACTCCGCCACGGTGAAGACGCCGGGCTCGCAGAATACGTCCGCGAATCGCGCCAGCTGTGACTGCGCCACGGCCGGAATCATCTCCTGCACCAGCAGCTCGACGTATTCCCGACGCCCACTCTCGCGGTCCCGATACTCGAGTGGAATCTCATGCGCCCCGAGGAACGTGGGTACGATGCGCATCGGCAACGTCTCCGAGAGGCGCCGGATGATGTGCAGCGTGCGCAGCTCGTCCTCGAGGGAGAGCCCGTACCCGGATTTGACCTCGACGGTCGTTACGCCCGCCGCGGCGAGCGCTCTTAGACGCTCACGAGCGAGCGCGTAAAGATGGTCGTCGGCGCTGGATCGGAGGTCGCGTACGCTGGCATGAATGCCGCCACCGCGTCGCGCGATCTCCAAATAGGAGATGCCGGCCGCGCGCATCTCCTGCTCCTCGAATCTGCCGCGGCCGAAGATGGCGTGCGTGTGTGAATCGACGAACCCCGGCGTGAGGAGTCCCTGTGCACAGTCGACGACCGTCGCATCAGGCCAGGCGGCGCGCAGCTCCGCTTCATCTGTTACGGCGCTGATTGTCGACCCGTTAACGAGCACCGCGACGCCTGCCTGCGCGACAGCGTCGGCCATCTCCTTGCCGACCCGAGCGCGCGCCGGGCCGGCGCACGTGACCACCTGCGCCGCGTTGACGAAGAGCAGCGGAGACTCCGTCACGCGACGGCGTGCGGCCGTCCCATCACGTCGCGCACGCGCGAGAGCCGGAGCGGCGCCTGTGCTTCTCCGCGGCACGCGTAGAAGCACGCATTGCACGCGATCGGCTCGTACGGCTTGTAGTCGCGCCAGTGAAAGTCCGTCGGGAAATCGGGACAGCGCTTCACCCGGCCGGCGGGATCGATGTGAATGGTTCGCTCACCCGAGCGACAGTTCGGCATCGGGGCGCGTGCCGTCCAGCGCGGAATCTGCTCGAGATACGCGTCGGAGTTGGTGATGACCCCGCGATGGCGCCGCTTGATGTCGAGCAGCTCCGCGATGACGGCCTCGAGCCGCTGCTGCTCGTGGTCGTTCACGACGTGCGTGCGATTGCCGTTCTTCGACGCGGTATAGACGCTGAAGTTCACGCCGCATCCAAGCGCCGCCGCGCGACGCACGAGGGGCACCAGCTCGTCGAGGTTGTCGTCCTTGATGACCGTGTTGAAGCGGATGTTGTCGATGCCGGCTGCCCGCATGCCGTCGACGGCCGCAAAGATCCGACGCGTGAGGCCGGGAATGCCTCGGGCCTCGTCGTGCCGTCCGTCGAGGTAGTCGAGCGAGATGTTGAACTGGTGGATTCCAGCATCGCGCAGCGATACCGCGCGCTCGGGCGTCAGCATGCCGCCGTGCGTGATGAGGGTGACGTACTTGAGGCGCACGGCGCGATCCACGGCCGCGACGATCTCCTCGAGATCGCGGCGCATGAGCGGCTCGCCGCCGGTGTACGTGACCAGCATGGGGTTGAAGTGGCGCGCGGCGTCGGCATAGGACCGCAGCTCGCTGGTCTTCGCCTCCGCGGGCGTCTGCCAGTAGTCGCAGAAGCCGCACCGGGCATTGCATCGCAGCGTGACCTCGAAATGCACGAGGACCGGCCGCTTCCGCAGCACCGACCATCCGTATTTGCCGAGGAAGAGTGGAACGTGCCAGGGACTGAAGCGCGCGGAGAGCACTCAGCCCGCCATGGGAATGACGATGCCCGTACGCTCGGCGGTGGCGCGAGCCGACTCGTATCCCGCATCGGCATGTCGCGCGACGCCAATGCCCGGGTCGTTGGTGAGCACGCGCTCCGCGTGAAGCGAGGCTCCGATACCGACGCCGCCGCCATGATGGAACGAGACCCAGCTCGCCCCGCTCGCGACGTTCAGCATGGCGTTGAGGATCGGCCAGTCGCTCACCGCGTCGGTGCCGTCCTTCATGGCCTCCGTCTCACGGAAGGGCGAAGCGACGCTGCCGGTGTCGAGGTGATCGCGTCCGATCGCGATCGGCGCGGATAATTCTCCATTTGCTACTAAATCGTTCAGCGCGACACCGAATTTCGCGCGCTCGCCCTGCCCCAGCCAGCAGATGCGTGCGGGCAGCCCCTGGAACCTGATCCGTTCGCGCGCCAGCGTGATCCATCGCCGAAGGTGTTCGTCGGCGGGAAAAAGTTGCAGCACGAGGTCGTCCGTACGCGCGATGTCCTGCGGATCGCCCGAGAGTGCCACCCATCGAAACGGACCCTTCCCCTCGCAGAACAGCGGACGGATATACTCGGGAATGAAGCCCGGAATGTCGAACGCGTCGGTGACGCCGGCGTCGAACGCCACGGTGCGGATGTTGTTGCCATAGTCGAACGTGATCGCTCCGCGCCGTTGCAACGCGAGCATGGCGCGAACGTGACGCACCGCGGTGGCGGGCACATAGCCGCGGAGCATGTCGTGCGCGCTCGTCTGGTCGGTCAACACGTCCACGGCAACGCGGCGCGCAAGCAACTGCTCGAGCGCGGGTGCGGCGTTCATGACGACGCCGATCGAGAGCGCGCGTCCCTCGCGGCGAGCCGATTCCGCGCGTTGGAGTGCGTCGTCCAGGGAAGCGGCCTTCACATCGAGGTAGCCTGTCGCAAGCCGCTTGTCGATGCGCGATTCGTCCGCGTCAAATCCGAGAATCACCGCGCCGAGCATGGTCGCGGCGAGCGGCTGTGCGCCGCCCATGCCGCCAAGCCCCGCCGTGACGATGAGACGGCCGGCGAGCGTGCCGCCGAAATGCTTGCGCGCCGCGGCGCCGAACGTCTCGTACGTGCCCTGCACGATGCCCTGCGACCCGATGTAGATCCACGAGCCGGCGGTCATCTGCCCATACATCATCAGTCCACGCCGCTCGAGCTCGCGGAAGTGCTCCCACGTCGCCCACCGCCCGACGAGATTCGAGTTCGCGATGAGGACGCGCGGCGCCGACGGCTGCGTCCGAAACACGGCCACCGGCTTTCCACTCTGCACGAGCAGCGTCTCGTCGTTTTCCAGATCGCGCAGCGATCGGACGATTGCGTCGAATGCGTCCCAGCTCCGGGCGGCGCGGCCCGTACCGCCGTACACCACGAGCTCGTCCGGCCGTTCGGCGACGTCCGGATCGAGATTGTTCATCAACAGCCGGAGTGCGGCCTCCTGATGCCATCCCTTGCAGGAGATGCGCGAGCCGCGCGGTGCGCTCACCCGACGGGCACCGGTCACCGCCGCGCCCGTCGTCATGCCTCGCGCACCGGCGTCGAGAAATGGCCGCGTTCGATTGCGTCCGCGAGCACTTGAATGTCCGTGGACAGCACGCGGTCGCGCTCCAGCGGCGCCACGAGATCGCGCACCAGCGAATGGCCAAGTGCTGCACCACGCCCTGCGCGCAGGGGAAGCCGGAAGTCGAGGCCCTGCGCGGCGCACATCAACTCGATGGCAAGGACATAGCGGACGTTGGCGACGATGCGGCGGAGCTTCCACGCGGCGCCCATCGCCATGGGGACGACGTCTTCCTTGTTTCCGTCGGTGGGAATGGTGTCCACGCTGGCCGGATGCGACAATACTTTGCACTCGCTCGCGAGTGACGCCGCCGTGACCTGCGCCATCATGAAGCCGGAATTCACACCGGCGTCGCGCGAGAGGAACGGGGGCAATCCCTGGTTGAGATCCGGATTCACCAGTCGGTCGATGCGGCGCTCCGCCATGGTGGCGAGATTCGTCATCGCGATCGCGAGGAAGTCGAGCGCCATGGCAACGGACTGCCCGTGAAAATTGCCGCCGCTGAGCAGCTCGCCGGTATCCGCGAACACGAGCGGATTGTCCGTCGCGGCGTTCAGCTCGCGGCCCACGACGCCGGCACAGAAGTCGATGGCGTCGAGCACGGGCCCGTGCACCTGCGGCATGCAACGCAGCGCGTACGAGTCCTGAACGCGCGGGTCGCCGGAACGATGCGATTCACGAATCTCGCTCGCCGTGAGCAGCGACCGGAGCAGTGCGGCCGATGCGGCCTGACCGAGTTGCCCACGTGCGTCCTGGATGCGCGCGTCGAACGCGACGGGGGTGCCCAGCAGCGCCTCGAGCGACATCGCACCGGAGAGGTGTGCGATCTGCCAGAGGCGATGCGCGCCCACAACGGCGAGCGCCGCGATCCCGGTGTGCGCCTGTGTGCCGTTGATCAGCGTGATGCCTTCCTTGGGGCCGAGCGCTACCGGCTCGATGCGTTCTCGCGCGAGAAGATCCGCGGCGACGCCCCGTTCCCCGCCCTTGAACAGCGTCCCCTCACCGATGAGCGCCAGTGCGAGATGCGCGAGCGGCGCGAGATCGCCACTGGCGCCGACGCTGCCCTGCTCGGGCACGGGCGGATACAGGCCCGCATTCAGCATCGCGACGATCGTGTCGGCGAGCACCGGCCTCGCGCCGGAAAAACCCTTGGCGATGACGTTGGCGCGCAGCAACATCATCGCGCGCGTTTCGTGCTCCGGCAGGAGCGGGCCGACGCCCGTCGCATGGCTCCGCACAAGGTTTTGTTGGAGCTCGGCCAGCCGGTCCCTCGGAATCGCGATGTCGGAGAGCTTGCCGAATCCCGTCGTCACGCCATAGGCGACGACGTTGGACCGTACCAGCGCGTCCACGACGACGTGTGCGCGGGCCATGCGTATTCGCGCGACCTCGGACAGCTCGACCGGCGCGCGATGCACGGCGACGGCCACGACATCGTCCAGCGTGAGCGAATGACCATCGAGCGACACGGCGGCGCGCATCGGGGCAATGTCTGCCGCGCGCGGAGCGAATTCAAGTGGACCGCTCAGCGCGACACGCCAAAGCCCTCGTTCCGGTACGTCGCCTTGTGATAATCGAACTTCAGCTCGGGCTCCGCCTTCAGCGAGATCAGGAAGTTGAACGCGAAGCTGCCGTTCGGTGACTTCGTGAAGGCGAAGATGGCGCGCCAGTCGTGCAGGTCGCGTTGGAGCGACACGATCTGGCTCGCGAAGTCGTGGCCCTCGAAATCGTACTGGGTCTGCCACGATGCGGCCCAGTGATCCGTGAGATTGAAGTTGATACTGCTGCCGAGCGAGGTCGTGGGCGGAGTGAGATAGATCGGCGAGCCGACGATGCCCGACGTGATGGGCGTGGGCGTCGCCGGGTTGGTGCGGGCATTCGCGATGCACTGGTCGTACTGCAGACGCAGCAACTGCGTATTGAGCGCGGCGCATTGCACCGCCGGATCGAACTGGACGATGTTGGAGCCACCGACCGGCGGACGCTGGCGCGCCGAGCTGAAGGTGAAGGACGCCTGCCACCCCTGTGTGGTAGTCGGGATGAAGGCCGCCGAGCGAGCGGCCCGCCCAGCGACCGGTTGCGACGCGATCTGTCGTGCGTATCGATCGTCGGCGGGCTGATCGAGCCGGTCCCCGCCTGGCGCGGACGGTGGAACGGCACGACCGAACAGACGACTGAAGACGGCGAACGGGTTGGCGGTATTACTGAAGCTGAACGCGCTCGTGACGCGTTCACGATAGGGTTTAAACACCGCGGAATCGCTGAGCGTGGACCCCTCGAACAGCGAATAGTCCACGCCGAGATCGAAGCCGGGAAGCAGGTCCGACCGCACGGTATACCCGAAATTCTGCGTCGTGAGTCCACGCAGCCGGCTGTGCGTGGCGCGTGCGCGCTCGAAGTCGTAGTTGATCGACGTGAAGTTGATGGCGAGCAGCTTGAGCTTGTCGCCTGACTCGGGATTCGAGTCGTTGTGCGAGCGAAGCTTCCCTTCGATGTTGGTCGACAGGCCGAAGGTGAGTGCATTCTGCGCCAGCGCGCCGAGGTAGCCCGTCCCACCGGTCCGGCTGAATCGCGTGCGACCGATCGCGGCCAGGAACTCATCGCTCACATCGCTGGCCGGTGCATACGAATAGCCGACGGTGGGCGCGATGGAGTGGCGGAAGCGCTGAAACGGCCCGAAGCCGCTGAAGAGACCGAATATGGTCGGCGACGCCGAGAGCCCGAGGGATGGCCGCTTGGACTGATGCACCCATCGCCCGCCCGTGCGCTCGTTGCGGATCCAGAAGGCGGAGCCGTCCACGTTCGAGAGGGACAGCGACGGCGTGAAGTTGAAGTTGTTGCGCGCCAGCGGTGGCAGGGTGAACTGCGGCGTCCAATTCACCTCGGTGTGATACGTCTGTGCATAGATGCGATCGGACTCGACGCCGCTGTTGACGTCCGTCACGATCTCGCGCTCGGGAAAGTCGTTGCGCGCGGAGTTGATCGTGAAGGAATTGCCGAGGTTGTAACCGAAGATCTGGATCGGCGTGTCGAACGACGCGCTGCTGGTGTACGCGGCGCGGCGCAGCGTATCGCCGAATACCGTGTCACGCCCCGCGGCATTCTTTCCCGTACGCAAGAGGAGTCCGAGCTGCGTTGGCTGGTCGATGCCGAGCGACTGCGTCGAGGAATAGTTGAAGCTCGGCGTCCACGTGAGCCAACTGGCCACGTTGAGCGGACTGGTCGTGAGGCTCAGCGTCGGAAACTGGCGGTCGAGTTGCGTGCGTCCCGGATACTGCTTCTGGGAGCCGCCGAGGCTGAGCTGCGCCGGTCCGATCTTCTGCTGGTAGTTGGCCTGCGACGAAATGGTAGCGAGGGCGGAGTACGGGTTGATCGTCGTCTGCCGTTGCAGCGTGGTGTTCTTGACCAGGTTCAGATTCATCGAGAACGAGCTGTTGCGCGAAAAGCTCTGCTGATGTCCCCACGAGAGCGCGTCGTTGATGGACCCGCCCTGCGTGGTGTGGCTGAGCGCCACGTTCCCCGCAACGAACCGGTCGAGCCAGCGGTACCGGAACTCGCCGTTGTATCGGACGTAGCCCGGGTCGTTGAAGTCGCTCTCACCCGCGTTGCTGCGCCAGTCGAGCGAGGCCTGCGCGTCCATGTA
>Ga0209131_1002154_pt1 | contig 13442 bp, 9 predicted proteins | sample GraSoi_2013_40cm_FD_185826 | JGI IMG/M metagenome (GOLD analysis project Ga0209131, IMG submission 185826) | Grasslands soil microbial communities from the Angelo Coastal Reserve, California, USA - Sample 9_17_2013_40cm (SPAdes) (version 2) | ecosystem: Environmental > Terrestrial > Soil >...
CCTCCAGCGGGCCGATCACCGGGATGCTGACCAGCTCGCGGGCCTGAGTCAGCGCCGGGTCGTAGCAGCAGCCGATGACAAAGGCGTCGAACCCCTCCCGCTCGGCGGCAAGCACGGCCTTGAGCACCTCCACCTCGACCAGGTGCTTGGGCACGTAGTAGTCGATGTTGCGTGGCGAGTCCTCAAGGTGGCGGACCTCTACATCGGTGCCCGGGCGCAGCGACGGCGCGAGCGTGCGCGTGATGATCGCGTCGTAGTCCGGCGTCCCGAACGGGTTCAGAAAGCAGATCCGCATGGCGGCCTCCTAGTGCGCATATCCGCTGTAGTAGTCGCTGTGCGCCGTGACGGCGGCCTCCTGCCCGGCGAACCGGCCGGGGTCGAACGGTTTGAGCAGGCGATCCCGGCCGCCGCCGGCGAGCTGGCGGGCGAGCAGCTCCGCTGACAGCGGGGCCAGCAGCATGCCCCGGCCCGACCAGCCGTTCAGCGCGAAGAACCCGGGGCGCTCTGGATACTCGCCGACGAGCGGCCGCTTGTCCGGAGTGGTGTCGTAGACCCCGGCCCACTGCCTGATCACCTTCAGCTCCGCCAGCCGCGGCGCCTTCTCGAGCAGCACCCGCGCCGTCCGGCCCAGGAACCTGAAGCTGGATTCCTCGCTCATCCCGAGCGGCTCGTCAACGTCGACCACGCCCGCCACCAGTTCACCGCGGACGGTCTGGTTGAACCAGCCTTCCTGCGGGCGGTAGAAGGTCACCGCCGCGGACATGAACGGCCTGCTCGGCTCGGTGACGAGCACCTCGCGCCGAATCGGCTGGTTGGGCGCGCTCACCCCGCTGTCGCGCGCGAACTGCCCCGCTAGCCCGCCAGCCGCGTTGACCACAACGTCGCCGCTCACCGTCCGGCCGTCAGTGAGCACGACCCCGCTCGCCCGTCCCGCAGTCCTCTCCACCGCCAGCGCCCGGGAGATCTCGAACCGCACGCCCGACTTGCGGGCGTGCAGCAGGTAGGCGTACAGGGCAGCGTCGTGGTGGACGATCGCGGCCGCGCCGATCACCCCGCCGACCGGCGGCTCGCCGCCGCGCAGCACCGGCACGGCCTTGAGCACCTTGGCGGCGTCGACCGTGCGGGCGCCGGCGCCGTAGGACTTCCACATCGGCACCATCGCGGCGACGGTGTCGAGCTCGGCCTGCTCGTACATGACCCAGACGTACCTGGTGTCAAACAGCAGCGGGTTGTGCCCGCCGGTGAGCCTGGCGACGGTCTTCCACTTGTCGGACGCCAGGCAGGAGTACTCGGTCAGGTCCTCGGTGAGCTGCATTCGCCTGATCCGGCCCACGTTCCTGGTGGAGTTGCCGGCCCCCGGGTAGCGGGCCTCGATAACGGTCGCCTCCCAGCCGAGCTTGCGCAACTCGACAGCCAGGGCGATCCCGGCGATCCCGGCGCCGACGATGACGCTACGCACCGGCGGCCAACTCGGCGAGGCTGACCGGCCTGGCCAGCGGCCTGGCGCGGATGGGCGATGAGTCGCAGCCCAGCTCGCGGAGCGCGGTCAGCACCTGGGCCGAGCAGAGCTTGCCCTGGCATGGCCCCGTCATGGCGCCGGTGCGGCGCTTGATCAGCTCCGGGTCGGCGAAGCCCTGCGCGACGCAGTCCTTGAGGTCACCGATGCGGACGTCTTCGCACAGGCAGGCGAACGCGCTGTCGGCGGCCGGCACATCGGGCACTCCAGAGGTTCGGGCCGCCGCCGAGCCCACGACCCGCATCCACTCCGGGGTGGAGGTGACAGCCAGGATCGGCAGGCCGTCGCTGCTCAGCTCGGCGGTCGCGCCGCCGGTGAGCGCGAGCTCGATCGCCGGCTGCCGGACCGCGGCAACGAAGAGCTCGCAGCTGACCTGGCGCGCCTTCGTGACGACGCCTCTGACGCGGCCCCGGCCAGTGATCGCATCAGGCGCCCGCTCGTCCATCCAGACGATGGACAGCCCGTAGCGCTCCGCGCAGGCTTGCGCGCGGATTCGCTGATCTTGCGGTACCCACATCGCGACGGGCGTGCCGGCGCGAAGCGCTCCGGCGGCCCCGTAGGCCTCGATCGCTTCGAGGCCCAGCACTCCCGGCAGGTCGTTGCCCGCGATCGGTGGCAGCCGCTCGTAGCTGCCGGTCGAGATGACGATCTGCTCGAAGCGGACCGCGGTCAGCCCCTGCTCGCTGACGACGCCCAGCGTGCGGTCGGGGTAAAGCCCGGCGGCCAGGCTTCCGTGGGCCAGGTCCGCCAGGAAGCCGCCGGGCGGGCACCGGGCAGAGCCGACGACGGCCAGGTCGACGTGGATCTCGGAATAGGGCAGCTCGTGCCGCGCCGCGGTTTCCCGCGCGGTCTCCGCGGGCGTGGTCACGGCGACGCGCGGCGTGGCGGAACGTGACGGGCAGGCGGACAAGGGCGGCGCTGCGGAAAGATAGCGCAGCACGTGCAGCGACACCCCGCGCAGCGGGGCCGGCCGGAGCATCCGGCTCTCATAGAACCACGGCGGGAACCGGCCGGCGAGCGCCCCGAGCGGCCGGAGCGGATCGCGCCGCGGGCTCGGCTTGACCGCGCCCGGACTGACCTGGCAGGCAAGCTCGCGCCCCTGGGCCGTCGGCAGCTCACACTGGAAACAGTAGCCGCGCCCGCACAGCGGGCCCCGGGGGCGGTGGAACCGGAAGCTCGCACTCACCGCGGGATCTCCCCGGCTAATCGCCTCGCTTGCGGCGCTCGGCTCAGTATGGGATGAAGCAGAACTACCAGAGTTACCGGGACTACCAGGATTCAAAGGGATCAAACCTCTTAGATATTTGTGATAACATCCTACCATGAACTCTCCCAGCCGGGTACTGCCCCTCAGCGAGGTAGCAAGGCGCGTCGTCGTGGACTGCCTTGGCCTCAGGGAGCACGAGAGCTTCCTGCTCGTCACCGACGACGCCGTGGCGCAGGAGATCGCCGACGCGCTCATCGGTGTCGCGCGGGGCCTCGGCACCGACCCCGTGCACGCCAGGATCGCGACCCGCCGGACTAGCGGCGAGGAACCGCCGGCAGCGGTGGCCGCGGCGATGATCGCGGCCGATGTGTGCCTGTGTGTCGCGTCCCGGTCGGTCTACCACACTCGCGCCACTGGCGAGGCGAAGGCGGCGGGCACGCGCGGGCTCTTCAACGGCCCGTCCAGGCTGGACACGTGGACACATGGTGCGATGACCGCCGACTTCCCGGCGCTCCGCGAGGTCGCCGTCCGCCTGGCCGCCCGGCTGCGCGGAGCCGAGTGGGTAACAGTCACCTCGCCTGGTGGCTGTGACGTGCGGGTCGGCATCAAGGGCCGCGAGCCGAAGGGCTGGTACACGGCGATCGTGCGTGAGCCGGGGGAGATCTCCGCGCTCCCCGGCGGCGAGGTGTCGTTCCCGCCCATGGAGGGGACGTCGAGCGGCGTGATAGTGGTCGAACGGGTGATGACCGATATCGGGGTCGTAACCGAGCCGATTAGGATCACGGTCCGCGACGGCCTCGCCACGCAGATCGAGGGCGGGGAGGAGGCCGCGCGACTGCGCAAGCTGATCGACGGCGTGCCCGGCGCGACCAACCTCGGGGAGCTCGGGATCGGCCTCAACCCGGCAGCTCGCATCTCCGACGACATCACCGAGTCGAAGAAGGCAGCCGGCACCGTTCACTTCGCACTCGGCGACAGCGCGGGCGGCTACGGCGGGACCGTGGAGTGCTCGTTGCACCTCGACGGCCTGGTCATCGCGCCAACCATCGCGATCGATGGCGAGGTCGTGGTGCGGGACGGTGAGATGCTGCTGTGACCGAGAACGGCTCACCCGCGCCCGGCCGGCCCGCCTCCGACGAGGTCTGCGCCAGGCTGCGACCGCTTGAGGGCACGGGCATGCGCACCTTCGCGGACCCCGAGCCGCTGGTCTGGTCCAGGACGCGCGGCACCCGGATCTGGGACGAGGACGGGCGCGAGTACCTGGACTTGTACGCAGGGTTCGCCGTCGCGACGCTGGGCTACTGCGATCCCCGGGTCACCCACGCGATCGTCGCCCAGGCGTCCGTGATGACGCACAGCCCCTCTGCCGCCCCGACCAGGATTCGCGCCGAGCTCTACGAGCGCCTGATCGAGATCGCCCCGCCCGGCCTGAGCCGGGTGCTGCTGGCGATCACCGGCGCCATGGCCAACGAGATGGCCGTGCAGCTGGCCAGGGCGGCCACCGGGCGCTCGACCGTGATCAGCTTCTCCGGCACCTACCTCGGCAGGTCGGCGGGCTCGGTGAGCTACGCCGGCAAGCACGTCTACCGCGAGCAGCTCGGCGTCGCCGCCGACGCGCAGTTCCTCCCTTACCCGGACCCCTACCGCTCGCCGTGGGCGGGCGGAGCCGACCCTGGTCAGCTCGTGCTCGGGCTGCTCGAGCAGCTGATCGACGACCCGGCGTCGGGCGTCAGCGCCCCGGCCTGCATCGTGGTCGAGCCGATCCAGGGCAACGGCGGCGTCGTGATACCGCCGCCAGGCTTCCTGACCGGCCTGCGCCGGCTGGCAGACAAGTCGGGCGCCGTGCTGGTGTTCGACGAGATCCAATGCGGCTTCGGGCGGAGCGGCCGGATCTGGGCGTGCGAGCACGAGGGGGTGACCCCGGACCTGATGACCGTCGGCAAGGGCATCGGCGGCGGTCTCGCGCTTGCCGCGATCCTCGGCACCGAGGACATCATGACGACGTGGAAGCCAGACGCGATCACCTCCACGTTCATGGCGAACGCCTTGAACATCGCCGCGAGCATCGCAACCATCGATGCGGCCAGGAAGGACGGCCTGGCCGAGCGCTCGGCCCGGCTCGGGGCCAGCGCGCTGGCCACGCTGAGCGATGGACTCGCTGGCAGCCCGGCCGTAGGCGACCTGCGCGGACGCGGCCTGTTCATCGGCATCGAGCTGGTCAGGGAGGCCGGCAGCGACGCGCCCGACCCGGAGCGAGCAGCCGCCACCGTGGCCGCGCTGCGCGACCGAGGCGTGATCGTCGGCCGTGGCGGCCGGCACAACAATGTGGTCAAGCTGTCGCCCGCCCTGGTGATCGACGAGGACGACCTGCGGCACGGCCTGCAGACGGTGATGGAGGTGCTGTCATGACGGCGAGCGAGGTCATCAGGGCTCAGCACCTGATCGGCGGTGAGTGGGTCTCGGGCGAGCCGGCCTTTTCCTCGCGCTCGGTCCGGGACGGCTCGCTGCTCTGCGAGGCGCCGGCCGCTGACGCCGCGACCGTCGACCAGGCGGTGCGGGCAGCCCGCCGGGCGTTCGACGACAGCGGCTGGAAGGAGCTGCGGGCCGCGGACCGGGCTGACGTCCTGCTCGAGCTCGGCCGCCGCCTCGACGACGCGGCAGAGGAGATCTCCCGCCTCGTCGCCACCGAGATGGGCAAGCCGTACCGGCTGACCCTCGAGCGCGAGGTCAAGGGCGCCGCGGACAAGTTCCGCTACTACGCCGGCGCCGCCCGTGCGGTGCAGGGCCAGGTCACTGGCGCGTCGCCCGCGCACATCCTGGATATCACGGTGCCGCACCCAGTCGGCGTGTGCGCGCTGATCATCCCGTGGAACGACCCGGTCGACCTGGCCGTCCGCAAGATCGGCGCGGCGCTGGCCGTCGGCTGCACGGTCGTGGTCAAGCCGTCAGAGGAGACCCCGGCATCGACCGAGGCGCTCATCCGGCTCTTCGACAACGTCCCTGGCCTGCCGCCCGGCGCCGTCAACCTGGTGCACGGGCCCGGCGATCCGACCGGCCGGGCGCTCGTGGCCCACCCGGGCGTCGACAAAGTGTCCTTCACCGGCTCGACGCAGACCGGCCGGGCGATCATGGCCGGCGCCGCGAGCACGCTCAAGCGGCTGTCGCTGGAGTGCGGCGGCAAGGCCCCGTGCCTGGTCTTCGAGGACTGCTACCTGGACAAGGCGCTAGACGCGTTGTCCTACGGAGCGTTCCTGTACGGCGGGCAGTCCTGCACGGCGGCGACGCGGATCATCGTGCAGCGCCCCGTCTACGATGAGTTCCTCAAGGGGCTGGTCGACCGAGCGCAGGACATGCCGCTGGGTGATCCCCTTGACCCAGCCACCCTGATCGGCCCGCTGGTGTCACAGCGCCAGGTGGACCGGGTGAGCGCCTTTCTCGACCGGATCGGGGCCGAGGGCGGCACCGTCGTCACCGGCGGCCAGGTCGACGGGCTCTACATCTCCCCGACCATCGTGACCGGGCTGTCGCCCGCGAGCTCGCTCGCGACGCAGGAGATCTTCGGCCCCGTGGTATGCCTCTTCCCCGCCGACGGCGAGGACGAGGCGATCGCCATGGCCAACGGCGTGCGGTACGGTCTCGGGGCGTCGGTGTGGACCGCGGACATCAGCCGGGCGCTGCGAGTCAGCCGAAGGCTGGCGGCGGGAGACGTCTGGATCAACACCCACTACATCCGCCAGTCCGAGACGCCGTTCGGCGGCTGGAAGGAGAGCGGCGTCGGCCGCGAACTCGGGCTGGCCGGCGTGCAGGAGTACCTGGCCTACCAGCGGGTGGCGTTCGATACGGCGCCACAGTTCCACCTGAAGGCCTGGTTCACCGGCAGCGCGGGGTAATTACCGGCGCAGCAGCGTCGGAGGCCCTCCGTCTGCCGCCTCCCACTTGGCGACTGCCTGGGAGATGCTCGGCGCGGCGGCCAGCAGCCGCCGGGTGTAGGGGTGCTGCGGTCGGTGCAGGATCGCTCCGACCGGTCCGGACTCGCAGACCACGCCTTTCTCGAGCACCAGCACGTCATCGGCGACGGCGGCCACGACGCCAAGGTCGTGGGTGATGAAGAGCAGCGCCAGACCGAGGTCGGCGCGCAGGTCGTCGAGCAGCCGGAGGACCGCGGCCTGGACCGAGACGTCGAGCGCCGAGGTGATCTCGTCGCACACAACTACCTCAGGCCCTGCCGCCAGCGCCCGGGCGATGCTCACCCGCTGTCGCTCCCCGCCCGACAGCTCGAGCGGGTACCGGTCGGCGATGCGGCCGGGCAGCCGCACCAGCTCGAGCAGCCGGCCCACCTCTGCGTCGAGGTCCGCGCCTGCCAGCTTGCGCAGTACTGCGGCGGGTCTGGCGATCGCGGTGCGGACCGTCTGCCGTGGATTGAGTGAGTCGCCTGGGTTCTGGAAGATGATCTGCACCGACCTGCGCTGCTCGACCGAGCGGGCCTTCGCGGCGCTGGCCAGCGGCTGGTCGTGCAGCAGCACCTGGCCGGCGGCGACCGGGTGCAAGCCCACGATCGTCCGCGCCACCGTCGTCTTGCCACTCCCCGACTCCCCGACCAGCGCGACGCACCTGCCCCGGCCGAGGCTGAAGCTGATGTCGCTGACGGCGATCACGCTTTCGTGCCGGCGGCCGTGCTCCGCGCGCAGGTTGGTGACCCGCAGCACAGGGTCCGACTCCTGGCGTGGCTTCTCATTCAGCTGAAGCACCGGCGTGTCCGGCAGGGCCACCTCCTCGGCACGGACGCACCGGGCGGCGTGCCCAGGCCCGGTCGCCCGCAGCTCAGGCACGGCTACCGCGCACTCAGGTACCCGCAACGGGCAGCGAGCGGCGAACGAGCATCCGGCCGGGCGCTCGCCAACCCCGGCCGCGACGCCGGGCATCGGCTCGAGCGCGCGCGGCCGGACATGATCGGGAATCAGCGTCAGCAGCCCGCGGGTATAGGGGTGCCTCGGCCGTCGCAGCACCTGCGCTGCCGGGCCTTCCTCGACGATCCGGCCCGCATACATCACGGCGATGCGGGTCGAGATCTGCGCGGCGACGGCGAGGTCGTGGGTGACATAGAGCAGCGAGATGCCCTGCGCGCGTCGCAGGCGCAGCAGTTCGTCCAGGATCCGCGCCTGCGTGACCACGTCTAGGCCCGTTGTTGGCTCGTCGAGGACGACAACCGGCGGCTGGCAAGCCAGCGCCACCGAGATGCAGACCCGCTGCTGCTGCCCGCCGGACAACTGGTGCGGGTACCGGCGCTGGAAGACCACCTCGCCTGGCAGGCCAACGTTCTCCAGCCGCGAGGAGATCGTGCTGTCCGGGTCGCTGCCGTCCCGGTGTGCCCTGACCATTTCCGCGATCGCGTCGCCGATCCGCAGCGAGGGGTTAAGCGCCGTGGCCGGGTTCTGCGGAACATACGAGACGAAGCGGCCGCGCAGGCGGCGCAGTGCGCGCTCGTCACCGGTGCGCAGCGTCGTGCCGGCGATGCTGACCGAGCCCGCGGTGATGCGAGCCCCGCCCTGCGTGTAGCCGAGCAGCGCCAGCGCGGTCGTGGTCTTGCCAGATCCGGATTCGCCGACCAGGCCGAGCGCCTCCCCCGCGTCGAGCGACAACGACACGTCCTCGACGATGGGCTCGCCCGAGGGCGCCACCACCTGCAGTCCGCTGACCTGCACCAGCCTGGTCATGTCTGCGCTCCGGTGCTCGTGCCCGCTGGCTCAGGCATCGCGGCGACCGCGGCGGCGGCGCGGCGGCGGCGCCCGGCCGCCAGCGAGCGCCCCAGCGAGCGCGCGTACGCGTCCGCGGCGAGGTTCACCGAGATCGTGAGCAGGGCGAGCATGATCGCTGGCCCCAGGACCGACCACGGGTTCAGGCTGATGTAATCGCGGTTCTCCGAGATCATCAGGCCCCAGTCGGCGGCCGGCGGTGCCAGCCCGAGTCCGAGGTAGTTCATGCTCGCGATCAGCACGACCGAGACGCCGAACCGGATGCCCAGGTCGGCTAGGACCACGGGGACGATGTTCGGCAGGACTTCCCGCCCGAGCAGTGACGGCAGCTTCTCGCCCCGGGTGACCGCCGCCTCGACGTAGGCGCGGGTAGACACTTCGAGCGTGGCGGTCCGCACCACCCGCGCGACCCCCGGGAGTTGCACGAGGGCCACCCCCGCGACCAGCACCCAGATATGCGGCCCCAGCCCGCTGACCAGTACGAGCAGGATCAGCAGCGCGGGCACCGACAGCAGCACGTCCACGGTTCGCATCAGGATCGGGTCGATCACCGACTTGCTGTAGCCGGCCACCAGCCCGATCGTGACTCCGCCTAGGTACGCCAGCGCGGTAGCCGCGGTACCGAACACGACTACCGACAGCCCGCCGTTCAGCAGGCGCGACAGGACGTCCCGGCCGAGGAAGTCGGTGCCGAAGGGCATGCCCGCCGCCGGAGTCTGGCCTGGTGGCCCGACCGTCGCGGTGATCGCGTCCGGCGCCAGCAGCGGCCCGGCGAACGCCAATGCCAGCACGGCTACGAGCAGGGTCACGCCGACGGCCCCGGCCGGCATCCGCATCAGCTTCGGGAGCCGGATCCGCTGGCCGCTCATAGCCGGGTCCTGAGCCGTGGGACGACCAGGACGACGGCCAGGTCGGCGAGGATGTTGATGCCGATGTAGAACGCGGCGAGGATCGCGGCGATCACCGAGACCTCCTGCGGGTCTCGCACCAGCACGGCCTGGACCAGTGCCGTGCCGATGCCGGGGTAGTTGAAGACGCTCTCGGTGATGATGATCCCGCCGACCAGGTACTGGATCATCTGGGCGATCACCTGGATGGACGGCCCGAGCGCGTTCCGCAGCGCGTAACGCCAGATCACCCGACTCTCGCTGAGGCCGTTGAGCCGTGCCATCGCGACGAAATCCTCGCGCAGGGACTCTGCCACCGATGCTCGCAGCAGCCTGGTGCCGAAGGCGGTGCTGATGCCCAGCAGGGTAAGCACAGGAAGAACCAGATGCGCCGGATCGGAGAACGGGGTCTGGCCCGGGCTGATCGACGCGATCGGCGAGAGCAGGTTCAGCTCGGTGAAGAACACGACGATCAGGAGCGTCCCGACGAGGAACTCGGGCAGGGCGCTGACCGAGAGGGCCGACAGCGAGATGACGTGATCGGCGGCCCGGCCGGCGCGCAGCGCCGCCAGGGTCCCGAGCACGACACAGACCGGGATGAAGATCACCATCGTGATGCCGGCCAGGACGAGGCTGTTCCCGAGCGGCCCGTGGATGGCCTGCCAGACCGGCACCGTGTTGCCCTGGGCGAGCGCGGCGGTCGAGTCGCCGAGATGCCCGGTGAGCATCCCGGTCAGCCACGCCAGGTACCTGGCCGGGAGCGGCTGATTCAGGTGCAAGCTGGCGCGCAGGGCCGCCACTCGCTCCGGGGTGGCCGTGCGCCCGAGCACGATCTGCGCGACGTCGCCGGGCAGCACCTGCACGGCGACGTAGAGGAGCAGCGAGACGACCAGCAAGGTGCCGAGCCCCGCGCCCACGCGCCGCAGGAGGAAGGCAAGGACCGGCCTGCGCCCGGCCAGGTCACCGAACGCCCGGCGGGGCCGGTCTCCGCTGAGACCAGCCCCGGGGTTGGCCGCCGCCGCGGCCAGGGCAGGCGCCGGCGCGGCGGCGACTGCACGCCGCGCGTCTTCCTCACCCATGCCGATCAGGCAAGCCAGCCACTCCTGAACGTGAAGTTGTTGAGGTCCCCGGCCGAGGTGGTCTGGATCCCGCGGACCTTGCTGGAGTACGCGTCGACGTAGTTGACGTTGGCGACGGTGATGTAGCCGCCCTGCGCTGCCTGCATCTCTTGTACTGCATGCCACTTATCGCCCGCCTTGGCAGGGTCTGTCTCTGCCAAGGCATCGTAGAACAGTTTGTCCTGTCCGGCGGCCAGTCCCCACGCGGTCTCGTTGAAGGGCGCATGGGCGTTGAGCGCCTCTAGGTAGAAGCCGGACAGCGACGGAGGGAGCACATTCCAGTAGTTGACCGACAACGGGCGCTGGCCGGTGGCGTAGCCGGGAGAGGCCGTCGAGTAGTAAACCGACGGCGACAGCTGGCGGATGTTCGCCGTCACGCCGACCGCCTTGGCCTGGGATGCGTACAGGGTTCCCGACTCGACCATGCCTGGCACGACCGGGCTGGTGAGCAGCTCAAGGCTGAGCGACTCGTGACCGGCGGCCTTGAGCAGCGACTTCGCCTTCTGCGGGTCGTAGGTCGCCTTGATGTCCGAGGCCCAGTACTGGAGCGTGCTGCCGATGCAGTCGTTGCCCGGGGTGGCGTAACCGTCGAAGACGTTGTCCACGAAGGCCTGCCGGTCAATCAGCAGCTTGAAGGCCTGGCGCACCCGCAAATCGCTGAACGGAGCCTCGTTGATCCGCATGCAGACGGCGATGAAGCCCGGGCCGGCTGCGTTGCCGATGACCATCCGCCCCGAGTTGGCCTTGGCCAGCGCCTGCGGCACGCCGGGGGCCGTGTCGATGTCACCACTGAGAATTGCGTTGAGCCGCGAGGGGTCATCGGTGAACGATGAGTTGACGACCAGCGCGTCGAAGTTCGGGCGGCCCTTCCAGTAGTCCGGGTTCGCGGTGAAGGTGCTGCTCGTCCCCGGGGTGAACGACCCGAACTTGAACGGGCCGGTGCCAACTGGCTTGCCGAAGTTGGTGGTCCCGTCCTGGATGACGTAGCCGTTGTACCAGCTCGTGATCGAGGGGAACTCAGCCACTCCGCGCACCAGTGGGACCTGCACAGTGCGCGCGCTGAGCTTGCGCACGTTCTTGAAGTCGATGATCGAGCTGGCCAGCGGCTGGAAGTAGGATGCAGCGCTGCCCCAGCTGCGGATCGTGAAGACGACGTCGTCAGCGGTGAGCGGCTTGCCGTCGTGCCAGGTCACCCCGTCGCGCAGGTGCAGGACCCAGCTCGTGGCGTCGGCGTTGGGCTCGGCCGCCACGGCCAGGCCCGGGTAGACCCCGCCCGGCGTGCCCGACGGCGCCTGGAAGAACAGCGGGTCGAAGAGCGAGTCGGTCCGGCAGTAGTCTGGAGTGTTGATCGCCTTCTGGACGTCGAGCGTCTCGGCGTTCCCGTTCGTCACCAGGCCGACTCTGAGGGTGCCGCCCTTTACCGGAGTGCCGGCCGACTGGGGTCCGGGATTGAGCGGCGGAGTCGAGGCGCCCGCACCGCCGCTCTTCGGGGTCGAGCCCGCGCACGCTGCCAGGAGCGGCGCGCCCGCGAAGGCGGCCGCGCCGACCGCTCCCCCTGCGAGTAGCTGGCGACGGCTCAGGCCGCCGTCTTTGTTCCGTGCACCCATGGCATGTTCCTCAGCATTCGAAGGCACCCGCCGCACCGACGTCGCTGGACTGCTAGGGATTCAGGCGCGAGCGGGGTAATCCGGGGCTTCCGCTTGACGGTGATGACGGTGCGGACGATCTCCGCTTCGCCGACGATCGGAGGGGTTTTATATGTGATAACAGATACTAGATACGTACCTTGGGACTGTCAAGCGCGTTCAGCCCGCCGCCTGCCGCCGCGACGACCTCCGCGTCCGCCACCTCGAACTCGATCGATGCCTGGGGGACCGCCCGGAAGGCGCACCCTCAATTCAGAGTCGGCAAAGCTCGACCAAACCCGCACGCTAATCGAAACAACTACTCCTCCGCGCAGGAATCTCAACCTGCCTTCAGACTCAGCAGGCGCGGGGTATAGATTCCATGATCGGAGGATGTCAGCCCGAGGCTCACCCGAGGACCCGAGGCTCACTTGTTCGACATAAATATTTTTGTCTCTTAGTCGAGATGTCTGCCTGCGCACCCTCCGTTTCACAGCGGTGTTCTGGATGTGATTCTGTGAACCTGGTCCTATTTCTCTCCCGGTTAGCCTCTGCGCTCGCCGAAACGACGAGAGCCAGATCCCATTCAGTGGTCGCTATGACCGACCAGCCCGGAGCAGATATTCTGCGCCGTCCGCCGCGGAAGCCCGATCACGGACGTCGCGCAAATATTCGGCGTTATACGGGTGATCGAAGATCACCAAGCCCATCGGGCCGTATAACGGCTGATACACGGGTGATCATTACTCAGTCGCCAACAGCATGGGCGGAAATGATCACCCGTGTATCACGCGATCTGTTTGGCTAGGACGACATTAAGCACCGGGCTGAGGCTCGGTGGCGAACGGAAGTGAGACGGCGCGGATCCGCTATCGCACTGGTTTTGCTAGGGGCAAAAGTGGCGCCTGACCTATTGGACAGCGTCGGGAGAACTGAGCTACCGCAGGAGCGTCTCTTTTAGCGGTCGCAGCTGCCGACGGCAGCGGCCGACGGCGCGAGGAACAATCCGCGGCCACGTGGAAATCCTGGGCCGTGCGGCCAACATAAACCAGGCTATTTGGGCTTAATCTTCGCAGAAGGCCCATGTCGCCCGACTGAAGTTCCCCGCCCCGGCCACGGCGGAGACGTGGGTCACCGATCAGGACGGCGACCCGGTGCTCATGGTCATCGCCGATCCGTCGGCCTCCCTGGCCGGGGAGCTGAAGGAGCCGCTGCCCAGGCTCCGCCAGGTCGTGGGGGACGGCCGGCGGGTCACGGTGTGCTTTGACCGGGGCGGCTGGTCGCCGGCGCTGTTCGCTGACATCATCGCCGCCGGATTCGACCTGCTCACCTACCG
>Ga0209131_1002156_pt1 | contig 13423 bp, 10 predicted proteins | sample GraSoi_2013_40cm_FD_185826 | JGI IMG/M metagenome (GOLD analysis project Ga0209131, IMG submission 185826) | Grasslands soil microbial communities from the Angelo Coastal Reserve, California, USA - Sample 9_17_2013_40cm (SPAdes) (version 2) | ecosystem: Environmental > Terrestrial > Soil >...
GAAGTTTCGCTCGTGGCGGTGCTGGACGCCGACAAGGAAGGGTTCCTGCGCTCCGGCCGCTCGCTCATCCAGACCATCGGCCGCGCCGCGCGCCATATAAACGGCACCGCGATCCTCTACGCCGACCGCACCACTGATTCGATGCGCATGGCGGTCGGCGAGACCGAACGCCGGCGCGCGAAGCAGATCGCCTTCAACCTCGCGCACGGCATCGAGCCCAAGGGCATCTCCAAGCGCATCAAGGACATGATCGAGGGCGCGTACGACGCGGATGAAGCGAAGGAAGCGCGCGCCGCGGAGAAGGAAGAAGCGAAGTTCGACTCCCTCTCCGAGAAACAGCTCGACCAGCGCATCCGCAAGCTCGATAAGGAGATGCTGGAAGCCGCGAAGAACCTCGAGTTCGAGCGCGCGGCGAGCCTTCGGGATGAATTGAAGATCCTCCGCGACCGCTTGATGTTCGTTGGAGGGGAGGGATGACGCGCATCTCCGTCCTGGTCGTCTGCACCGGAAACAGGCCGATCGCCCTACGCGCTCGACGCGCTGTGCTGAGCCTGCGCCGTGGTCCGGACGGCCGGCGAGTGGTCCTCCATCAACCCGGCGAAGCCCCCCGAGAGGACGACCAGAATGGCGGCCGCGAGTAACGTTACACTGGCCGCTGTGTCGGTGTTCGTGGTGGAACCGTAGGTTTTCGAGACTTTGGCGTACATGGCGAATCTCCGTTGGCAGGTTGGGAAAAGCAGCTAGGTCACAGCTCACTCTCGGCCTGAAGCGGGTCTTCGGTCCTTTAGGCGTCTGAAATTCCACCTTAATCGTTCTGAATCGAGGGGTGGATCCCCTTTTGAGAGTCAAATTCGCCTGACGATCGAGCGCATCTCAGTGCTTCTGGTATGCACCGGCAACATCTGCCGCTCACCCACCGGCGAGGGCGTGTTGCGCCATCTCGCCGAAAAGCGCGGAATGGCAGAGCGCGTGCGTGTGGCTTCCGCCGGTACGCACGACTATCACGTGGGCGAACCTCCGGATCCGCGCACTCTCAGGCACGCATCGAAGCGCGGCTACGATTTCTCGTCGCAGCGCGCCGCCCAGGTGAACGCGCAGGACTTCCAGGACTTCGACTACATTCTCGCCATGGACCGCGGCCACCTGCGCATCCTGAAATCGATGCAGCCGCAAGGCTCGAAGGCGAAGCTCGGGCTCTTCCTCGAGGCGAGCGGCGATTGGAAGGGCGAGGACGTCCCCGACCCGTACTACGGGGGAGGCGAGGGCTTCGAGCGCGTGCTCGACATGGCGGAGGAGGCCGCCGGCCGGTGGCTCGATCGCTTCGAGGCCGAGCTCGATCCGGGCGCGTTCAAGCTTCACGGAGTGCGATGAAGACGATCGCGGAATGGCGTGAGGTCGATCCGGCGCTGTTCCGCGCGGAGATCTCGACGCAATATCGGCCGGCGGTCCTGCGTGGACTGGTGGAGGAATGGCCCGCGGTGTCGCAGGGGCGCAAGTCGGCCGAAGCGTTCTGCTCGTATCTTGCCGGGTTCGACAGCGGCAAGCCCGTGGACATCCTGCGAATGCCGCCGAGCGCGCACGGGCGCATCTTCTACAACGACGCAATCGACGGATTCAACTTCACGCGCGACCGTGGCGCGATCACCACCGTGATCAAGGGCCTCGCGCGCGAGGCCCGCTTCGACAAGCCCTCGGCAGTCGTGGTGCAGAGCGCGCCGATCGCCGAGTGCGCGCCGCGCTTCGCGGCCGAGAACGCGCTCGCGATCCTCGACGCGTCGGTCGAGCCGCGCCTCTGGTTCGGAAACGCCGTCGTGACGCCCGCGCACTTCGATGAATCGCACAACGTGGCTTGCGTCGTGGCAGGACGGCGGCGCTTCACGCTTTTCCCGCCGGAACAGATCGCCAACCTTTATATAGGCCCGCTGGGCTTCGCCCCCACGGGGACGCCGATCAGCCTCGTCGATTTCCGCCGCCCGGACTTCGAGCGCTTCCCGCTCTTCAGCCGGGCGCTCGAGAATGCCTGGGTTGCCGACCTGGAGCCCGGCGACGCGATCTACATCCCCGCCCTCTGGTGGCACCACGTGGAATCGCTGGATAAGTGCAATGCGCTCGTGAACTACTGGTGGCGCGAGGCGCACGAGCCCACGGGAAAGGCCAACTCGGCGTTGAACAGCCTGCTTCTCGCGATCCTCGACTTGCGCCACCTTCCTCCCTCGCAGCGCGAGGCCTGGCGGAAAATCTTCGACCACTACGTGTTCCTGGCAGGAGAGGATGTCGCAAGCCACGTCCCGAAGGCGCGTCGCGGCGTCCTGGGCGACATCTCCCCGGAGCTCGCCAAGCAGGTCCGTGCCTTCCTGAGGAGCCAGCTGCCATGAACAGGCTCTTCGTGCCGGCTCATACAAACCGGGCTGATTTCGCCGTTTTTGTCTAGACTGACGGGGTGGAAATAGCACCCACCCCGACGCGTCCCGCTTCCCCCGACCTCGCACCGATCCTCGCGGTCGCCGCGAAGCTCGCGGCGCCCTTCGACCTGCGCACGATGCTGCGCGAGGTGGTCGAAGCGGCCAAGCTGGTCCTGCGCGCCGAGCGCGGCACGGTCTGGCTGTACGACGCCATGGCCGACGAGCTGGTGCTCGAGGTGGCCACCGACGTCGACCCCATCCGCATCCCCGCGGGCACCGGGCTGGTCGGAAGTTGCGCGCGCAACCGGGCGCTCATCAACGTCCGCGACTGCTATTCGGACCCGCGGTTCGATCCCAGCACCGACAGGCGAACCGGATACCGCACGCGCTGCATGCTGACTTTGCCGCTGGTCGACCACAAGGGCGTGCTCGTGGGGGTGATGCAGGTCCTCAACAAGGCGGACGGCGGCGTCTTCGAATCGGCCGACGAGAGCCTCGCGACCGTCCTCGCGGCGCAATGCGCGATCGCCTTGCAGCGCGTGCGCATGACCGAGGCGCTGATCGAGGGAGAGAAGATGCGCCAGCAGCTCGAGATGGCGCGCGTGGTGCAGATGAGCCTGCTGCCCTCGACGATGCCTTCGGTGGCCGGCTACGACGTGTATGGAACCTTCCGTCCCGCCGACCTGTGCGGCGGCGACACGTTCGAGCTCGCGATGATCGAGCAGGGCCTGCTCGTGGTGCTCGGGGACGCGACCGGTCACGGCATCGCGCCCGCGCTTTCGGTCACGCAGATGCAGGCGATGCTTCGCATGGCTTTCCGCATGGGCGCGAACCTGGAGACGGCCTTCCTGCACGTCAACAACCAGATGGAGGATTACCTCCCGGACGACAGGTTCGTGACGGCCTTCATTGGATTGCTGGACCCCGCGCAGCACATGCTGAGGTTCCTGAGCGGTGGCCAGGCGCCGATCCTCCTTTTCGAGAGCGCGACGCGCGAGTGCCGCCGCTACAAGCCCACCAGTTTTCCGCTGGCGGCGATGCCGCTCGAATCGGTGCGCCCGGCCACCGAGATCCCGATGCGGCCGGGCGACGTGCTCGTGCTGCTGTCCGACGGCATCTACGAATACCGCAACGCCGGCAACGAGGAGTTCGGCGAGCTCCGTGTCGAGGCGCTGCTGCAGCGCCATTGGGAGGCGCCCGCCGCGGAGCTGGCCGCGAAGATCCTCGGCGCCGTACAGGCCTTCGCCGGCGACGCCGTGCAGGAGGACGACATGACGGTTTTGTTGGTCAAGCGCAGGGCCGATCCATGAGCATGCGGGAGTTCGAGCGCAGCCTCGATTCGCTGAACGCCATGTTCGCCTTCACGCGCGAATCCTTCTCGAAGGAGAGCATCGACGAGCGCCTGCACCCGGTGGTGGACCTCGCCCTGGAGGAGCTTTTCACCAATGTGGTCAAATACGCCACGGAAACCCGCTCCCGGGTGCGGGTCGACGTGGGGAAGGTGCCCAACGGGGTGGAGGTGACGCTTACCGACCACGACGTGGATTTCTTCGACGTCACGCGCACGGCAGACGTGGACATAAACGCGCCCCTCGAGGAGCGCAACCCCGGCGGGCTGGGACTGCACCTCATCAAGAAGATGGTGGAGTTCTTCGAGTACCAGTATCTGGAGGAAAGCCGCACCAGCCGCATCACGTTTCGCTGCACCGCGCCGGAACGGCGCCGCAAGCCCAGGGACAAGAACATGCTCGCAATCGAACAAGGTGCCAATGGCCACGTGCTCGTCGCGGGACGCTTCGATGCGGCGCAGTGCTCCGCCGCGCAGGCTTTCCTCGACAAGCTGACCGGCCCCGTCACGCTCGACTGCTCGCGCCTCGAGTACATCTCGAGCGCCGGCTTGGGCGTGCTGCTTAAGACGCAGAAAAGGCTCATGGCCTCGTCCGGGGGCCTCAGGCTCGCGGGGGTGAGCCGGCACCTGCGCGACATCTTCCAGTACTCCGGTTTCGACCAGATTTTCGAGATCGAGGCGGCGGCCGACTAGGCCCCGAACAACTTTTGGCTGCGACCCGTGTAATTGTGGATGACGAGCCCGACGAGACACTGGTCGAGCGTTGCAGGGAAGGGGACAGGTCGGCGTTCGCGGTGCTGGTGGGCCGCTACCACCGGCCGATCTACAACGCGGCCTATCGCGTGCTGGGAAACGCGGAGGACGCAAGCGACATCACGCAAGTGGTGTTCATGAGGGTAACGGAACGGCTCGATGACTTCGACTCGCGCTACAAATTCTTCAGCTGGATCTACCGGATCGCGCTCAACGAGTCGCTCAACCTCGCGCGCAAGCACCGCCGCGAGGAGCCCCTCGAAGAGGAAGACGAGCTGCCTGGCGCGCGCGACACGGAGCCGGACTGGAACGCGGACCGCGCGGAGCTCTCCGAGCGCATACAGAAGGCCCTGCTCGGCATGAACACGGACGACCGCGCGGTGATCACGCTTCGGCACTTCTCCGAGTGCAGCTACCGCGAAATGAGCGGTATCCTCGGCATCGCTGAAAAGACAGTCAAATCGCGGCTGTTCGCGGCGCGCAGGCGCCTGCGCGAGCTGCTCGCGGACCTGAGGCCCGCCTGACATGAAAACGACCCAAATAGACGAGCTGATGCACGCTGTCCTGGACGGAGAGGCCACCGAGCCGCAGGCGCGTGAGCTTGAACGCGCCCTGGCGGCCGATCCGGTCGCGCGTGCGCGTTTCGAGGAGTTGAAGCGCCTTTTCGCCGCCCTCGAGGGAGTGCCGGAGGCCACGCCGCCGGCTGACATTGTCGAGCGGATCCTCGCCCGGGCGTCGCTGCCGCGCCCGTCGCGGCCGGACCCGGACCAACTTTTCGCCTTTTCGCGTGTACGTGATGCATTCGGGCAACTTTTAACAGGGGGAATAATGAGCCAGCCACAGAACGGCAATCTCCGCAGGCGCAACATCTGGATCGGCGTCGGCCTTGCGGCCGTGGGTGCCGTCCTTTTCGGCCACTATGTGCTCGAGATCCCGCCTGGCGGGGACAACCTGTCGGGTACCGTAGCCCCCGCGCAGCGTTATCGGTCGGACTCGCAGGTGAAGCCCACCGACGTCCGCCTGGGCGACCAGTCCATTTCGCAACTGCTCCAGAACGAGGACGTGGACCGGCTGATCAAGGACCCGGGCTTCCAGGCGCTCGCGGCCAACCAGAGCGCGATGCAGGGCTTCGCGGCCAACGCGTCGGCCTTCGCCGCGCTGGCGTCGAACCCCGCTGCCTTCCAGGCGATCGCGGCGAATCCCGCGGCCTTCTCGGCGCTCGCGTCGCAACCCGCTGCCTTCCAGGCGATCGCGGCCAATCCGTCGGCCTTCTCGGCGTTCGCGGCCAACCCGGCCGCCTTCGCCGCCGCTGCCGCCAATCCGGCCGCCGCGCAGGCGTCGCATCCCGCTGCTTTCGCGGCGATGTCGGCGAATGCCGCCGCGTTCAAGGCGCTGTCCGCCAACTCGGCCGCGATGTCCGCGCTCTCGGCGAATAGCCAGGCGTTCGCGTCGATGGCCGCCAATGCCGCCGCGTTCCAGGCGCTGTCCGCCAACTCCGCGGCGATGTCGGCGCTGTCGGCCAATTCCGCTGCGTTCAGCGCGATGGCCGCCAACTCCGCCGCGTTCCAGGCCCTCGCTTCGAACGCCAGTGCGCTCTCCGCGCTGAGCTCGTTCGCCGCGAAGCCGAACGCGATGGCCTCGATGTCCGCGATGCAGGCGAATGCGGCCGCGTTCTCGAGCGCCGCGCAGTCGATGGCCGCTTCGTCGGCAGCCTCGGCCGCGTCGGCGTCGGCTTCGTCCGCCGCTTCCGCCTCGGCAACGGCCAAGAAGTAATTGCGGCTTCACGCGCGCCGATGAGGCAAGCCCGCTTTCGCTCTCCTACATCGACACTGCCGATGTCGAGCTGGTCTACTTCGATCCCACGCTGAGCTACCTCACGCCGCACGCGATCCGCACGTTCACGAATGCGATCGCGTGGCAGAAGCGCGTGATGGGCTGGCAGCCGTACGAGCGGACCACGCTCCTGCTCAAGGATTTCTCCGACTACGGCAACGCGAACGCGAGCCCCTTGCCGCGCAACACGCTGCGCTTCGACATCGCGCCCGTCTCGTACGCATTCGAGACCTACTCCGCAGCCGAGCGCCTGTACTCGATCATGAACCACGAGCTCACGCACGTGGCCACGACCGACATCTGGAATGAGGAAGACGCATGCTGGCGCCGGATCTTCTTCGGCAAGGTCTATCCGAAGTGGCAGCACCCGGAATCGCTGCTCTACAGCTATCTCACGGTTCCGCGCTTCACGGTGCCGCGGTGGTACGCGGAGGGAAGCGCCGTCTTCATGGAGACCTGGATGGCCGGCGGATTGGGACGCGTCCAGGGCGGCTTCTACGAGATGGTGTTCCGCGCGATGGTGCGCGACGAGGCGCCCTTCTACGATCCGCTGGGCCTGGAATCGCGCGGCACGCGCATCGACTTCCAGGGCGGCGCCAACGCGTACCTCTACGGCACGCGCTTCTTCACGTACATCGCCTACGCCCACGGCCCCGAGAAGGTGATCCGGTGGCTGCGCCGCGACCCGGACAGCAAGCGCCACTGGGCGGACAACTTCGAGCACGTGTACGGGATGCCCATCGAAGTCGCGTGGCAGCAGTGGATCGCTTTCGAGCGCGAGTTCCAGCGCAGGAACCTCGCGCAGGTGCGCGAGCAGCCGATCACGCCGCACAAGGACCTGGTGAAGACCGCGGTCGGATCCGCTTCGCGCGCCTACTTCGACGAGAAGAACGGCAAGCTCCTCGCGGCGTTCGATTATCCGGGCACCGTGGCGCACATCGGCATGCTCGACATGGGCGACGGCAACATCCATCGCCTGGTCGATGTGAAGGACCCACTGCTCTACAAGGTCACGGCGCTCGCATGGGATCCGTCCACGCGCACCGCGTTCTTCACGACCGACCACCACGCCCTGCGCGACCTGTGGGCGCTCGACGTGGACACGGGCAAGGAGCGGCTTCTCATGCGCGACGCGCGCGTGGGCGAAATCGTTCTCAACCCGGTTGACAAGTCCCTCTGGGGCGTGCGGCACGAAAGCGGCTTGGCCACGCTCGTGCACGTGCCGGCGCCCTACACCGAGTGGAAGCAGGTGCACACGTTCCCGTACGGTGTGGTGCCGTACGACCTGGACATCTCGCCCGACGGAAAGAAGCTCGCGGCCTCGATGGCCGAGGTGGGCGGCGACCAGTTCCTGCGCGTCTGGGACCTGGAGCGCGTGCGCAAGGGCGACATGAAGCCGCTTTCCGAGCACGTCTTCGGCCAGTCGATCCCGGAAAACTTCGTCTTCTCGCCGGACGGGCGCTACCTCTACGGCAGCAGCTACTACACCGGCGTGTCGAACATCTTCCGCTACGAGGTAGCCAACGGGGAAACCGAGGCCGTGTCGAACGCGGAGTCGGGATTCTTCCGCCCCGTGCCGCTTGCCGACGGGCGCCTCATCATCTTCCACTACACCGGCGCGGGGTTCGTGCCGGCGACCATCGAGCCCAAGGTCCTGAAGGACGTGAGCGCGATCACGTTCCTCGGCGCCGAGATCGCGAAGAAGCATCCCATCGTCACCACGTGGCAGGTGGCCTCGCCGTCCGAAGTCGACGACGAGAAGCTCGCGACCGCGCGCGGCGCCTACGTGCCGTTCCAGAAGACCGGGCTGCAGAGCGCCTATCCCGTGGTGCAGGGATACAAGCAGAAGATCGGCTTCGGCATGCACGCGCACATCGACGATCCGCTGTCGCTCGTGTTGATCGACCTGGAGGCCGCGTACACGCCCTCGCCGAACCTGCCGCAGGACGAGCGCGCGCACGTGGACGCGACGCTGCGCTACCTCGGCTGGCATGCGGGAGCATCGTGGAACCGGCCGGACTTCTACGACCTCTTCGGTCCCACGATCCGCAGCCGCCGCGGACTCGCGGTGAAAGGCGGATACGACCAGTTCCTCGTCTTCGACGAACCGCGCCGCCTCGAATTCAGGAGCGAGCTCGCGCACTATGAGCGCCTGGACGCGCTGCCGGCTTTCCAGAACGTTCCCACGACGTCCAGCCGCCTCACCACCGCGGAGGCGGGCCTCTATTTCACCGACGTGAGGCGCTCGCGCGGCGCCGTGGACGACGAGAAGGGCATCGTCGCCGACGCGGTGTTCTTCTCGAACTACGTCGAGTCGCGCTTCGTGCCGCAGCTGCGCGGCAGCTTCGACTTCGGCGTGCCCCTGCCGTGGGCGCACAGCTCGGTCTGGCTGCGCAACGCCGCCGGCATCGCCAAGGGCGAGGCGAACGACGTCTACGCCAACTTCTTCTTCGGCGGCTTCGGCAACAACTACGTGGACGCGAACCGCCAGGAGAAGCGCTACCGCGAGTACGACTCGTTCCCGGGCTTCGAGATCAACGAGCTGAATGGGCGCCGGTTCGTGCGCAGCATGGCGGAGGTGAACCTGCCGCCCTACGTGTTCGAGTCCGTGGGCACGCCGGTCTTCCACCTCGCGTGGCTGCGCCCCGCGGTGTTCTCATCGCTGCTGCGCACGAACCGCGATCTTGCGCAGAGCGGCCGCTACGCCAATGCGGGCGCGCAGGTGGACCTGCGCTTCACGGTGATGCACTGGTACGAGATGACGCTTTCCGTGGGCTACGCCGTCGGCTACCGGGGCAGCGAGCGCGCGGGCCACGAATGGATGGTGTCGCTCAAGATCATGTAGCCTCACCCGCATGCGTGTCCTGCTGGGCCTGGCTCCCGTCGTGTGCTTCCTCGGCGTCCTCGTCGCACTCGACAGCTACAAGCTGGTGAAGCTGCGCAACGTGCTCGCGGTGCTGGCCGCCGGCGCGGCGATCGCCGGCGCGGCCTACGGCATCAACGGCGAGCTTCTCGAGCGCATCGATATCGGATTCGTCGCCTACACGCGCTATGTGGCACCGCCCATGGAAGAGCTGCTGAAGGCAGCCGTCCTGGTCGCGCTCATCCGCGGGCGTCGCATCGGATTCCTCGTGGACGCGGCGATCGTGGGGTTCGCCACAGGCACGGGCTTCGCGGTGGTCGAGAACCTGCTTTACCTGCGACTCGCGCCGGATGCGCCGCTCGGCGCGTGGCTCGTGCGCGGCTTCGGCACCGCGATCATGCATGGCGGAGCGACCGCGATCTTTGGCGTGATGGGTCTCGCGATGGTGGAGCGCTCGGGCAGGACCGGCGTGGTCGCCTTCGTCCCCGGGTTCCTCGTGGCAGTGGGGCTGCACTCCGCCTTCAACCACTTCTTCTTCTCGCCGCTCATCTCCACCGTCGGGATCGCGGTCCTGCTGCCGTTGATCCTGCAGCTCGTCTTCGCCCGAAGCGAGGCGGCGATGGGCAAATGGCTCGGCACCGGATTCGACGCCGACACGGAGATGCTCGATCTCATCAACTCCGGACAGCTCTCGGATTCGCCGGTGGGCCGCTACCTAACCCAGCTCAAGGAGAAGTTCCAGGGGCCCGTGGTCGCCGACCTCGTCTGCTACCTGCGGCTGCACACGGAGCTCGCGCTTCGCGCGAAAGGCGTCCTCATGATGCGCGAGAACGGATTCGAGGTACCGATCGACGAGCCGACCCGCGAGAAATTCGTGGAGATGACCTACCTGGAGAAAAGCATCGGCCCGACGGGGCGCAGGGCCCTTCAACCGATGCTGCACATGAGCCACAGGGACCTGTGGCAGCTCTACATGCTCAAGAGCTGAGCTTCACCAGCCGCCGGTGCGGATCCATTCCTCCAGCATCGGCATGCGGTCCACGCCCCAGAACGGCTCGCCGTCGGCGATGAAGAAGGGCGATCCGAAGACGTTGGCGGCGATGGCGTCGTCCACTTCCTTCTTCGCGCGCTCCTTCAATGCCGGATCCTCGAGGACCGTGGCGAGGGCGCTGGCATCGATGCCGGCGGACTTCGCGATCTCGATGACCTTCGCCGGCGCGCTGATGTCGATGCCGTCGACGAAGTACGCCTTGTAGAGCGCCTTTGCGAGCGCGCGCGCCTGGGTTGAATCGCGATCGTCGAGCCAGTAGAACGCGCGCATCGCCGCGACGGTCCCGATCGGAAACTTCGAGGGATGCTTGTACGGCACCTTGTGCATGCGTGCCGAGCGCAGGAAGTCGTGCCTGGAATACTCGCCCTTCATCGGGATCTCGACCAGGGGCGGCTGGCCCGTGATCTTGAACACGGGTCCCAGGAGGAACGGGCGCCAGCGAAGCGGCCGGCCGACGCGCTTCTCGAAGTCGTCGGCCAGCTGCGATGCGATGTACCCGTAAGGCGACGAAAACTCGAAGTAGAAGTCGATCGGCGCCTTCGACGTCACGGCGTCTGCGCGCCGTCCTGGCCCGGCTGTGTGCCGGGCTGTGTCTCCACAAGCTTGAGCGGCTCGGCATCCGCCGCCTGCGCGCGTCGCCGGCGCGGCTTGGTGCGGTGCGGCAGGTCGTCCTCGACCGGCGCTGCGGCGGGGGCGCTGGAAGCCGTCTCGACCAATTGCAGCTCCTGCGGCGCAGGGGCGTCGTCGCTGGCATGGCGCTTGCGGTTCGGGCGGTGCGACTGCGATTCGTCGCCGACTTCGTCGTGCTCGCTCACGCTGCGGAAAGCCGCGGGCAGCGCCGCCATCGGCGCCGGGGCGGATTGCGTGAATGACGGCGTCACGGGCTCGTGCCGGGGCGCCTGCGACTCGTGCTCGGCCTCGCTCGCCTCGTGATGCGGACTCGTGTGGTGAACCTCGGCCTCGATGCTTTCATGAACGGGCGCGCGTGGGGACTCGAGCTCCGCGGCACGGCTCTCGATCGCTTCGGCGGGGCTGCCCTCGGTTGCGAAGTTCTCGCGCGCGCCACGCTCCCCACGTCCACGGCCTCCGCGACGGCGGCGGCGGCGTGCGCCTTCGCCCTCATGGGCGGCATCGGCGACCGGACCCGACTCGAGGCGCGGCGCCTGCTGCTGCTGCTCGTCCTCACGCAGGAGCTCCGCGCTCATCATCTCGCCACGTTGCGGCTGCTGCTGTTGGTGCGGCTGCTGTTGCGGACGCGGCTCGCGCGGCTCGCGCGGTTCACGCGGTTCGCGTTGCTCACGCGGTTCGCGTTGCTCACGCGGCTCGCGCTGTTCGCGTGCCTCGCGAGGCTCACGCGGCGGGCGCGGCTGTTGCGGGCGTCCCTCGCGCTGCGGCTCGCGATTGTCGCGACGCGGCTGTTGCTGTTGTTCACCGCCGGGCTTGCGCTCCTGGCGCTGCTGTTGGTCTCCACCCTGGCGCGGGCGATCTCCACGCTGGCCGTCGCGGCGCTGTTGTTCGCCGCGGCGTCCGTCGCGGCGCTGCCCATCGCGCTGGCGCTGTCCGTCGCGGGAGCGAGCGTCCTCGAGCGCGGGCTTCGGCTGCGCGGGTTGCGCCGCGGGCTTGGGAGCTGGCGCGGTCTCGGCGGGCTTCTTGAGCCAGCCGAAGAGCCTGTCCATGAGGCCCACGGGGCGCGCCTCGGGCGCGGGGATGGGCGCGCGTGTCGCGGGGGTGCGCGTGGCAGGGCGCTGCGCGGCGACCGGCGCTTCCACCGACATCGGCGCGGGTTGGTCGGGACGAATGCCCTTCACCAGCGGCTCGGGACGCGGCGCGGTTTTCTCCGGCGTCCGCGTCGGCATGCCCACCGGCTCCTCATCGGGCACGGTCACCATCTCGTAGCTCGGCTTCTGCTCGTCCAGCTGCGGCGCGTCGTGGCGCAAGCGCTCGACGTTGTAGTTGGGTGTGGCGAGGTTCGGGTTCGGGATCAGCAGCACGTTCACCTTGAGGCGAGCCTCGATGCCGAAGATCTCCGATCGCTTCTCGTTCAGGAGATACGTGGCCACGTCCACCGGCACCTGGCAGTGGATCGCGGCGGTGTTTTCCTTCATCGCCTCTTCCTGCAGGATGCGAAGCACGTGCAGCGCGGTCGATGCCGTGTCGCGGATGTAGCCGGTGCCGTGGCAGCGCGGGCAGGGCGAGTGCGTCGTTTCCTCGAGCGAAGGCTGCAGGCGCTGGCGCGAGAGCTCCAGTAGCCCGAAGCGCGAGATCTTGCCGATCTGCACTCGCGCGCGGTCGTGTCGGAGCGCCTCGCGCAGGCGGTTTTCCACCTCGCGCTGGTTCTTCGCGTTCTCCATGTCGATGAAGTCGATCACGATGAGGCCGCCCAGGTCGCGCAGGCGCAGCTGGCGGGCCACTTCGTCGGCCGCTTCGAGGTTCGTGTTGAACGCGGTCTGCTCGATGTCGTGGCCGCGCGTGGCGCGCGCGCTGTTCACGTCCACGGAGACCAGCGCTTCCGTGTGGTCGATCACGATCGCACCGCCCGAGGGCAGCGTCACGTCGCGTCCGTAGGCGCTCTCGATCTGGTGCTCGATCTGGAAGCGCGAGAAGAGCGGGACGTCGTCGCGGTAGAGCTTCACCTTGTTCACGTTGGCCGGCATCACGGTGCTCATGAACGCCATGGCCTGGTCGAAGATCGCCGGGGTATCGACGAGGATCTCGCCGATGTCGGGCTGGAAGAGGTCGCGGATCGCGCGCACCACGAGGCTCGACTCGAGGTAGATGAGGCAGGGGCCTTTTTCCTCGTTCGAGGCGGTCTCGATGGCGCCCCAGAGCTGCAGCAGGTAGTTCAGGTCCCACTGCATTTCCTCGGCGCTGCGGCCGATGCCCGCGGTGCGGGCGATGAGGCTCATTCCGTCGGGAACCTGGAGCTGGTCCATCACCTCGCGAAGCTCGTTGCGGTCCTCGCCCTCGATGCGGCGCGAAACGCCTCCTCCGCGCGGATTGTTGGGCATGAGCACGAGGTAGCGCCCGGCGAGCGAGATGTAGGTGGTGAGCGCCGCGCCCTTGTTGCCGCGCTCGTCCTTGTCCACCTGGACGATGAGCTCGGAGCCGGACTTGAGCTGGGTGGCCATCTTCGAGCGGCCGAACTCGCCGCCGTCCTGATTGACCATGTACTG
>Ga0209131_1002157_pt1 | contig 13419 bp, 15 predicted proteins | sample GraSoi_2013_40cm_FD_185826 | JGI IMG/M metagenome (GOLD analysis project Ga0209131, IMG submission 185826) | Grasslands soil microbial communities from the Angelo Coastal Reserve, California, USA - Sample 9_17_2013_40cm (SPAdes) (version 2) | ecosystem: Environmental > Terrestrial > Soil >...
GGAGAGGCGCAGGTCCCCGCGCAGCGTCGCGAGTTTCACTGCCGCGCGCTCGCCGCTCCCCGTGATCTGCAGCCGGTAGTCGCCGAGCCGCTGCAGCCCGCTCACTCCGGCCTCGATCCATTCGACTGTCGCCGCGCCGACCAGGCTCGCTTCGCCGATTTCGAAGGAATCGGCCAGCACGCGCAAACGTCCGTCGGGTTTCGCAAAAGCGGCCGCGGGGACCGCGGGTTCGAGCAGGGCCGCCGGCGCTTCGGCCTCGACGTTCCGGAAACGCACGCTGCCTTTGCCCAGGCTCACGTTCGCGCGCAGCCGGGTCCCGGGGGCGATGCCGGACAGCGCGACGCTCAGCCGTCCCGCGAAGAGCGACAGCGGATTGCAGCTCCACTGGAGGTCGGCAATGCCGCGAAAAGCGCCGCCGGAGCGCAGCGCGAGCAAGCCGCTGCCCTTCCACAGAGTGCCCGCGGGATCGCCGAGCGCAAGGGCTCCGCGGCTCGAGCGCTCGAGCGCGAACCCGAGCCAGGAGGCGGGCAGATTCGCCAGGAGAAAAACCAGGTATGCGACTACGCCCAGGACGGCCAGCTGGACGCCGGGGCGGCGAAAAGCGGAGATCATGCGCCCTGCGCCCGCAACAACAGCCGTGCGTTCACGGTGCCGGGATTGGCGTGCCGCTCGAGCGTGGCGCTTTCAGCGCGCAGGCTGAGCTGCTGCTGCAGCTCGACCAGCCATGCCATCACGGATTGAAACGAGGCACCTTCGACCTGCACGCGCACGGCGCTCGCGCCCTCCGCATCGACGCGCTTCAGCTGTTCGCGCAAACCGTGCCGCTCGGCAGCCTGACCGAGCGCAGCCGCCAGATTCGGTGGCGGGGTGACGCGCGGCGCGGCGCGCACGCTCGCCACCACCGCGGCCTGCTCCTGAACGCGGGCGAGCTGCGCCTGGACCGAGGCGAGGCGCGTGCGCGCCCTTGCGAGACCGCTCTCGACCGGGCTCCATACGAGCAGATAGAAAAGCGCCGCACCCAGGAACACGGCGAGCGCGGACGCCACGCGACGCTCGCGCGCGCCGAGCGCGTTCCAGCGGGCGCGCCAGGGTTCGATCCAGGCGAAATTCATCATTTTCCTTTCCCGGAAGACGGAGCGACCGCGCGCACCCGCAGCCGCGCTTCGCCGCCCGTGCGCTGGACTTCGACGTCCAGCGATCGCGCGCGCAGCGCGCGCGCAACGGACTCTGCGTCGGCCTCCGAGGCCGCGACCCGGATGACGAGCGCCCGCTCGGCATATTCGATGCCCTGCACGCGCACGCGCGATTCGCGCTCGATCACGGGCGCCGCGCGCGAAAGGAGAAAAAGCATGTCCCCGGGCGCCGCGACGCCGCTGCGCGCGCCCAGGTCTTCCAGACCGCGCCGCATCTGCTCGGCGGGGTCGAGGATGGCGCGGGTCTCGGGAAAACTCTTCAGGAGCAGCGCGCTCATTTCCTCTTCGGCCGCGCGCGCCGCCCGCGACAATCGCACCCACTCGACCGCGTCGAGGGCGAGCGTGGCGAGGAGCCACGCCGCGAGCAGAGCCGCAGCCGGAATATACGCGCGCTTGAGCGCCGCCAGCCGGGCGCGCGGCGCATAGTGCTGCTGCAGCAGATCGAGCGGCGCCGCCGGAACGGAGGCGTCTCCGGGCCGCATCGGCTCAAGCGGCAGCCCCAAGGCCTGGCGCCACGCCGCGGAATCCAGATCGGCAGGCGCGTCGACGAGCAGGATGCGCTCGGGCGCGCTGGCCTCCGTCCGCGCTTCGGCGAGGGCCGCGTGCAGCCAGCCCGGCGGTCGGAGCTCGGCCGGACCGCCCAATCCCGCGCGTGCGCCGCTGCGCAGCACGATCTCCCCGTCGACGAACGCGAGCGTCCAGGCGCGATCGGCGAGCGGCAGCGACAAGGTCACAGGCGCGAGATGCGTCGGGGCGAGCCCGGCGGCCGCGAGCGCCGCGAGCCAGCTCTCCATGCGCTCGCGCCGCGTCACCGCCACCGCGAGCGCACCGTCCGCCTCGTGCGAGAAGGCGAAATGCAGCCGTTCGGGCGGATCGATCAGCTGCTCCTCGAGCGCGAAGGGCAGCGCCTGAACGATTTTCGCGATCGAACGCGTCGGCAAGCGCGCGCGCAGGAACAGAGTTTCCGCGGCCGGAGTCCAGACGACGATCTCTTCGGCAGGCGCGAGTCCCTCGAGCCCGCGCTGGGCGCCCTGCCGGACGGCCCCGCCCGCTGCGAGGCGACGCCAGCGCAGCTCGGAATCTTCGGCCGGCCAGTTCCGCGGCAGCCACAGCTCGAGGCGGTCGCCGCCCTTGCGGCGCCAAGAGGCGGAGAGGTCGAGCCAGGCACCCTTACTGAGATTCGTCAGGTTCATCCGATCCGATCAGGGGTTGCGGCCTGTGCCAGAGCACGGTCGTGGTCTTGTCGGGCAGGCGTTGAAGAAGGGCTTCGCTGCGGCGCTCGTGGCGCCCGATCGCGGTGTCGAGCGTGACCAGAAAATAATCGGTCTTCAGGCTCATTCCCGCGGCCGGCGGAGTCGAGCCGGCGGGCAGCTTCGACGTGAAATCGGTGAGGTTGCTGAACGGCTTGAGGAGCCGATCTTCGGCGATGCGCTGCGCGGTCGGCAGATCCAGATGATCCACCAGCGCCACGAGCACCTTGGGCGAAGCCGTGTTGACGTTGATGATGTTGGAAGCCACCGGAAGAACGGTCACGTACGGCAGCAGCGCCGCGACGGTCTTGGCGTCGAAGCCGCGGACGAGCCGCAATTCATCGACGCTCGCCATGGGCCGGTTGGCGGCGCGATACGGCGGATTGAAGTTGAGGTAGTCGACGTCCTCCGCGCCTCCCGCGCTCACCTCGCTGTCCGGGTCGGTCCAGTCGACCACCGCATTGGCGAGCTGCGGATCGAGCTGCAGCCCCTCGAGCAGGCGCTGCAGGACCCGGAGGTTCGCCAGGCCCGTCGGGTCCTTGCCTGCGACGCTGTTCAGATTGAAGCGCGACTGCGCGTCCTCGATCGACACCTTGATGGTTCCACCGTCCACGGGCAGCGTAGGCAATCCCATCGCCCAGCTCTCGCCGAGATGGTCGGTCGAGTTCTGTGCCGCGTCCTCGAGGAGGGCGAGGCTCGCCCAGTGCAGCGCGCCGCGGCGCAGCCAGTCGGTCGCGCCGCGGTCGGCGACATTCTCCATTTGCCGGAACCAGATCTGGTGCGCAAAGGCGATCTGAGCCGCGATCGCCGCCGCGATCGCGACGATCATCACCGCGGTCACGAGGGCGATTCCACGCTGGGTGCGGGCGGCAGGCATCACTGGTTCACCAGAAACAGCCGCTTGAAGCGGCCCACGCCCTTCACGGCGAGCGTGACCTCCATCGCCCGCGGCGGAACGTCGGGGCCGCTCGCCGCCGTGGGCCAGGTATCCACCGAATCGCCGCTCGCGCCGTAGAAACGCAGCTCGAAAGTCTCGACGTCGGCGAGCAGCGGCGCTTCGAGCGGCTCGGTCACCGGAGCGCGATCGAGCACCGGCCAGGTGATTCGCACCAGGCGCCCTTCCTTGAGGCGGTAAGCGACGCGCCTCAGATCCGAGCGCGGCGCGCCCCCGTAGTTCAGCTCGCCGCCGCGCGTCAGCTCGAGGCTCGGCTCGGCGAGCGCGCGCGAATCGTAGAGCCGTCCCACGAACGCCTGAAGCTCGAATCCGCCCGCGTCGCGCACCTTGCGGGGGCGTGCGTGCGCCACGTCATCCGAGATGCGCAGGAAGGCCTGCGACAACTCCTGCCAGACGCGCTGCTCCGCAGTGAGCCGTTCGCGGTTGTCGAGCAGGCGGGCCAATCCCGCGTACGCGAGGACGGCGAAAATCCCGAAGACCACGAGCGCGACCAAGAGCTCGATCAGCGTGAAGCCGGACCGGCGACCCCGCGGGTCCATCGGGACGATTCTTTCTGAGGTCATGGCTGCGATCCCGTCTGCGACCCGGGTCCCGTCGGCGGTGCTGGCTGCGGTCCGATCTGTTCGACGAATCCGGTCAGCTTCGCGAGCGTCGAATCGGTTCCCTTCAGGAACACGCTCACCTCGACGCGCCGCATGCGGGCGGCGGGCGTCACGCCGGTCTGCTGGAGCCAGTGGAACGCGCGCCCGCCCATGTCGGCGTCGCCTTCCTTCACGTCGAGCGCAGGCCATTCCCTGCGCAACTCGATTTCGGACAGCCTGTCTTCGGCCACCCAGCGCGCGAGCGTGCGATCGCGCAGCGCCGCAGTGGTGTCGAGCGCCGCGCCCAGACTGCGCGCGGTCGCGGTCAGCGCGATCGCGAGCACGGCGAGCGCCACCAGGATTTCGACCAGGGTAAAGCCTCCAGCGCGCCGTGCGCAATTCATGAGGCGACCTGCGCGCGTATGGTCCCGTCGGGGGCGCCGATGACGCTCCAGCGCGCTCCGCCGCTCCTGAGCACGATGCGAAACGCCGGCAGCTCGCCGCTCGGCAGGAACACCACCCCGTCCTGCGCGGCCTCCCCCGCGCCCTCGATCTGCAGCGCCTCGATCACGACGCCCGGCGGCATGCGCTGGGGACGGAACAGGTCGTCCGCGCTCGCGAGCTTGAGCCGGCCGTTGCGCTCCAGACGCAGGAAGCGGTAGGACTCGCGTCCCGCGCCGAAGGCGAACACCCGCCCCTGCAGGATCGCCTCCTCGCGGGCCGCCCGCAGGAGCAGCGCGAGGTGCTCGCTCTCATCGCGCACCACGTCGCCGGGCCCGCGCATGAGCTGCACGCTCGCGAGGCCGATGATCACGGCGATGATCACGACCACCACGAGGATCTCGATCAGCGTGAAGCCGCCTGAGCGGCGCGCCCGCATCATTACTGCCACGACCCGACGTCGGCGTCGACGCCCTCGCCGCCGGGCTTGCGGTCGGCGCCGAGCGAGTACACATCGACCTCGCCGCGGATGCCGGGATTGAGATACTGGTATTCGGTGCCCCAGGGATCCACGGGCAACTTGTCGAGGTAGCCGCCCGCCTTCCAGTTGCGCGGAATGTCGCCGCGCTCGGGTTTTTTCACCAGCGCCGCGAGGCCCTGGTCGGTGCTCGGATATGTGCCGTTGTCCAGCCGGTAGAGCTTCAATGCCCCCATGATCGCGTTGACGTCCGCCCGTGCCGCCGTCGCCCGCGCCTGGTCGGGACGGTCCATCACGCGCGGCACGATCAGCGCCGCGAGGACGCCTAGAATCACGATGACGACGAGAATCTCGATCAGGGTGAAACCGCGCGCGCGGCGCAAGAGTGTGTAAGCGTTCGTCATAGCGTTTCCTAGCGTACCAGTTGGTTCATTTCGAATATAGGCAAAAGTATCGCGACCACGAGGAAGAGCACGATCCCGCCCATCGCGACGATGAGGAGGGGTCCGAGCAGCGCCGTCAGGCCGCGCGTCCAGTTCACGAGTTCGCGCGACTGCGCCTCGGCGGCGCGGGCGAGCATGGTGTCGAGCCGACCGGTCGCCTCGCCGCTCGCAATCAGGTGAATGACGATTGGCGGGAAGAGCTTCGCCGCCCCGAGGGCGGGGGCGAGCGCCCCGCCCTCGCGCACGCGGCGCACCGCCTCGTCCACCGCGGCGCGCATCGGCAGGTTCGTCAGCACCGCCGCCGCGGACTGCAACGATGCGAGCAACGGAACGCCGCTCGCGGTGAGGATCCCCAGGGTATCGGCGAAGCGCGCAGCGTTGACGCCCCGGATGAGCCTTCCCACGAGCGGCACGCGCAGCAGCCAGCCGTGCCAGCGGCGTTTGCGCGATTCGTCGCGTAAGAGCAGCGCGCCGGCGAAGACCGCGCCGGCGAGGCCCGCGAGCCACGCCAGACCGCTCGCGCGCGCAAAATCGCTGATCGCGATGAGAACGCGTGTGACCAGGGGAAGGGTCTGGCCGAGATTGGCGAACACGCGCGTCACCTGCGGCACGACGTATGTGACGAGGAACGCGATGACGAGGAACGCGACCAGGGTCAGGAGCACGGGGTAGATGAAGGCGATGATGACCTGGTCGCGCAAGGCTTCACGATTCTCGGTGTAGTCGGCGAGGCGCTCGAGCACGTCGCCGAGCCGCCCCGAATGCTCGCCCGCCTCGATCATGGCGCGGTAGATCTGGGGAAATGCCTTGGGAAACTCGGCCAGGCTATGCGACAGGGATTGGCCTTCGAGCACGCGTGCCCGCACCGCCGCGAAAAGCGTGCGCGCTCCCGCCGACTCGGTTTGCTCGATGAGCACGTTGAGGCCCTCCTCGATGGTGAGCCCGGCACGGACCAGTGTGGCGAACTGGCGCGTGACCAGCGCCAGTCCCTTCCGCGACAGCCCGGGACGCGAGAAGCGCTCGCGCCGCCCGGATTGCGCCGCCGCACGTATGCTCTCGACGGTGAGCGGCGCGAGCCCGCGTTCGCGCAGCAGCGATCTCGCGTGGCGCTCGGTGTCCGCCTCGATCACTCCGCGCGTTTCGCGCCCGGTCGTCTCCAGGGCGCTGTACTCGAAGCCCGACATGCTCGGTGCGGATGCCTGCTCGCGCCTATTCGCGACTCATTCTCGACTCATTCTCGAGACACGCGCAGCACTTCCTCGAGACTCGTTTCGCCTGCGCGCACCCAGCGCAGGCCGTCCTCGCGCAGGCCCTTCATGCCCCCGCGGCGCGCGTGCTCGCGCAGGTCGGCCTCGGAGGCGCGGTCGTGGATCAGGCGCCGGGCCTCGTCGTCGATGAGGAGCAGCTCGAAAATCCCGGTGCGTCCCTGATAGCCCGTGAACGCGCAGGCCTCGCAGCCGGCCGCGGTGAACAAGGCGACGTTCTCCGCCCCCCCGTTCCCGTTCTCGAGCAGGCCCTGCTCGGCGCGGTCGGGCTCGTGCGAGCGCCGGCACGCCGGGCACAGCCGCCGCACCAGCCGCTCGGCGAGCACGCCGAGCAGGCTCGATGCGACCAGGAACGGCTCGATGCCCATGTCGACCAGGCGCACCACGGCGCCCGCCGCGTCGTTGGTGTGCAGGGTCGCGAGCACCAGGTGCCCGGTCAAGCTCGCCTGCACTGCGATCTGCGCGGTCTCCAAATCGCGGATCTCGCCTATCATGACCACGTCCGGGTCCTGGCGCAGAATGGCGCGCAGCGCCCGCGCGAAGGTCAGCTCGATACGCGGATTCACCTGGGTCTGGCCGACGCCGTCGAGGTCGTATTCGATCGGGTCCTCGACGGTGACGATGTTGGTGCGCTTGGCATCGAGCTGGCCGAGCGCGGCGTAGAGCGTGGTCGTCTTTCCGGAGCCGGTCGGGCCGGTGACGAGGATGATCCCGTGCGGCTGTTTGACGAGCTCGCGCAGGGCGGCGAGCGTCGTATCCGCCATGCCGAGGCCGGTGAGGTCGAGCCTCCCGGCCTGCTTGTCGAGCAGGCGCAGCACCACGCGCTCGCCGTGAGCGGTCGGCAGGATCGAAACGCGCACGTCGACCGAGCGCCCCGCGAGCCGCAGTGCGATGCGCCCGTCCTGCGGCTGGCGTTTCTCGGCGATGTCCAGGCGCGCCATGATCTTGATGCGCGACACGATCACGCCGTGCACCACCTGCGGCGGCTCGAGCACGTCGCGCAGCATCCCGTCCCTGCGGAAGCGCACCACCGAGCGCCCCTCGAAGGCCTCGATGTGGATGTCGGAGGCGCCCTCGCGCACCGCCTGCGAGAACAGGGCATTGATGAGACGAACGATCGGCGCGTCGTCCTCGCTCTCCAGGAGGTCGGCGACCTTGGGCAGGCTCTCCGCGAGCGCCGCGAGATCCGGGTTCGCGTCCATGTCGGTCACGATTTCGGCGGCGTGCGAGGCGCCGCGCTCGTAGGCGCGCGCGAGCGCCGCGTCGAAGGCCTCGTTCGCCAGCTCTCTCAGAGCGAGCGGCCCGCCGAGCGCGCGCTGCACCTCGGCGAGGACGCTCGCGCGCACCCCGGGCCGGACCCAGAGCTCGAAGCCTTCCCCCAGCTGCCGCGCGCTGATCACCCCGTGCCGCTTGGCAAAAGCGTAAGGCAGCCGCTCGACCGCGTGCGCGTCGGGCGTGAGGGGGCTCGAGGACATGTCCACGCGCTCAGGGCCTCGCCGGCACCGGAGCGGCTTGCGCGTCGGGCTCGTTCGCAGGCGCCGCCGGAGAATCCTGCCCGGGTGCGCGCGCCGGCGGCTGGGGCGGAACCGGCGGCACGGGCTCCATGCGGTCGTAGATGTCTTCGCGCTCCGGGCCTTCGCCGCGCGTGTAGCCGCGCAGATATTCATAGCGGTCCTGCGTCACGCGATAACCGTCCTCGACCGAGCGGATGATCACCGGGCGCAGGAAGATCATCAGGTTGGTGCGCTTGCGCTCCTCGCTCTTGAAGCGGAACAGCGCGCCCAGAAACGGAATGTCGCCGAGCAGCGGAATCTGCTGCGTGGTCACGTTCAAGGTGTTCTGGATCAGCCCGCCGAGCACGATGGTGTTGCCGTCGTCCACCACGACCTTGGTTTCGAGCGAGCGTTTGTCGGTGACGAGATCGCTCGCGCCGACCTGTGCAGTCTTATTCACGCTCGAGACCTCCTGATAGATCTCCAGCCGTATGGTCGATCCCTCGGAAATCTGCGGCTTGATGCGCAAGGTCAGGCCCACGTCCTTGCGCTCGATCGTCTGGAAGGGATTCACCGCCCCCGCTCCCGTGGCGGTAATGGCCGCCGCCGCTGCGAAACTGCCGGTTATAAATGGCACGTTCTGCCCTATGACGATTTTCGCCTGATAGTTGTCGAGCGTCAGGAGATTCGGCGTCGAGAGGATGTTGCCGAGGTTGTTTGCCTGGAGCGCCCGCGCCAGGGCGCCGAGGCTCCTCGCCGTCGTGCCGTCGGGCAGGGTGATGGTCTTGCCCAGCACCGCGACCGTCAGCCCGCCGGGATTGAGCGCCGAGGCTGTCGCGCCCGCGATGGCCTCGCCGAGGCTGGGATTGGCCGCGGGAAAATTGGCCGCGGCGCCGACCGTGCGCGAGCCGACCGAGCCCACCCCCGCCCATTGGACGCCCAGTTCGTCGGTGCGGTCGGCGTTCATTTCCGCGATCAGGGCCTCGACGTAGACCTGGGCGCGGCGGATGTCGAGCTGCTCGATCACCAGGCGCAGGTTGTTGTACACCGTGTCCGAGGCGTTGATGATGAGCGAGTTGGTCGCCTCGTCCGCCTGGATGAGAGACGGCGTCGCCCCGCCCGGCCGCCCGGCTGCTCCGGCCCCCGGCGGCGCCCCGGGCGCGCCGCCGGCCGAAGCCGAGAGCATGCCGCGCAGCACCTCGACCAGCTTCGTCGCCTCGGCGTGCTTCAGGTAGATCACGCGGGTGCTGCCGATCGCGCGCGCCGGCACGTCCAGTTTTTCGATGAGCGAGCGCAACAGCACGATGCGCCCCGGGTTGTCCGAGCGCAGCAGGATGCTGTTGGTGCGCGTATCCGGCACCACCGAAAAACGGTCGCCGCCCGCCGCGATCTGGGTGGGCGGCACGCCCGGCACCGCACCGGGCGTGGCGAGCCCCGTCCCCGACAGGCGCACCACCAGCTCCGCGAGGTCGATGGCGGAGGCGTGCTGAACCGGGATCACCGTGACGTCCGTGCTCGCCGGCAGGTCGATCCTCTCGATGATGCGCAGCAGCCGCCGCACGTTGTCCGCATAGTCCGTGATGATGAGCGCGTTGGCCGGATCGTATACAGAGAGCTGGCTGGTCGGCGACATCAGCGGGCGCAGCACGTTCTGCAGTTGCGCCACCGCGACGTGCTGCCCGATCACGACGTGCGTGACGACCTGTTCGCCGCCGCGCGGGGGCCCTTCCTGCTCGTTCACCGGCGCCGCCGCCTTGGCCTCGGCGACCGGAATGATGCGCACCGAGTCGCCGGGACCTTCGACCGCGGTGAAACCTTGGGTCTTCAGCGCAGAGAGAAAGATCTGGTACCCGGCCGCGACCGGCATGGGCCGCGCCGAAACGATGGTGACCTGTCCCCTCACGCGCGGGTCGATCAACATGTTGCGCCCAGTCATCTGCGACATCGCTTTGACCACGGCCTGCAGGTCCGCCCCCTGGAAATTGAGCACCACCTCGCCCTTTCGCGGGGTGACGGCAACCGCCGCTCCGCTCGGTGCCCGCGCGGGGGGCACCGCGGCCGGGGACTCGACCGGGGGCGCGCCCGGGGCGATGGGGGGCGCGCCCGGGGTCTCGGGCGTCTGCCCTGAAGCGATATGCGCGGCGACCGCGAGTGCGACGCAGAGGATTCGAGCAGCGGTTGCAAGGGTTTTTCTCATGAGTGTCGGGAGGAGTTCCGCGGCGCGCCTCCGTCAGCGCATATCGTAGTACAGCGTCTCGTTGCGGCCCTGCCGCTGCACGTCCACGAGCACGCGCTGAGCGGTGCCGAATTGCTGGTAAAGACGCATCACGTCGTCCATGCTGGTGAGCGGCTGGCCGTTGACGTTGCGGATCACGTCGCCCGGGCGCAGGCCGAGCTTCTCGTACAGGCTTCCCGCCTGGACCTGGCGCACCAGGAACCCTCCGTCGGGGTTGGGCACGATCAAGGCCTGGTTGAGGAATTCCGGCCGGCCGAGCTGCTGCTGCAACTGCCGCCGGTCGACGAGCTGCCGATCGGTGCCGACAGACTGAACGATCGGAGGCAGGACGGCGGCTCCCGCGGCGCCGCCTTCGGCGTCCTTCATGAACACCGCTTCGCGCGCGCCGTTGCGGACGATCACGATGCGATCGCGTTCCACCGTGTCGAGCCGCACGCCGGGCGAAACCTCTTCGCCAGAACAGAAGGCCGCCTCGGGTTGTCCCTGCACGATGAGGAGCGCGCAGCCGGCCGCCGCGCCCGCGGCGACGCCGGTCAGCGTCATGTTCAGATTGCTGGGCGCGACGCTCGCTTCGGCCGCCGGACTCCTCGGGGCAGGGCGCCCGAAAAGCTGCACGCTGCCGAGCCCGCGCAGATCGGCGAGATCGGCGCCCCCGGCGCGCGCCACCGCCGGCGAGGGCGGCTGGAGCACGCGCCAAGTCCCCTGCGCCAGCGTCCAGCACAGCAATAGCAGCGCCGCGACCGTCGCCGCAGCCGGCATCGCGCGGTGAGAGAGCGCCGCCTGGATCCGCCCGGCCGACCGAACAAGGCCCTGCGCGACAGAAATGGAAGATACGCTCATGGGTCGGGGCTCGTAGACACCTGATGAAAGGTTGCAGTTCCCGATATAAACCGTTCATCTTACACGAGAAGAAGCCTCTTTCGTCGCCTCCCGGTCGGAGACGGGGCCTGCGGAAAAGAAGCCCGCCGCCGCCGGTGTCATAATCCGCGAGGAAGTTTCCGAACGAGGCAACCATGATCACTCCGCAAGCCGCGCGCATGCTCACGCGCTACAACAACTGGGCGAACAAGCTCATCTTCGACGCCGTCGCCGCGCTCCCCGCGGGCGAAGCGACGAAGGAGCGGCAGAGCCTGTTCAAGAACATGGTCCATACGCTCAACCACAACTACGTGATCGACCTCATCTGGCAGGCACATCTCGAAGGGCGCGAGCACGGCTTCGCGGCGCGGAACACTCCCGGGCACCCTCCGCTCGAGGAGCTGTGGCGCAAGCAGCAGGTCGTCGACGACTGGTACATCGCCTGGGGCGACAGGCTCTCTGAGGCCGCGCTCGGGGAAAACGTTCACTTCACCCTGATCGGCGGGAACGAGGGGGTCATGACCCGCGCGGAGATCCTGCTCCACGTGGTCAATCACACGAGCTACCACCGCGGCTTCGTCGCCGACCTCTTCTACCAGGTGCCGGGGGCTCCCCGCCCGCCGACCACCGATCTTCCGGTGTTCCTCAGGGAAGGCGCCGCGGCGCTCGCCTAGATGCGGGCGGGGTGCAGGCGGCCCTGTTTCAGCGCGTGTAGCGATCGCGCAGCTCGACCGGCCGGCCGGCGCGCTTGCGCATGCGCAGGTTGAGCATCTCCACGCACACCGAGAAAGCCATCGCGAAATAGACGTAGCCCTTGGGAACGTGGTGGTCGAAGCCGTCTGCGATCAGCACCACGCCGATCACGAAAAGGAAGGCGAGCGCGAGCATTTTCACCGTGGGATGAGCCGAGACGAAGCGCCCGATCCCGCCCGCGAAAGCCATCATGAGGAGATCGGATGTCCCTGAATTCCTACGCCCGCGCGTCCGGCGACTTGGTGTGATCCACCGCGGGCCAGCGCTGCGAGTCCGCAGGCAGGGGCGTTTCCTTGCCGCTCATGCGCTCGATCTTGATCGCGTAGAGCGTGATCTGGTCGATGCGCGGATAAAAGCCCTTCGGGCGCTCCCAGTCCTTCTTGGCGTACTTCGCCATCAGCGCGTCGAAGAAACGCTCCCGGGTCTTCAAATCCTCCACCACGCGGATCCTGCCGAACACGATCACGCTACGGTACTCGACCGTGGAATCGCATTCGAAGCGGCCGTAGGCGAACACCTCGCCCGCCTCGTCCACTTCGAAGCAGACGCGAGCCTCGTGATCGACGTTTGCGCGCAAGTGCCCCTTGGCGCGCGTGTTGTGCACGAAGATCTCCCCGTCCATGCAGACGTAGAGGAGCGGAACGCAGTACGGCCAGCCGTCTTCGCCCACGGTCGCCAGGCGCCCGTGGAAACCGCGTGCCAGCGTCTCGCGCGCACGCTCCTCCGCCATCAACTTGTCCGCCCGCCGCACCTGTGGCGCGCCGCTCATCGCTACCTCCGCTGCCGAAAATCAAACGACTTATTCTGTCACGATTTTTCGGGCTTGCGGGATTTCGCGGCGCGCTGATCGGAAGAAGTCAAGGCTTCGGGCAAGTCATGACTGGACCAACGGTACTTGTTCATCGTCTCGGCGTCGGCGACCTTCGCGAGCATTCTTCGATGCTTCCAGTTGCCGTAGACCTTGGCGATCTTGCCCAGTATCCACCACGCGACGATCGCAACGACGAGCGCTACGGCTCCGAGCACCCACCACTTGAAATCTTCGCAGAATGCCTTGCCGAGGTTCCTGCCCGCGCAATACTGGGTCACGAACGAAACCCACTCCCAGTCCTTCGAGAGCTCGCCGATGAGCTTGTCAGATTTCACTGCGCGATTGTCTCAAGTCGCGCATCGTACCGCCAGACCCCTTGCTACAGAACTTCTGCCGTGCGCGTGATCTCTCCCATGCGGCCGCTCTGGTAGTCGCGCACGGCCTGCGCGATCTCCTCCTGCGTGTTCATCACGAACGGACCGTAGCGGGCGACGGGCTCTCCGATCGGAACGCCGGCCAGCAACAGCAGCCGGCCTCCGCCTTCGACGCCGCGAAAGCGCACGGCGTCGCCGGGACCGAAAAGCGCGAGCTGCCCGTCGCGAATCTCCTTGCCTTCGTTGCCGGCCCGCACCGAGCCCTGAAACACGTACGCCAGCGCCTGT
>Ga0209131_1002158_pt1 | contig 13418 bp, 12 predicted proteins | sample GraSoi_2013_40cm_FD_185826 | JGI IMG/M metagenome (GOLD analysis project Ga0209131, IMG submission 185826) | Grasslands soil microbial communities from the Angelo Coastal Reserve, California, USA - Sample 9_17_2013_40cm (SPAdes) (version 2) | ecosystem: Environmental > Terrestrial > Soil >...
CTGCCGGATTCCATCAGTTATGACTGCTGTTCGACACTTCGATTCGATCTGTTGGTTGGAGCTCCAATTTGACGCGAATTATGACGGCGCGTAAAATTTGAAGGGTGCTTATACCCCTAATCCAGTCTTTACTCGCTTTCTTCGCTTCCAATCTCGGCCTGATTCCCGCTACTTCAAAGCAATCGACTGCGACACCAACGGTTTCCCAGGGCAGTCCTGTCGTTCGCCTTATCTTAACAAAGGCATGTTTGGTGATACTCGCAGGTTTGTTTTCAGGATTCGCAGCAGAAGTGCATGCACAAACGTGTGACGATGGTGACGCCTGCAACCGTTCAAGTTCACATAAGGTGCTGCATGTCGATGGAGATACTTACTCGCTGCAATCGGCAATAGCGGCAGCGAACAGCTCTGGTAACACGTCTGTCATCATTTCTTCCAATCAAACTCTCACTACCGGCCTGACCTTGACAGGGACTGGTGTTGAATTAACGTGCCAAAATCATGCGACGTTAACGGCGGGCGGCGCCGGATTTTGGATGGTAAAGCTTTTAGGTACGACAGAGTTCGTGGAGAATTGCGGCTTTTCTCCCGGAGGTAACTCTGGCGCACAGGCTATCTTCGTCGACGGCGCAAGCAACCCCAACATTGAAGGGAATACCATATCGGGCTTTGAGGCAGGGAATGGCTCAATCTATCTGGTCGGCACATCCAACGCCATTGTTCGAAACAATCGAATCACGGCGGGGATCGGAGGCCCGGACGGAATATTTGGGGAGAAAAACACAATCGACACAACTGTCGACGGGAACTACGTGGATGAATCTCATGGTGCTCCTGGGGCACATGCCATTGGCTTCCATTCTACGGTCGCCTCGGAATCCGTGAGTGGCACAAAGGTCGTGAACAATACCATCCTGGCTGGAAACAACTTTTGCGTCGAAATCGGGCCATTCGGCGGGCTGACGCCTGGCCGGGTCATTGTCGGCAACAACACCTGCAGGCTGACCAAGAACGGTGGAAGTGGGGGATACTCATTCAGTGTCTCCGGATCGTCTATAACCGGCAACACATTTGATGCCAATAGCTTTACGGCGATGATTGCAGCGTACGAGATAGTTTCCTCCTCCAATACCTCCGTGGTCGGTAATTCCGCCACGATTGGGCAGGCTTGGACTTCTGTCGATACGGCTGCAGTGGCGATAAACCAATCGAATGGCATCAGCTTTACCGGCAATACGATCAACGGCTGGGGAGGTGGAAACGCTCTGGCAGCCGCGGGCTGGGGTGTGATCTTGACCACGGCAGGAGTAACCGACAGCATCGTCAGCAACAATACTGTCTCGGGTAACGTTTTTGTTTTCCCCAAGGGGCAGGGTTCGGGCGCAATTTTCCAACAGTGTCAAGCGAGTGGCGCAGTGTGTTCGAACAACTCCTACAGCGGGAATGTCTTGGTCGGAGACGGGACGCCAAACTCATTGGGATTCCGGCTGGAAAACGATACCGGAACAATGCAAAACACGCTCATTTCAGGAAACTCCATTACAGGCACGAATTACGGTGTCGACGTCTGGAACTCGACCGTCGACGGAACGCATATTTATTACAATCTTTTCAGCACAACCAGCGCCAACGTAGTTGACAGTGGGACACGTACGACAAAGGCCCCGTAGATTCGACCTGGCTGAATACGAGAATTACCTGGTTTCAGCATTGCGGCGAGTAGCATGATGCCAGTGGATGTATAGACGGGAAACCGGAAACCGGAGACCGGCCGAATACAGAATTAAGCGTCGAGGGCGCCAGCGGAGCCGGCGGGGAGCTCGATCTGGTACTTGGTGCGGGCTTTTTCGGCGTGCTGTTCGAGGGCCAGGGCGATTAGTTTGTCGATCAATTCGCGGAAGGGAATGCCGCTGGCTTCCCAGAGCTTTGGGTACATGCTGATGGAAGTGAAACCGGGGATGGTGTTCACTTCGTTGAGATAGATCTTGCCGCCTTTTTTCTCGAGAAAAAAATCCACGCGGGCCATGCCGCTGAGTTCGAGCGCCCGAAACGCGTCGACCGCGTAGTTCTGGATTTTCTTTGCCTGCGCGGGCTTGAGTTCGGCGGGAATCAGGAGCTGCGTGCCTTCTTCTAAATACTTTGCGGTGTAGTCGTAAAATTCACGGTGAGGGACGATTTCTCCGGGGACGGACGCCTGCGGATTGTGATTGCCGAGGACGGAGACTTCGATTTCACGGGCGATAACGGACTCCTCCACGAGAATTTTCATGGCGAACTCGGAGGCTAGATTCAGCGCAGGCGCCAATTCCTCGCGCGAGTGGACTTTGGTCATGCCGACGGAAGAGCCGAGCGTGGCGGGTTTCACGAAAACGGGGTAGCTGAATTTCAGTTCGACGGCGCCTTGAATTTCTTCTGGATTGTTTTCCCAGTCGTGGCGATGGACGGTGATCCAAGGCACAACCGGGATTTTCGCGACTTGAAGCAAGCGCTTGGCGACGTCCTTGTCCATGCCGATGGCGGAGCCGAGGACGCCGGCGCCGACAAAAGGCAATCCGGCCAAATCGAGGAGGCCCTGGATGGTTCCGTCTTCGCCAAAGGTGCCGTGCATCACGGGGAAAACGACATCGATGCGCTGGCCGCCTCCGCTGCCGTCCAATTTCACGAGGGCGGCGTCGGTGGGGTCCGCGGTCATCATGACTCGCTGTCCACCCTTTAACACTTCGGGCAACATTTTTTGCGCGCCAGCGCCGACCAGCCAGTGGCCCTCCTTGCTGATGCCGATGGGCACGGCTTCGTACTTGTCTGGGTCGAGGCCGCGAATGACGGACGCGGCCGAGGCTAGGGAGACTTCGTGTTCGCCGGAGCGTCCGCCGAAGAGGATGCCAATGCGGAGTCTTTTCTTGTTGTCAGGGGTCATGGGAGTCTTCAGTTTCCAGTTGTCAGTTTTCAGTTATAAGTGAAAACAGAGGATTGGTGGGGTGGATGTTTCTAGTGCGGTTCTGAATTGACAACGGCGGTAGAGGGCTCGCCGTCGACATTTAACAGTTGACAATCTGCAGTTCGAGGGAAACAGGGAAAGAATCCGTGTCGTGGCCGGGGGCAGTATTTTCGTAGGATTTCTAACTGACGACTGATGACTTAAAACTGTTTACAGGATTTTCTGGCCGAGGCCGGAGAGGACGAGTTCGACGCCGAGGAGGGCGGTGCGGTTGTGTTCGTCGAGGATGGGATTGATTTCGACGACTTCTAAGGAAACCATGGACTCGGTGTCGGCGATCATTTCCATGGCTAGATGGGCCTCGCGGTAGGTGACGCCGCCGCGGACGGGAGTGCCGACGCCGGGAGCGTCGGCGGGATCGACGAAGTCCATATCGAGGCTGACGGCGATGCCGGCGGTGTCGTCCATGGCGTACTTGAGAGCGTCGGACATGACTTCGCGCATGCCGCGCTCGTCAATGTCGCGCATGGTGAAGACGTGGATGCCGGATTTTTTGACGATTTTGCGTTCCTGGGCGTCGAGATCGCGAGCGCCAACGATGACGATGTTGCCGGGTTCGGCTTTGGGCTTGAATCCGAGAAGATCGACGAGCTCGGGCGCGCCGTAGCCCATGATGGCGGCGAGGGGCATGCCGTGGACGTTTCCCGAGGGAGAGGATTCGGGGGTGTTCATGTCGCCGTGCGCGTCCAGCCAGAGGTAGCCGATTTGCTTTTTTTCCTTGCGGAAATGGTTGGCGACGCCGGCGGCCACGCCTGCGGCGATGGAATGGTCACCGCCGAGAACCAGCGGGAGAAACCCTTCAATTAAGGATTTTTCGGCAGCGGCGGCGACATCGCTGCAGGTCTCAGCAATTTCTTGCAAATACTTGGCGCGCTTTTCGCCGACGGGCATCTCTTCCGGTTGCTTGACGGAAAGATTGCCGATGTCTTCGACCTGAAGGCCCAGCTTTTTGATGCTGGCCTGGAGGCCCGCGCCGCGAAGGGCGGAGGGGCCCATGTCGACGCCGCGGCGGCTCTGGCCGAGGTCCATGGGGACGCCGATGATGCGAACTTTTTGGGCCATGCGAGGCTCCGTGACTCGTGACTGGTGACTCGTGACTGGTGAAGCGTACAGACAGTGACCGTTGCTTCGGCGGAGCAAGGCACGAGAGCCAGGCAAATCTCTATGAAAATTCCAGATTGCGGGAACAGCTGGAAAAGCGCCGAATTACCACGCACTAAGGATACACGCGATAAATCATGCGAGGGAAGGGGATGACCTCGCGAATGTGTTCGGTGCCGCAAATCCAGGCGACCGTACGCTCGAGGCCCATTCCGAAGCCGGAATGCGGCACGCTGCCGTAGCGGCGCAGGTCCAGATACCACTGGAAGGACTCTTCGGGCAAGTTGTGTTCGCGCAGGCGCTTCAGGAGCAAATCGTAATCGTGAATGCGCTGGCTGCCGCCGATGATTTCGCCGTAGCCTTCCGGCGCGATCATATCGAAAGCGAGGGCGAACTCCGGGCGCTGGGCGTCCGGCTGCATGTAAAAGGCTTTGATCGATGTGGGGTAGTGGTGGATCAGGACGGGGCGATCGAAGGAGCTGGAGATGATGGTCTCCTCGTTGCCGCCGAAGTCGTCGCCGAACTTGGCGGGATTGCCGTTCTTGTTGAGGACTGCGACGGCTTCTTCATAGCTGATGCGCGGGAACGGGGGCTTCACGTTTTCGAGCTTGGACGTGTCGCGCTTGAGGGTTTCGAGCTCGCGCGATTTATTTTTCAGAACGCCTTGTACGATGGCGCTGACGAGGCCTTCGCCTAGGGACATGGCTTCCTCGAATTCCACGTAAGCGGCTTCGGGCTCGAGCATCCAAAATTCGGTGAGGTGGCGGCGGGTCTTGGATTTTTCGGCGCGAAAGGTGGGGCCGAAGGTGTAGACCTTGCCAAGAGCCATGGCGATGGCTTCGGCGTAGAGCTGGCCGCTCTGCGTCAGGTAGGCTTTTTGATCGTCGATATAGTTGACTTCGAAAAGGGTGGAGGTGCCTTCACAGGCGGCGGGCGTGAACATGGGCGCGTCGGTGAGCGTGTAGCCCTGGCCGTCCATGAATTCGCGCGCGGCCCGGATGGCTTCAGCGCGAATGCGGAGTATGGCGGCCTGGCGCGGCGTGCGAATCCAGAGATGGCGCTGATCGAGCAGGAAATCGACGCCATGCTCTTTGAGCTGGATGGGAAAAGGCGTGCTTTCCGAAACTTTCTGGACGATCTGGATTTTGGTGACACCGATTTCGTAGCCGCCGGGGGCGCGCTTTTCCGCGCGGATTTTGCCGGTGACAATGACGCTCGATTCCTGGGTGAGGCCCTTCAGCGATTCGAACGCTTCAGGGTTTTCCTTGAGCGCGCAAACGCCTTGGATGATGCCTGTTCCATCGCGAAAAATCGGAAACAACAATTTGCCGGATTCTCGAAGATTGTAGAGCCAGCCCTTGAGAGTGACTTCCTGGCCGTCGTACTCGCCTGCTTGCTCGATGGTGATCGTGGTCATGGTGAAGCTCTTCAGCGTCATGCCAAACGAACAGTTTACCAGAGAATCTGCGTCACCAAGAATGATGGGCCCGCAAGCGCTAGCGGTTGGCTAGCGTCTTGATTCCTGGTAGTCCTAGGAGTTTTTCGTCGGCGGTGACTAGGACTAGGTCGAGAACTTGGGCGGTAGCGGCGAGGAAACGGTCGGCAGGATCTGCGTGAAACATGAGTCGCTGAGACGCGAGCGCGATTTCATGAGTGAGCGGAGCTTCGAATATTCCCGCGGTAGATTTGCTCAGCCACTCAGAAAGGTCTGCGGGCAATCGAATCCGCCCTTTGCGTTGCAACATCAGGGCTTCCCAGGTGCTGATTGGTGAAAGCCAAAGTTCGTTCGACGGGTCCGCCAAGCGCTGCAGTGTGCGTGCGGCTATCTGTTCTGGATTCTGAAGGAACCAAATCCAGATGTGGGTGTCCAGCAGGAGCTTCAATCGCGCAGGACCTCCCACTCATCATCATCTCCGGCGGGTGCGATAATGTCGCCGAGAATTTCTATCTTGCCCCTCATTGAACCCATTAAAGCCGCGCGATCTACAACGACAGTGGGAGGAACCACTTCTGCGACGGGTTTGCCGTGGCGCGTGATGCCAGTGGGAGGAACCACTTCTGCGACGGGTTTGCCGTGGCGCGTGATGCGGAGCGGTCTCTTGGTCTTATTGACCTGCTCGAGCAACGCCAGGCACTTGGCTTTGAATTCGGAAATGGAGATCTCGTCCATGGGTGAACCTGGTCAAAATTATAGACCATGGTCAAAATAATAGTCAATATAGGGCAGAGGCGAATGGGCAGAGGCGAAGCCACATAAAAACGTCTTGAAGTTCCTTGTTAGGGACTCGATCAATGGAGTTAAGCGGACCAGGCTGACTCAAAGCGATCCAAGGACTTGCGGGCGGCGGCAAGCAGCTCCGCCGCGCCCGGCGCTACCGGCCCAGTCTTTTCCTTCAATTCCAGGACAATGGGCAAACTAGCTTGCGGCGCAGACTGGAGGATTTTGACGGCGGCGGGCCAGTCGATGGTGCCTTCGTAGGGAGGGAGATGCTCGTCCTTGTCGCCGTGATTGTCGTGGAGGTGAACAGAGGAGACCAGATCGCGCAGCGGCGAGAAACTTTTTTCGAGGCGCTCATCTTCCGGCAGTTCGGCGAGGTGCGCGTGGCCGATATCAAAATTGAAGCGGAGGCCGGTGAGACGGGTTTCGTCGACGAAGGCACGGAGATAACTGGGGTCGCCCATCTCGCTGGTGGTGTTTTCAACGCAGATCGTGACGCCCGCGTGGTGCGCATGGAGGATGAGGTGCTCCAGGGTGCTGAAGGCCGCGTCGCGTTTGCGTGGATCGGCCATTTCACGCGAACCGCCCATGTGCAACACGAGCCTTGCGTAGGGCAGATCATCGGCGACGTCGATGGCGCGCTTCAGTTCGTCCATGGCCTCGACGCGGCGGACGCGCTCGACTTCGCAGACTGAAAGCGGAATACCGCTTTCGCGCATGGCGCTGTGGTCGCGGCTGGTGGGGGCGTGCAGCGAAACGAGATGCAGATGGTGCGCTTCGAGCGCGTCCGCCATCGCGCGAATTTCGGGCCTCATCGAGTATTCGAAGTGGCTGCGCGAGCAAAAAATCTCGACGCCCTGGAAGCCTGCCCCGGCAATTTGCTCCAGGAGTTCAGGCGTCAATTTTCGCGACACGAACAGGTATGTTGACAGTAGTCTCTGCATGATCTCGTCGAAAAATCTCTTTCCCTTAGTATCCCACGGCGGCGCCGTCGTGGCGCGGGTCGGCTGCGCCCAGCCGGTCGCCGGTAGCCGGATCAATGGCGATCGCGTTGACGAGCCCCATGTGTCTGACGCGACGAGTGGCGTGGCCGCGAGCGTTCAAGGCACTCTCCAAGCCGTCTGGAAAAGTGCTCTCGATCAAAATGCGATCGGGCAGCCATTGGTGGTGGAAGCGCGTCGCATTGATGGCGGCCTGGGGCTCCATGCCGAGACGCATCCAATTGATTACGCTCAACAGCGTCGCGGAAATAATCTTGGGCCCACCCGGCGAGCCCGTGACGAAACTCAGTTTTCCATCGCGGAGTAGAATCGTGGGCGTCATCGAGCTCAGCGGTCTGTGACCTGGAGCGATGGCGTTGGCATCGGATTGCATCAGGCCGAAGAGAGCGTTCGGGACGCCGGGCTGGGTGGTGAAGTCATCCATCTCGTCGTTCAGAAGAAAGCCTGCGGAGCTGGTGGCATGCGAGCCGTAGCTGTCGTTGAGCGTATAGCTGCTGGCGACGGCGTTGCCGGCAGCATCCACGACGGAAAAATGGGTGGTGTGCGAGCCTTCGCCCAAGCTCACAAGGGTTCGCGGTGCGGTTGCGTTGCTCGCGGCAATCCCGCAGATGTGCGGATTCCCGGCCTTGATAACTTTGCTCGACGAGGCGTGCTGAGGATCGATGGTGGTGGAAACTTCCCGGGCGTAGCAGGGATCGGTGAGGCCGGCGACGGGAACGTTCGAATAGTCGGGGTCGGCCAGATACGCGGCGCGATCCGCAAAGACGCGGCGCATCACTTCAGCAACCATGTGAACGCTTTCGACGTCGTCCCAGCCTTTGAGCGGAACACTTTGAAGCATGTTTAGCGCTTCGATAATAGCGACGCCGCCCGAGCTGGGCGGGGGAGAAGTCAGGACTTCCCAGGCGTGGCCATTGCTATCGTACTTGGCGCGCAGAACTTCGCGGATTTTCGGCTGGTACTTGGCGAGATCTTCGAGCGTGATGAGACCGCCTAGCCGCGACATGTCATCCACAAGCGCGCGAGCGGTTTCGCCGCTATAGAACTCGGCCGCGCCGTTCGTGGCGATGCGTTTGAGCGTGGCGGCAAGTTCCGGCTGACGGAGCGTATCTCCCGGCTGAAACATTTTGCCGTCGTTCAAAAAGATCCGGCGGCTGACGGCGAACCGCTGCAGTGCGACGTGCTCTTCTTCGAATTCGTGGGCGAGCCTCTTGCTGATCGGAAAGCCATTTTGAGCAAGGCGAATGGCTGGGGCCATAACGTCCGCGAGCTTCATCGAGCCAAAGGTCTTCAGCGCGAGAGTGAGGCCGGCGACGGTTCCTGGGACAGCGACGGACTTGTAGCCAATGACCGACGCTTCCTCCTCCAGCTTTCCATCCTTGCCGATGTACATATCCCGGGTGGCTTTGCCCGGAGCGGTTTCGCGATAGTCCAAGAAAGTAGTTTTGCCATCGGAAAGACGAATCAGCATGAAGCCGCCGCCGCCGATGTTGCCTGCCGCGGGTTCGACGACGGCCAATGCAAAGGCCACGGCAACGGCAGCGTCCACGGCATTACCGCCATGCTTGAGGATCTCCACGCCGGCCTGGGAGCCAAGCTCCTCGTCGGTGGCGACCATACTGTGAGGAGCGCGGACCGCCTGATGCGGCCAAGATTTGGGCACCTCGGGGTGATTGCCGGGCGCTGCGGCTGTTTGTGCCCTTGCGCCGGGCGCCAGCAGCAAGGTTGCGGCCAGCAAGACGAAGAGGGGCACCAAAGATGATTTTTGAGTGCTCATCATAGAGAAAAGACACTAAGTGATTCGTAGAAAAGCGTCAAGGCGAGCCCGTGCAGGGTCTCCTGGGGAGAAATGATCCAGCGCAAGGGATTGAGAGAAGAATCGCAGGGCTATTCTTCGCTCAAAAATTCGACGGTGGGCGGGCCTGGCAGCAGGCCAGCTTTGGTGCCGCGTTTGATCAGCTCTTTTACGGCCGGCTATTCTTCGCTCAAAAATTCGACGGTGGGCGGGCCTGGCAGCAGGCCAGCTTTGGTGCCGCGTTTGATCAGCTCTTTTACGGCCTGCCTGCCCTTTTCGCCGTACCCCAAGGTCCATTTGTTCACGTACATGCCAACAAACTTGTCGGCTAGTTCGGCGTCCATTTCGCGGGCGAATTGCATGGCGTAGTTCAGAGCTTCTTCGCGGTGTTCGAGGCCGTAGGAGACGCTGTCGCGGATCGTCTTGGAGATTTGGCGGCCGAGTTCCGGCCCGAGTGCGCGGCGCACGGCATTCCCGCCCAGCGGAAGGGGCAAGCCGGTTTGCTCCTGCCACCAAATGCCAAGATCGAGCACCCGGTGCAGCCCCATCTGGGGGAAGAAGAGCTGTCCTTCATGAATGAGGAGGCCGGCTTCGACCACCTCCTTCTGAACAGCGTCGATGATTTTGTCGAAGGGCATCACAACGGGTTCAAAATTCAGCTCGTAGAGTTTGAGGGTGAGGTAGGCTGAGGTCTTTAGCCCAGGCACGGCGATGCGCTTCCCCGCAAGCTCGGTCGGCTTTAGGGATTTGCTGGAAACGACGATAGGGCCATAGCCCTCGCCGAAACTGGCGCCGCAATCGAGCAGAATGTATTTGTCCCGGAGAGCGGGGTAGGCGGCAAAGCTGATGGCGGTGACGTCGTAGGTTTCGGTGAGCGCGGCCTCATTCAGCGACTGGATATCCGAGAGGATGTGCGTGTACTTGAAACCGGGCGTGGAGAGCTTGTGAGTGGCGAGGGCATAAAACATGAAGGCATCATCGGAATCCGGGGAATGCGCCAGCTTGATCTCGACCGTTTCTTTCTCGGTCTTCGAAGCTGTTTGTTGGCCAGGCATGAGCGTGTCCATTTCCTTTTCCGGTGCGACACCGGCAAGACCAGGTCATTCCATGCGCAACCTCGAAGCGGTTGCCTCGCCCTGGCTTTGGTTCTTCCCAGAGAGACTTTCCCGCAGAGGAGAGGGTCTATCGGAGACGAACAGAAGAAAACGTGCGCGTCGCAGGAGCTTGCGTGGCGCTAGGCCGGGCGATTTCTTGCAAGGGAAAGCCTAGCATATTGGTGTCCGGCGAACAATTGGAAGGAGAGCAACGGAAAAGAAGAATATGGGATTGCGACCGCTAAAGCGAAGAGACCATGCGGGCGATGGCGTCGTCGAAGGAGGCGTTGCCGTCAAGGTAAGGTTGCCAGAATTTCTGCAGTAACTTGAAATAGTCGCTCCAGCCACGCTGATAGAGGCCTTCACGCACGGCGTAGGGTGTGTAGCCGCCGCCGGGGACGCTGTCTTCCTGGTCGCCGGCAGTTGCGCCAGAGGTGCCAAGCACCGGGCGGATAACTTCACCGGTGGTGTAGAAAACCAGAGCGTGCCAAAGGTCGCGCGGAATAGCTTTATCGCGCTGGCGGCACTCGCGGATGATGGCGGCTTGCACGGGCTCGGCGATACCGTGCGAACCTTCGTGGAAAAGGACTTCGAGCGCAGCGGCGCCCTGATTGCGTGAATCCAGGCTGGAGATCGTGACCCGCAAGGGATCGGCGGTGGTGTAGGCACCGGTCCAGTTGGCGTAGCCCGTGAGGTCGACGCGGATTTTTTCGCGTAGCCAGCGAGTCTGGTAAATGTCCGCAAGCCGTTCCGAGAGGCCCACGCCCTGTTCGCGCACGAGCGGGGCGACGCGCATGATCCAGCGGCGGTTGGCGCGATCATGCTCCGGCCAGAGATGCGCCCGGTAGACGGGCGCCGCGGCTTCCAAGACCTGCGTCAGCTTTGCGGGCAAGCCTGCGTCGCAGAATTTTCGCTTCCTGCCGGAGAGTTCATCGCAATCCTCGAAATCGCCGAGCTGATCTTTCAACTGGATAAGCTCAGTGGAAAAGAGCAAGTCCTTAGGGGCGTAGTTCGCAGCGTAATAGGCGACGGCATCGTCCCAGATGTGCTGTTCCGCGGATGTGAGAGCGGTTTTCGCATCCGGCGCGCTGTTCAGAGCCGGTCCGGAGGTCTTGCCGCTTTTGTCGCGCGACCCGGCGGTGGTTCGCAATCTGGCTTCGTAATAGAGCGTGTGATGAAGATTGATCCAGAAGCCGCTGTGAAGCTCGAAGACGGGAAGAGGCCCGTAGGTGAAATTGTTTTGTGACTGGGCAGCCGCCGGAACGGGGGCGAGCAGAGAAAGCGCGAGCAGGAGAAGAGGGAATCGCACTGGCGCTCTGCGAAGCATAGTGAATCGCACGATAGTAGCGCCAAGTCTTGCGGAGCACAAACGAGGCCCGAGCAACGACAAGAGCTGAGCGCAGATTTTCAAGCTGTGCTGGCGGCCAAGCGCGCGAATTCTTGGGATCATTCTCTTATTCGTTAAACCTGGATGCCTCTCAGGAGGTTCTACTCCACTTTGCGGTCTGCTTCGCTGCCGACCGCGCCACGCCGGTCAGCGGCGTGCAGGGCGCCGTTCGAATCGCGGAAGAACGAGCGGCGTCCGGTGCGCCCGTACTGCAGTGGAGTTGCAGCCAGCTCGTATTTTGCCGGAGCACCGAGGGTGCTCGCGCCGACAATCACGTAACGAATGGCGTAACCGTTTTGCATTCCGTTCGCGAGGTCGGAATCGAGCAGCCCGGCACCTTCACCGTTCGCCGCACCGTGGAGGGGCGGCCCCAGATTCGCCAGAGATGCGGGCAGTCGCAAATACTTGTTGCGGTAGGTCTCGACGGCGGCGGAAACTTTCTTCAGAGCTTCGATGGCGCTTCGTTCCGTCCCTTCTATCTCGGAGGCATCCCATTCCACTTCCAGCGCGGGAAGATCCAGGAGAAGCAAGCCAAGCGAGAGCAGCTTCCATTCGCCGTCCTCGCGTACCAGTCCCATGGTGATCTGGTGGACGCTGGCGCCAGTGGTATCGGTGGCGTCGCGGAGCTCCATGGGAAGAAACGCAATATTGTCGCGAAGTTCGGCGCCGCCGATTTGCATCTCCGTGGTGACGTCGGGAGTTTGGCAGCGAAGAATGGGGCGGCCGGCGGGATTCGCCGACGCCGTGGGTTTGCCCGGCTCATTCAGAAGCACAAAGCGCTTCATCAATGCGACGCGTGCCGGCGGCGTCATGCGGGAAAACGCCTCCCTATTTCGAGCCGTGAGAAAGCGGACAAACTCGGTTTGATTCTGGGAGCAAGCCGCGGAGAGCACGGCTTTCAGCGCGGCGCTGGGTCCGCCACTATTGATGGTTTCGCTCGGCGCGCTCGCGGTGCTTTCGCCGGGCCTGGAACTGGATTCCTGCGAAAGGGCGTTCGCGGCTGCGAGCAGTACGGCGCAGCTCAGGAAGAAGAGTTGTCCGCAGATCTTCGATTTCACTAAATTCACGTCAATCCTTTGCAACGCTCAGTATCGCGGCCAGATTCTGCGTGAAGCTCGAGCGCGGGAGAACTTCATCGCATCCCGCCGCTTGCGCTTGAGCGGCAAGCTCTCTTTGCACATGCGAGAGGAAGCCGACGACGCGGACGTCCTTGCGTGTCTGCCGCAACTTCTCAATCGCCTGGATCGGCTGGCTCCGCGCGTTCAAGTCCACGATGACGAGTTTTGGCGCACTCGCCATAAGTCCCATCAACGCCTCGCCGTTCGTCGCCACTTTCACTTCCACACCGAGCTGCTTGGCGGTTTCCGCCAGCTTCATCTGGAAGAACAGATCGTCCATCAGCGCTACGACTCTTCCCATTTCGCTCCGCCTCTTCTTGACTGCCCCTTAATGACCGTTTGTTATTATGCGCCCGTTCTTCCCAACAGCGCCCGCTCCCCGGTAAGATGCAGCTTCGCGCCAAAATGATGAATACTCATGCCGAAGACGCCCGCCTTGCCTCTTCCAGACCCCGCGACGTTACTCTCTACACGCGTCCCGGATGCCACCTCTGCGACGAAGCCAAGTCTGCCATCGCGCCGCTCTTGCGAGAATTCGGAGCCGTCCTCCGGGAAGTCAATATAGATGCCGATCCTGTCCTGAAGGAGCGGTACGGTTGGGATATTCCTGTGGTTTTTATTGGCCAGCGGAAAGCGGCGAAGCATCGTGTGGATCTAGAGCAGTTCCGGCGGCAGCTTCAAGACGCCGGGGCAGGCTGAAATCCTC
>Ga0209131_1002160_pt1 | contig 13417 bp, 9 predicted proteins | sample GraSoi_2013_40cm_FD_185826 | JGI IMG/M metagenome (GOLD analysis project Ga0209131, IMG submission 185826) | Grasslands soil microbial communities from the Angelo Coastal Reserve, California, USA - Sample 9_17_2013_40cm (SPAdes) (version 2) | ecosystem: Environmental > Terrestrial > Soil >...
AGGATGTAGAAATTGAGCGCGCTCATGAGGCCGGTGCGCTCCGCGATGCCTACGACCGTCGTGGGCGGGATCTCGCCGGCCTTGAGGTGGCGCCAGCGCACCAGCGCCTCGGCGGCCACCGCGATGCCCGACTCGAGCTCGAGCTGCGGCTGGTACCACACCTCCAGCTCGTTGGCGCGGATGGCGCGCTCGAGGTCGAGGTCGAGGCCGCGGTAGACCTCGTCTTCCACCGCCTCGAAGCCCTGGTAGACGTGATAGCCCTCTTCGCGAGTGGCGGCGATGTGGCGCGCCACGTCCGCGGTCATCAGCAGCTGCGCGGGATCGAAGCCGTGCTCGGGAAGGGTGGATACGCCCACGCATGGGCGCAGCACCGCGCTGCCCCCTTCGTGCGCTATGGGCCGGTCGAGCGCGCGCAGCAATTTCACCGCCGCGAGCACCGCCTGGCTCGGATGCGCCAGGCGCGGAAGGATCACGCACGCCTGTTCGTCGCTGATCGCCGCGACGCAGTCCTCTTCGCGCAGCGCCTTGCGGAGCCGGTCGAGGACGAGCTCCATGGTGGTCGAGGGCGCCGGGCCGCGCAGCAGCGCCTGCAGCCGGTCGACGCGGCGCAGCTCGATGATGAGCACCGCGAGACGCCCATCGGTCGCGCGCGCGATGGCGGTCTCGCGGTCGAGGAGCTTCAGCAGCTCCTGGCGTGTCGCTTCCGACGCGCTTGCGGGCGCCGCCGGCTGCGGGGACGAGGGGGGCAGCGGCGCCGTCACGCGATCACGAGAGGTAGAAGTCCTTCAGGTCCAGCTCGTAGGCGCCGGCCGCAAGGCCGCGCTTGATGTAGACGGGCTCGTCGCCGCCCGCCTTGTTCTCGTAGAGCAGGTCGAGCATCGCCGGGTGGGGCGAGCGTGTCTTGTCGGGCCCCGTGACCACCAGGACGCGCGGCTTCAGCCGTCGCACCTTGTTGTGCGCGACGACGATCGCGACCTCACCGGTCGACAGCTCGATCAGCGAGCCGACCGGGAAGACGCCGATCGACGAGACGAACTGCTGCACCAGCGGCTCGTGGAAGAAGTCGCCTGCCCAACCGCTGATGCTGCGCAGCGCTTCATACGACGATGCCGCGGCCGCGTAGGGACGATGGTTCGTGAGCGCGGCGAACGTATCGACGATGCCGGCCATGCGTCCGTAGATCCCGATCTCGTCGCCAACGTAGCCCTTCGGATACCCGCTGCCGTTCATGCGCTCGTGGTGCTGCTCGATGCCCTCGATCACCTCGGGATCGATGTTCTCGGTCTGCGAGAGGATTTCGATGCCGTGTTGCACGTGGCGCTTGGCTTCCTCGTATTCCTCCGTCGTGTAGCGGCCCTGTTTCTCGAGCAGGTAGCGCGGCAGCTTGATCTTGCCGATGTCGAGCAGCAGCCCGATCTGCGCGAGGTGCGACAGCTGCGCCTTCGGAAATCCGAGGTGGCGGCCGAACGCCGTGATGTACACGGAGACCTGCAGGCCGTGGCCGTACGTGGCGATGTCTTCCTGGCGAAGGCGCGCGATCCACATGGCGGCGTCGGGGTTGCGCACGACGCTCTCCACCATGTCGCCCACGATCTCCTCGACGCGCTCGATCTCGAAGCTTTGGCCCAGGCGGATGTCGCGCACGAGGTTGTCCATCAGGCTCGAGGCGTGCTCGACCGCTGCCTGGGCGCGCGGCACCTCGTCCTCGACACTCACCCTGTCGACGTAGGTCTGGACCTCCACGCCTGGGGGCAACAGCTCCGCACGCGCGGCGAATTCCTGTGGCGTCTCGCGCGGAACGTCCGGGCGCGGTACCGTCGCCTCGCGCTCGTTCCTGCGCTTGCCGCCCGTCAATCGCCCGAAGAGCCTGCCGAAGAGTCCCTCCTCGTGCGCGCCGTTGCCGCCGGCATCTGGACGCCGCGTGCGGTACGGAACGGATGCGGGAAAACGCGTGATACGGGTGGGCGCTTCGTTGCGCGCCCTGGCGGGAGGCGGCATTCGCCGCCGGCGTGGATGCATCCGCGTGCCGCGCAGGTGCCGCAGGCTCGCGCGCGACCGCGATCGCCGCCGCCGCCGGCGCTTCGAACTGGTCGCCGGTCGATCGCGCGCGATCGACGATCACGTACTCGCAGTGCGTCTTGAGCGCGAGGATCTGTTCCTGGTTCTCGACGAGGAAGCCCTGCAGGAGGAACGGCGTGTCGACCCACGGACGATCGAGGTCGGCCACGAACATGCCGACCTTGAGGTCGGTCGTGTGGATCTTGCTTGCCATTTGCCTGAATTCTAACGGGAAAAACTTGCGTTTCCCCCGTCGGAGCGCCGGAGATTGCAGATTATCAGGCGAGGAAGCCCAGGTCGGACCGCGGGAAATTGCCGAGATTGGGGAAGACCTGCGCGATCTGCGCATCGGTCAACCCGAACCAGCGCGCGAGCGTGGCGCCGTATTGGTCCACCGATTGCGTCGGGATCCACCGCCCGTTCGTGTCCGCATCGTCGGGACCGGCGCGCGCGAGGACCGGATATGTGCCGTACATCTGCCCACCCCGCACGGCGCCCCCCATGACGAGCATGTGGTTGCCCCATGCGTGATCCGTGCCCTGGCCCGACGCCGGCGCGAAGGTGCGGCCGAAATCGGAGAGCGTGAAAGTCGTCACGCCACTGGCCGTGCCGAGTTGCGCCATCGCATCGTGGAACGAGCGCAGCGCTGGCGAGAGCTGGCCCAACAGCGTGTCGAGCACGTTCAGCTCGTTGTTGTGCGTGTCGAAGCCGCCCAGGGAGACGAAGAAAAGCTGGCGGCGCGCGCCGACCTGTGCCCGCGCCTCGATCAGCTTCGCGACCTGGAGCAGCTGCTGCGCGATGGAACTGTTCTGTCCGGTGAAGAAGGGCTGCATGGCCGAGGCGGTGGATGACAGCACGGGATTCACCACTGCCGCGAGCGCCGTGGCCTGGGCGGCGATGTCCGCCGCCCTGGCCACATAGGTGTTGTCTCGATCGGCGCCGAGGATGGACTGGTACGCGGCAAGTCGCGCGTTGGCCGCGGCCGTCGCGTTGAATCCCTGCAGTGCGAGCCCGCCGGAGGACGGCAGCGCCAGCGGGCTGGAACTGGAACCCGCTATGAAAAGTGTCGAGCCGGCGATCGATGTGACGACAGGGAAGGTGCCGTTCATGCCCGGCATCCGGTCGGCGATGCGCCCGCCCCAGCCGCTGCGGCTCGGCCCCGATGAGACCGCCGACTGCCACTGGTTCTGCTGGTCCGAGTGCGAGAAGAGGTTGTCGGGCCGGTTGGTGAGGTAGTTCGCCTTTGTGGTCGGGCCGTTCAGCGGGCCCACGTTGGCGAGGATCGCGAGGCGGCCCTGCCCGAACAGGGGCTGGAGGTCGGACAGCTGGGGATGCAGCCCGTAGGGAACGCCGGTGTTGGAGGGCTGGATCGGAAGCAGCTGCGCCTGCGTGAGGTTCACGCCCGAGGCCACGGTGCGCACCGAGGAGTACTGCGCGTAGCCTGCGGAATCCATCGGCACGACGAGGTTGTTGCCGTCGACGCCGCCGTAGAGGAAAACGCAGACGAGCGCCTTGTAGTCGGCGGCGGCCTGCGCTGTCGCGTTGGCCGCAAGCCCGAGGGCCGACAGCGGGATGAGCCGGGATGCGAGCCCGCCCGCAGTGAGCGCGCCTGCGCCCGCGAGGAAGAAGCGCCGCGTGCTCATCGTTGAACCTGGAATTGGGGCGAGGTGACGACCAGCCACATCGCCGCTCGCGCGCGATTCAGCGTATCGCTCGCGGGCACGGCATTCACTGCCGAGACGATCGCATCACGCATGGGCACCGACATTCGGCCGGCGAGAAGGTACCGGTCGAGGCGCGCGGCAAGCGCGGTAGCGTCGCCTGCGACGGGCTGATAGGGGGCGAGGTCGAGGGCGGTGCCCGTGGCGCCAAACACCGTGTTGTCGGGTGCGATCGAATTCACGAAGAGCAGTCCGTTGGCGAAATTCGCGCGCGCGATCGACGTGGTCGCGTTCTGCACGCCGAATTCCGGGCCGAGGAGCTGCGTTTCCGGCACCACGTAGTCGAACGGGTAGTAGTTGAATACCGACGGCGAATAGAAGACGAGCTGGCCCAGAGTGCCGGATTGCCCGCGGAAAGCCACGCCGTCGCTGCGCGCGTTGGCGGCCCGCGCGAGGCTTGTCATGAACAGCACGGGCTCCACGAGCTTGCCGTAGGCGGCGTCGATCTTGCGTGCGCCGCGCGCCTCGGGATCCGTGAGGATGGCGCGCACGACCGCGCGCAGGTCGCCGCGCTGGCCCGCGCCATTGTTGTCGAAGACCGCGGAGATGCGCGACACGTAGCCCGGCGAAGGATCGCTCGTCACGAGCTTCTGGATGAGCTGCTTGCCGATGTACGGGCCCGCGTTCGGGTGCGAAACGATGTTCGCGTGGGCGAATTCCAGGTCCTGGGACATGGAAAGGCCCGACGGGGCCACCACGCGCGAGAGCAGGATCTTTGTCCCGAATTCGTGGTTCGCATCGACCTGGAGCATGTCGCCCAGGTAGTTGCGGGGATTGTTGTTTCGCTGCTGGGCGCCGGACAAGGTGGGGTACGTCCACCCGGTGAAGACGCGCGCGAAGCCCTTGATCTCCGCCTCTCCATAGGTGAAGAGTGGCTTCCCGGTGCCGTCGACCTGGCGCGTGCCGTCGGAATTCAGGAGGTACGTTCCGACCGAGAAGAGCTGCAGCACCTCGCGAGCGTAATTCTCGTTCGGGTCCGTTCCCGCGGTCGTGTTGGTCTTGTTGTTGTTCGCCATGTTGAGGTAGTCGCCCATGACCGGCGAAACCGTCACCGCGAGCAGCAAGTCGTGGAAATTGCCGAAGGCGCGGTCGCGAAGGAGCTGCTGGTAGTTGCGCATCGCGTAGTTGCGCGCGTTCTCCACGCCCGACGTGACCATGATCTGCGAAAGCGCGAACGCCACGCGCTGGCGAAGCTGGTCAGGCTGCGTGAGCGCATCGCGGAAAAACTGCAGCTGCATCTGGAAGAGCGAGTAGTTGTCGCGCGCGCAGAAGCTGTCGGCGCGCACCGGCTGCGTGCGATCGTCGACGCAGGTATCCGGCCGGTTCGCAGGCACCCAGGCATACACGGGGTACTGCGTGGCGGGCATGGCGAGCTGGTCGTCGATCCACGCGGTCGCGCCCATCGCGATCACGCGCTGCAGCTCGGCTTCCGTCGGGCCGAAGCTCGCCTGGCGGAGCAGGCGCACGGCGTCGTTGGACACGTCCGCGCTGGAAAGCGGCGAGCACATCGCCACACCTTCCTGCGCGTAGCCGAACGACGCGGACTTGGCGAACACTGTCGCATCGACGGTATAGCGGTGATTGGAATCGTTGCGCGCGGCGCCGTTGTTGTAGCTGCGGTAAACCGGCGTCGTGCCCGTGGGACATTGGCCGGCCTTCGCCTCCTGGATGTAGAACGCCACTCCCTCGTAGGTCCAGCCGGGGTCGCGCTTCACCAGCTCGCATTCGGCGGCGTTCGGGGTATAGAAGTGCGAATGGGGGCCGATGCCCGGCGTGCCGTAGAAGCGGCACACGGGCGAAAGTCCCGGCGCGTCGTTGGCGTTCAGGTAGGTGCCGAATTCGCCGCCGGTGCGCACCCAGCCCGGCCCGGCGCCGCCGCTGTCGACGGCTGCGATCTCCTGCGGTCCTGAGGTCGCGAAGTAATGACCGAGGGCCGCGTTGTACCACTCGATGGCCGTGCCGGTCGGTTCCGCGCCGGCGCAGGGCGCAAGCACGATGAAGGACGCCAAGAGCAGGGCCGCAGATTGCCTCATGACGCAATTCTCCCCCTTGCGGGACCCTATAATCCGCCCAAGATGTAACGGACTGCGCGTCGACCCGGTTGACGCATCCCTACGTGAACCGAATCCTCGACGGCATCCGCGTCCTCGACCTCACCCGCGTGCTGGCCGGCCCGTGGGCCACGCAGCTCCTCGCCGACCTGGGCGCGGAGGTGATCAAGGTCGAGCGTCCCGGCAAGGGCGATGACACTCGCCACTGGGGGCCGCCGTTCCTGAAGGATCGGGAGGGCCGCGACACGGCCGACGCCGCGTACTACCTCGCCTGCAACCGGGGGAAGAAATCGTTGACGCTCGACATCGCGCGGCCCGAGGGACGCGCCCTCGCGCGTGCGCTCGCGATGAAGAGCGACGTTCTGGTGGAGAACTTCAAGGTGGGCGATCTCGCGCGACACGGCCTCGACTACGCATCGCTTGCGCGCGACCATCCGCGCCTTGTCTATTGCTCGATCACCGGATTCGGGCAGGCGGGCCCCTACAGCGATCGTCCCGGCTACGATTTCATGGTGCAGGGACTGGGCGGCCTGATGAGCGTCACGGGCGAGCGCGACGATCTTCCGGGTGGAGGCCCCCAGAAGGTGGGCGTGGCCGTGTCCGACCTTTTCACGGGGATGTACTCGGCCAACGCGATCCTCGCCGCGCTGATGCATCGCGAGAAGACGGGCGAAGGCCAGAATATCGACATGGCGCTCCTCGACGTCCAGGTGGCGATGCTCGCCAACTTGAGCTCGACCTACTTCGTCTCGGGCGAGGCGCCGCGCCGCATGGGCAATGCGCACCAGAACATCGTGCCGTACCACGTGTTCCGCGCCGCCGACGATTTCTTCATCGTCGCGGTGGGCAACGACTCCCAGTTCGCGAAGCTGTGCGAGGTCGTGGGCCATCCGGAATGGATCGGCGATCCGCGCTTTTCCACCAACCCGCAGCGCGTGCGCCATCGCGATCTCCTGGTGGGACTCATCTCCGAGCGCCTGCGCGAGCGGCCGGCGCGCGATTGGCTCGCGGCCCTGGAGCCTTCCGGCGTTCCATGCGGGCCGATCAACGACCTTTCGCAGGTGTTCGCGGACCCACAGGTGCGCCATCGCGGCATGGAGGTACGCGCGCCACACCCCGCGGCCGGGCAGGTTCGCATGGTGGCGAACCCGATCAAGTTTTCCGCGACGCCGATCAGGCACGAAGTCGCGCCACCCCTGCTGGGACAGCACACGGCCGAGGTGCTCTCCAGCGTGCTGGGCGTGGGCGAGGCGGAGATCGCGCGCCTTCGCCGGGAAGGCATCGCCTGATGGACGCGCTCACGCAGCTTCGCGACGACGTCGCCATCGCCAACCGCATCCTCGAGCGCGCCGGACTCTCCCACGCATTCGGCCACGCGAGCGCGCGGATCGCCGGCACGAACACGTTCCTGCTTCCCACGCGGCAAAGCCCCGGCCTTGCGCGGGCCGAGGACCTTCTCGTGATCGATACGGAGGGACGGATACTCTCCGGCGAGGGCGAGCCCAACAGCGAGGTCTGGATCCATGCGCGCATCTACGCCGCTCGCGCGGACGTGGGCGGGGTCGTGCACGCACATCCGGCGGCGTGCGTTTGCCTTACGGGCATCGGCGAGCCGCATCGCGTGATCCACAACCAGGGCGCGATCTTCGCATCGGGAGTGCCGGAATACTCGCGCGTCGGTCTCATCCGTTCGCGTGAGCTGGGCGACCTGCTCGCGCAGGTGATCGGCAGCGGGCACGCGGCGATGATGCGCGGACACGGAATCACCACGGCATTTGCCGACGTGCGCAGGGCGACCGTCGCTGCGTGCTATCTCGAGGAGAGCGCCTCGCTGCAGCTGCGCATGCTCTCGGCGGCCGGTGGCGACGCCACGCGGCTGCGGACGTTCAGCGTGGAGGAAGCCGGACCGCTTGCCGACCAGATCGCCGGCAGCGTGGCCTGCCGCGCGTGGGACTACTACGCCGAGTTGGCCGCCCGCAATCCGCTGGGTTCCGGGCAGAAATAGGCTGATCCTTCAACGGTTTGTTGTAGACTGGCTTCAGCCCCCCCAGAGGGGACCGGCCGAGCGAACGGCCGGGGACGAGGAGAGCGCGTTGAAGCCGACGGACACCGCCGTACCGCAGTACTTCCACAAGGTGGTCGATTGCCAGTGGGCATGCCCGGCGCACACACCGGTGCCCGAGTACATCCGCCTCATCGCGCAGGGCCGGTATGCCGACGCATACATGGTCAACTGGCACTCCAACGTCTTCCCCGGGATCCTCGGGCGCACATGCGATCGTCCGTGCGAGCCCGCCTGCCGGCGCGGGCGTGTCGAGGAGAACCAGGGAGAAAAACCCGAGCCGGTCGCCATCTGCCGCCTGAAGCGCGTCGCGGCCGACTACAAGGGCGATATCCATGCGCGCCTTCCGAAGAAGGCCACCTCGCGCAACGGCAAACGCATCGCCTGCGTCGGCGCCGGTCCGGCATCCCTTACCGTGGCGCGCGATCTCGTGCCGCTCGGCTATCACGTGACGCTCTTCGATTCGGACCGCCTCGCCGGCGGCATGATCCGCTCGCAGATTCCCAAGTTCCGCCTGCCCGAGTCGGTGATCGACGAAGAGGTGGGCTACATCCTCGGCCTGGGCGTCGATTTGCGCGCCGGGCATCGCATCGATTCGATGAAGCGGCTGCTGGCGCAAGGATTCGACGCGGTATTCGTGGGCTCGGGAGCGCCGCGTGGGCGCGACCTCGAGATCCCCGGGCGTCGCGAAGCCGCGGGCAACATCAACATCGGCATCGACTGGCTCTCGTCGGTGGCCTTCGGCCACGTCACGAAGATCGGCAAGCGCGTGATCGTGCTGGGCGGAGGCAACACCGCGATGGACTGCTGCCGCTCGTCGCGCCGCCTGGGCGGCGAGGACGTCAAAGTCATCGTGCGCTCGGGCTTCGAGGAGATGAAGGCGAGCCCCTGGGAGAAGGAGGACGCGATGCACGAAGGCATCCCGATCCTCAACTACCTCGTGCCGAAGGCATTCCTGCACGACGGACCCAGGCTCACGGGGATGGTGTTCGAGAAGGTGAAAGCGGTCTACGACGAGCGCGGCCGTCGCAGCCTCGTGCCCACCGGCGAGCCCGACCAGAGCTTCGAGTGCGACGACGTCCTCATCGCGGTCGGCCAGGAAAACGCGTTTCCGTGGATCGAGAGCGACACCGGGATCGAATTCGACCAGTGGGGAATGCCCAGGATCGACCCAGTCACGCTGCAATCGAGCCGCGCGGAGGTCTTCTTCGGCGGCGACGCGGCACTCGGGCCGAAGAACATCATCTGGGCCGTGGCCCACGGCCACGATGCGGCGATCTCCATCGACCGCTTCTGCCACGGCGAGGACATCCACGACCGGCCCGCGCCGATGGTGAACCTGCTATCCCAGAAGATGGGCATCCACGAGTGGAGCTACGACAACCAGGTGGCCCCGGAGGCACGCTTCAAGGTGCCGCTGAAGGAGCTCACCATCGCGCTGCGCGACATCCGCCAGGAGGTGGAGCTGGGATTCGACGTCGAGCTCGCCTGGAAGGAGGCGCAGCGCTGTCTCAACTGCGACGTGCAGACGGTTTTCTCGGCGAAGCTGTGCATCGAGTGCGACGCCTGCGTGGACATCTGCCCGGTGGACTGCATCACCTTCACCCCCAACGGCGAGGAGGGGGAGCTGCGCGCGCGCCTCAACGCGCCCGCGCGCAATTCCGAGCAGGCCCTCTACGTCTCGCCCGAGCTTCGCACCGGGCGGATCATGGCCAAGGACGAGGACGTCTGCCTGCACTGCGGGCTGTGCGCCGAGCGCTGCCCGACGGGCGCGTGGGACATGCAGAAGTTCCTGCTCGACATGACGCACGCGGGCCCGCGCGCCCAGGCGAGGACCAAGGTTACGGCGTGATTACTTGTGTAATCGCCCGTCGTAGCGAAGTTGTGACGTAACGCACAGGTGCAGGACCGCATGTAGGGGGACACTTGCAGCGGAATTTCAAACATCCAGAAGAGGGGAAAACAATGACACGCATCCTTTCGGTTCTCGCCGCCGTCTTCGCTCTTGCGATCGGCATTCCGGCGTCCGCTCAGGACAAATCCAAGGGCACCGCAGCCGAGGCGACCGCGATGGTCGACAAGGCCATCGCCCACATCAAGAAGGTCGGCCGCGAGAAGGCCTTTGCCGATTTCAGCAGCAAGAAGGCCCCGTGGGTCGATCGCGACCTCTACGTGGTCGTCTACGACATGAAGGGCAAGGTGCTCGCGCACGGCTCCAACGAGAAGATGGTCGGCAAGGAGGTCATCGACCTGCGCGACAACGACGGCAAGTACTTCGTGAAGGAGCGCGTCGAGATGATGTCCAAGGGCCCCGACGCCAAGGGCTGGCAGGACTACAAGTTCATGAACCCCGTGAGCCGCGCGATCGAGCCGAAGTCGATGTACCTGCATCGCTTCGAGGACCTGATCGTCGGCTGCGGCATCTACAAGGGTTAACCTTCCGCACCGCGGGCGGCCCTCTCGCGGGCCGCCGGCCTGAAAGACCCCAATGGTTCTAAGACAGATGCGGATCGGCGCGCGCCTGGCACTCGGCTTCGGCGCCGTGGTGGCGATCATGCTCGCGCTCTCGCTCGCCGGCATATGGCTCGGCAAGAAGAGCCGCGACGACCTCGCGTCCGTCGTGGTCACCACCAGCGCAAAGCAGATCCTCGCCGCGGAGATGAAGGCGCTCACCCTGGAGCAGTCGGCGGTGATGCGCAACATCGGCCTTCACAACGACATCAAGGCGATGCAGGTCGACGAGGATCGCGCACGCCGCCTGGGCAAGGCCGCCGACGATGCGCGCGATCGCATGTCGAAACTGGTGACGACCCCCCAGGAGCGCGAGCTGATCGAGTCGCTTTCGAAGTCCGACGGCGCGCTGGACAAGCCTTTCGCCCAGGCCCTCGGGCTTTCCACCAGCTTCCAGAACGAGGCGGCGGCCACGGTGCTGATGAAGGAAATCGACCCGCTCATCCAGAAGACGCTCGTCGACCTGAACAAGCTGATCGAGCTGCAGAAGAAGGCGGCCGACGAGGCCGTCGCAATCTCCATCGTGAATGCCGATCGCATCGCCACCACCACGTACGCCGTGATAGCGATCGTGGTTGTCCTGTCCATCCTCGTCGCATTCACCACCACGCGCAGCATCACCGGTCCGCTCGCCGAGTCGCTTGCCGTTGCCAAGCGCGTCGCGTCGGGGGACCTGACCTCGCGAATCGAGTCGTCCGGCCGCGACGAGGCCGCCGACCTGCAGCGCGCGCTGCGTGAGATGAACGACGGCCTGGCGAGCATGGTCTCCCAGATCCGCACCGGCGCCGAGTCCATCGCCGTGGGCGCGGGGCAGGTGGCCGCGGGCAACCAGCAGCTTTCCAGCCGCACCGAGGAGCACGCGAGCTCGCTCGAGCAGACCGCCTCGACGCTCGAGGAATTCACCACAACGGTGAAGCAGAACGCGGAGCACGCACGCACCGCGAGCCAGCTAGCCGGCACCGCCTCCGCCACTGCCGAGAAGGGCGGCGAGGTCGTGAACAAGGTCGTGGCCACGATGCAGGAGGTCACGCAATCGTCCAAGCGCATCAGCGACATCATCTCGGTCATCGACGGCATCGCGTTCCAGACCAACATCCTCGCGCTGAACGCCGCGGTGGAAGCCGCGCGCGCGGGCGAGCAGGGCCGCGGCTTCGCGGTGGTCGCCTCCGAGGTACGAAGCCTCGCGCAGCGCTCGGCGGAATCCGCCAAGGAGATCCGCGGCCTGATCGAGGCCTCGGTGGGACGCGTCGAGACTGGCGCGCGCCTGGTCGAGCAGGCGGGCAAGACCATCGAGGAGCTGGTGGTCTCGGTGCGCAAGGTCGCCGAGATCATGACCGAGATCGCCTCGGCATCGAACGAGCAGAGCTCGGGCATCGAGCAGATCAACCGGGCCATCACACAGATGGACACCGTGGTGCAGATGAACGCCTCGCTCGTCGAGGAGGCGACGGCGGCGGCCACGAGCATGGCGAACCAGGCACAGGGCCTCGCGCGCTCGGTGGCGCAGTTCCGCATCGCCGAGTCCGCCCATGGACCCGCGACAATCGCCGGCGCCGCGGGCGCGCCTGCGCTGGCGCGGCGCGCCGCGAGCGACAGGCAGCCGCCCACGCTTACCGAGCGCCGCGAGCCGTTGCTCGCCGCCGCGACGGAAGAAGAAGACTGGAAGGAATTCTAGGAGATGCCCCTCATTGCCATGACCCGAGAGATGGGTTCCCTCGGCAAGGATGTTGCAGCGGGAATCGCCGCACGCAGCGGCAAGCGCGTCGTCTACCACGAGATCATCGAGCCCATCGCGAACAAGATGCGGCTGCGCAAGAGCCACGTCGAGCGCTTCCTCGACGGCAAGTCGGGCGTCTGGGAGCGGCTCACCACCGACAGGACGAGCCTTTCGATCTTTACCGCGGACGAGACGTTCCGCTTCCTGCGTGACGGATCCACGGGTGTCATCCGCGGCTGGGGCGCAGTGCACCTGCTGAAGGACGTCCCGCACGTGATTCGCGTGCGGGTGTGCGCGCCGATTGACACACGCGTGACGCGGATGATGGCTAGGCTCAACACCGACGACCGCGCCAACGTGGAGAACGAGATCCAGATGAGCGAGGAGGCGCACACCGCCATCACCAAGCGCCACTTCGGCGTGAACTGGCGCGATCCGGAGCTCTACGACGTAGTGCTGTCCACAGAGCGGCTTTCCGTGGACGAATGCGTCGAGGAAGTCGCTTGCATGCTGCAGAAGAAATGCTTCCAGGAGACGCCGGAGTCCGTGCGCAGGATGGGGGACCTGGCGCTCGAGTGGAGCGTGCGCTCGGCGCTGCGGCGCGAAGAGCGCACAGCGGACACGAACTTCACGGTGGAATGCGCCGACGGCGTGGCGAAGCTCACGGGTGTCGTGGACACTCAGGCGCAGGCCGAGGCCGCTGCCGAAGTCGCACGCGCGGTCGAGGGTGTGAAGGGCGTCGACAACCAGCTGAATGCGGCGAGCTTGGCGGCCTCGCGCTTCCTAAGAGAGGGTTGACATGCGGGCGCGGGTCGTCGTGAGCCTCGATGGCGCGATCGTCACCGAGATCGAGCTCACCAAGGACGTGACCGTGGTGGGCCGGCACTCTGCGTGCGACATCTGCATCGACAACCCGGCGATCTCCGGGCGCCACATGCTCTTCCGCATCGTGGACCAGAGCGCGTACGCCGAGGACCTCGCGAGCACCAACGGGACAAAGGTGAACGGGCATCCGACGCAGCACCAGGTGGTGCACCACCTCGACCTCATCGAGGTCGGCCACCACAAGCTGCACTTCTTCGACGACGAGCTGCTCGCCGCCGGCGGGATCTCCAACCTGGAAACCACCGTCCACACCGATTTCGAGAAGACGATGATGGCCGCGCACGCGGCGCCGCCTTCCCCTGCGAGGACGGCCGGCCCGGCGAAGGAGGACCTCTCGCGCACCATGGCGATCCCGAGCGCGACGGTTCGCCTCGGCGCAGCCGAGGAGTCCGTGGACACGGCAACGCCCATG
>Ga0209131_1002166_pt1 | contig 13407 bp, 11 predicted proteins | sample GraSoi_2013_40cm_FD_185826 | JGI IMG/M metagenome (GOLD analysis project Ga0209131, IMG submission 185826) | Grasslands soil microbial communities from the Angelo Coastal Reserve, California, USA - Sample 9_17_2013_40cm (SPAdes) (version 2) | ecosystem: Environmental > Terrestrial > Soil >...
CAGGCGTGGGATGCTATGCGCCGGATGACTCATCAAACCCACTTTTTCTTCAAGCGTCAAACGCCGTACCAAATCCTGTGCGCGTTCGGCAAAGGATAATGTTGTATCAAGATATATAAGTTTTTCCGATGTGCTACTCACACTCATGAAGCACTCCTTTGAAGCAAGTTTATGGTCAGTAGTACTGCGTGCAACATCACTGTCGCGTTATCGTTCAAGGGTAGCAAATAGATCAATTCCACCGTGCAACCAAAAAGATTGATTGGTTTCAGCCTGCCAATGTTTGGCAACTTCATCATTCAACTGTATACGGCTGTCCCCTGTATCGTTATAAATCACGGCGCGGACTACATCATTATTATCCTGCACAAATTTAAAGAATGGCGCAAACCACACGTCCCAATTTGCGCCTTGCGATGCGGCTTCGAGCATCACGGGTTTGAAATGCTCGCGCGCAAATTGGATGCTCGCTTCGATAGGTGCACCATCACAATACGATGTTCCAACCCAATCGACAAATTCATCGCCTGGATACCAATCAGCGATCTTGGACGCGTCACATGCAACAGATTCCCACACCAGCGCCACGTTCGTACTTCCCTTAGCCTGCATCCGTTCATGGAACCTTTTCCACGCTGATATATACACACCTGGCTCATATTTATTCAGCGGATCATCGAACCCATATCCCAATCGCAGGAACACAGGGCGATCATATGAAGCCAACATATCGAGTAACGTATCAATCTTTGCATCAGCTTTTCCCGCTGCAACATCAACAACGACGCCTTTCAAATCTAATCCAATGGATAATGTGCTGTTGCGATATTTTCCTGCGAGGTAATCCAAATCCTTGATGCTCTTCAATTGTAGTGATGTGTTCCCCGCTACACCGCCCGGTGCCGTCACTACCGCATCGAAATAACCATCAATGCTTTTCTTATCGGGTCCGATCAGGAGCAAAGCACGACCAGTAGGCGGAGCGAATTTCCCTTTCACTTCTGGTGCTGGCGTTGGGGGAATAACATTTGCTGTTATAGAACCTGGCTTGTAAATGCGGAAGTTTCCGCTGACTTGCAGCAGGCCTAACATCATCAGTAAACCATCGTAATAACGATATTTCCCTGTTGGTATCGCTTGATCCCATAACGCTTGTACGAACGGTTTGCCTTTAACGGGATTAGCAGCGAGTGCAGCCACAGCATTCGTAGCGATCAAACCAGCCGAACGACCAGAGCCAAGTGGTTTGCCATCCAAAGAATATTCAGGATTGTACGTATCCATGCCTTGTGAGGCAAAGAAATCAAGCAGACGGTTGGACTGTTCCACATGCCATGGATCGGGACTGAACCACACATAATCAACGCCAATATTTGCGCCCACGCGAAAGGCATCATAGCGAAATACGCCATTGTAATCGTCGCTGACAGGCTTGCCATCAAATTCAGAATAGTTCGGAGCAAGTCCTGTTTGTTGATTGACTGCAGTCTTGAGATAAGCACGGCTGGCTTGCGCGGCGTCTTTCCAAAATTGGTTATCCTTATCTGCCCACAATGCCCAGAGTTCATAGTAATGCGGCAAGTGATAGGAAGGATCAGTAAACGATGAGTTCTTTCCAAGTTGTGGAACAAAGACAACCTGTTTTGATTTGGCATCGAAAAGATTCGTCGCCAAATCGCCGCCGAGTTGATCAGTATGTAATGCAACATCTAAAATAGACTGAGCTTCAGCACGATAGTTATAGATGCCCTCACCACTTCCCCAACGTACATCGGCAAACATCAATGCTGTGATAAACCATTCCTCGCCATCAGAGGCAGGATTATTATCTAGTTTTTTGCCATCAGGTTTACAGTGCCAAGCGAAGTAGTCCTTGTAGTCGCCATCCGTTTGATACATGTAGGTCTTTGCCCATTTCCAAATGCGGTCGAACTCTTCCTTTTTGTTCAATTGCACAGAAATCATCATGCCGTAGGACATGCCTTCAGTCCGCACGTCATCGTTGCCCGTATCAAGGACATAAGCCATATCCGCACCAACGGGATAGTAGACACGTTGCGATGCGTCATCGCCATAGAAGAGTTGCTGCCATGTATCATTGATCTTAGCTTGAATCTCCGCGTCACTTTTGCCGAGATAGTCCGCGAACAAGTTGGGATAGATTCCCGTTTCGAATGCAGGTTTAACAGGCATAGGTGTGGGTTGAGATTCAGTTGGTTGAACAGGAGCAACTATCGGCGTGGAAGGCGATCCGCATGAAGAGAGGATGATGGAAAGAAGAAGCAGAACGGGAGGAAAATGCCGAAATGTGTTCAAGGTTTCCATCTGAAAAAGAAGAAGTGTATTATCCTTTAACTGCGCCAGCTGTTAGACCAGAGACGATCTGGCGTTCGGCAAACAAATAGAAAATGACCGTGGGCAAAGCCGATAAGGCTACAAAAGCAGATACCAATGCCAAATCCTGTCCATATTGACCCTGGAATTGCATTGTGCCAAGTGGCAGAGTCCAAAGCTTATCGTTGTTGAGCACCACGAGTGGAACAAGCAAATCATTCCAGCTCACGATCATAGTTAATGCTGCAACTGCCGCCAAAGCTGGGCGTGCTAAGGGCAGCAGGATGCGCCAAAAGAATCCGAATGCGGTACAGCCATCAATGTAAGCAGCATCTTGTAATTCAGCAGGAATTGCTGTAAAAAATCCGCGCAGGATCATAATGTTCCCTGATAACTGAAACGCGGTTTGCACTACGATCACACCCCAGAGACTATCGATCAAATGCATTTGTCGCAATACAAAATATACCGGCAAAATGGCAACGTTGATGGGGAACATGAGTCCCAAGGTAAATAAATTGAATGCCAGACCCTTGATGTGGAACTCCATGCGTGCAAAGACAAAGGCGGCAAGACTGCAAATGACAACCACACCTGTTGTCACCACGAGCATCACGATCACGCTATTGCGCAACATAGGCCAGAACGAATACGAAGCCTGTCCCAAAATACCAGTAATGTTTTCCCAGCGTGGCGGAATGGGCAGGGTATAGGGACGCGTCATGAATTCGCCGCGCGTTTTAAGAGCGCCAAAAATCAGTATAGCTACAGGTACAAATACAACGATCACGACCAAGGAAAGAATGAGATATTGAAAAAATCTTGATATGAATTTGCGGTTCATCAACTGATCCTTCCTATAAACCGGTCAGATAATCAGGCTGACGCGTCAAGCGTTGATAGATCAAAGAAAACGTCAGGCAGATCAAAAACATATAGATTGCCACCGCAGACCCATATCCGAGCTGGAAGCGGACAAATCCAAAACGATACATATAGGTTGCCAATGTCTCGCTGGCATTGACGGGTCCACCTTGGGTCATGATCCAAACGAGAACGAACTGTTGAATTGAACCAAGGACTGACAAATATACAGAAGTTCGAATGGTGCTGCCAAGCAACGGTAAGGTGATGTAAAAGAAATTCTGAAAAGAATTCGCGCCGTCGATGCGCCCAGCTTCTTCGATCTCCACTGGGATATTTTGCAAACCAGCTAAATATAACAACATATGAAAACCAAAATATTTCCACGTCAGGGCTATGAAGACCGCGGGCAAAACAATAGAGGTATTTGCAAGCCAAGCCTGTGCTTTGAGGCCGGGGATTAGAACTAACAATGCATTGATAAGACCGCGTTCTGGATCGGGGTTATAGAGAAACAGCCACATGATGGCTGTGATCACTTCAGAAAGAACGTAAGGCATGAAAAAAACAGTGCGAAAAAAGACGCGACCGGGGAGGTCGCGTCCCACCAAGACGGCCAGCCCAAGCGATAATGGCAATTGAAAAACCAGCGAGAATACAATGATCAGAAATCCGTTGCGAAGGGCAGTCAGAAATACTTTGTCGCTCAGGATGTTTTTAAAGTTCTTCAGACCGACAAAGTCCACTGCCGGACCAAAGCCCTTCCAATTAAAAAGGCTATAGTAAATGGATTGAGCAATTGGATAAACTACAAATAACAGAAAAAGAACAATTGCTGGAAGCAGGAAGAGGGCAATTGTCAGATTATCTTGAAGACGGCGGGGCGCGCCTGAGCCTCGTTTTAATTTCAAAACATCTGGGATGGCAGGAAGTGATTGCATAATATATCTCCGTATTTCTCCGCTAGAGAAGCAGGGATCGACTTATTCTAAGCCGATCCCTGCTTCTTCAAAACACTTACTACTTTAGTTCCTGCTTGGCTGAGTCTTCCAAAGCCTGGGCAACTTGTTCAGGTGTTAATGTGCCCGCAAACAGACCTTGAACACTATCGTTCACCACAGAACCCATAGCTGGAGGCAAGTATTGATCATAGTAGAGTTGGAAGTAATTTGCGGCCGCCGCACCTTTTTGAACAGCAATCAGGTTGGGATCAGAAAGACCCGCTTCGCCACCTTTGACAACCGGCACGTTCATGTTGATCTGCGCCATTTGAGATTGGGATTCCGCGCGGCTCAGATACTTCACAAAATCCACAGCTTCAGGTGAGGCATTCTTGCCAATCGCAAAGCCGTTACCACCGCCGAGCGCATCTGTTGCAGCACCAGCGCCGCCATCAACAGCCGGGAAGGGGAACCATCCCATTTTGTCGCCAATGCCCTTCTTATCGGTACTGCTGCCAGCATCAGCACCAGGCGCCCATTGTCCCATAAGTTCCATGGCAGCTTTTCCATTGCCCATGGCAACCTGTTCGTCACCATATGGCGCGCCCAAAACACCATCCTGGAAAGGTTGAAGGGCAATCAGCTGCTGGAGATTCTTACCAGCATCCACAAACGGTTGATCGGTGAATGCACCTTTGCGGCTTTGGGCAGCATCAAAGGCAGCCTGACCACCAACGCGGACAGCCATGTATTCCCACCAAAATGCACCGGGCCATTTATCGCCCTCGCCCAAGGCAATCGGAGTAATACCAGCAGCTTTAAGCTTCTTCACATCATCTATGAACTCGGACCAAGTAGCGGGAGGATTGGCAATACCAGCTTTAGAAAACAGATCTTTGTTATACCAGAAGCCAACCATGCCCATATCCCACGGCACGCCGTAGTTCTTTCCATTATAGGCATATACACCTAACGCACCCGGTGAGAACGTGGAACGCCAGGAGCCACCATCTGCATCGAGAGCAGGGGTAATGTCCTGGAGTAGACCAGCATCGACATACTGATTCATCACGCCGCCACCCCAGCTCTGGAAAATATCCGGGGGATTGCCTGATTGCATGACTGTTGTCAGCTTAGTCTTAAATGGTTCGTTCGCGAGGACTGTAATCTCTATCGTAACATTCGGATGAGCAGCCATATATTCATCGGCAAACTTTTGGAAGAGCGCCTTTTGATTATCAACGGTCGAGATGTGCCACCAGGTAACAGTGACCTTTTTAGCGGGTGCTTCGGTGGCTGCAGGTGCTGCAGTAGCCGCAGGCGCTTGAGTGGCAGCCGGGGCACTTGTAGCAGCTGGTTGTGCAGGGGCCTCTGTAGCTTTAGCACCACATGCAGAAAGTGCAAACGCTGCAACAAGCAAGAGACTCAAAATCGTATAAATTTTGCGGGACATTTTCTTCTCCTTTTGAGTTTTTAACAGTTATACTTAAAGCGTGCGGAGATAACCTCCTCACGAATGCGCAGGTCTTCCTTCAGCTGTCCAAGGTCGAAGAGAAGGCCTGCATTTTGCTTTCATTTGAAATTACGCTCTCACCTCCTTTCTGATCGAATAATGAAACAGACATGCGTAACAAGTAAAACAAACACAGTTACGCTACATCCACATATTTCTTGCATGAATTTCGAATAACAAGTTGCGTTTGCATCTTAAAAGTCTGATCATCAAGAGATGTACCATTGATAAGCTTGATAAGCATTTGAGTCGCAACAAACCCCATCTCCGAAATAAATTGATCCACTGTTGTCAGCCCCATATATTTGGATTCGGTGATGTTGTCGAAACCTATCACGGATAAGTCGTCCGGAATCCGTATCCCCAACTCTTGCGCAACCTGAAAAACACCCATCGCCATTTGATCGTTGGATGCAAATATGGCAGTAGGAGGATTCTCAAGTGCAAGAAGTTGCTGTGCACCACTGACACCAGTTGCGGTTGTGTAATCACCAGATGCAATTAATTTCTCGTCTATAGGAATCCCTGCTTTTTCAAGTGATGCACGGTAACCCATCAAGCGACGGTTCGAACTTTCCAATTCTGCACGCCCGCTGATATAACCAATTCGCTTGTGTCCCAAACCAAGCAAATATTCCATTGCTTCCACCGCACCCTGATAGTTAGTCGCATGAACAGACGGATAATTTGGATTACTGGCAAGAGGGTCAATCGAAACGATTGGCGCATCGATATTGAACTCGCCTGCCACTGGTGCAACAATAATGACCCCATCTGATATTGAATTTGTCAAAAGAGAAACATATTTCTGTTCGTGAGATGCTCGCCCGCTCTTCCTGACATCGCCGGTCGTATACACCAAAAGGTCAAACTCAGATTCAGCAATCGCACGGTTTACCCCTTTCATGACCTCAATCGCAAACGGATAAGCAATATCTGGCATGATCAGCCCAACCAGGTTCTTCTTTTGGCTCCTCATACTGCGCGCCGCAAGGTTGGTTGTGTAACCCAAATCATCAATCACAGAAAGAATGCGGTCTTGCGTCTCACTGGCAACATCTACCTTCGCATTGAGAACACGCGAAACCGTGGAAACAGATACTCCAGCGGTCTTCGCAACATCCTGAATTGTCACCGTCCGTTTTTTCTTCTGCATACCAATTCCTAATCAAAAAATGATAGAATAGCGGTATCGTTACCGGTAACGATACCGCTATTATTGCACATCCAAGAAAAAAAGTCAACATATTTTAAGATTCACCCTTTTGGGTAATGGACAGGAGACCATGGACACATTTACCTCCATCTTTGATGTACAGACTCACGCATCAGGACCCACGGGACGCCCGCCACTCCAACTCAATTTTTTGACCAACGCCCCAAGCGGAGATGTCTTCGGCTGGACACAAGATGCGGCAATGGGCTGGAGTCCAGCTGACCTCGGCAAAGATGAATATCTCATTCTCAGCACACAAGGCGGCATCCGCGCAGAAGATGGCTCCCCCACCATCGCTTTGGGTTATCACACCGGACATTATGAAATGGGATTACTAGCCCAAGCTGCGGCTCATGAATTCAAACAGCATAACGCGATTCCCTTTGCGGGTTTCGTCAGCGATCCATGCGATGGGCGGACTCAAGGCACATCGGGCACGATGGATAGTCTCGCCTATCGCAACGACGCGGCGATAGTTTTACGAAGATTGATTCGCTCATTGCCGACTCGAAAAGGTGTGCTTGGCATCGCCACTTGTGATAAAAGTCTACCCGCAATGATGATGGCATTGGCAGCACAAAAATCATTGCCCTGTGTCATCGTCCCTGGCGGTGTGACATTACTACCAGAACAAGGTGAGGACGCAGGCAAAATTCAATCATTAGGTGCGCGCTTCACACACGGACTCATCACACTCGAAGAAGCCTCCGATCTTGGTTGCCGCGCCTGCGCATCTCCTGGAGGTGGCTGTCAGCTTCTCGGAACTGCGGCAACCAGTCAGGTTGTGGCCGAGGCGTTGGGGTTATCCGTTACACATTCCGCACTCGCACCATCGGGTCAATCCATCTGGCTTGATACGGCAAAAAGATCCGCACGTGCATTGATCGAAATGGAATCGCACAAGATCACAACAGGCAATATTCTGACAATAGACTCATTGCACAACGCCATAGTGACTCACGCTGCGTTCGGAGGCAGTACAAATTTATTACTGCACATTCCAGCCATTGCTCATGCTGCAAAATTGCCGCGCCCAACGGTAGATGACTGGACTCGAATCAATGGCGCAACCCCACGCCTTGTGGATGTGATGCCAAACGGGCCCACTGGCTATGGTACCGTACAAGTCTTTCTTGCAGGCGGTGTATCAGAAGTGATGTTGCGTTTGCGCGATCTTGGATCATTGAAATTAAATGTTCAAACCGTAAATGGAAACACATTGGATGAAGCGCTTGAAGAATGGCAACATAGCGAACGGCGTCAAAAACTTCGCGAGCGACTTCAAGAGTTAGACGGTGTTAATCCTGATGATGTCATTATGAATCCCACAAAAGCACGCGAACGTGGACTCACTAGCACGATCACCTTCCTCACCGGCAATCTTGCGCCACAGGGAGCGATCATCAAAAGCACTGCCATTGACCCAAGCGTTGTGGATGCAGATGGTGTGTATCGCAAAACGGGTCCTGCACGCGTCTTCACTAGTGAAGGTGCTGCAATTGCTGCGGTCCAATGGGTACAGGCATGGAGGAAACCTATCAACTCACTTCGGCATTGAAACATTTGCCTGAAGGAAAATCAATTGTATTAATCACCGATGCGCGTTTCAGTGGCGTAAGCACGGGCGCTGTATTGGGCATGTCGGTCCTGAAGCGTTGGCAGGCGGTCCACTTGGAAAGTTGCGCGATGGCGATTTGATTCAGATTATCATTGATCGTGTCAATCTTTCAGGGACAATTGATTTGATCAGTGAAGGCAGCACAAACAAAGGCACTCACATTTTGGACTCGCGCCCGCCTCATCCAGACTTGAAGCTGAATCCTGATCTACCAGAAGATACGCGTCTGTGGGCGGCTCTTCAAAACATTAGTGGTGGCACATGGGGTGGATGTGTGTATGATGTAGATAAGATCATTGAGCACCTTGGAGGCTTGTAATGTTACTCACAAAACGCAAAACAACGAACGGCTCTCGCTGGGCAGTGGATAATTTCTTCATGCCACCGAGTCTCAACTTGAGTACGCTGCTTGAGATGCCGCGCGAGGCAATGCTTCAGGCGTTGACCAGTTTATCGAAAGCCGAATCAGCCTTAGGCGAGGAGGAAGCGCCGATTGATCCACATCAGGAAGTGTGGGCAGCGGGTGTCACGTATTTGCGAAGCCGCGACGCCCGCAAAGAAGAATCCGCAGTGGCAGATATATATCAAAAAGTCTATGAGGCAGAACGGCCTGAAATTTTTTCAAAATCATTGGGATGGCGCGTGTCAGGAAATAGAGAGTCAATAAGAATTCGCAAGGATAGCAAATGGAATGTGCCTGAGCCTGAGTTGGTGCTGGTGATCAATCGTTATAACGAGATCGTAGGATATTGTGCTGGGAATGATGTTTCGTCGCGTGACATCGAAGGTGAAAACCCGTTATATCTGCCACAGGCAAAAATTTACAACGGTTCGTGCGCGCTGGGACATGGTATTTTGATTTGTGAGCCTGAGGAAATAAAAGATATTCTAATTCGATTGGAAGTGCGGCGCGCAAATAAAAAGATATTCGAAGGTGATGCAAACACAGCCACCATGAAGCGGACGTTGCCTGAACTGATCAAGTTTCTCACACGCCAATTGGATTTCCCGCAGGGTGTGTTTTTGATGACAGGCACCTGTCTTGTGCCGGGCGGTGACTTTACCTTACAGCCTGGTGATGTGGTTCTGATCCAGGTTGGTGAAATGAAGATAGAGAATAAGGTTCAATCTTGAAGCAATAATATCTTTTCAGGGAGATATATCATGAACAATGAAATAAGAAAGAACCGTACGGCTGGCGAATCAGGAAGTGCTGGTTGAGCAAACCCGCCGCAAGTTCTTGTGAACTATATAAATCCGCTATTCACCCAATTTTTGTCTTAGCAAGCTTTTAACTAGTTTGTTTGCAATGTGTAGGGAATATCAAATAATCCCCACACCTGACTAATATAATGCATGGGCAAGCACGAAATAGAAATAATAAACAGGTGAGCGGATTAAACCACTCACCTGTTTTTATACAAACGAACAAAATTAGGTTATAACCCTGTAGCGGCGAACCACGCTCCACCTGGACTGGTTACAAATATGATCGGCGCGATGCAAGGTTGAGGCAGGGTCAAATCCGCCTCGATTTCGGCATTTCCGCCACCTAAGGAAGCTGATCCCGTTGTGGCTGGGAATGGGTCAGTCAGGATGTTTTGAACACTGCCACTACTGGTTACACAGCTTACCAGTGCGCGGAAGGATGCAACAGGATTCGATCCAGTGTTCGCTCCAGCCGCAAGGACCAAACCTTCAACACTTATTTCCAAGTGACCATTGGCTCGCAGTTCTCCCGAAGCATCGGTGAGCGTCCAAGGTATGCCGCCACCATTAATACCGCGCAACGGACCCTGACTTTGGATTCCAGTTAGACCTGATGGAACACCAACCATCGTGTCAAACTTCAGGATTTTTGGTCCCTTTGCGCTCACAAGGGAAACTGCTCCAACAAATGTGAAGGTACTCAAAAGCAAGATCGTGGATAGGGTAACATTAAATAACTTTTTCATACTTTTCTCCTTTGGTTGAATTTTGGTTTGCATAACTTAATACGTCAACTCACGGAGTTTTGGATTTCGATTTCAAAATGAGTTCCTCTACCCTTACCGCCTGCTCGTGACCAAACCAACTAAATTCGGTACAATGAATACATGACTGGCATCGACGATAACAAACTGATCTCTCAAGTGGCGCTAGGCGATGAAAACGCTTTTATGGCAATCTATGATCATTACGCCAGCCGTGTACATGGGCTTACGCTTCGCATTCTGGGTAACGACATGCTGGCAGAAGAAGCCACGCAGGATACCTTTCTAAAACTTTGGAGCCGTGCCCGCCAGTATCTTGCTGAACAGGGACCTCTTCTACCCTGGCTGTTGACCATCGCACGCCATGTTGCTCTTGATCGCCTTAGGCTCGAAACCCGCCGCCCCACACTCTCCGATTCGAACGACCCAGACAATGCCTGGCAAACCATCCCTGATCTCGAAACGCTATCGGATGAATCGCGCTGGCGCAGTATGTATTTTGCCGTGCAAACGCTACATCCGGATCAACGCAAAGTGATTGAATTGGCATACTATCAGGGTATGAGTCAAAGTGAAATTGCTGACGTGTTGGGCTGGCCGCTTGGGACTGTCAAAACCCGGTTGCGTGCTGCAATGGAAAAATTACGCGAGACTTGGAATGAAACATAAATCCAAATCCACAGACAATGACGTATACTTACTTAGAGTTAGAACATATGTCACAAGATGAGCATGCTCCCTTTCGCGAAAATATTCCCGCCTATGCCATTGGTGCATTAGATGTGGAAGATATAACCACGCTCGAGTCTCATTTGAAGACGTGCGCAATTTGCCAAGCCGAATTGGCTGAATATCGATCCGTAACAATTGGATTATTGCAGTCTGCGCCGCCCAAGGTTCCCTCGCCTGAACTGCGCCGCAGATTGGCTGCCCGCCTTCCAAAGCATCAACCCCAAACCCGTAATGCAGTCTTTAGTTTTCTCAGCCAATTTTCTATTAGACAGCTTGCAACCGCAGCCATTATTGCGATCTTGTTAGCTTCAAACCTACATTCGAATTTACAACTTCGTGATCTGAAGCAGCAACAAGCTATACTCGCTGAACGACTTAGCAGTGAGCAAAAAGCCCTGGCTCTGTTGGCATACCCCGAGACGCAAACTCTCGCCGTCAATGCCAATATAAAAGAGCTAACTGGTTCTATGTTGGTGGATAAGGCCCAGAACACAGCCGTACTTTTTCTATGGCACCTGCCGCAGCTTGAGAACACGAAAACCTATCAAGCCTGGCTCGTCGATGCAACCGGCGATAGAATCAGTGGCGGGCTATTTAATGCGAGTTCTGATCAAGACTACACAACAGTGACCATTCAATCCCCAGTTCCCATGAACAACTTCATTCGTATTGGAGTAACCATCGAGCCACAAGGTGGGAGTCAAAAGCCCACGGGCCCGCGTGTTTTAACTGTCAATTTATAGCAAATCAATCACAATGTCTTTAGTGCCAATCCAGTTGCATCGATGCTGGCGTCAATCACTTCATCCGTGTGCATAGTTGAAATGAATCCAGCTTCGAACTGCGATGGTGCGAGATACACACCATTCTCCAACATCTTTTGAAAATATTTCCCAAAGCGGACTTTATCCGCCACTTTGACCGTGTTCCAATCAACGGGTTTTGTTTCGCTGAAGAAGGTTGTGAACATCGTGCCGACGCGCGTTTGCTGGATGCGAACTCCAGCTTGTTCTGCCGCCACTGCGACACCCGCTTCCAACCTCACTGCAGCCTGTTCCAGTTTTCTCCAAACTTCATCTCCCCGAATCAGATCTAACGCCGCTATCCCAGCGCTCATCGCCAGCGGATTGCCCGACAATGTTCCCGCCTGATACATCGGACCCACAGGCGCGACCAGTTGCATGATCTCCTTTTTGCCACCATATGCACCGACGGGTAACCCACCACCGATGACTTTGCCCAACGTTGTCAGATCAGGGTTGATATTGTAGAGCGTTTGCGCTCCGCCCTTATGAACGCGGAAACCTGTCATCACTTCATCAAAAATGAGTACACTGCCTTCGCGTGAAGTAATGGCACGTAAGCCTTCGAGAAATCCGGGTTGAGGTGGGACAACGCCCATGTTCCCTGCAACAGGCTCAACGATGATCGCCGCGATTTGTTCGGGATATTTTTTATACAAGGCTTTAACAGAATCAAGGTTATTGAAATCTGCCACCAATGTATCTTTGACAGTGTTAGCTGGCACGCCAGGGGTATCAGGTAAGCCAAGCGTTGCAACACCTGAACCAGCTTGCACCAACAACAAATCTGCATGACCGTGATAACAACCATTGAACTTGATGATCTTGTCACGCTTGGTATAAGCACGCGCCAACCGCAGTGCGGACATAGTTGCTTCAGTACCTGAATTGACAAATCGAATCATCTCGATGTTGGGCATGAAGTCCATGACGCTTTTAGCGAGATCAATTTCCAGAGGACTCGGCGCACCGTAAGATGTTCCTTTGATTGCCGCATCTTGAATTGCCTTTACAACTTTCGGATGCGCGTGTCCTGTAATAAGTGGTCCCCATGAAAGAACATAATCAATATAGCAGTTGCCGTCCACATCGAAGAGATATGGCCCTTCACCGCGCTCGATGAAGAGCGGCTGTCCGCCCACAGCGCGGAAGGCACGCACCGGCGAATTCACACCGCCGGGGAATAACGTCTGTGCTTCTTGAAAGAGGGCAACAGATTTGTTGATGTTCATAATGACCTCGATATCAGAGAGTAGAGACTAGAGAGTAGTTAAGTGAGAATAGGACTGTTCTCAACTTTTCTATTCTCTAAAATCTTGTTGACAGCCAGTTCCCCAGAATGAATGCAATCGGGAATGCCGACGCCGCGATAGCCATTGCCTGCTAAAGCAAGTCCAGGATGATTTTCCAAAG
>Ga0209131_1002167_pt1 | contig 13403 bp, 14 predicted proteins | sample GraSoi_2013_40cm_FD_185826 | JGI IMG/M metagenome (GOLD analysis project Ga0209131, IMG submission 185826) | Grasslands soil microbial communities from the Angelo Coastal Reserve, California, USA - Sample 9_17_2013_40cm (SPAdes) (version 2) | ecosystem: Environmental > Terrestrial > Soil >...
AGCGGTCTGGATCGCCATGTTCCGCGGCGCTCACCACTACAGCGACAGCCTCTACTTTTACTGGGACGGCGCGACGCTGCTCATCACTTTCCTGGTCGTGGTGCTGCTCGTCGCCAAGCTGCGCGAGGCGCTGCGCGCCCATGAGCTTTCTTTCGCAGTGCTGGAAAAGCTCGACGCTCCGGCCTACGTGCTCGATCTGCAGGGCGCCGCGGTGCTGCTCGGCAACCGCCAGTTCCGAGCCGCCTACGCCGGCCGGCCGGCCGAGGAGCTCGCGGGCTATCCCGCGCGGGAAGCGCGCTTCAGCCTGACGGATGGACGCCCGGCGCTGCTGCGGATTCTGCTGACCCGCTAAAACAGGTGCACGGCGCTCGGGAAGAAGAACCCGATCACGCAGAACACCACGCCGAGCACGCCCAGGCCGACGCCGATCCAGGCGAGCGCGATGATCTCCGCGATGATCGACGCCGAGGCGAGCACGATCGCGATCTGCACCGCGGCCGATGCGACCTCGTAGTGGTGATACGCCGCCATCGAGCGGTCGCGCTTCTTCTCGGCTTCCTTAGCGCGCGCCGCGAGCTGGTCGCGGCCTTCGTTGGTCTCGGGCTCCGATTGATAGCGCTGCGCCGTGTCCTTCCACTTCGCGATCTGCTTCTTCTGCCCCTCCGACGCGCCCGAGGCTTCGAGCTCCTCCGCTGCGGTACGCAGCACCGTCTGCCGGATGGTCTTTGCCTGGAAGAAGGCCCAGAGATTCGACGCCTCGATGTTGTAGGCCAGCCCCGCGGTCTGCGCGCTCTTGCCGAGCGTCTCGGAAAACGCGAGCACTAGTGCGAGCACCGAGATCAGGAGCGCGATGGTCTTGTTGCCGCCGTGATCGCCACCGCCATGGCCGTGACCTGCTGACATGGATTTCCTCCGTTGTTGGTTAACCGCTATCGACCTGAGCCGCTTCGCGCGGCGGCGCACGCCCACCGCCGAACTGCGCCCACGCGACGCCCGCCATGGTAATGCAGGCCCCGGCGATCTTCAGCCAGGTGAACTGCGGCGGCAGGTACATGAGCGGCGCCGAGCGGGCGATGCCGCGCACGGGACACTAAAGAGGGGTCAGAGCAAGTTTTTCGTTACACTCGGTCAGCAGGACAACTGTACCGTGAAATTCGAAACTCCACTGACTGCCCGCGCCGCTGTGCGGGCGCTCGCCGCCTCGAAGATCCGCGAGCTCTATAACGAGGGCATCGGCCGCAAGGACATTCTCGCCTTCTGGGTCGGCGAGCCCGACGAGCCGACGCCGCAGTTCATCCGCAAGGCCGCGACCGACTCGATCGCCGCGGGTGAGCTTTCCTATACGCACAATCTCGGCATCCCGCAGCTGCGCGAAGCGCTCGCCGGCTACGTGACGCGCCTTCACCGCAGGACCGATCCGGGCCAGATCGCGGTGACCAGCTCCGGCGTCAATGCGCTGATGCTCGCTTCGCAGCTGCTGGTGGATCCCGGCGACCACGTCGTCGAAGTCGTGCCGCTCTGGCCGAACCTGCAGGAGATTCCGAAGATCCTCGGCGCGCGAGTAACCACCGTCGCGCTCGATTTCTCCGCCGAGGGCTGGACGCTCGATATGGGGAAATTGTTGGCGGCATTGAGGCCCGGTACGCGAGTGCTCTATCTCAACTCGCCGAACAATCCCACCGGCTGGACCATCTCGCGCGCGGAGCAGGAGGCGATTCTCGCGCACTGCCGCCGGCACGGCATCTGGATCTTTGCCGACGACGCTTACGAGCGGCTCTATTTCGGAGCTGGCGGCGTCGCTCCATCCTTTTTGGACGTGATGCAGGACGACGACCGCATCATCAGCACCAACACCTTCTCGAAGTCGTGGCTGATGACCGGCTGGCGCCTGGGCTGGCTGGTGGTGCCGCCGAGCGTCGCCGCCGATCTGGGCAAGCTGATCGAGTACAACACCTCGTGCACGCCGATCTTCGTGCAGCGCGCCGGCATTGCGGCGGTGACCGGCGGCGAAGCGGTCATTGCAAGAAGCCTGCAACGCTTCAGGAGCGCGCGCGATCTGCTGGTCGGCGAGCTGCGCAAGCTGCCGAAGGTGCAGGTGGCGCTGCCCGACGGCACGATGTACGTGTTCCTGCGCATCGAAGGCATGACCGACAGCCTCGCCTTCTGCAAGCGCCTGGTGCGCGAGCACGGGCTCGGCCTCGCGCCGGGCTCGGCCTTCGGTCCGGAGGGCGAAGGTTTTCTACGCTGGTGCTTCGCCGCCGAGCACGACAAGCTCGCCGACGGCGTGGCGCGCCTGCGCCGCGCGCTCCTGATTTGAAAGGCTGTCGCTGATTCGCTGATTTTCTGTAGTGCCCGTGGATAATTTCGCAGGGCCGGTGAATATTCAATGCGCTGCGTGTGCGCCACGCCCTATCTCCTTGTCCTTCCCCGGTTCTAGATTGGCGCCTCGGACAGGAGAGAACCATGTCGAGACTGATGGCCGTAGCCCTTGCAATCACCTTCGTCGGATTCATCGCTGCCTGCTCGTCCTCCGAGGAGAGCGACTCTTCGCTGGTCTCCGAAGCGCGCGCCAATCCGCCGGCGGCGGCAAAGGATTACGGCTGGCGCACCGCGCCCGACTTCTCGACCCAGAAGAAGGACGAGGTGCGCGAGTACCACTGAACGCTAGAACATCAACTGGGCGCCGAACACGAGCTGCGCGATGGCGTCGCGCGGCGCGGGCACGCGGTCGTCGCGCAGCTTGCCGTACTGGGCGGTGAGGCGTGTGTTCGGCCCGCGGATCAGGTAGTTCACGCCGATGTCGAATTCCTTCGCCGTGGTGCTCGACAGCGTGCGCTTGAAGCGCTGGAAGCGAACGAACGGCTGCAGCTGTCCCCAGCCCACGGTCTGCGGGATGAGCCAGGCGCCGCCGAGCAGCGTCGCCTTGCCGTCGACCTGGCCGCCGACGTTCTCGCCGGCAAGGCAGGCCGGCGCGCCGGGCTCGCCTGAGCCGCAGTCGGGCGCGCCGAGGCTGTACTTGTAGAACGCCGCCTCGAAGGTCGGCACACCTGCCGCGAGCTTCTTCTCCGCGAGGACGTCGAGGCTCCACATGCTGAGCTTGCCGGGCGCCGCCGCCGTGCCGACGCCGTCCTTCTGCGACTGGCCGGCGAGCCCGACGGTGAGGATGTTCTTCGAGCCGCCGTACCAGCCGCCGGTGTAATAGGCCGGCGCGGGCTCCGGATCCCAGAAGGCGTACGCGAGCCGCCCGGAAAACAGCATCTTGTCGGTCTGGCCGGAGAGGCCGGCCACTTTGTTGTGGCCATCGAACGCGCCCACGGCGTAGGTCAGCTTGCCGGCGAGCGGCTTGCCCCAGATGGTGAGCCCGTTGTCGCGGCCGGCGAAGACGCTCGGATAGTTCGACACCACGCCGGGGAACGACCACGGCACCGCGTAATAGGGCCCGTACAGATTCGCCCGATCGGAGGGCGGCAGCATGCGGCCGATCCAGACGTTGAATTCCGGCATCGGCTCGAACTGCGCGATGCCATCGAGCAGGCGCACCTTGTCGTCGCCGCCGCGCTCGGTGTTCAGCGTGGCCTTGAACATCTTGGCGTAGCTGCCGCCGAGAAACAGGCGCGCGCTCTCCACCGAGAACTTGTTGGACTTCGAAACGCCGTCCGGCGCGCCAAAGTCGGTGCGCGAGTAGCTCGCGCGCAAGCCGATGCCGGCGTTGAACGTGGCGTCGTCGGTGATCTTGAACTCCGCCGGCCACGCCGGCGCCGACAGGCCGGAGGCGAACAGGATGCCCGCAGCGACTGCTCCCTTCGAGTGCATGGATGGACTCCCTTCCTGGTTGGTTTTTCGTAACTCTTTACAGCCCCAACCCTTAGGAGCAGATCGCGTGCCACGCTTGCTGCGCTGCACCCTCCTATGAAACGGGTTCGCTTCGCCGGCGTGCATGTGCACAAGCACCGAGCGCAGCGCACGCCGATTGCACCCGCATTGCGCCGCTCCACGATCGGGCCACGCATTAGTGCGACGCACTGCGGCTGTGCGCTTCGTTTCTGCTGTCGTTTCGACAATCTCCCGATGGAACAGGCGCTTGCCGAATTCCAGCGGCTGGCATGGTCGTTGCGAACGAGGTTCGTAGCCTTTTTCAATACGGGGGAGTCCATGAAACGTCGTTCCTTAGTGAAGGCGCTCGTGCTCGCGGCATCGATTGCCGCGATCGGCGTGCCGCAGGCTTTTGCGCAGCAGAAAACAGTCAAGGTGGGAGTGCTGCATTCACTCTCCGGCACGATGGCGATCAGCGAGACGGTGTTGAAGGACACCGTGCTGATGGCGATCGAGGAGATCAACGCCGGAGGCGGCGTGATGGGCACCAAGCTCGAGGCGGTGGTGGTCGACCCGGCGTCGAACTGGCCCCTCTTCGCCGAGAAGGCGCGCCAGCTCATAGCCCAGGACAAGGTCGCGGCGGTGTTCGGCTGCTGGACCTCGGTCTCGCGCAAATCCGTGCTGCCGGTGTTCGAGGAGCTGAACGGCCTGCTGTTCTACCCGGTGCAGTACGAAGGCGAAGAGATCTCGCGCAACGTGTTCTATACCGGCGCCGCGCCCAACCAGCAGGCGATCCCGGCCGTGGAATACTTGATGTCGAAGGATGGCGGCGGCGCGAAGCGCTGGGTGCTCCTCGGCACCGACTATGTGTACCCGCGCACCACCAACAAGATCCTGCGCGCGTTCCTCAAGTCGAAAGGCGTCGCCGAGAAGGACATCGACGAGGTTTACACGCCATTCGGCCATAGCGACTACCAGACCATCGTCGCCAACATCAAGAAATTCTCTGCCGGCGGCAAGACTGCGGTGGTCTCGACCATCAACGGCGACTCGAACGTGCCGTTCTACAAGGAGCTGGGCAACCAGGGCCTGAAGGCGACCGATGTTCCGGTGGTGGCGTTCTCGGTCGGCGAAGAGGAGCTGCGCGGCGTCGATACCAAGCCGCTGGTCGGGCACCTCGCGGCATGGAACTACTTCATGTCGATCAAGAGCCCGGCCAACGACGAGTTCACCAAGAAGTGGGCCGCCTATGCCAAGGCGAAGAACATCGCCGGCCACAAGGACAAGCCGCTCACCAACGACCCGATGGAAGCCACCTATATCGGCATCCATATGTGGAAGCAGGCGGTCGAGAAGGCCAAGAGCTTCGACGTCGACAAGGTGACCGCGGCGATGGCGGGCCAGACCTTCACGGCGCCCTCGGGCATCACTTCCAAGATGGACGAGAAGAACCACCACCTCTACAAGGCGGTGTTCATCGGCGAGGTGAAGGGCGATGGCCAGTTCAACGTGGTCTGGAAAACCAAGGGACCGGTGAAGGCGCAGCCGTGGAGTCCCTTCATCGCGGGCAACGACAAGAAGAAGGACGAGCCCGCGCTGATGGCCGATAAGAAGATGTAGCGTGCTCTCTGGTGCGCGGACGGCCGCCGTAGTCATAAGCTCGGCGGCCGTTTTTTTAATCCTCGCCGTTCCTGCACTCGCGCTCGATCAGGCGGCAGTCGAGAAGCTCGCCTTCGGCGAGGGCGACGAGCGCATCGCCGCGATCGGTGCGCTGGTGGCGGAAGGCGATCCGAAGGCCGGCGCCGTGCTGAAGGCGTTTGCCGAGGGAGAGATGCAGACCTCGGGCAAGCGCGTGCTGATCGTGCGCGGCGACAAGGCCGTGGATCCTTTCACCGGCAGTGAAGGTCCATTGCCAGCGGAGCGCGAAGATGTGGTGGCGAACAATCGCCTGCGCGCCGCGGTCGCCGACGCGCTGGCGGTTCTGAATCTGCTTTCGCCCGAGAGGGGCGCGCGCCTGGCATCGGCCGGGGCGCTTGCCGGCGGCGCCGACCCGGCGCTCTATCCGCTGATCGCGAAAGCGCTGGCGAGCGAGCGCGATGTGGAGATCCGCGGGCTGCTCGAGGTAACGGCGGCCGGCATGCAGCTCAAGGCCGATTCGCGCGATGAGCGCCTCGCCGCGATCCGCACGCTCGGCCGCTCGTCCAATCCCAGCTCGAAAACGCTCCTGCTGGAACTCGCGTCCGATGCCGACCCCGACATCCGCCGCGAAGCGCGCATGAGCCTCGAAGCCGTGGAGAAGCGCCTCGCCTGGGGCGAATGGCTCGGGCTTGCGTTCGCCGGCATCTCGCTCGGCTCGATCCTGCTGCTCGCGGCGCTCGGCCTCGCCATCACCTACGGCCTGATGGGCGTGATCAACATGGCGCACGGCGAGCTGATCATGATCGGCGCTTACACGACCTACGTCGTGCAGAACTTGTTCCGCGGCAGCGCCCATTTCGACTGGTACCTCGCCGCCGCCGTGCCCGCCGCCTTCATGGTTTCTGGTCTGGTCGGTATGGCGCTCGAGCGCAGCGTGATCCGCTGGCTCTACGGCCGTCCGCTCGAGACGCTGCTCGCCACCTGGGGCTTGAGCCTGATCCTGATCCAGACGGTGCGCACGCTGTTCGGCGCGCAAAACGTGCAGGTGGAGAATCCCTCGTTCATGTCCGGCGGCATCCAGGTGCTCTCGAACGTGGTGCTGCCCTGGAGCCGGATCTACATCGTGCTGTTCGTCGCCGCGGTTCTGATCAGCATGTGGCTCCTGCTGTCGAAGACCAGGTTGGGCCTGTTCATCCGCGGCGTGACGCAAAACCGCGCCATGGCTTCCTGCGTCGGCGTGCCGACCGCGCGCGTCGATACCTGGGCGTTCGGCCTGGGCTCGGGCATCGCCGGCCTCGCCGGCTGCGCGCTCTCGCAGCTCGGCAACGTCGGCCCCGAGCTCGGCCAGGGCTACATCGTCGATTCGTTCCTGGTGGTGGTGTTCGGCGGCGTCGGCCAGCTCGCCGGCACGGTCTACGCGGCGCTGGTGCTCGGTTTCGCCAACAAGCTGCTCGAGTCCTGGTCGGGCGCGGTGCTCGCGAAGATCGCGGTGCTGGTCTTCATCATCGTCTTCATCCAGCGCCGGCCGCAGGGCCTGTTCGCGCTGCGCGGCAGGGTCGCGGATTGAGACGTCTCTACGGCCCGCGCGGCTGGACGCTGCTATCGATTGGAGCGGTGATCGCTTTCATCGTGTTCCCGCTATTCAACCTGGTCGTGCCGCCGGGCCACGCGCTGCATCTCTCCAACTTCTGGGTCACGCTCGCCGGCAAGATCATGTGTTACGCGATCGTCGCGGTCGCGCTCGATCTGGTGTGGGGCTACGCGGGCATCCTGTCTCTCGGCCACGGCCTGTTCTTCGCGCTCGGCGGCTACGCCATGGGCATGTACCTCATGCGCCAGATCGGGCGCCAGGGGCAGTACCAGTCGGAGCTGCCCGACTTCATGGTGTTCCTCGACTGGAAGGAGCTTCCGTGGCAGTGGTGGATGACCGATCACTTCTGGTGGGCGGCCGCGCTCATCGTGCTGGTGCCCGGCGTGCTCGCCTTCGTCTTCGGCTTCTTCGCCTTCCGCTCGCGCGTCAAGGGGGTCTACTTCTCGATCATCACGCAGGCGCTGACGTTCGCCGCGATGCTGCTGTTCTTCCGCAACAACACCGGCTTCGGCGGCAACAACGGCTTCACCGACTTCAAGCGCATCCTCGGCTTCGCCATCACCACGCCGCAGACGCGCATGGCGCTCTTCGCGATCACCGCTTTTACTTTACTGGCAACCTTGCTCCTCGCACGCTGGGTGGTGACATCGAAGTTTGGCCGCGTGCTGGCCGCGATCCGCGACGCCGAGACGCGCGTCATGTTCTGCGGCTACGACCCGGTGCACTACAAGGTCGCGGTGTTCACTGCCTCGGCGGTGCTCTGCGGCATCGCCGGCGCGCTCTACGTGCCGCAGGTCGGCATCATCAATCCGGGCGAGATGTCGCCGGCGAACTCGATCGAGATCGCCATCTGGGTCGCGGTCGGCGGGCGCGGCACGCTGGTCGGGCCGCTGCTCGGCGCCGGGCTGGTGAACGGCGCGAAGAGCTACTTCACCCAGGCGTTTCCCGAGTATTGGCTCTACTTCCTCGGGCTGATCTTCATCCTCGTCACGCTGTTCCTGCCGCGCGGCGTGCTCGGTCTCCTGAGCCGCAAATGATGGCCGCCACGCCTGCCGAAGTGAGCGTCGGTCAAGGTGTAGTCCTCTACCTCAACGGCATCACCGTGAGCTTCGACGGCTTCAAGGCGCTCAACAATCTGTCGCTGGCGATCGATGCCGGCGAGCTGCGCTGCGTCATCGGGCCGAACGGCGCCGGCAAGACGACGATGATGGACGTCATCACCGGTAAGACGCGGCCCGACGAGGGCAGCGTGTTCTTCAACCAGTCGGTCGACCTGTCGCGACTCTCGGAAGCGAAGATCGCGCACGCCGGTATCGGCCGCAAGTTCCAGAAGCCGACCATCTTCGAGCCGCTCACGGTGTTCGAGAACCTCGAGCTGGCGATGAAGGCCGACAAGCGCGCGCGCACGACTTTGTTTTCAAAATTAACGTCGGAGGAGCGCGGCCGCATCGAGACGACGATGCGCCTGGTGCGCCTGGAGGGCGAGCCCGGGCGCGTCGCCGGGCTGCTGTCGCACGGCCAGAAGCAATGGCTCGAGATCGGCATGCTGCTGATGCAGGAGCCGAAGCTGCTCCTGCTGGACGAGCCGGTCGCGGGGATGAGCGATGAAGAGACCGAGCGCACCGCCGAGCTGTTCGTGTCGCTGGCAGGCACGCATTCGCTCGTCGTGGTCGAACACGACATGGCGTTCATCGCCACCATCGCGCGCAAGGTGACCGTGCTGCACGAGGGCTCGGTGCTCGCCGAAGGCCCGATGACGCAGGTGCAAAACGATCCGCGCGTAATCGAGGTCTACCTTGGCCGCTGAAAATAAAAGGGGACAGACCCCATTTTTCTCATTTGAGAACGCAGTGCGAATGCGAAAAATGGGGTCTGTCCCCATTTATTTTCATGATCGTTAGCGAGCTCAACCAGTACTACGGCGGCAGCCACATTCTGCGCAACCTCAGCTTTGAGGTACCTGCCGGCAAGGTGACGGCGCTCCTCGGGCGCAACGGCGTCGGCAAGACCACGCTCCTGAAGACGCTGATGGGCCTGCTACCTGCCAAAAGCGGCAGCGTCGCCTTCGAGCAGAAGGAGCTGACGCATGCCAAGCCCTATGAGCGCGCGCGTGCCGGCATCGGCTACGTGCCGCAGGGGCGCGAGATCTTCCCGCGCCTGTCCGTCGAGGAGAACCTGCTGATGGGCGCGAGCCGCATTCCCGAAGGGATATTCACCATGTTCCCGGTGCTGCGGCAGATGCTCGGCCGGCGCGGCGGCGACCTCTCCGGCGGCCAGCAGCAGCAGCTCGCCATCGGACGCGCGCTGGCCATGAAGCCGCGGCTCCTGATCCTGGATGAGCCCACCGAGGGGATCCAGCCCTCCATCATCAAGGACATCGAGCGCGCCATCCGCACCCTTGCCGCGTCGGGCGAGATGGCGATCCTGCTGGTCGAGCAGTACTACGACTTCGCGCGCTCCCTGGCGGACCAGTACCTGGTGATGGAGCGCGGCGAGATCGTCGCTCGCGGCGCCGGCGCCGACATGGAACGCGACGACGTCAAGCGCCTGCTGGCGGTATGATTTTCGGATGCGCCTGGCCGAGCCCGTTGTTGCAGCGTGGAAGGCCAGCCTCTCGCTCGGTTTTACGTCCCAAGGATCCCGTTCGGTGCTTAGCCGCCGAGAGCACGACGGCCCACTGGTCGTGCAGAAGGCGCTCTACCCGGAAGGCGAGGGCGTGTGCCACGCCATCGTGGTCCATCCGCCGGGCGGCATCGTCGGCGGCGACCAGCTCGGGCTGCGCGTCGACTGTGCGGCGCAAAGCCACGCGCTGCTCACCACGCCCGGAGCGGGCAAGTGGTATCGCTCCGCAGGCGCGTGGGCCCGGCAGTCGCTCGATTTCAGCGTCGCCGGGACGCTGGAATGGCTGCCGCGCGAGACCATCGTCTTCGACGGCGCGCTCGCCGAGCTGACCACCACCGTGGACCTCGCCGAAGGCGCGCGCTTCATCGGCTGGGAGGTCGTGTGCCTCGGCCGGCGCGGCGCCGGCGAGCGCTTCGAGCGCGGCCGCCTGCGCCTCTCGACGCGCATCGACTCTGCGGGACGCACCGTGTTCATCGACAGGGGCGAGATCGAGGCGGGCGGACGCCTGATGCACTCGCCGGTCGGCCTCGGCGGGCGCAGCGTCTTCGGCACTTTCATCGCGACCTCGACAGAACCCCTTGCAGCGGCGCGTGCGGCATCGCCCGAGCTGGCGTTGACGCAGCTGCCAGGCCTGCTCATCGCGCGCTACCTGGGCGATTCAAGCGAAGCGGCCTTGCGCGCGTTCACTGCCCTGTGGAAAACGCTGCGCCCATCGGTGTGCGGCCGGGCGGCCATCGAGCCGCGAATCTGGAGCACTTGAATGGAGCTCACGCCGCGCGAGAAGGACAAGCTCCTGATATTCGCCGCCGGGCTGCTCGCCGAGCGGAGGAAGAGCAAGGGGCTCAAGCTCAATTACCCGGAAGCGGTGGCCTACATCAGCGCCGCGCTGATGGAAGGTGCGCGCGAAGGCCGCGGCGTGCAGGAGCTGATGAGCTGGGGCGCGACGCTCCTCAAGCGCGACGACGTGATGGAAGGCGTGCCGGAGATGATTCCCGACATCCAGATCGAGGCGACGTTTCCCGACGGCACCAAGCTCGTCACCGTGCATAACCCGATCCCGTGATTCCGGGCGAGATCAAAGTCGCCGCCGGCGACATCGAGCTCAACCGCGGCCGCAAGGCGCTGACGCTGGAGATCACCAACAGCGGCGATCGGCCGATCCAGGTGGGCTCGCACTACCACTTCTACGAGACCAACGCCGCGCTCAAGTTCGACCGCAAGAAAGCCTACGGCTGCCGCCTCAACATCGCCGCGGGAACCGCGGTGCGCTTCGAGCCGGGGCAATCGCGCACGGTTGAATTGATTCCCCTCGCCGGAGCGCGCAAGGTCTATGGCTTCACCGGCAAGGTGATGGGTAAGCTCAAATGAAGATCACCCGGCAAGCGTACGCGGAAATGTTCGGCCCCACGGTCGGCGACCGCGTGCGGCTCGCCGACACCGAGCTGTGGATCGAGGTCGAGAAGGATTTCACCGTCTACGGCGAGGAAGTGAAGTTCGGCGGCGGCAAGGTGATCCGCGACGGCATGGGGCAGAGCCAGCGCGTGTCGAAAGATGTCGCCGACACGGTGGTGACGAATGCGCTGATCGTCGATCACTGGGGCATCGTCAAGGCCGACATCGGCATCAAGGCCGGGCGCATCTGGAAGATCGGCAAGGCGGGCAACCCGGACATCCAGCCCGCGATCACCATCCCGATTGGGGCCGGCACCGAGATCATCGCGGGCGAGGGCATGATCGCCACCGCCGGCGGCATCGACAGCCACATCCACTTCATCTGCCCGCAGCAGATCGACGAAGCGCTGATGTCGGGCGTCACCACCATGCTCGGCGGCGGCACGGGTCCCGCGACCGGCACCTTCGCCACCACCTGCACGCCAGGGCCGTGGCACATCTACGCGATGCTCGCTGCCGCCGAAGCGTTCCCGATGAACCTTGGGTTTTTGGGTAAAGGAAACGCCTCGCTGCCGGCACCGCTGGTCGAGCAGGTGCAGGCGGGCGCCATCGGCTTGAAACTCCACGAGGACTGGGGCACGACGCCGGCGGCGATCGACAACTGCCTCGCGGTCGCCGACAGGATGGACGTGCAGGTCGCGATCCACACCGACACGCTCAATGAGTCGGGCTTCGTCGAGGCGTCGGTGGCCGCCTTCAAGGGCCGCACGATCCATACCTTCCATACCGAAGGCGCGGGCGGCGGGCATGCGCCCGACATCATCAAAGTGTGCGGCGAGCCGAACGTGCTGCCCTCGTCGACCAACCCGACTCGTCCCTACACGGTAAACACCATCGCCGAGCACCTCGACATGCTGATGGTGTGCCACCACCTCGATCCCGCGATCGCCGAGGACGTGGCGTTCGCCGAATCGCGCATCCGCCGCGAGACCATCGCCGCCGAGGACATCCTGCACGACCTCGGCGCGTTCTCGATGATGTCGTCGGACTCGCAGGCGATGGGCCGCGTCGGCGAGGTCATCATCCGCACCTGGCAGACCGCGCACAAGATGAAAGTGCAGCGGGGTTCCCTCAAGGGCGATGGACCCGCTGACAATGCCCGGGTGAAGCGCTATGTCGCCAAATACACCATCAACCCGGCGATCGCGCACGGCATCTCGCACGAGGTCGGCTCGATCGAGGAAGGCAAGCTCGCCGACATCGTGCTGTGGAAGCCGGCGTTCTTCGGCGTCAAGCCATCCACCATCGTGAAGGGCGGCACGATCGCCGCCGCCGCGATGGGCGACCCGAACGCGTCGATCCCGACACCGCAGCCGGTGCACTACCGGCCGATGTTCGGCGCGTACAACAAGGATGCGGCAGTGACGTTCGTTTCGAAGGCTGCGCTCAAAAATCGCAAATTGGAAAAGCTGGAGCGCCGCCTGGTCGCGGTGAAGAACACGCGCAAGCTCGGCAAGAAGCACATGGTGCATAACAGCTATCTACCGAAGATGAGCGTCGATCCCGAGACCTACGAAGTGCGCGCCGACGGCGAGCTCCTGGTGTGCGAGCCGGCAAAAGTCCTGCCGATGGCGCAGCGTTACTTCCTCTTCTGATGCTCGAGATCCGCTCCCGGCTGCAAGGACGAGCCGCCGCGCAGGCGAGGCTCGAGCTGCCGTTCGAGCTGCGTCAGAAGAGCCGGCTGCATACCCGTCTCTCTAATGGTGAGGAAACCGCAGTGCTGCTACCTCGGGGTGAAATCCTGCGTGGCGGAGATCTGCTGGCGGCCTCCGATGGCCGCGTCGTCGAGGTCGTGGCGACGCCGGAAAAACTGCTGCACATCGAATCCGACGAGCTCGCGCGCGTCGCCTATCACCTTGGCAACCGCCACGTGCCGGTGCAGCTCGCGCCGGGATTCCTGCGCATCGCCGAGGACCACGTGCTGGAAGAGCTGGCGCGCAAGCTCGGCGCACGCGTGTCGCATGTCGAGGCGCCGTTCGAGCCGGAGGCGGGAGCTTATGGCCAGCACGACGGGATGGGGCACGGCGGCAAGATTCACGACCACCATCACGACCGATGACTCTCGCGCGCCTTCTGCAGCTTGCCAGCCCGACGCTTCCGGTCGGCGCCTACAGCTATTCGCAGGGCCTGGAGGCCGCAGTGGAGGCGGGCATCGTCACCGATGCGGCGAGCGCCGAGCGCTGGATCGGCGACGTGCTGGAGTTTGCCGTCGCGCGGATCGAGCTGGCGGTGCTGCGCCAGCAGATGGCGCAGCCGAGCCAGGCGCTCAACGATTTCTTCCTCGCCT
>Ga0209131_1002168_pt1 | contig 13399 bp, 9 predicted proteins | sample GraSoi_2013_40cm_FD_185826 | JGI IMG/M metagenome (GOLD analysis project Ga0209131, IMG submission 185826) | Grasslands soil microbial communities from the Angelo Coastal Reserve, California, USA - Sample 9_17_2013_40cm (SPAdes) (version 2) | ecosystem: Environmental > Terrestrial > Soil >...
AACTGACCGTCCGCAGTGATGAGCGCCACGGCGCCCGCGTCGACAATGCGCTCCTGGATGCTCTTCGCCGAAAAGCCTCCATACACGACGGAGTGCGTGGCGCCGATGCGCGCGCACGCCTGCATGGCGACCACCGCCTCGATCGACATCGGCATGTAGATGAGGACGCGCTCGCCCTTCCGGACGCCCTGGCCCTTCAGCGCGTTGGCGAACTGGCACACGCGGTGGTAGAGGTCCTTGTAGGTGACCTTCGTCACCTTGCCGTCGTCGGCCTCGAAGATGATCGCCACCTTGTCGGGCTGCGTCTTCAGGTGCCGGTCCAGGCAATTGCGCGAGGCGTTGAGCTCGCCGTCGTGGAACCACTTGAAGAAGGGCGCGTTGGATTCGTCGAGCGTCTTCGTGAACGTCTTGTCCCACAGGAGCTCGTTCTTCGCGTGCTTCGCCCAAAAGCCCTCGAGGTCGCGCTCGGCCTCGTCGCACATCGCCTTGTACGCCGCCAGTCCCGGGACGTTGGCCGTCTTCTGCAATTCAGCCGGCGGCTGGAAGACGCGCGTTTCCTGCAGCACCGACTCGATGGTGGACATGGCGTTCTCCTCTGTTGTACGGAAATTTATAGCACGGTCCGGGTTTCCCCTGTGATCGGGTTAACCCTTGGATAGAATGAGTCCACCATGAGCGCCGTCGTCCCGCGTCCCGCATCTGCCGCCACCCCCGAGCGCGCCTCGGTCGACATCCTCGGCGACTACTGGCCGGGCATCCAGATCTACTATCCGCCGGTCAAGTACGCGCCCTCGCTCGGAATCTACGAGGACCTGGACCAGGCCGCCTCGCGTTTCCGCAAGCACGGCTGGAATACCACCGCCCATACGCTGCTCTTCGACCTGGAAGACGGCTGCCGGCAGAAGGAGATGAGCCGTGACCTCCTTCGCCGCGAGCTGCCGAAGATGCCGCGCAAGAAGGAAGTGCAGGTCGCGGTGCGCATCAATCCGTTCCGCACCGACGAGTACGACAAGGACCTGCAGCTCATACGCGATCTCGCGGACCACTTCGACGTCGTCATGCTCGCCAAGGCAGGCGAGGCATACGGCTCGCCGGAGATCCGCGACCTGTCCGCCGCGCTCGCGGGCTTCAGCCATCGCATCACCATCCAGCCCATCATCGAGCATCCGAAGTCGCTCAAGATCGCGCCGGACCTCATGCAGTACCCGACCGTGAAGCACGTGGTGTTCGGCATCCACGATTTCTCCAAGGCGATGGGCATCCACATCACGCCGCGCAACTGGATGGCGCAGCTGATGTTCTACCTGCACGACATCCTGTTCGAGGCGCGCATCGCCGGCAAGGGCGTGATCGGCGCTGTCGAGACGCTGATCGGCCAGGCGACGATGCCGGAGGAGGCCGTCGAGCCCAACGACGTGCGCCGCTGGCTCGACCTGCACGGCGACGAGGAATCCCGCGTCGTGTACATGCACGCGCTCGAGGAAGCCTCGATGGGACTGTCGGGTAAGCAGGTGATCCACCCTTCGCACGTCCATCCGTGCAAGGTCGCCTTCACGCCGGCGCCCACCGAAGTCAGGACCAAGGTCGCGATCCTCAAGGCGGCGATCGAAGCCGACGCGCTGCTGGGCGGCGCCATCAAGTTCGAAGGCGAAATGCTCGATCCGCCGATGTTCGGCAAGGCCCTGCAGACGCTGCTTCGCGCGCACGCCCTCCACGCCCTCTCGCCCGAGCACACTGACTTCGCGATCGAGGTGCTGAGAAAGCTGCCCGAGCAGGTCGTCAGGGAGAACTGGCCTTACGGGGTGATCCTGTAGGTGGGCGGTTGGATCTGGGATGTTCCGGAATTCCTGAACATCGGCGTGGCGTGCACCGACGCCCACCTCGGCACCGAAGCCGAACCACGCATCGCGATGATCGTCGAGGACGACGCGCTCGGGACGAGCTCGATCACCTACGGCGAGCTGGCCGAGCGCACCAGCCGTTTCGCGCAGCTTCTGCGCGAGGTGGATATCGCCGCGGGCGACCGCGTACTGGTGCGCCTGCCCAACTCGATCGACTATCCGACGGCGTTTTTCGGCGCGATGAAGCGCGGTGCCATCGCCGTTCCCACGAGCACGCTCCTCACGCCGGAGGAAGTCCGCTACCTGGTCGAGGATTCGGGCGCCGCGGCGATCGTCGTCGACTCGTCCGCGTGGGCGGCATTGCTGCCGCACCTTCGGGATGCGGGAAACTTGCGCCAGGTCATCGTGACGGGCGAGGCGCTCGACGCCAGGCTCGCGCACGTCGCCGCGCCGCAAGCGCCCGAGAGGACTCGCGCCGACGATCCCGCGTATCTCGTCTACACCTCCGGCACGACGGGCTATCCGAAAGGCGTGCTGCACGCGCATCGCTCCCTCATCGGGCGCGCGCCCGCGTCGAGATACTGGTTCGATTTCGATCCCGATGCGGTCGATCGCATCGTGCACTCGGGAAAGTTCAACTGGACATACGTCCTGGGCTCGGCGCTCATGGATCCGCTCTACCGGGGCAAGACGGTGATCGCGCACGAAGGCAAGAACGACGCCGCGACATGGCCGCGACTCGTCGCGAAGCACGGCGCGACGATCTTCATCGGCGTGCCGACGGTCTATCGCCAGATCCTCCAGAAGACATCGTTCACGAAGAAGGACGTCCCGGCGCTGCGTCATTGCATGAGCGCGGGCGAGCATCTCTCCGACGAGGTGTTCGCGCAGTGGCGCGAGCGCTTCGGGCTCGACATCTTCGAAGCGGTGGGGATGAGCGAGTTCAGCTACTACCTCTCGCAGAACAAGCTGCGGCCGATCCGCCCGGGAAGCGCGGGCTTCCCGCAGCCCGGGCACGACGTGAAGCTCCTCGTTCCCGAGACGCTCGCCGAAGTGCCGCAGGGCGAAGAAGGAATGATCGCGGTTCCCGAGAGCGATCCCGGGCTCTTCATCGAGTACTGGAACCAGCCGCAGGAGACGGCGAAACTCAAGCATGACGGCTGGTTCTTCACCGGCGACTACGCGCGCCGCGATGCCGACGGCTATCTCTGGTTCCTGGGCCGCAAGGACGACATCATCAAGAGTTTCGGCTATCGCGTCTCGCCGTATGAGGTCGAGCGCGTGCTGAAAGGCCATCCTGGCGTGGCGGACTGCGCGTGCGTCGCGCAGAGCGCGGGAAGCGACAAGTCGCTCGTCGTCGCATACGTGATCCCCCAGGAAGGCGCGGACGTTTCCGCCGACGCGCTGCTTGCCTTCGGCCGCGAGCATCTCGCCTCGTACAAAGCGCCGAAGGTCGTGTATCTCGCGCGCGAATTTCCGCGCACGCCCAATGGTAAAATTCTGCGTAGAGAAATCACTCCGCGGATCGCGACGGCGCGTTCGGCGGCCTGACGCATTTGTCCCGATCCACGCAGGGCCCTCCGGAACCATCCCGCATGACCACCATCCGCGAAGAAGACTTCATCCAGTCGGTAGCCGACGCCTTCCAGTTCATCAGCTACTACCACCCGGTCGACTACATCAAGTCGCTGCACGAGGCGTACCTGCGCGAGGAATCGCCCGCCGCGAAGGACGCGATGGCGCAGATCCTCATCAACTCGCGCATGGCCGCCGAAGGCCATCGCCCCATCTGCCAGGACACGGGCATCTCGATCGCCTTCATCCGCGCCGGCATGAACGTGCGCTGGGACACCCGTCGCTCGCTAGAAGAACTCGTGAACGAAGGCGTGCGCCGTGCCTACACCGACAAGGACAATCCGCTGCGCGCATCGATGCTCGCCGACCCGGACGGCAAGAGGAAGACCACCGGCGACAACACGCCCGCGGTCACGCACGTGGAGCTCGTTCCCGGCGACAAGGTGGAAGTGATCGTCGCGGCGAAGGGCGGCGGCTCGGAGAACAAGAGCAAGTTCGCATGCCTGCTGCCCTCGGATTCCATCGTGGACTGGGTTCTTTCGCTCGTGCCGACGATGGGCGCCGACTGGTGCCCGCCGGGATTGCTGTCGCTGGGCATCGGCGGCTCGCCCGAGAAGGCGATGCTCATCGCCAAGTGGGGAATGATGGAGCCCATCAACATCCATGAGCTCAAGGCGCGCGGCCCGAAGACTCACGGCGAGGAGCTGCGCCTCGAGCTCTTCGAGAAAGTGAACGCGCTGGGCATCGGCGCGCAGGGCCTGGGCGGGCTTACCACCGTGCTCGACGTGAAGGTGAGCGAATTCGCGACCCATGCGGCCTCGAAGCCCGTGGCGCTCCTTCCCAATTGCGCCGCCACGCGCCACGCGCACTTCGTGCTCGACGGCAGCGGCCCGGCGAAGCTCGATCCGCCCTCGCTTGCCGATTGGCCGAAGCTCACTCTGGACCTCGCGACCAGCAAGCGCGTGGACCTCGACACGCTCACCAAGGCCGAGATCGCTTCCTGGAAGGCGGGAGACCGGCTGCTGCTCAACGGAAAGCTGCTCACGGGCCGCGATGCCGCGCACAAACGCATGGTGGACATGATGGCGAAGGGCCAGAAGCTGCCGGTGGACCTCGCCAATCGCTTCATCTACTACACCGGTCCCGTCGATCCGGTGCGCGAGGAAGTGGTCGGGCCCGCCGGTCCCACCACCAGCTCGCGCATGGACAAGTTCGTCGAACCGGTCCTCGCGCAGACCGGCCTCATCGGCATGGTCGGAAAAAGCGAGCGCGGGCCCGTCGCCATCGAATCCATCAAGAAGCACGGCGCGGTGTACTGCATCGCAGTGGGCGGCGCGGCCTATCTCGTGTCGAAGGCGATCCGCGCATCGAAGGTGCTCGCGTTCGAGGACCTCGGCATGGAAGCGATTCGCGAGTTCGAGGTGAGGGACATGCCCGTGACGGTCGCGGTGGACGCCGCGGGCAACGCGGTGCACAAGACCGGTCCCGCGCAGTGGCGCGCCAGGATCGGCAAGATCCCGGTCGCGATCGTCTAGGCTCGAGCAAGCGCCCATGGCGAAGGCCTCGCTCCCGAAGAGCGGGTCCGCGGACGCGCTGTCCCTCGCGCGCGCGGCCTCGGGCGGGCCGCCGCTTCTGGTGCTCGCGGCTTCTGCGCAGGATGCGGAGCGGCTGCGCGAGGAGATCAGCTGGTTCGATCCCACGGCTGCGGTCCATCGCCTGCCCGACTGGGAGATCCTTCCCTACGACCAGTTCTCGCCCCACCCGGACCTCGTGTCCGAGCGGCTCGCCACATTGTGGCAATTCTCGAACGGCGCGTTCCGCGTCGGCATCGTGCCCGTCACTACCGCGTTGCAGCGATTGCCGCCGCGCGCGTACGTCGCCGGCCGCACCTTCCATCTGAAGGCGAAGACGCACCTGGATCTCGACGCATTGCGCGCGCAGATGGTCCTCGCGGGCTACCACCACGTGCAGCAGGTCATGAGCCCGGGGGAATTCTGCGTGCGCGGCGGCATCATCGACCTATTCCCGACGGGCAGCGCCGTCCCCTACCGCCTCGACCTGCTGGGCGACGAGATCGAGACGTTGCGAACGTTCGACGTCGACACCCAGCGCTCGATCTATCCCGTGTCCGAGGTGCGGCTGCTCCCCGCGCGCGAGTTTCCGCTCGACGACGAAGGCCGCGCGCGTTTCCGCGATGCGTTCCGCGAGCGCTTCGAGGGCGACCCCACCAAGAGCCGCGTCTACAAGGACGTCTCCAACGGCGTGGCACCGGCCGGCGTGGAATCGTACCTGCCCCTTTTCTTCGAATCGACCGCGACGCTTTTCGATTACCTGCCAGGGAACACACGCGTCCTCATTCATGGGGAAGTGGGCGCCGCCGCCGAAGCATTCTGGAAGGACCTCAAGTCGCGCCATGAACTGCTGCGCGGCGATCGCGACCGGCCGCTCATGGAGCCGCGCGAGCTGTACCTGCCGGTCGACGGGATGTTCGCGGCGTTGAAGGCCTTCGAGAGCGCCGAGGCACCCCTCGATGCGGCAGAGGTGCCCGCAGTCGACGTGGACCGCCGCTCGATCGAACCGCTGAAGAGTCTCGCAAGCTTCACCGAATCCTTCGGTGGGCGCACGCTGATCGTCGCCGAGAGTCCGGGACGGCGCGAAACGCTCTCGTCGTTTTTCTCCGAGCACGGCTTCCATCCGGCGCTGGTCGACGACTGGAAGCGCTTCAACGAGTCGACACATCCGGTCGCCCTCACCTACGGACCGGTCCAGGCGGGCTTCACGCTGCCCGGCGAGCAGCTCGCAATCGTGACCGAGGCCGAGTTGTATCCGGGACAAGTGCGCCAATCGCGGCGCCGCGACACGCGCGCGCGTTCGAGCGCCGAGGGGATGGTGCGCGACCTCGCCGAGGTGAAGCCCGGCGATCCGGTGGTGCACAGCCAGCACGGCATCGGCCTCTACCTCGGGCTCGTGACGCTCGACCTGGGCGAGGGCGCGATGGAGTTCCTGCACCTCGAATACGAGGGTGGCGACAAGCTCTACGTGCCCGTGTCGCAGCTGCACGTGATCAGCCGTTACACGGGTGCCTCGCCCGAAGCCGCGCCGCTGCATCGCCTGGGCAGCGGCCAGTGGGAGAAGGCCAAGCGCAAGGCCGCGCGCCAGGTGCGCGACACTGCGGCGGAGCTCCTCGATCTGTATGCCAAGCGCCATGCGCGCCAGGGGCACGCCTTCCCCCTCACCGCGCAGGACTATGAATCGTTCGCGTCGACCTTCCCTTTCGAGGAGACCCCCGACCAGGCGGCCGCGATCCACGCGGTGATCGAGGACATGACGGCGGGCCGCCCGATGGATCGGCTCGTGTGCGGCGACGTGGGTTTCGGCAAGACCGAGGTCGCCATGCGGGCCGCCTTCGTCGCGGTCGCAGGCGAAACCCAGGTCGCCATCCTCGTGCCGACCACCTTGCTCGTGGAGCAGCACTTCCAGAATTTCACCGATCGCTTCTCGGCGTTTCCGGTGCGCATCGCGGAGCTCTCGCGCTTCCGCAGTCCCAGGGAAGTGGCGAAGACGCTCGAAGAGCTCGCCGCCGGCCGCATCGATATCGTGATCGGCACGCACAAGCTAATCCAGAAGGACGTGAAGTTCAGGAACCTGGGGCTCGTCATCATCGACGAGGAGCACCGCTTCGGCGTGCGCCAGAAGGAACAATTGAAGAAGCTGCGCGCCGAAGTGGACGTGCTGACGCTCACCGCCACGCCCATCCCGCGCACGCTCGCCATGTCGCTCGAGGGGCTGCGCGACTTCTCGGTGATCGCCACCGCGCCGCAAAGGCGCCTGTCGATCAAGACGTTCGTGAACCGGCTCTCGATGGGAATCGTGCGCGAGGCGGTGCTGCGGGAGCTCAAGCGCGGCGGCCAGGCCTACTACCTCTACAACGAGGTGGAGACGATCGAGAACCGTCGCGAGGAGCTGGAGCAGCTCCTGCCCGAGGCGCGCATCGCGGTGGCGCACGGCCAGATGCCCGAGCGCGAGCTGGAGCGCGTCATGCGCGACTTCTACCACCAGCGCAGCAATGTGCTGCTGTGCTCGACCATCATCGAGACCGGCATCGACGTGCCGAGCGCCAACACGATCCTCATCCATCGCGCCGACAAGTTCGGCCTCGCGCAGCTGCACCAGTTGCGCGGGCGCGTCGGCCGCTCGCACCATCAGGCGTACGCGTACCTGCTCACGCCCGGCGATGAGGCGCTCTCGGTCGCCGCGAAGAAGCGGCTGGAGGCGATCCAGATGATGGAAGACCTGGGCGCCGGTTTCTACCTCGCGATGCACGACCTGGAGATCCGCGGCGCGGGCGAGGTGCTCGGCGAATCGCAGTCCGGCGGCATCCACGACGTGGGATTCGCGCTCTACACGGAAATGCTCGAGCACGCGGTGCGATCGCTGAAGAAGGGCGAAGAGCCCGATCTCGCCGGACCCATCAGCGTGGCCACCGAGGTGAACCTGCACGCGCCCGCGCTGCTGCCCGAGAGCTATTGCGGCGACGTCCACGAACGCCTCGTGCTCTACAAGCGCCTCGCGAACTGCTCGACCGAGGAGGTGCTGGAGCGGCTGATCGAGGAACTCGTCGACCGCTTTGGCCCCCTGCCGGACCCGGCGCGCGTGCTCATCGAATGCCACAAGCTGCGTATCCAGGGCGCGCCGCTGGGCGTGCAGAAGATCGACGCATCCGCCAGCAGCATCGTCGTGCAGTTCATTCAGCAACCCCCCGTCGATCCGCGCCGCGTGCTTGCGCTCGTACAGAACAACCGCATCTACCGCCTACCCGGCCCTGACCGTGTGAAGATCGAAGTGAAGCACGAGGACCTCAAGCTGCGCTCGAACGAGGTGCGGCAATTCCTGCGCAAGCTTGGTGTCTGACACCATGAACCTCGTCATCCAGGGCGAAGACGTCTCGACTCCCGACCTGAAGGAGCTGCATCGCCTTTCGGGCGGCGCGGCGATCGAGCGCATCTCGGGCGATGCGTTTCGCATCACGCGTGCGGACCCCGCGACCCGGTCGCAGGTGGCCGAGCACGCGACACGCGCGAAGCTGGACTTCGGATTCGTGGCGGAAGACCGCGCGCTAGGCGACTTCGGCCTGCTCGCGATGGACATGGATTCCACGCTGATCTCGATCGAGTGCATCGACGAGATCGCCGATTTCGCGGGGCGCAAGGCAGAAGTCGCGGCGGTGACCGCCTCGGCGATGCGTGGCGAGATCGATTGGCCCGAGAGCCTGCGTCGGCGCGTGAAGTGCCTCGCGGGACTCGACTCGGGATCGCTCGCGCGCGTCTACGACGATCGCCTGCGCCTGAATCGTGGAGCGGAAAGGCTGCTCGCCGCGGCGAAACACAACGGCGTGAAGACGCTCCTCGTCTCCGGCGGCTTCACCTACTTCACCGAGCGCGTGCGCGACAAGCTGGGCTTCGACTACGCCTACTCGAACCATCTCGACATCGAGGATGCGAAGCTCCTGGGCACCGTGTCGGGGCCGCTCGTCGACGCCGCGGGCAAGGCCGCGCACGTCGTGCGCATTCGCAAGGAACTGGGGCTAGCGCGCGAGCGCGTGATGGCGATCGGCGATGGCGCCAACGACCTGCCGATGATGTCCGAGGCCGGCACGAGCATCGCGTACCACGCCAAACCCGTCGTGAAGGCGAAAGCCGATTACGCCCTCGACTACGCGGGTCTCGACGGAGTGCTTGCCTTGTTTCCCGATTCGTCGGGCTTGTCTTCTGCGCGCTCCGGCAGCGGGAAATAGACGTATCCCGGCTGCGGGACGGTCGCGGCCGCGCCCTCGCGCTGGATCTGCAGGTCCTGCGGCTTGTCCCACCACGTCGCCCGGTTTTTCTTCTGCAGCTCGACGATCTGGGGGTTCTTCTCGCGAAGATCCCGGATGAAGCGCGTGATGTCGGACTCGTAAGCACCGGATTTCATGGCGAATTATTCTGCAAGCGGTTGATTCATCGGCATTTTATCACTCTATAATGATGGGACGATGATCCGCTTCACGTATCCGAAGTCGTTCCTGTCGCTGCTGCTCATCGGTTTCTCGATCGTGGCGGCGCCGCTGGTTTTCGCGCTGTTCACGAATGTGATGGCGTTCGAGAAGCTCGCCGCGCTCTCGGAGCAGACGGTGCATTCGGCCGTGCGCGTGACGGAAGCGAGCCGCTCGCTGCTGCCCGTGATCACGTCGCTCGAGCGCTCGGCGCGACAATACGCCGTCGCCGGCGACGGCACTTTCCTCGAGGCGTATCGCTCCAACCGCTCCGGCTTCATCGCCCTCACGCGCGGCCTCGACGCGATGGCGCTCTCGGAAGACCAGCGCTCGGAGGTCGCGGCGATGATCCGCGACGAGGCATCGATCAATTCCCTCATCACGCAAATGGGCCCGGTGCCCGAGCTTTCCCGCCGGTTGCCGGGGCAATTCGCCCTCCTCGTCGACCGGTCCCAGAAGCTGGTGCGCCTGGGCGACCAGGTCATCGACGAGGGGATCGAACAGCTGCGCACGCAAGCGGTCCAATCCCGCAACAGCGTCTTCTGGCTGATGATCGTCCTCATTCCCACGGCCATCGCATTGATCGGATCCTTCACCTACCTCATCTCCCGCCCCATCACGCAGGTGAGCGCGGGAATCCGCGCCCTCGGCGAGGGCCAGTTCGCCAAGCCCATCCGGATCGAGGGGCCGGGCGACATGGTGCGCCTGGGAGCGCAGCTCGACTGGCTGCGCGAGCGCCTGGTGACGCTGGAAGCGCAGAAGACGCGCTTCCTGCAGCACATCTCGCACGAGCTGAAGACCCCGCTTACCGCGCTTCGCGAAGGATCGGACCTCCTTTCCTCGGGCGTGGTGGGAAACCTGAACGCGGAGCAGCGCGAGATCGCGCGCATCCTGCAGGAGAACTCGATCGAGCTGAGGAAGCTGATCGAGGGCCTGCTCAACTACAGCGCCGTGCACGCGCAGGCCTCCTATCTCGACGCGAAGATCGTGCAGCTGCGCGACGTGGTGCGCCGGGTCGTGAACGATCGCAAGCTTGCCATCGTCGCGAAGGGTGTGCGCATCGAGCTGAACCTCGACCATGTCACCGCCTACTGCGACGAGGAGAAGATCCGCATCGTCCTGGACAACCTGCTGTCCAATGCGGTGAAGTATTCGCCGGACATGGGCCTCATCTCGATCAAGCTCTACGAGCAATCGGGCGACGCCGTGTTCGAAGTGCTGGACGAAGGCCCCGGCATCGCGCGCACGGAACGCGAGAAGATCTTCGAAGCTTTCTACCGCGGCACGGACGCCCCTGTTTCCGCGATCAAGGGAAGCGGCCTGGGCCTTTCGATCGTGAAGGAGTACATCCTGCTGCACAAGGGATCGATCGAGGTCCTCGACGGGCCCGGCGCGCATTTCCGGATCCGCTTCCCGCGGATGAAGACCGACGACGCCAGGGAGGCCGCGGCGTGAGGCTGGCCGCCTGCATCGCCGCCGGCGCGTTGGCCGCGAGTTGCGCCGCGCCCGCTCCGGTAGCGACAAGTGCGCCGGAGCCGCCGGGCGCCACGGGACCGAGTCCGCCGACAGGCGTGTCGTACGCCGAGGACATCGTTGCCTACCTCGGACGCATCCGCACCATGAACGAAGCGGCCCTGGGCGCCGAGGCCGCGCGAATGAAACGCGACGCGAGCGACCTCGCGCGGGTGAAGGCCGCGCTGGCACTCTCGCTTTCTTCGCAGTCGGACGAAGCCGAAGTGCTCGACCTCGTCGAGCCCGTGACGCGCAGGACCAATGGCGATCGCGACGTACGCGCGATGGCCTCCTTCGTGCAGGCCCAGGCCTCGGAGCGGCGCCGGCTCAAGCAACGAGCCACTGCCGCCGCCGGCGAGCTGCGCGAGGAGCGCAAGCTCACCGAATCGCAGGCCCAACGCGCCGAGCAGCTGCAGCAGAAGCTCGACGCCCTCACCAACCTCGAAAAGAGCCTCGCCGAGCGCGAGACGAAGACACGCTGATGACACGACAGGGAAAAGCCTCGCTCCTGCTGGTCGACGACGATCCGGACCTGCTTCGACTCCTCTCCATCCGCCTGAAGGCCAACGGCTACGAGGTGACGGCGATGGACAATGGCCAGCGCGCGCTTGCCTCGATCGCGGCGAACCGCCCGGACCTCGTCCTCACCGACCTCAGGATGGATGGAATGGACGGCATGGCGCTCTTCCAGGAGATCCAGGCCTCGTATCCGGGATTGCCGGTCATCATCCTCACCGCGCACGGCACGATCCCGGACGCCGTCGCCGCCACTCAGCGCGGCGTGTTCGGCTACCTCACCAAACCGTACGACGCCGAGGAGCTGCTCGCGCAGATCGAGCGCGCGCTCTCGCTGCACGGCGGCGCGTCGAGGACCGGCGCCTCGGGCCAGGTGTGGCGCGAGGACATCATCACGCGCTCGTCGGTGATGGAGGATCTCCTGGCGAAGGCGCAGCGCGTGGCCGCCGGCGACGCGAGCGTGCTGATCCAGGGCGAGAGCGGCACGGGCAAGGAGCTGCTCGCGCGTGCGATCCACCGCGCGAGTGTGCGCGCCAACCAGCCCTTCGTCGCGATCAACTGCGGCGCGATCCCGGAGACGCTGCTCGAGAGCGAGCTCTTCGGGCACCTGAAGGGATCGTTCACGGGCGCAATCGCCGACCAGCGCGGCCTGTTCGTCGCCGCGGACAAGGGCACGCTCTTCCTCGACGAGATCGGCGACATGCCGCTCACGCTGCAGGTGAAGCTGCTGCGCGTGATCGAGACGCGGGAAGTGCGGCCCATCGGCGCCACCCGCTCCACGCCCTTCGACGTTCGCATCATATCGGCCACGCACCGCGACCTCGCGCGCGAGAAGCTCGCGGGAACGTTCCGGGAGGATCTCTACTATCGCCTGAACGTCGTGAACCTGAAGCTTCCCTCGCTCGAGGAACGGCCCGAGGACATTCCGCTGCTGGCCGAGGCATTCCTGAAGAAGCTCGCGCCTCGCTACGGTCGCGACAAGGCGTCGTTCTCCCCCGAGGCGCTCGAGCTCCTGGTGAAGGCGAAATGGCCGGGCAACGTGCGCCAGCTCTACAACGTCGTCGAGCAATCGATCGCGCTCTGTCCCACGGAAGTCATGCCACAGGCTTTCGTCGAGCATGCGATCCAGGTGGAGATGCACGAGATGACGTCGTTCGAGGATGCGCGCAAGCGCTTCGAGCGCGACTACCTCACGCGCATCCTCAAGCTCACCAAGGGCAGCGTCACCCAGGCGGCGAAGCTCGCGCGCCGCAATCGCACGGAGTTCTACAAGCTCCTGCAGCGCCACGGCATCGAGGCGGCGCTCTTCAAGGCCGAAGCGCGCTCGGACGCGAAATAGCCTGTAGCTGCGCCTCGGCAGCGCGTAGCTGTCGCTCTACAACGACACGTTTTTCCCTTCCGGGTCAATGGCTTGGAACAGGGACCGCGACGGGCGTCGCAATCCTGAGACGGCCGGGCCTGCGGGCGATTGGAATCCAAGCCATAAGTCGTTGATTCAACAGGGTTGCCAGATCTGGCACGCGCCCTGCTTATATGTTGACGTGCGCCTTGTGGGGTCGGATCTTCCGACCCCGTTTTTTTTGGCGATGTTATCGATGCCGGACCCACCCGGCATCGGCGGGTGAGGCGGTAGCATGAACGCCCCACACCCGGAATGGACTCGAAATATGGACTACCCAGTCCCCGAATACTCCGTCGAGCAGGTCACCTCGGCGGGGAAGGTTCTCGCGGTCGCATTCAGCGATCCGGGCTGGGATGGTTCCAAGTTTACCGGCGCCTATCTGGTCGCTGACAACTGGCGGGCCGCGCACCAGTATCCGCTCAACGGGATCAGCGTCGTCCTAAAGAGGCGTGCGCGAAGGGTGGACGAAAAGTCCATCGTCTTTCAGCGCGTGAAGCGCATGCCATCCATCCTGTACAAGCT
>Ga0209131_1002170_pt1 | contig 13393 bp, 10 predicted proteins | sample GraSoi_2013_40cm_FD_185826 | JGI IMG/M metagenome (GOLD analysis project Ga0209131, IMG submission 185826) | Grasslands soil microbial communities from the Angelo Coastal Reserve, California, USA - Sample 9_17_2013_40cm (SPAdes) (version 2) | ecosystem: Environmental > Terrestrial > Soil >...
GCGACCTTCGCCGAAGGCACTGGCCGTTGGACCGTCGGCACCCCAATGCCCTCCGCCCGCACCGCGAGACCGGGATGCGATGGAGCGTCATCTCCTTGGAAGGCGGGCGTTCTCACGGCGACGTGGTGGACAGACGTGCGGGGGCGAGCCGAGGCCCTGAGGGCGAGCCGACAGCGAAGGAGCCGAGCGACGCGAAAACCGCACTCGACCGCATTGTGATTCCGCCGGAGGTCCTTCGTATCGCCGAGATGGCGTCGCCGCGGTCTTCTTTGATCATCTCTGACGAGGAGCTGAGCCCGGAGACCGGCAAGGGCACGGATTTCGTCGTCCTCCTGAGCGGTGAGCCGCAAGGAGGCATCGCGGGCCGACGATACCGTCCGGCGGGCGAAGTGTGGTACCAGCGTCCACGCTTTCGCCTGCCGTTTTTTTGGCGCTAGCATCTCCGGGCGCCCAGGCTCGGTGGGAAGATCGAGTAAAGCGGTTGTGTGTCCGTGGTGAGTACTTCAGCCCGCGGCTAATGTCGGCTTGTGTGCAGGGTTTCGGATGCCGGCGATGCAGGAGAAGCCAAGTGCACGGTGCCCGGCGTCCGAAAGCCGGCAAAGAACGAACCCGCGGGCGATGGTGCGCGGAGGGGCGGCGCGCCCGGCTATGGGGATTTTGCTAACGCGGAGGGTGCATGGGAAGGAGCGCAATGCGTCTGGTCGCAAGCAATGACGTGACTGGTGGGCAATAGTAGCTCGGTTTGATGGTGGCGATGGACGTTGCGGGCGGTTGTTGGAGGCTGTTTCGACGGCGGCTCGGCGCATTTAGCCGTGCGTCGGCGAGCTGTCCTCCGTGGTGGCCGTAGATCAACTCGACGCCATCGGCAAACACGTCGTAATCGTCCTCGCGCCACTCGCCGGATGGGCGCGAGGCGGACGCGCGCTTGAGGATCAGCGGCGTCATAGGTCCAACTCTCGCAGCACTTCGTCCAAGTTGCGCTCATACCAGCGCTTGACCCTCTGCATTCGGGGCGACCACGTCTCAAGTTTGGACATGGCGCGCACGATCATGAGCGCGGCGTGAGCCCTGGTTAACGTCTTCGTGTCGTCTCCGCTCGGGTGTTTCAACCAGTCCCGCTCGGCGTTTAGGAACGGAACCAATTCTTTCTTCTCGTCGAACGCTCCGGCCTGCGGCGACTTCATCATGAATGACCACATGTGATGACCGGAGCGCTCCAGCATCCCCTCTGCTGCGCCAGCGAGTGTTATCGCAATATCGAAGTCTCCTCGTTCCAGCGCCTTAATCGCTTCTTCGACTTGTCGGCTCGCACCCTCAGCCTTCGAGATTGTCAGAGGATGATTTGCCGGTACAGGATGGCCGCTCATTGCTTCATGCCTTTGAGCGCTCGCCGCCCGCATCCGTGATCCGCACCGTCGCGACTTCCATCTTCCGCGATCCGGCGACGACGCGCTCAGCGGTCACGGTCGCCAGCCCGGCGCGCACAAGCTCGACCATCTGCGGGACCGTGAAGCCGTGCGCGATGAGCAGCGCCTCGGTGCAGCCATCGGGGCAGAATGTTCGAGCGCGCGGCGGCGGTCGGGCTTGGGAAGGCGTCGGGATGGTCGGCGGCCCATGGTCGGGGATGCTGACGGTTCGCCGCGCCCCTGGGAAGCGACGGCAGCGCGCGCTGAAAATGCTCGCTGGGACACCATTGGGACACTTGTCCCGCTATCCATTGATATAATTGCATTATTTCCACCATAGCATTGCTACGGTGGAGCGCCGAGAGGCGAGCGTCCCGCGTTATGGGACGCAAGGCGCCTCACAAGCGCCTGGCGTGCCGCGTCAAGGCACGCCCCACGGGTGCTCAGCACAGCACCCGTACGTCTCTCGGTGCTCCGCCCACCCCTCATTCCGGGTGAGCGAGGCAAAAGGCAAACCCCGGGCGCAAAAAACGCGCCGCGGGAACGGAAAGGTGTTGTTCGATGAGAGCTCTTTCAGTTCGTCATTCCGGCCGAGCCGCGACAGCGGCGAGGGCCGGAATCCATAACCACGGACGGTGGGTATGGATTCCGGGCTCGCGCCTTCGGCGCGCCCCGGAATGACAGGCATGCGGGCAGACCGTTCCCCCGTTTCGCTTCGTTCAACGCGGGCTACGATCTCGCGCGCTTCAGGGCGCGGGCCTCAACGGCCTTCGCGCATCCAGGTCGCGGCGAGCGCGCCGACGAGGAGGAGGAGCCCGATCAATCCGGCGAAGACCGGCAACACGCCGATGCCACGCACCACGCTCGCCTCACGCGTGCGCAATCCCAGCCAATCCTCGCCGTGGTAGGTGTCGCTCGAGCGCACGCCGACGATGCGCGGCAGATGAACGCCGCTTGCGGCCTCGAGGCGCACCACGCCGCCGCCGGTTGCGTTCGCAAGCGGCGCGAGCACCTCGGTGGTCGACGTGACCTCGGTGAATTCGCGCGGATTGGCAGGACCCACATTGGCGAGCGCAGTGAGCGTGCCGTCGCTGGCGCGCCACAGCCCGAGCTCGTTGGCCTCGATGGTCGCGCGCCACACCCCCGGCTCGGCCGCCGAGAGCGTCACCGTGCGCGTCTTGCCCGACGGGCTCGTCAGCGTGACGTCGCTCACGCCGTCCGACATGGTCTGCCGCTGCACCGTGAGATCGCGCCCGCGCACGAGCAACCGCAACGCTTCCTCCTCGAGATCCGGTTGCTTCATGAGCCAATGCGAGAGGCGCCGCAGCAGGTCGAGGTGGGGGCCGCCGCCCTCGTAGCCGCGCGCCCACAACCAGATGTGGTCGGACAGGAGCAGCGCGACGCGGCCTTCGCCTTCGCGCGACAAGAGCAGCAACGGCTTGTTCTCCGGGCCTTGCATCACGGTGGTGCCTTTGGCGGCACGGCTGTCGACGAGGCGGAACCAGCGGCTCCAGTGCGGCGGGTCTTGCTCGGCGCCTTCGAGCCCGCGCGTCACCGGATGGCGCTTGCCGAGCTCGGTGAGCCGGGCATGAAACGCGCCGTCAGTCGTGCGGCCGTTGGGCTCGGCGGGCAGGATCACGTCGAGCGGCGTGCGCCAGATGCTGGTGGGGCTCGCGTAATCGGGCCCGGCGGCGACCAGCACCGCGCCGCCCTGGCGCACATAGCGCGCGATGTTGTCGAAATAGATGACCGGCAGCACGCCCTGCCGCGCGTAGCGATCGAAGATGATGAGCTGAAACTCGTTGATCTTCTGCTGGAACAGCTCGCGCGTGGGGAAGGCGATGAGCGACAATTCGTTGATCGGGGTGCCGTCCTGCTTCTCCGGTGGGCGCAGAATGGTGAAATGCACGAGATCGACGCTGGCGTCGGACTTGAGCAGATTGCGCCACGTGCGCTCGCCGGCATGCGGCTCGCCGGACACGAGCAGGACGCGCAGCTTGTCGCGCACGCCGTCGATGGAGACGACCGCGCGATTGTTGACGGCGGTGAGCTCTCCTTCGAGCGGCGAGGCTTCGATCTCCACGATATTCGGCCCGGCGTGCGGGATCGGCACGGCGACGTTGACGGCGGCGCCCACGCGCACGTTGCGGCTCTCGATGAGCTCGCCGTCGCGCCGCACCGCCACCTGCGCCGGGCCTCTCGGCGCGCCCTGATCCTCGACCCGGAACGTGATGGTCTGCGTCTGCCCGACAATGCCGAAGCGCGGGGCGGTGACCAGCACGACGCGCCGGTCGCGCTCGTTCTTGTGGCCGGTGATCAGGCCATGCACGGGCGCGGTAAAGCCGAGCGCCGCGACCTCGCCCGGCACGTCGTGCACGCGCCCGTCGGTAATCAAGATCGCGCCGGCCACGCGCTCCTGCGGCACGTCGGACAGCGCCGAGGAGAGCGCCGTGAACAATCGCGTGCCGTCGGTCTCCCCATCCGCTTGTCCGGCCTCGACGAAGCGCACTTCCAAGCCGGGTATGTGGCCGAGCCGCTCGGCAAGCGCGGCGCGCGCCGCCTGCGTCTGTTGCAGGCGATCGCCGAACTCCTGGCTCGGGCTCTTGTCGATGACGACCGCGGCGACCGAGCTGAGCGGCTCGCGGTCTTCGCGGGTAATGGACGGATTGGCGAGCGCGAGCACGAACAGCGCCAGCGCGATGGCGCGGACCAACGCCGCCCGGGTGCGGGCGAAGACCAACAGGAGCGAGAGTGCGAACGCAACCGCGACCGCGGTCCACACCATGTACGCGGGTACGAGAGGCGAAAAGGAGATGCCGAGGTTCAACGTTTCAACTTCCCTTCTCCGTCGTCCCCGCGCAAGCGGGGACCCGTATTCCAGAGGCGGTGGTCATGGGTCCCCGCTTGCGCGGGGACGACATCATTGTCCCAGCCGCTCCAGCAGTGCCGGAACGTGGACCTGGTCGGCCTTGTAGTTGCCGGTGAGCGTGTACATCACGATGTTGACGCCGGCGCGGAAGGCGAATTCGCGCTGGCGCGGCTCGGCGGAAACGAGCGGCAGCATGGCTTGCCCGTCCTGGCGCATCGCCCAGGCGCCGGCAAAATCGTTCGAGGTGATGATGATCGACGATACGCCGTCGCCGGCGCGCGCCGGACGGCTCGCAGGCTCCTCGTCCTCGCTGGAGGCAAGCGCCTCTACCCACAACTGCCCGGAGCTGAAGCGGCCGGGAAAGTCCTTCAACAGGTAGAACGTCTTCGTGAGCACGTGATCGCGCCGCACCGGCTCGAGCTCGGGGATATCGAGCGAGGAGAGGATCGAGCGCAGCGCCTGCATGCCCGGGCCCTGGCTGTCGCCGCCGGGACCAGGCGGAGCCTCGAGCGCGTCGCGTGTGTCGAACAGCACCGTGCCGCCCTGTTTCATGTAGGCGTCGATGTGCTCGAGCGCCTCCCGCGAGGGCTTTGGCGCGCTCGGCACGATCGGCCAATAGATCAGCGGATAGAACGCAAGCTCGTCGCGCGCGGGATCGAGTCCGATCGGCTCGCCCGCCTCGAGCGCCGTGCGTTGGGCCAGGAACAAGGTGAGGCCCTGCAGCCCGGCCTTGCTGATGCGGTCGACCTCGGCATCGCCGGTGATGACATAGGCGAGGCGGGTCTCGAGCGTCGATTTCAACGCCTGCTCGTCGGAGCTCGCCGTGCGCGCGGGCGCTTGGTTTTGCGCGAAGGCGTGCGGCGGTGCGAGCAGCGTGCCGGCGAGGATGGCCATTGCCAGCATGGTTACCGCCGGCCGCCGGCGGCGCACGAGTTGGCGGATCCCGCCGGCGAGCAGGAACACGACGAGCGCGTCGAGCGCGAGCAGCGCGAGCGCAGCGATCAGGATGGGCCCGCGCAGATCCTGCGGTTCGATCGTTCGGTAACCCTCTCGACGCGCGTTGAGCGCGGAGGTGTCGAGGGGCGCGAGCCGGTCATTGGGTACGAGCGCGTTGACCGCCAGCAATCCCTCCGCCGGTCCATAAAAGCCCGGCGGATGATCGGACGTCGCGCGGCCGCTAAACGTCGCCGGCACCGCACGCGCGCTCGCGGGCGGCGGAGCGAATGCGCCAAAGCCGTCGAGAATGCGCGTCGGTGCCAACACCTCGCGATCGGCGCGGGCATTGGGTGTCGTGGCATCGCTCGGCGTTACCGTGCCGGCGAGGGAGACGAGTCGCTTGAGCATCTCGACGAATGTGCCCGATAGCGGCAGGTCTGACCAGCGCGTATCGGCGGTGACATGAAACAAGACGATCAGGCCCTTGCCGCGGCGCTGGGCCGTCACCAACGGAGTGCCGTCGGCGAGCGTCGCCCAGGTCCGCTCGGTCAGCGTCGCATCAGGCTCCGCCAACACTTGTCGGCTGACACTGACGTCGGTCGGCACCGTCATGCCGAAGAAGGGGCTTTCGCGTGCGAATGCGCTGAGCTGCTGCGGCTGTTCCCAAGACAGGCTGCCGCCGAGAATGCGACCGCCGCGTCTGAGCCTCACCGGGACGAGATCATCGTCGGCAGCGGCAAGCCGCGGGCCGGCGAAGCGCACCAGCACGCCGCCGTCTTCGAGCCAGCGCGTGAGCTGATCGCGCGCTTCCGAGACGTTGCCCACGTCGGCGAGGATCAACATCGGGAGTCGTTGCTCGAGGAATTGGCTCACCGCCTGCGCCGGCGAGCCTCGCTCGGCGAGCCGCACGTCGGCGAATGGGCCGAGTGCGCGATTGAGATAATAGGTCGAGGCGAGCAGCGGCTGGGCGGTATCGACGGTCGAGCCGGTGACCACGCCGACGGAGCGCCGGCGCCAGCGCTTGTCGAGCAGCGCCACCGCGCCGGCCGAGCGTTCGCCCGCGATTTCCAGCCGCGCGATGTCGTTGCGGATCTCGACCGGCAGCGTGAGCTCGGCCTCGCTCTCGCGCTTGCCGTCCTTGAAGCTGAACGAGGTATCGCCGAGCGGCAGGCCCTTGAGATCGAGCGCGCGCACGGTGCCGGTTTCCGCGCCGCCGTTGCTGGCGCGCAAGACCTTCACGGTCAGCGCGCCCGCCGCGTTGTCCGGGCCGGAGAGCGCGTGCGCGGTCGGGAGGCCGCCCTCGACCACTGTGATCGGCCGTTGCTCGATCAGTCGTCCGAGCGCCGCGACGAAATCGTTGCCGCCGCCGAGATCGACGCCGTCGCTAAGCCAAACGAGCTCGACCTCGGGCGTGGAAGCGAGAAAACGCCCGAGCGCCGGCAGCGCATCAGCGCGCTCGACCGCGTATGGCTTCGGCTTGATCTGCTTGAGACGCACGCGCGCCGCCGCCGCCGGCTCGAACGAGACGTCGCGTGCGGCTTCGGAGAGCGGGATCAGCGCAACGCCGCGATGATCCGTTTCCGCCCGCGCGATGAGATCCTCGGCGCTGCGCATGCGCATATCCCAGGTGCCCGCTGCCGGGAAGCCGTCGTCGATCAACAGCGCGAGCGGCCCCTTGCTGGTCGAGCCCGCAACCGGCGGATTCCACAACGGCCCGGCGGCGGCGATGATCACCAGCGCGGCGAGCGTCAGGCGCAGCAGCGTGAGCCACCACGGTGTACGCTGCGGCGTCTCCTCCCTCGGCGCGATGTCGAACAGGAGCCGCGTCGGTGGGAATGCGATGCGGCGCGGCTGCGGCGGAATGAGCCGCAGCAGCCACCACAGAACGGGCAGGCTCAGCAGCGCGAGCAAAACGAGCGGCTGGGCGAAGCCGAGGGGAAGCCCCGCCATCATGCGTGCCTCCCGATTTGTCCCGCGACGCTCAGCCGTCCACTGATCGCCGCGCCGGGAGGCGGTGCGCCTAGACGCGCGTGCAGCGCGAGCAACAATTCGGTCGCCGGCCGGTTGGTGCGATGGATGGTGAAGCTCCAGCCGAGCTTGTCGGTTTCGGCGCGGATTTCCGCGCGATGACGTGCCACGCGCGTCTCATATTCGCTCTTCCAGGCTTCGGCGCGGCCGGCGGTGATCGATCCTGCTCCCTCCGGCTCGATGAACTCGACGCGCCCGGAATAGGGAAAGGTCTCTTCCGCCGGATCGACGATCTGCACGGTATGCCCGTGCGCGCCGGTCGCCGAGAGCTGGGCCAGCGTGGCGCGCACCTGCGCGATCGGGCTCCAGAAATCCGAGACCACGACGATCTCGGCGAGCGAAGAGGGCGCAAACAGCGGCGGAAGGCTCGGCCGTTCGGCGACATCGTGCACGATCGCATTCGCCATCTTGTCCAACACGTTACGGCTGCCGGTCGGCCGCATCAGGCCGGGTATGCCGACGCGCTCGCCGGCCTGGACCAGGATCTCGGCAAGCGCGAAGGCGACGACGAGACAGCGGTCGAGCTTCGAGTCTTCGGCGAGTTGCGAGCGAAACTGCATGGAAGGGGAGCGATCCGGCCACAGCCACACCGTATGCGCCGCCTCCCATTCCCGCTCGCGCACATAGAGGTGCTCGTCGCGAGCGGAGCGGCGCCAATCGACGCGGCGCGCTGGTTCGCCCGACAGGAAGCGGCGATACTGCCAGAAATTTTCCCCGGGACCCGCGCGCCTGCGGCCATGCAGTCCATGGATGACGGTGGCAGCGATGCGGCGCGCCTCGAGGATCAGGCGCGGCATGGTTTGCGCGAGCGAGCGGGCCTCGCCGCTCGCGCGCTGCGTTGCCCTGATCTCGTGCTTGTCCGCGCGCTGCTTTGCCGCTGCCATCCGATTATCCGATGCGAGCCTTGAGCTTACCGATGACGCCTTCCATGCTCTCGCCGTCGGCGCGGGCGGCAAAGGTGAGCGCCATGCGGTGCTTGAGGATCGGCTCGGCCATGGCAACGACGTCGTCGATCGACGGCGAGAGCCGCCCGTCGATCAGCGCGCGGGCGCGCGCCACCAGCATCAGCGCCTGGCTCGCGCGAGGGCTTGGACCCCAGGAGATCAGTTTGCCGATCTCACCGCTCTCGGGCCCGGGTCGGGCCGAGCGCACCAGGTTGAGGATCGCGTCCACCACGGACTCCCCGACCGGCAGCCGGCGCACCAGGCGTTGCGCCGCCAGTAGCTCGTCGGCGGTCATGGTCGGCTTGGGCTTGCTCTCCTCGGTGCCGGTGGTGTCGAACACGATTTTGCGCTCGGCCTCGTGGTCCGGGTAGTAAACGTCGATCTGCATGAGGAAGCGGTCGAGCTGCGCCTCCGGAAGCGGGTACGTGCCCTCCTGCTCGATCGGGTTCTGGGTCGCGAGCACGTGGAACGGGCGCGGAACGTCGTGACGATTGCCGGCGACCGTGACGTGGTGCTCCTGCATCGCCTGCAGCAGCGCGGACTGCGTGCGCGGGCTCGCGCGGTTGATTTCGTCGGCCATCAGCAGCTGCCCGAAGATCGGGCCGGGGATAAAGCGGAAGCTGCGCTTGCCGCCGGGGCTCTCGTCCAGCACTTCGCTGCCGAGGATGTCGGACGGCATGAGGTCCGGCGTGAACTGGATGCGGCGCGCGTCGAGCCCGAGCACGATGCCCATGGTCTCGATCAGCTTGGTCTTGGCGAGGCCGGGAAGCCCGATCAACAACGCGTGCCCGCCGCAGAGCACGGTGATGAGCGCCTGCTCCACCACCGCTTCCTGCCCGAAGATCACATTCCCGATCGCGGCTTTCGCGGCGGCGACCTGGGCGCCGGTCGCTTCCGCTTGGCGCACGATCATGTCTTCGAGCTTTTCCAGCCCATCGGTGGCTGCGGCCATGAGATCAGCTCCTTCTCCTCGATTCATTGCTCGAGCCGGCTATGGCTCGGATTGTGTCGCCAGGCACATCGGACTTGACCAAAAAACGTGCAACATTCAGGCCATGCGCCCATCGACGCAGGCGCGCGGCGGCGGTCGCCTCGAATCCTCACAACTGTTGGAGATTACGCTATTTTTCACTGGGTGCGATCCCGCCTCGGCGCAGGTCTGCCTCGATCGCCCCAGAACCCCGGCCGCTCGAGAGAGGTCGTGAGCGCTTGAACTCCTTAGGCTTTTCGGTCCAACCCCGCCTTCGCCGAGCAGGGGATAAGTTCGCCCGCGATTACGACCCAGAGGAAACAGCCGGTCACCACACAAGTTCCAGGCGCACAATGGCAGACGAACGGCGCGGGTGCACTCAACTCATCGTGAGGCGTCGCCGCCCTGACGGCGTTTCGGCTTTGGGCGAGGAGATGGGGCCGTGATCGGCAAGCGCACCGCCTCGCAACGATCCACTCCCCACGGGGGCGAACTGCACAAGGAAGGGGGGGAACTGCACAAGGCCAGCGCCTCTTTTCTCGCGCTCACCGCGGTCGGGATCGTGTTCGGCGATATCGGCACGAGCCCGCTCTACACATTATCCGTCACGCTCGCCGCCACCGGCCACGCGTTGCCGACCGCTTCCGACGTGCTTGGCATCGTCTCGCTGATCTTCTGGGCATTGATAGCGATGGTGTCGCTCAAATATGTCGTCCTCGTCCTGCGCGCCGACAACGAAGGCGAAGGGGGAATTCTGGCCCTGCTGTCCTTGGTGGCCCACGGGCGAATCGCGAACGGTCGCGGGATTCCGATCCTCGTCCTGCTCGGTATTACGGGCGCGGCGCCGCTTTACGGCGACGGCATGATCACGCCGGCGATTTCCGTGCTTTCGGCGATGGAGGGCCTCAAGCTGGTCACGCCCGAACTTGAGCGGTTCGTCCTCCCGCTTACGATTGGCGTTCTCGTCGCGCTGTTCATGCTGCAGCGGCGCGGAACGGCAAATATCGGGCGACTGTTCGGCCCGATCATGGTCGTGTGGTTCCTCGCCATCGGGCTACTCGGCGCCGCCAATATCTACATCGCGCCGGCCATTCTCGAAGCGGTGAGCCCGGGCGAGGCGGCGCGTTTCGTACTAGCGAATCCGGTCGCAGCCTTCACGGTCATCGGCGGTGTTTCTTGCGCTCACCGGGGCGGAAGCGCTCTACGCCGACATGGGCCATGTCGGCCCGACCGCCATCCGCCGCGCTTGGCACTGCTGCTCAACTATTTCGGCCAAGGCGCGCTCGTGCTTGCCGATCCTACGGCATTCGACAGCCCGTTCTACAAACTGGCCCCGGGTTGGGCGCTGATGCCGCTGGTGGGGCTCGCGGCGCTGGCGACCATCATTGCGTCACAGGCGCTCATCTCGGGCGTCTTCTCCCTCACTCGCCAGGCGATGCAGCTCGGGCTTTGCCCGCGCATGTGGATCGTGCCGACATCGTCCGAGGAGGCCGGACAAATCTATGTGCCCACCGCCAATTGGCTGCTGATGATCGGCACCTTGCTGGTCGTCGTTCTGTTCAAGACATCCCAGCATCTGGCCGGCGCCTACGGTATCGCCGTGTCCGGCACCATGTTGATCACGACGATCCTGCTCTATCGCGTGGCAATCGAGCGCTGGAGATGGCCGCCCGCGCTCGCGATCTTCATCATCATGGTCTTTGGCGCGGTCGACGCGACCTTTCTCGCCTCCAACTCCCTGAAGATCGTCGACGGCGGCTGGTTTCCGATCACCGTCGGCGGGGCGACGGTGGGATTAATGCTCTGCTGGCGCCAGGGCTCCTCGCTCGTGCGCCACCGCCTGCAGGAGATGTCGATGCCGCTCGAGCAGTTCGTCGAGAACATCGACGAAATGGTGGTCGCGCGCGTCCCGGGCGTGGCGGTATGGCTGACCAAGGTCGCGCCCGGCGTCTCGCCGGTCCTGCTGCACCACGTCAGACAGAACAGCGTCCTGCACGAGAGGCTGATCCTGATGACCTTCCTCGCCGATCGGCGGCCACGGGTGCCCGTGGCGGAGCGGTATTCGATCGAGCGCCTCGGCCACGGGATCTATCGCATCCAGGGGCGCCTCGGCTTCATGCAGACGCCGGACATTCCCGCAACGCTCAGGAATTGCAAGACGCTCGGCCTCGAGATCGATCTCGCTGACGTGCATTATTACATCGCGCACGAAATCGTTGGCCGCCGTGCGAAGAACTCGGCGATGGCGGCGATACCGTTCGCGATCTTCGCCTTCCTCGCGCGCATCGCGAGCCGTGCCCCCGATTTCTTCAAGATTCCCCGCGAGGGACTCTCCGAGGTGGGCTTTCACATCGACATTTGACCGTCCTCGCGGGCGGCGCGGAGCTGGACCTGCGATGGCCGTCCGCTCGGATTCTCCGGCAGCGGCGACATGTTAGACTTGATCCGCCATTAGTCCGGGCACAGATCGCAAGCATGGCGCAGAAGACGGAACACGCAGGGCTCGATGCCATCGCCGGCATGGCGCGCGAAGCCTCACGCAAGGGACCGCCGCCGGTGCACCTGTGGAATCCGCCGTTTTGCGGCGATCTCGACATGCGCATCGCCTCCGACGGCACCTGGTTTTACCTCAAAACTCCGATCGGGCGGCCGGCGCTGGTGAAGCTCTTCGCTTCGGTCCTCAAGCGGGAGGACGACAGATACTTCCTGGTCACGCCGGTCGAGAAATGCGGCCTCGTCGTCGAAGACGCGCCGTTCCTCGCTGTCGAGCTCAAACCGGAGAAGAGTGCACAAGGCCAGGTGCTGCATTTTCGCACCAATGTGGACGATTGGGTGGCGTGCGGGCGCGATCACGCGTTGCGCTTCGAGCCCGAACCGGAAACGGGGGGGCTCAAGCCTTATCTCCACGTCCGCCGCAATCTCTGGGCGAAGGTCACGCGCGCGCTGTTCTACGATCTCGTCGAGTTCGGTGAGGAGCGCGCGCTCGGAGGTGAGCGCATGTTCGGCGTTGTCTCGGGGGGAGAGTTCTTCGCTATGGCGCCGGCCGCAAGCTTGCGGGATTTGCGATGACGGACGTGGCGCTGCCGAGCGGCGCAATGAGCGAGGACTTCTTTCGTCGCGCTCGCGCGCGGCTCACCCTGGGCGTGCCGGCCGCGCTCAACGACCCGCAAGCGCAGGCCAAGCGCGGTGATCTCGATCTCGACCCGGCGGCATGGGAGCGCGCCGGGGTGAAGGCGACGCGGCCGGCAGCGGTGCTCGTCCCGGTGGTCGACCGCAGCGAGCCCACAGTGTTACTCACGCTGCGGACCGAGCTGCCGAGCCATCCGGGGCAGATCGCGTTTCCCGGCGGGAAAATCGACCCGCATGACCGCACGCCGGCCGATGCCGCGTTGCGCGAGGCGGCGGAGGAGATCGGGCTTGCCCGCGCGGTGATCGAGCCGATCGGCTATCTCGACCTCTATCTCACCTTTTCGGGCTATCGCATCCTGCCTACGGTCGCGCGCGTTCGTCCCGACTACAAGCTGGTGTTGTCCACGGCGGAAGTCGCCGAGGCCTTCGAGGTGCCGCTCGCTTTCCTGATGGACGCACAAAATCACGCGCTGCACAGCCGCGATTGGAAGGGCGTGACCCGGAGGTATTACGCCATTCCCTTCGGCGAGCGCTATATTTGGGGCGTCACGGCGGGCATCTTGCGCAATTTGTACGAGCGCATTTATGCCGACTAAATTGAATTTCGCCGAATGGATCGGGTTTGAACTTTCGCCCGGGACAGCAGAGCGATGATCCGCCCCGTCCTCACCGAGGTCGCGCTGTTTCTGACGCCATTCCTCGTCTACGCCGTTTTCTTATGGGCGACGCAGGCGGGCGTGCTGCATCCCGACTCCTGGAGCCTGCCGCGCCTCGCCTGGCTCGTGATGGTGGCGCTCGTGCTCATGATCGGCAGCTTCATCGTATTGGCCCAGTGGGGCGGCTCGCCCCCGGGCTCGACCTATGTTCCGGCCCACACGGAGGACGGCCGCTTCGTGCCGGGCAGGACGAAGTGACGCAAGCAAAGCGCCGGCTGGATGCCGCTTGGCTGGGTGAGGCGCCACTGCGCGACATCCTCGCCGCGCTTGACGGTGAAGGCGAGGAGGCTCGCGTCGTCGGCGGCGCAGTGCGCAACGCGCTGCTCGGCGAGCCGCACGGCGATACTGACGTCGCCACCACCGCGCTGCCGAGCGAGGTGATCCGCCGGGTCGAG
>Ga0209131_1002171_pt1 | contig 13390 bp, 11 predicted proteins | sample GraSoi_2013_40cm_FD_185826 | JGI IMG/M metagenome (GOLD analysis project Ga0209131, IMG submission 185826) | Grasslands soil microbial communities from the Angelo Coastal Reserve, California, USA - Sample 9_17_2013_40cm (SPAdes) (version 2) | ecosystem: Environmental > Terrestrial > Soil >...
GCTGCGCCGGCTCGTCAGCGATGCCGAAGCCGAGGCCGGTGGTTTCGAGTACCTGGAGGCGCGGCGGTTCCAGGACGACATCGGTACGCGCCTGCCCGAATTGCGCGCCTGGTTCGAACAGGCCGCCACCGCGAACAGCCTGGACTGGCGGCTGCTCGCCGCGGTGGGCTACCAGGAGTCGCACTGGAGCGACCAGGCTACCAGCGCCGACGGCGCTGCGGGCATCATGATGCTGACCGCCCAGACCGCGCGGGCCATGGGTGTCAGCGATCGCACCAACACCATGCAGAATATCGCCGGTGGCGCCGCCTACCTTGCGCAGGTGCTGCGCATGATTCCGACGCACGTACCGGAGCCTGATCGCACTTGGCTGGCGCTCGCCGCCTATAACGTCGGCTTCGGACATCTCGAGGACGCGCGCATTCTCGCCCAGACGCAGGGCAAAGATCCGGATTCCTGGGCCGACGTCAGTCGCTACCTGCCCTGGCTCGCACAGGAACGCTGGTACGGCCAGGCCAAGCGCGGCTATGCGCGCGGCTGGGAACCCGTGCGCTTCGTCGAGCAGGTGCGCAGCTTCCTCGCCGTGCTCGAGTGGTACGGCGACGGCCAGGTGGTGCGCGTCATCCAGGCCGTTGGCGTCGAGCCCGCCTCAGGTGCGGCGATCGGCAAAAAAATCTCTTAGCAGGGCACTGCACTCTGCTTCCAGGACCCCGCCGAATACGTCGACCCGGTGATTCAGCCCGGGCAGCGCAAAGGCGTCGAGCATGCTGCCCGCGGCACCGGCGCGCGGATCCCAGGCGCCGAACACGACACGCCTCACACGCGCGTGCACGATAGCGGCTGCGCACATCAGGCAGGGCTCGAGCGTGACATACAACACCGAATCGTTGAGCCGGTAGCGGCCCAGCGCGCGGCCTGCGGCCCGCAGCGCCTCGATCTCGGCGTGGGCGGTCGGATCGCAGCCGCTGATGGGCCGGTTTGAACCCTCAGCCACGACGCGCTCATCGTGCACCAGCACGGCGCCCACAGGCACCTCGCCGGCAGCCCGCGCCACGGCGGCCTGCCCCAGCGCGGCGCGCATGAATTCGACATCGGCGCCGCTCATCAGCCCTTGATCCGCAGATTGGCCGGATCGTACAGCGGCCGCAGCGAAACGATGGCCGGATAGAGCCGGCTGGCGATCTCCACCTGCCACGTGCCGGTGTTGAGGTACCTTTCATTAACCGGCTCCCTGGACTCGATCATAGCGAGCCCCACGGCGCCGCCGAGCGTGTGACCGTATGAAGCGGATCTGAGGTACCCCACCGCCTGGCCGTCACGGCGCACGATTTCGGCGTGAAACATGAGTGGCTCCGGATCCTTGAGCAGCACCTGCGCGAGCCGCCGCGCGGGGGGACCTGCGGCCTTGCGCGCGAGCAGGGCCTCCTTGCCGATGAAACCGCCCGGCTTGGACAGATCAAGGGCAAAGCCGAGTCCGGCTTCAAGTGGATCGTCGGTGTTGTCGATGTCGTGCCCGTAGTCGCGATATGCCTTTTCCATGCGCAGGCTCCCCAGCGCCCGCAGTCCCGCGTGCACCAGCCCAAAGGCCCGTCCCGCTTCCACCAGGCGGTCGTAGACCTGCCGGGCCTGCTCGGCAGGGATGTAGAGTTCATAGCCGAGCTCGCCCAGATAAGTGATGCGCACGCACAGGGCACGCGCCAGGCCGATATCGATTTCGCGCGCACTGCGGAAGGGGAAGCCTTCGTTCGACAGGTCTGTCGTGGTGAGCGACTGCAGCAATTCGCGGGAGCGCGGTCCCTGCACGTTGAGCTGACCATAAGCGGAAGTGACATCGGTGACGCAGGCGTGCGCATCCTCGGGCAGATGCCGCTTCATCCAGGTTCCCGCGTGTCGCACCATCGTGTCGGTCACGACAACCAGGTATTCCTCGGCGCTGAGCTTGGTGACCGTGAGGTCGGCCTCGAGCAGACCCTGCTCGTTCAGCCACTGCGTGTAGGTGATGACGCCGGTGGCGCCGTCGACGTTGTTTCCCGAGATGCGGTTCAGGCAGCGGCCGGCGTCGCGTCCCTGGACCAGAAATTTCCCCATGAAGGACATGTCCATGACGATGACGTTTTCCCGCGCCGCGCGATGCTCGGCCTGCCAGTGGCCAAACCAGTCCTGGCGGCCCCACGACAGCGGCCCCGGATCGGGCTCGGCGCCCGCCGGCCCGTACCACTCGGGACTCTCCCAGCCACTCACTTCCCTGAAACAGGCGCCCGCCGCGGCCAGGCGATCGTGGAAGGGTGACTGGCGCGCACCGCGTGCGGACTTGAGCGACAGGGTCGGGTAGTGGCACTTGTACACCATGCCGAGTGATTCGATGGTCCGCTGCCGGCGATACTCGGGATTGGCCTGGTAGCCGTGCACGCGATCGATGTTAAAGGCTGTGACATCGACGTCCGGCGTCCCTGTGATGATCCAGTGCGCCAGCACGCGGCCCAGTCCGCCGCCGGTCAACACCCCCACGGAATTCAGCCCGGCCGCCACGAAGTAGCCCTTCAGTTCGGGCGCCTCGCCGACCAGCGGGCGCAGGTCCGGAGTGAAGCTCTCCGGTCCGCAGAAGAATTTCTTGATGCCGACCTGGGTCGTGATCGGCACGCGCGCCATGGCGCGCTCCAGAAACGGGGTCATCCGGTCCCAGTCCGGCGGCAGCTCGCCGAAGGAAAAGTCCTCTGGAATGCCCTCGATCTTCCACGGCGCGCATACCGGTTCGAACAGGCCCACCATGAGCCCACCGCCCTCCTCGCGGTAGTAACCGTAGGCACCCGGATCTTCCAGCACCGGCATGTGCGGGGGCAGCCCCTTGATCGCCTCGGTAATGAGGTAATAGTGCTCGGCGGCCTGGTTGGGAATGTTGACGCCGGCCAGGGCGCCGAACTGCCGCGCCCACATGCCGGCGCAGTTCACGACGATCTCGGTCTGAATATCGCCGCTCGCGGTGCGCACCGCGCGAACGCGGCCCCGCTCCTGCAGCACCCCGAGCGCGGGCACGCCTTCCAGGAGCTTTACGCCGCGCAGGCGTGCGCCCTTGCCCAGCGCCATCGTGACATCGACCGGATTCACCCGGCCGTCTTCCTTGACGTAGAAGCCGGCCTCCATCCCATCGATGCTCACGAGCGGAAACAGGTCCTGCACCTGCCGGGGCGAGAGCTCCTGCACGTCCACTCCACAGTATCGGTTGAAGGCGGAAACCCGCCGATACTCCTCCAAGCGGTCCCGATCGGTCGCCGTTTCGATGAAACCAATGGGCGAGAATCCCGTAGCCTGCCCAGTCTCGGCCTCGAGCCGGCCGTACAGGTCGCGCGTGTACTTGCGCATTTCGGTTGAGGTCTGCGAGGTGGACCCAAAGGTCACCATCAGGCCCGCCGCGTGCCAGGTGGTGCCTGAGGTCAGGCGGTCACGCTCCAGCAGGACAATGTCCTTCCACCCCATCAGCGCGAGGTGATAGGCCACCGAGGTGCCGATGATGCCGCCACCGACGATCACGACACGGGCGTGCGTGGGCAGGGCTGCGCTGTTCACATCAGCCCCCCGCGACTCGCGATGTACAGATTCATGACCGAGGGGCGACCTTCGAGGGATTTCGGTCTATTGTATGACGAGCTCCACACGGCGCCGCCAAGATTTCGGGCGCACCGGAGCAAGACCGCGCGCCATTGATTCGATAGCTTGCCACGCTGGGCTGCGTCCCGGCCTGATCTGCAGGAGTGAAGGAATTGAGCCAGCTCCAGACCCCGCGATGGACACACGTGGCCCTGCCCTCGTGCGACATCGATCAATCGATCGCCTGGTACGAAAAATTCACGCCCCTCGTATTGGTCGAGCGCTTCCAGGACGCCATGGGCAAGAGCGCGTGGATGGGCCACGCCGGCCAGGCGGATCCCCCTTTCGTGCTGGTGCTGGTGATGTTCTACGCCGACCAGGGCAAGAAGCAGCCGCAACTGGCGCCCTTCGCCCACATCGGCATCGAGGTGCCGACGGAACAGGCGCTGGACGAGATCGCGGCCCGCGCCAAACTGGCCGATTGCCTCGCCATGCCCCCGGTGCGAATTCCGCCCCCGGTCGGCTACGTGTGCATGATCAGCGATCCCGACGGCAATCGCATCGAAATCTCCCACAACCAGCAGGTGTATCAGAAGGTGCAGGAACGTTGGCGACACCCGGCATGAGCCCGGCCGTAACTGACCCGGCGACGATTGTCCGCATCTACATCAGCGCGCTCAATCACGGGGATCCCGACGACATCGCCAGCTACGTCGGCGATGGGTTCGTCAATGAACACACCTCCACGCTCGGTGAAACGGTCAGGGGACGCGCAGCCTACCGCGCCCGTCTCGAGGGCTTCCTCAGGACATTTCGTGATCTCCACTACGAGATAGAACAGACGATTGCCGAGGGCGCGCAGGTGGCGGTCGCCTACCGGATGTCGGCCAGGTACCAGGATTCGGGCGGCAGCGCCGCCGTGGACTGCCCGATCCAGATCAGGGGCATGTTCCGCTTCCGTGTAGAGCAAGGCCGGATCGTGCATCGCGTCGACTACTGGGACAGCGCCGAGTTTCAGCGCCAGCTGCAGGCCGCTGCAGGCCTTAAGGCTTGAGCAGAATCTTGCCTGCCAGCTCGCCCTCCTCCATCCGCCGGTGCGCCTGATCGGCTTCGGCCAGCGGGAACTCCGAGTCGATGATCGTGTGGAAGCCGCCCTGCCAGTAGAGCGCCAGCACCCGCTCGAATTCTTCGTGCCCATAGGCGTCGGAACCCAGGATCTGCAGCCCCAGGAGGTGCAGCTGGCCGAGCTCGAGCGTGACCAGAGGGCCGCTCGTCGCGCCGCAATTCACGAGCCGCCCCCGGGGCCGCAGTGCGGCCAGCGAAGCCGCCCACAGGGCCGGCCCCAGGTGGTCGAAAACCATGTCGACTCCGCGACCGCCGGTCACGCTGCGCGCCCACTCGGCGATGCTGGCACTCTGGGAGTTGAGCAGGTGATCCGCCCCCAGGCGCTCCGCGTGCGCCAGCTGCCGATCCGACCGGCCCGTCGCCAGCACCATCGCACCGATTTTTTTGGCGAGCTGGATGGCCGCTGACGAGACGCCACCTCCCGCCGCGTTGATCAGCACCGCCTCTCCCGGCGCCAGTCTTCCGATCTCGATCAGCGCGTGCCATGCCGTCAGGTAGGCCGTCGGGATGCAGGCCGCTTCCTCAAGGGAAAAGGCCGCCGGAATCACACTGAGGTGCGAGGCCGGCGCGGCGCAGTACTCCGCGTAACCCCCATCGAAGGTCGCGCCGATGATGCCGAGCCTGCCGTAGCGATCGTCGACACCGGCAAATCGCGAATCGCCCTGCACCTGTGTGAGCGAAGGATCAATGACGACTCGGTCGCCGATGGCCACGCCACCGGCCTGGCTGCCTAACTCGACCACGACACCGGCCACGTCCATCCCGGCGATGTGCGGCAGCCGGAAGCCAGGCAGGGTGAAAACACCAGAACGCTGCAGCACATCGAGGCGGTTCAATGCGCAGGCGGCAACCCTGACGATGACATCCGCCGGACCGATCTCCGGGCCGCCCACGTCCTCGTAACGGATGACTTCAGGACCGCCGTGCCCGCTGTAGCGCGCGGCTTTCACTGGGCTGCGGGTCCTATTCCCGCGTGTAATCGTCCGGAACTACCGGATCCTTGCCCGCCTTGCCCCACAGGACGATCTCATTGCCCCAGGGGTCGCGGAAGGCATGGTTGTAACCGTTGAATTCCTTCCAATAGTGATTGCGCCACAGCACCTTCGCCCCCAGCTCCTCGGCGGTGGCCATGATGCGCTCGACCGAATCGTCGGCACTCACCAGTATCCAGATGCGTGGCTTGCGCGTATTGCGACTGAGCTCGCGCGGCGCGACTCCCGCGCTCTTGGGATGAGGCCGCGCATTCTTCACATTGAAAATGCCGAGATGGAGATTGCCGATTTCGCTCGGCTGGCCGTCTGGATTGAGGAATTGCTGACCCGGCACCATGCGATGAAACACGCCGGCCGGCCGGGGGTCGTTCTGCCAACCGAAGACCCGCGCATAGAATTCCCCCGCGGCGGCCGGATCGTCAGAGGCCAGGTCCACGAAAATCAGCGTATTGGGGTAGCTCATCCCGCGAAAGTTCCCATATCCCTGCTTTAGTGTCTAGTTCAGAGCATCGGCCACGCGCAGCGCGCCGGGACTCCGGATCGCCGCAGCAGCTCCTGGGCGGCCCGCTGCGATTTGCGGTAGATCTCCTCTTCGTCAAGCAGCGTGCAGCGATAGTTGTCCACCACGCGCAAACCGTCCACCCAGACACTGTGCACGCCGCGCCCATCCGCCGACCAGACCAGCTGGTGCAGGGGGTTCAGCAGCGGCTGCCATTCCGGCCGATGCGTATCGTGAAGCACCAAATCCGCTTTCCGCCCGGCCTCCAGGGAGCCAATTTCTTCGTGCAGCCGCATCAGTCGCGCACCGCCCGCCACGGCCATGTTCAGCGCCTCGTGCGCGGGGAATATCCGGGCATCGCGCCGTGCGTCCTTGAAGACAGCCGAGGCGAGCGGCATCTGCCGCATCAGGTCGGGCAGGTCACCATCCGTGCCCAGGGCGATATTTACACCCGCGGCGTGCAGTTCCGGAAAGCGGCCGGTCACGGTAACGCCGAATGCGCCCCTGAGCGCGGCAGACGGACAGAAGATCGCGTGAGTGCGTGACTGCGCGAGCAGCTGCACTTCATTGCTGCTCAGATGGGTCAGGTGCGTCAGCGCGAGTCGATCGCCGAGTACGCCGAGGTGGTCCAGGTGTTCGATCGGGTGCCGCCCGACATGTTCGAGATACCACTCCGTGTCCGCCCTGAAGGGGCTCATGTGGGCCGCAACACCCAGATTGTGCCTGTCTGCAAGGGACTTCGCGGCTTTCCACACCTCGTCGGTATTGGTCGCATGGCCGACAAGAATGGGCCAGGCCGCAATCCGGGCCCCCCGGTGGGCGGGATAGCGGTGCACCTCATCCTCGAGCGTGCGGATTGCCGCGTCGATCGCGCTCGCGTCGTGCGCAGCCGCCGCGGCGTCGCGGCCCTCGACCCAGACGCCGACACGGCCGCGGATGCCGGAGGAGTTGAGACCTTCCACGACCGCATCGAGATGCCGGATGGTCCCCGCCTCGAGGAAACAGGTCGTGCCCGATCGCAGCATCTGCACCGCCGCCAGTTGTGCGGACAATCGTTCATCATCGGCACTGTGGGCGAGGAAGCGCGGAATGACCCAGCGCGCAAGTTTCTCCCCGAAGGCGTCGTCGATGTCGTCGGGCACATAGCCGCGCGTCAGCGGATCTCCGGTGATGTGGATGTGCGCATCGACAAATCCGGGTGTGATGACGAACCGGCTCCCGTCAATCACTTCTTCGGCTTCGAACCGGCTGGCAAGGTCCGCTCGTGGGCCCACGGCGGCGATCCGCTCTCCCTGTATCGCGAGCGAGCCGTCCCTGAAGATGCGCCGCTGGGCATCCATCGTGACGAGCAGCGCCCCGGAGATGATCGTGCTGACCCTTTCAGGCCGGGATTGCGGCGAGCCGCTCACTGCGTCTTCCCCCGTGGATTGAGCTTGCCGCCCAGGCGGCGGTAATCACGCGGCGACAGGCCGTACTCGTTGTGAAAGGCCCGGCTGAAGTGGGCCGACCCGTTAAAGCCCCAGCGAAAGCAGATCTCCGAGATGGAAAGGTCCGCGTGCATGGGGCTGATCAGGTCCGTGCGGCAGCGGTCCAGCCGGCGCGTCCGCAGGTAATGACTGAAGCTGTTTCCGGCTTCCGTAAACAGTTTCTGCAGATAGCGGGTGGAGACGCTCTCCCGCTCCGCCACCATGCCGAGTGTGAGCCCCGGATTGCCCAGCACCGCCTCGATGCCCTGGCAGATCCGGTGCAACCGGGTCGCTCTGGCACCGGCCACCCCGCCGAGGCGGAACACGCCTTTCTCTCCGGCCAGGGCCGTGATCAGGAATTCCGTGAGCGCCAGCTCCACCGGCCGGAGATCTTCGGAGGAAACCTCGTTGATGACATCCGCGAGGGCGAGCAGCATTCCGGACAGCACTTTGTTGATGCCGGAGCGCCCACGCAGATATCCGAGTTTCAGCGACAGGGGCGCAAAGACACGCGGATCCAGAGTCGGGCGCTGCACGTTGACGAACAGCTGGCGGAAATCCCCAGAGAATCGCAGTGTCGCGTCCGCGAAGGTGGGCCCATAGGCGATGTCGCCCGGCGCGAGGTCCACATTCCGGTCCTCGTAGCTCAGGCGCGCCTTTCCTTCCACCAGGAGCGTGAGCCAGATGCCGGCCGGTTGATTCAGATAGCGCCCACGGATTTCATGCGCTTCAGCATCCACCCGTGCGAACTGCATGCCTAAGGGCGAGTCGATGCACCAGACCGAGCCGCGAAAGCTTCCCGTGCCGGGCGGGCGGCCGATCGGCAGGCACAACCGGCGCATGACATCGCACCATGCCTGCCGTTGGCGCAATTGCGGGGACGATGAGGTCGTGAAATGCCAGGCCTTCAACTGCTCTCAACCTCTGCTGCGACCGCTGCCCCCGATCTTCATGATCGTACAGGCAATCGGCTAAGATATCCTCAGAGTGGGGGACCTGGCCTGATGGGCGATCGCATCCAATCATTTCGCACGCAGCTCAAGGACCAGATCCTGGTCATTGGCACCTTCGTCAAGACGCCTTCGCCCGTGGTCTGCGAACTGCTGTCGCGCGCGCGGCTGGATGTCATTTGCCTGGACGCCGAGCACGCGCCGTTCGGCCGCATCGAGATTGACGGCTGCGTCGCGGCGCTACGCGCCGCGGACCAGCCTTCGCTCGTGCGTATTTCCGCCGACACGGCCGCCGACATCCGCAATGCCCTCGACGCCGGGGCGACCGGCATGCTGGTGCCGCACGTGAAGTCGGTGGATCAGGCCGCCGCCATCGTCCACGCCAGCCGCTACGGCGAGGGCGGACGCGGTTACTCCGGCTCCACGCGGGCGGCGGATTTTGCCGCCAAGGGAATGCAGGCTCACCTGCGGGACAGCGGCGCGCAGACCACCGTCATCGTCCAGATTGAAGACCTGGCCGCACTGGGCCCGGCGGCGGCGATTGCCGCGGTTGAAGGCGTGGACTGCATCTTCATTGGTCGCGCCGACCTGGCCGTCGCCATGCAGAGGGACACATCGGCTCCTGAAGTCATCGACGCCGTTCTGGGCGTCTGCGCTGCGGCAAAATCAGCCGGCACCGCCATCGGGATGTTCTGCTCTGATGTCGATGAGATCCCGCAGTGGCGCGCCGCGGGCGTAACACTGTTCCTGGTGGGCTCTGATCAGGAATTCATCTTGTCAGGTGCGCGCCGGCTTGCGATGAGTTCCGGCACCCGTGGCAACACCGGCCGGTAACGCACCAAAACCGCCGCCACCGGGCGTCTGCATGAGAACTTCGTCCGTGGGCTGCATGGCACGCTTGCGCGAGGGCTGATCCGCCTCACCGTTGATCAGGAACGCGCCGGCCGCGCCGGACTCACCGCCCAGCAACCCTTCGGCGCGCGCGTTCAATCGACTCGGTATGGCGTTGAGCAGCCATTCCCTGCCGGTCCGCATTCGAAAGCCAACACGCTGGCCATCCCCGCCGCAGAACTGGCCCTTGCCGCCCGTTCCGAGCACCAGCTCCTTGCAGGTGAATTCGATCGGGATGGAAGCCTCCAGCACCTCGACCGGCACCGCCGATACCCCGGTGGGATAACAGGTCGCAGAGAGCCCGTTCTTGGTGGCCCGTGCGCCCATGCCCCCGGAGTAGTTGAACATCGAGCTGATGAACGGCCGGCCGTCCTTGTCCCGGCCCTGCACCTGGATCGTCCAGACGGCACCGGACCCTTCGGCCAGGACCCGCTCGGGCACGATGTGGGAAAAGGCCTTCAGAATCGGAAACGGGACGTACATGCCGACGACGTGCCGCGCGTTGACCGGCACGGGGTACTCCGCATTGACGATACAGTTGCTGGGCAGCTTGATCTTGATCGGCGCCAGGCTCCCGGCGTTGTTGGCCAGGTCCGGATTCAGGATACTGCGAACCGCAAAACTGCTGTAGGCATGGGTGTAGGCCGGCACGACGTTGATGCCAAACCTGCTGGGGCCGGAGCTGCCCGCAAAATCAATGGTGATCTCGCCGCGCGCGTTGTCGATCATGACGTTCGTACACAGACGGATGACCTCTCCGCCGGGCACGTCGAAGGAGGTTTCACCCTGGTAGCTCCCGGCAGGAAGTTTCCGGATCGCATCGCGCGTCGCCTTCTCGGATCTGGAAAGGATCTCCTCCGAAAGCGTCGCGATGTCATCCAGCCCGCAGCGCTCGCACATGGCGTTGAGTCGCTCACCCCCCATCTTGCCGCTCGACACCTGGGCGGCAAGATCCCCGAAGATCGAGTCCGGCGTGCGCACATTTCTTCCGATGATCCGGTGCAGTGTCTCATTCGCCGCGCCTCGCTCGTAGAGCTTTAGCACCGGAATCCACAGACCTTCCTCGTGGATGTCGCGGGCGCCGGCCCCCACACCATAGCCACCGATGTCGGTATGGTGAATGGTGGATCCGCAGTAGGCGATGAGCCGGCCCTTGCGAAAGATCGGCGTGAGCAGCGTGATGTCGAAGAAGTGGCCCGCCGATAGCCAGGGATCATTGGTGATCAGCACGTCGCCCGGGTAAATCCGCTCAGGCGGAATGGCCGTCAGCATGTTTTTCGCGGCGGCACCCAGTGAATTGATGTGCCCAGGCGTGCCGGTGATGGCCTGCGCCACCATGCGCGCCTCGGTGTCGAACAGCGCGGTCGCCAGATCACCGGCCTCCCGCACAATCGGACTGAAGGCAATGCGCTGCAACGCCTTCGCCTGCTCGCTGACGATGCTGATCAGGTTGCCCCACAGAATCTCGAGCTCGATGCCGTCCATCCCTGTCGCTCCCCTAGCTTCCGCTCGTGGCAATGAGGCTGCCGTCCGCATGCACGCGGACCGTCCAGCCCGCCAGCACGTAGATGGTGGTCTCCCGCTCCTCGATGAGCACCGGTCCTGCGATCCGCTGATCGAGCGCGAGCGAGCGGCGATCATAGACGTCCACCGTCATGTCCCGACCCCTGAAATGCACCTGCCTGCGGGTCCTGGGCCCGCCCGGCTTGCTCTCCAGGGTCACGCTGATCTCACGTTCAGTCTCGCCGCCATGAGCTGCCGCACGCCAGCTGACGACCTCGACGTCGATGTCGTCGAGGCGGACGCCGTAGAGCGTCTCGTAGGCCTTATCGAAGCGTGCGCGCAGCCGCGCGCGGTGCTGCTCCAGGCCCGGATCACCCTCGAGCGGCACGGTCACTTCGCTCTGCTGCCCGAAATAGCGCATGTCCGCGGAGAAATCGTAGAGGATGCTCTGCTCGGGCAGGCCCGCTTCCAGCAAAGCCTTCCTGCCTTCCAGGCGCATCTCGGCCGTCAGCCGTCCCACTTCTTTCCAGTCGACGGCGCTGAGCCGGCACAGCGCGCCGCGCGCCAGATCGAGCCGCACCGGCGTGACCAGCGTGCCGAGCGCGCTCAGCACGCTCGCCATCGGCGGATAGATGACCTGCGAGCTCTCGAGCTGCTCGGCGACGTAGCAGGCGTGCACGGGACCGGCGCCGCCGAAGGCGAGCAGCGGCAAGCCCCGGTAGTCGACTCCGCGATCCGTCGCGTGCGCCCTCGCCGCGGCGGCCATGGATTCACCGACGACACTGAAAATGCCAAACGCCGCCTCCAGCTCGGAAACCCCAAGCTGCCGCGCGAGGCGCTGCGCGGCCTCTCGGGCGCGCGCGAGCGCCAGCGGCATGTCGCCTCCAAGGAAATTGTCCGGATCAAGGATTCCGAGCACCACGTCCGCATCGGTCACGCAACACTCCGTCCCACCCCGTCCATAGCTGGCTGGGCCAGGATCGGCGCCGGCGCTTTGCGGTCCGACCTTGAGCAAACCGAGTTCGTCGACCCGCGCGATCGATCCCCCACCTGCGCCGATCTCGATCATGTCGATCGAGGGGACGGTCACCGGCATGCCGCTGCCCGGCTTGAAGCGATAGCGACGATCGACCTCGAAGTCCCCGGTCACGAGCGGTTCACCCTGCTGGATCAGGCAGGCCTTCGCGGTAGTCCCCCCCATGTCGAAGGAAATGAGATTTCGGATGCCGTAGCGCTTGGCAATGCGCCCCGCCGCGAGCGCGCCGGCGGCGGGACCGGATTCAATCATGCGCACCGGGTAAGTGCCGGCCACGCCCGCTCCAACGACGCCGCCGTTGGACAGCATGATCAAGGGATCGTGTGCGCAGCCCCGCTCCCTAAGAGTCCGGATCAGCGCGTTCAGGTACGGCGCGGTCACCGGCACCGCGTAGGCGTTGATCGCCGTGGTGCTGGCGCGCAGATATTCGCGCATCTGGGGCGCCACATCGCTCGAGAGGGTGACGAACAGCCCGCGAACCGTCTGCAGCAGAATGTCCCGCACCCGCCGCTCATTCCCGGCGTTCCGATAGCTGTTCAGGAGGCAGACCGCGACGGAGGCAATGCCTTTGGCCTGGAGCTCACGTGCGATCTGCTGCACTCCTGCGGCATCCACGGGAACCCCGACCGTGCCATCGGCGTAGATGCGCTCCTGCACGCCCCAGGTGTGATCGCGCGTGATCAGGGGTTCGGGATAGTCGATCTGCGGATCGAACATGTCGTAGCGGTGCTCGTCACGGATATAGAGCACATCGCGAAACCCCGCCGTGACGATCAGGCCGGTCGGTACGCCCTTGCGCTCGATCAGGACGTTGGTGACCAGCGTCGTCGCGTGCACCACGACGTCATCGACATCCCCTAGAGCGATGCCGGCGCGCTTGAGCACCAGATCCGTGGCGCGGAAAAATCCCTCGAGCAGATCCCCGGGTGTCGTCAGGGTCTTGTCGGAGTAGCTGCGGCCATCGCTGTGCAGCAGCACGGCGTCGGTGAATGTGCCACCGATGTCGATGGCGAGCGCGTAGCGGCTCACGGCGTTTATTAGGGCGCCCGGCCCGCCTTAACCCTGTTCCTCGACGCGTTGATACTCGACCAGGTGCCGGTAGTCTTCGCGAATCGGGGAAAATACGTCGAGGTTCAGCACCGCTTCGCTCCCGGCGGGCTCGCCGTAGTGCACGACGTTGGGCGGAATCCGCGTGACGCTCCCGGCACCGCATTCAATCACCCGATCACCGACGACGAGCCGCATCGTCCCGCTGACAATGTAGGTGAGCTGCTCGTAGGGATGCTGGTGCGGATTGGTCTGCATCCCGGGCTGCAGCCAGTTCATCACCATCAGCACCTGGT